>Ga0157366_1000203_pt1 | contig 29236 bp, 25 predicted proteins | sample AttbisABBM1_FD_113149 | JGI IMG/M metagenome (GOLD analysis project Ga0157366, IMG submission 113149) | Fungus gardens microbial communities from leaf cutter ant in Botucatu, State of São Paulo, Brazil - Atta bisphaerica ABBM1 | ecosystem: Host-associated > Fungi > Mycelium > Unclassified ...
AACCAACCCAGACCTGCCTGAGTTGTCGTCCGCGGAAAATATTCGCACCCCACCCAGCCCTGATAGCCGCTACGATCAAGCAGTTCAAACAACCACGGGTAGTTGATTTCCCCGTCATCAGGCTCATGACGATCCGGCACAGAAGCGATCTGAATATGCTGATACTGTCCCATATAATCGGTGATCAGATGGCTCAGATTGCCATCCACCAATTGTGCATGGAACAGATCCAACTGGCTAAAGACACCCGGTCGGTCAATACGCTGGATAAGCTCCAGTACCTGATACTGGCTGGAATAGAGGTAGTCTGGCTTGGTTTTCGGGTTCAACGCTTCCAGCAGAATACGAATACCATGTGGTGCAAAACGTTCGGCGGCATAACGCACATTATCAATTAAAGTACGGCAATATGCCTCACGATCAGCACCAGGCGGCACCACTGCGGCCATAATATGCACCTGACGACAATTCAGCGCCAGCGCATATTCCAGCGCATTATCGATATCCTGACGTGCATCAGCCTCACGCCCTGGAATAGCAGCAACACCCCACTCTCCCGCAGCCACATCTCCCGGTGCGGTATTAAACAGAACCAGTTCCAGGTTGTTACGCGTCAGCGCGTCTTTCAGTATTCCCGCGTCATATTCATACGGGAATAAAAATTCCACGCCACGGAATCCCGCCTTTGCCGCAGCATCAAAACGCTCAGGGAAAGGCAGTTCGTTAAACAACGTCGACAGGTTCGCAGCAAACTTAGGCATCGTTTTAGCTCCGTAATTCCATCACTTCGTCATCGGTCAGATAACGAATCGGACGGTCACCCAGAGTGAAAATTAACCGGGCAGTCTCTTCCAGTTCTTCGGTATTATCAGCCGCCTCACGCAGCGTTTTACCCACCACCACCGGCCCATGATTCGCCAGCAAAAACGCCCGATAATCCGGAGCCAGTTTTGCCAGATCCTCTCCGAGCCGTGCATCCCCAGGCCGATAATAAGGAACAACCGGGACATCACCAACCCGCATCACCACATACGGCGTAAAGGGACGGATACAGTTTTTGGTGTCCAGTCCTTCCAGGCAGGAAAGCGCCGTCAGATACAAACAATGCAGGTGGACAATCGCCCCACATTCCGGGTTATTCAGGTAAATAGCCCGGTGAAAACTGATCTCTTTTGACGGTTTATCCCCACTGATCCATTCACCTTCTGCAGTGACTTTCGACAATCGTTCTGCCACCAGTTCCCCCAGGCAGGAACCGGTTGGTGTTGCCAGGATCGTGCCATCAGCCAGTCGGATGGATAAATTCCCCGCCGACCCTGTCGCATAGCCACGCTGGAAAAATGAAGCACCCAGTCGCACCATATCTTCACGTGCTTGTTGTTCTGTCATACGGCAAACTCCGTCTGTGCCCGGGCGAAAAAGTTTTCATCGCCGAAATTACCGGATTTCAGTGCTAAAGAGACGGGCTGAGTCACGGACCTGACCCAGGGAACACCTGGGGAAATGACTGGTCCGATATGAAACGCATCAATATTTAATGTCTGCGCCACCACTCCGGAGGTTTCACCTCCAGCAACAATAAAGCGCTGCCAGCCACGCTGTTGCAGTTCCCGAACAACGCAGGCAAACAACTGTTCAATCGCTTCACTACTGTGCTGCGCACCATATTGCTGCTGAATACGTTGTAAAACGTCCGGTTCGGATGTTGCAAACAGCATTGGAGCCAGTGTTTCACCTTCATGTTGTGCTACCCAGTCACAGAGTTCACGGGCATAAACATCACGCTGTTGTAGTGCACGTTCAACATCTATCGCCTGTGACGATGCCTGCTGGCGATATTTCGCGACCTGGCGGTTAGTCATCGTTGAACAGGAACCGGAAATGACCACTGCGCGCCCACCTTGCGGTTTACCCGCAGCCTGAGCCTGTTCCCGATCCCAGCCATGGCTTGCCCACTGCCGTGCCAGACCAATCGCCAGCCCGGAACCCCCCGTCACCAGTTTCATGTCGTGCAGCGCTTCACCCTGAGTTAGCAAATGTTGTTCATTCAGCGCATCAAGGACCACATAACGCACACCCGCAGCCGCCTGTGCTGCCAGAACATCGCGTACAACATCGCTCCCTTGATCCAGCGTCTGGCTGGCAATCAGCCCTGCCTTACCTGCGGCCTGAGCTTCCATTAGCCGGAGCAAATTACTGTCCGTCATCGGTGTCACCGGATGGTGGCGCATACCGGAATCGGACAACAGCTGGTTCATTACAAACAGGTGCCCCTGATAAACGGTACGGCCATTAACCGGCAAAGCGGGTGAAATCACCGTCTGTGTTTCGTGTAACGCCGCCAGCAACGCATCAGTCACCGGGCCAATATTGCCCTGAGCCGTGCTGTCAAAAGTTGAACAATACTTAAAGTAGAAACGCTCACAGCCCTGCTGCTGGAGCCATGTCAGTGCATTAAGCGAATCATCAACTGCCTGTTCTGCCGGGCAGGATCGCGACTTCAGGCTAACGACGATTGCGTCGCTCTCCTGTTGGCGATCATCCTCCGGTACACCATTGACCTGCACCGTTGACATCCCGTTTTGCACCAGAAAGCTGGCAATATCGGTCGCCCCGGTAAAATCGTCTGCAATAACTCCCAAGCGCATTTGTTCTGCTCCTGTTTTCTCACTGAAAATGGTGATCACGCCCCTGCTGCACAGTTGTTACCTTCACGACTGATGCCATTCAGCATGTTAAGTTTGGTGATAATTTGTTTTCTTGTGTGAAGTATAAGCACTTTTCGTCGTAAATCTGGTGATCGATATCACATAAAATCACAATAACATCACAGTGATTCACATGAATTAACATTGCATAGGATTTAAAAAATAAAATAAAAACACTAATTTTCAATAAGATAAATAGATCCCCTGGTTTAAATACTGTGACGAACGAAAATCAGCGTGATAAATTGATAAAAATTGCGGCATGGTCAGGTAAGCATTAATGCATAAGGAGAGTTCATGATCCCGGTTGAACGCCATCAACAAATTTTATCGCTGGTGCAGGAACGTGGCGTTGTGAGCATTGCTGAGCTAACTGAACGGCTGGCAGTTTCTCATATGACCATACGGCGGGACTTACAGAAACTGGAAGAACAAGGCATCGTTATGCTGGTCTCTGGTGGTGTTCGTTCCACCGAAAGACTGGCAACTGAGCCATCCCATCGGGATAAAACCGGTATGTTCAGCCAGGAAAAACAGGCGATTGGAGCAGCCGCTGCACAGCATATTCCACGCAACAGTTGTCTTTATCTGGATGCAGGAACAACCACACTGGCGCTGGCACGTGAGCTGAGTGTACGTGATGATCTGCTGATTGTGACGAATGATTTTGCGATAGCTAATTTTCTGATAGATAGCAGCCAGTGCCGGATGATCCACACGGGCGGTACATTGTGCCGTAGCAACCGTTCCAGTGTGGGGGAAGCTGCAGCGCAGACACTGAAAGGATTGTCAGTAGATATCGCCTTTATCTCCGCTTCCTGCTGGGGAGCACGCGGTACCTTTACCCCGGATGAAGAAAAAATCGCGGTAAAACGAGCGGCAGCCGAAGTCAGTCGTAAACGTGTGCTGCTGGCTGACAGCTCAAAATATAACAAAGTAGCCACGTTTCTGGCATTGCCACTCAGTCAGTTCGACAGCGTCGTTACCGATCCCCACTTGTCAGCCGCCGCCCATCGCGAACTGGCAGCCATGAACCTGGACATCACCATTGCGGGTTAACCTGGCAGACTGGTCATTTTTTGACTAAACTTAGCGTGTCATTTTATGGACTCACTTGTGACCATTTTTCCCTGACCGCTATACCCGTTCTGTTCAAGTTCCAGACAGGGAATGAGCTGTTAAGCCGGGCGCTTGAAAGAGACAGGGTATACAAGGAGATCCTTATGAACACCGTGAATACCAGTATGGGCCGTTACAGCCTGATCGCAAAAAACGCCGGCGACCATATCCAGGGCTCAATCGCCATTAACGATGAAGGCGGCACTGAGCTGACTCATCAGGCATTTTATGAACACTATCTGGATGATGTGGTAAATAACGTTATTTTCCCTGTTACCGGGGGCAACCGCGAAATAACCAGGGCCTTACGCGATGAGATGATCAAGGCCGGATTCAGACAGCCACATTAGAAAAAGACAAATAAATCCGTGAAATAGTTTCTATCGGCCCACATTGTGTGGGCTTTTTTGTTGGCGACCGGCAGAACAACAATATAGGATAAATTTTTCTCACTAATCGATGCATGGAACGTAATGATGGACGACATTCGTATTGCCCCCGAGACCCTCAGCCAAATGGTCCGCAGCTTGTGGTTACATGCTGGTTGTAACCAGAACGAGGCACAAAAAATTGCTGACCACCTTGTCGCAGCCAACCTGGCAGGTCACGATTCTCATGGTGTGGGGATGATCCCAACTTACATCACATCCCGAAAACTGGACACGCTCCGGTACAACCAAACATTGCAGATTGTTAAAGATGCGGGTGCTGTGCTGACTGTTGATGGTCAGTTGGGGTTTGGTCAGGTCATGGCAGCAGAAACGATGGAACTGGCGATCAGCCGTACCCGTGAACTGGGTATGTGTGCGATTGCATTACGTAATTCCCATCATATTGGTCGTATTGGCCACTGGGCTGAAATGTGTGCCAAAGCCGGGTTTATCTCGTTCCACTTCGTGAACGTCGTTGGTCAGCCGATGGTTGCCCCTCTCCACGGCAGTGATCGTCGTTTTGGTACTAATCCCTTCTGCGCTATTTTCCCTCGTCCGGGTAAAGCACCACTGTTACTGGATTTCGCTACCAGTGGCATCGCTTACGGTAAAACGCGGGTGGCGTGGAATAAAGGTTTACAGGTTGCAGATGGCTATCTGATTGATAACAAAGGCCAGCCAACAAACGATCCCGCTGTAATGCATGAAGAACCTTACGGTTCCCTGCGCGCTTTCGGCCTGCATAAAGGTTATGCCCTGGCTGTGATGTGCGAAATCCTCGGTGGTGCCCTGTCTGGCGGTCAGACAACTCATGATGGATCACTGCATGCATCTCCAGCCAGTATCATCAACTCAATGACCACTGTGGTGCTGGACCCGGCAGCATTCGATGCCCCGGATATGCAGGAAGAAGCACAACGTTTTATTGACTGGGCCAAAAACTCACCGCAAGCGGGTGAAGACCCGATCCTTGAACCAGGTGAATGGGAAGAAGCACAGCGTGCGGATCGCCAGCAACACGGTATTCCCATCGATGGCAGCAGCTGGCAGCAAATTTGTCAGTCCGCCCGCGAAGTGGGTATGCCAGAAGCAGAACTGGCAAGTTATCAACCCTGAAGGTTTCTCACATCCAGCAGGTGGGGAACCACCTGTACTACCTGCTCACGCTCCCCACCACGCATTACTCTTCCGATCGCACAATATAGCGATGTATTGATTTCTGATAATAAACATCCGAATCATTGCACTTAATTTGAAACAAAATGTTTTATTGTGAGAGTTTATATGTATAACATTATTAACATTCATCCATTGTTATGCAGGTCTGCTCGTTAACGATCCTCTTATAAATTATGCCTCTGAAGAAAAAAGCCAGAGGCTATCCCACCAATAACATCCTGTTCACATAACTCGTCATAACGTTACCGGATGAGCTTTTATTAGATCGAGAAACACCGTAAAAACCAGTTTCATATCCATTACAGGAATAAAAAAATAATTATTCATTGTAGTTTTTTAAGAAAAGCAAACTAAAATCATAACTACCAGCAAGCATTACACTGCAATATCAACACTGTTTTTTTACATATGGATATCATTTAGAGATCTATTTCTAACAATAGAATTCATTGAGTTAACCTTGCGATGTAACAATTTATCGAAACAATCATTACTGTTATAGACCGGATCACGATTACTGTTACTACCCCTGCATCAAAATTGTTCTTAAGATCAATTTTTCACTGGAAGTCCGCAAGATACTGGTTCAGTTCGACAAAAAAGCAACCAGGTGGTTGATTGCGGGTGAAAAAATAAAGGCAGTATTATGTTAGATCGAGGTAAGCAATGTTCGGATTAGATGCGTATCATCTGGCAAGGATACAGTTCGGCTTTACCGTAGCCTTCCATATCCTTTTCCCGGCTATCACCATCGGGCTGGCCAGTTTCCTTGCTGTACTGGAAGGATTGTGGCTGAAAAGTAAAAATGAGGTATATCGCGACCTCTATCATTTCTGGTCAAAAATCTTTGCTGTTAACTTTGGTATGGGCGTCGTGTCTGGCCTGGTTATGGCATATCAGTTCGGTACGAACTGGGCTGGATTTTCACAGTTTGCTGGCAGTATCACCGGCCCCTTACTGACTTATGAAGTACTGACCGCCTTCTTCCTTGAAGCTGGTTTCCTTGGCGTCATGCTGTTTGGCTGGAACCGTGTGAGTCGCGGCCTGCACTTTTTCTCTACCTGCATGGTGGCTCTGGGAACCATTATTTCCACCTTCTGGATCCTCGCATCGAACAGCTGGATGCAGACTCCACAAGGTTACACCATAGAAAACGGGATTGTCCTGCCGACCGACTGGCTGGCGATTATCTTCAACCCATCCTTCCCGTTCCGTTTACTGCATATGGCTGTTGCGGCCTTCCTGGTCACCGCTTTCTTTGTTGGTGCCTCAGCAGCCTGGCATTTGCTGCGTAAAAACGATACGCCAGCCATTCGTAAAATGTTATCGATGGCCCTGTGGATGGCACTGATCGTTTCCCCCATTCAGGCAATGATCGGTGATGCACATGGCCTGAATACACTGGAGCATCAACCAGCAAAAATTGCGGCAATTGAAGGTCACTGGGAAAATATTCCTGGCGAAGCAACACCGCTAATCCTGTTTGGTCTGCCAGATATGACAGCAGAAAAAACACGCTATGCACTGGAAGTCCCCTATCTCGGCAGCCTGATCCTGACTCACAGCCTTGATAAGCAGGTTCCGGCGCTGAAGAGTTTCCCGAAAGAAGATCGCCCGGACTCCACAGTAGTATTCTGGTCCTTCCGCGTGATGGCCGGTCTGGGGATGTTAATGATCCTGATGGGACTGGTTAGCCTGTGGATGCGTCGCGGTCAGCGTTTGTATACCTCTCGTCCTTTCCTGTGGTTTGTTCTGCTGATGGGGCCGTCAGGACTGATTGCACTGGTTGCAGGCTGGATCACGACAGAAATGGGCCGCCAGCCGTGGGTGATTTACGGCTTGCTGCGCACCCGTGATGCCGTATCGCTGCACAGTACATTGCAGATGAGCATTTCACTTATCGCCTTTATCCTGGTGTATATCTCCGTATTTGGTGTGGGTTACTCCTATCTGGCTAACCTGATCAAGAAAGGCCCGCAAACCGGTGAAGATACGACGGAGGGAGGTCCAGGTACCACGCATACTCCGGCCCGCCCACTGTCCGCAGTGAAAGACAAATTACCGTCATCGAAAGAGGGAAAATAAGATGGGAATCGATCTCTCCATTATCTGGTTTACCATCATTGTCTTTGCCACCCTGATGTATATCGTTATGGATGGCTTCGACCTCGGTATTGGTATCCTGTTCCCGTTTAATAAGGATCCCATTGAGCGCGATATGATGGTGAATACCGTTGCCCCGGTATGGGATGGTAACGAAACCTGGTTAATCCTCGGTGGTGCCGCATTATATGGTGCCTTTCCGCTGGCTTATTCGGTGATCACCACAGCACTCGCCGCACCGCTGACCATTATGCTGATTGGTTTAATTTTCCGCGGCGTCGCTTTTGAATTCCGTTTTAAAGCGACCGAAGAACACCGTCCCTTCTGGGATAAAGCCTTTATTGGCGGCTCATTTATAGCCACCTTTAGCCAGGGGGTGGTGCTGGGTTCAGTGATTAATGGTTTTGATGTCACAAACCGGACTTACAGTGGCCCGGAACTGGTGTGGCTGACACCGTTTACACTGTTCTGTGGTGTGGGTCTGGTTCTGGCGTATGCGCTGCTGGGCAGTACCTGGCTTATCATGAAAACCGAAAATGCGTTGCATCGTAAGATGACTGCACTGACGAAACCGCTGCTACTGACACTGCTGGCCGTTATTGCGATTGTCAGTATCTGGACGCCATTGCAGCACGAAAACATTATGCATCGCTGGTTCAGTTTGCCAAATCTGTTCTGGTTCCTGCCAGTACCCATTCTGGTGCTGGCGGTGGCATGGGGCTTGTTGCATGCACTGAAACGTCATGCGCATTACACCCCATTCCTGCTGACCCTGGCACTGGTGTTCCTTGGTTTCACCGGGCTGGGTATCAGCATCTGGCCGAATATCATTCCGCCATCGATCACCATCTGGGACGCTGCATCTCCTCCTCAGAGCCAGGGCTTTATGCTGGTGGGTGGACTGCTGATTATTCCGGTGATTCTGGTTTACACCTTCTGGAGCTACTACGTGTTCCGTGGGAAAATTAAACCGGATGAAGGCTATCACTGATCGCTACAGCCATAAAAACCTCCAGATTTGATATATGTCTGGAGGTTGTCTGAAGTCGCTGTACTGATGGCGCGATCTGAAAAATTCGCACCACCATCAAAGAACTGAAACCGGACAGAAAAAGCCAACTGCCCGGTTTCGGTCATCAGATCATGACCAGACAAATTTAGCCGTCATTCGCCATCGTGCTGGCCATAAATCTCTGTTGCAAGATGAGCAGACGTTCCATATAGGCAATATCATTACCTGAAAGCCTGAATGCTGATTCCACCCAGTCTTCCGTAATATCCATTAACTCAGACCGATTAATATTCATCACCCGGTCACGTCCTCTGAGCATCGCCCGCACCCCATTAAGCTTAGGGATAGTGGCATCTATAAATGCTCGGGTCATACAGATTCCATCCCCTGGTGCAAAAACCTGGTCAACCAGGCCATATTTTTTACACCACTCTGCTTTGTGCGATTCCCCGTTCATAATCATTCTCTCAGCCAGTTTCATACCGCTACGACGTGCGACAAGCGAGTATCCCCCCATTCCCGGAAACATATTGAATGTTATCTCGGGAAAACCCATTCGAGCATTACATTGTGCAAAAACAAAATGATGAGCCAGTGCGGCCTCCAGTCCCCCACCCAACGCGGAACCTTCAACCATTGCAATGCTGACTGCCCCCGTCCCAAACCCTCTGGATGCAGAATGCAGACAGTCTATACAGGCCCGGGCATAAGCTCTCAGCGCTTCCCGCCGTTTATTACGAATACATTCAATAAAAAACAGCAGGTCTCCACCCGTATTGTATATTCCAGGCACCGATGATCCCGTCACCCAGAAATCAACCACCAGACCGCTTTGCTGTACCTGATAACTAAAATTCATTATTTCTTCAATTAACTGATAATTGAAGGATGGTCTGGGATGTGCATTAAGCATCATCCAGACAGTGCGTCGTTCTTCTTCATAGCAGGCATCTAGCTGTGTATAGTGATTATTATTGACGAGTGAACATGTGTTTTCCATTTTCGCTAATAACATAATCTTTCCCGAATATAATTAATTGCGGTTGTTCGCACAAAAAGATTACGTTCAAAACAGATCACCCATTCCATTTTTCTTTAATTTTCACAAACAATTTTCGATAAAAAATACAAAAAAAACCATTCAAAATAAAAATTAACATTTAAAAATAATTCACTATTCTGAATAGTGAATTATTTTAATTAAAAAATTAAACATTCCGGTTTTATATTTAAAAGATCACTTCCCCTGCTTCAACTGTGCCCGTGCAGTATAAAAACGCTGACAGGCCAGATATCCAGCAATAATGGTCGACAGACTGGCCGTACCCAGCAGCATAAATGTCACCATAATCTGATATTTAATCGCTTTCACCGGATCAATACCCGCAAAAATCAACCCGGACATCATCCCCGGCAAACTGACCAGTCCCACCGTTTTAGCGGCATCAACAGTGGGGATCATTGCAGCCCGAATACTGTCACGCACAATACGCCCTGATGCCAGACGGACACTGGCACCAAGGCTCAGCATCTCTTCTACCCTCTGCCGGTTATCAGCAAAACGCTGATTAAGATTGCTAAAACACAGCCCCACAGCAACCATCGCATTCCCGGCAATCATGCCTGAAATAGGGATCACCTGCATCGGCATAAATGTAATTGCCCGGCTGAATACCAGAATGGTTAACGTCAATATGGTACTAAAGGTGATGGCCAGAAAAGAGATAAGAAAACCGTGATCGATAACGTGGCTGCGTTTTTTTGCATTCAACGCTGCGTTCACGCAAATAAACAACACCATCAGTATGGTCAGCCAGTAATTATTCAGGTCGAAAATATATTTCAGGACATAACCAACGATCGTTAATTGTATGATCGCCCGCGTCACACTCCAGATAATATCTTTTCCCAGACCAAGCCGTTCCTTACCGCTGACACACAGTGCAATCAGTACCAGAATAAATGCCAGACCAAGCGAAGTATCGCTAATATTATGCTGTCCCATTACTTCCCCCGATTCTGCGGTGCAGACAACGTTAAAATACGCCGTGCGTCACTGGTTTCCTGATGATCATGGCTGATCCAGATTGCTGCTGTACCCTGATTAACCTGTTCATCAATCAACTGATGAACAGCTTCACGGTTATGCTGATCCAGGGCACTGGTAATTTCATCCAGCAACAGGATCTCGGGTGGAAACTGCACATTTCGCAGCAATGCCACACGCTGCTTTTCACCACCAGAAAGTTGATCAATGCTTCTGTCCAGGGTTGTTGCAGGCAGATTCAGCCGCTGTAAGCCGTCAATCATTACCTGACGTTGTGGGGATTGCTGACGTATCTGATAAGGCAGTGCCAGGTTATCCCACACCGTGTTACCAAACAAAACGGGTGTTTGAAAAACATAAGACACCTTCTGTCGGTAATGTTCTGGTTTGAGTGCGGCCAGCGACTGACCATGGAAATGCACTGCGCCACTGGAGGGCTCCAGCAATGAAGCAATAATTTTCAGCAACGTACTCTTGCCTGCTCCGGAAGGCCCGGTCAGCCAGAGAAACTCCCCTTTATCCAGCGTAAAAGAGAGTGGTGCCAGTAAAACACGCTCCTGCCGCACAAAGCTGATATCACGAACTTCCAGAAGGTGTTCTGTATTCCTCATTTTTCTGATCTGCTCCGCAATTGTCCGACCATCATCAGGTTTTCAGCTTATTAGCTGTCTTTTTTATCTGGCCAGAAAATAAAAAGCAGCCCCGTGAGGATCACCACACCACCAGCCAGTTTACCCCACAGGAAGTGTTCATTCAGTGAAGGGATCAGCAGTGCCGCTCCCCAGACCACCAGATAACTGATGCTGAGTAACGGATAGGCGCGGCTCAGCGGAATACGCTGCAGTGCCAGCAACCAGCACAACATAGAAAGTGCGTAGGCCAGTAAGCCTGATAACAAGGCCAGAACAGGCGTTGAAAAAGAGAGTAAGACGGAGAGAAAATGCAAAGGCTGAGCAAAGGAAGGGAGTTGGATCATTGCCCATTTCATCAGCAACTGTGCCCCACTCACCAGCAGCACGCTACACAGCGCAAACAACCAGCCCATCAGGCGTACCCTCCCATCACCGCAACCCCACCAACAATCAGTAAAATCCCTATGCCATGGCGTAATGATATCGACTCATGCCACAGCCAGCGGGCGGCTAAGGCCACAAAAACAAAGTTCAGGCTCAGCATGGGATAAGCCACACCCACCGGAACGGATTGCAGTACACACAGCCAGATAAGCATTGCCACGCCCAACAACAGGACACTCAAACCCAGCCACACCACTAAATGCTTAAATGGTGTAGTCTTGCCCGATGCCTGAGTTGCCTGTTTCTGACACAACTGCCCCGCACAACTCAACAGACTGACAAGCAAAATAAGCAGGATATTCATGATTGTTTAATCCAGCCTCACTCTGCATCCTGCTGGTATCCCAACCAGCCTTCGCGACCTGGGAAACTTTTTCTGACGATAGTGCCCATCGGCAACTGAGTTAAATCAGAGGGAATTAACTCGCCCAGCGGGCAGAAACGGATACCCCGTTGTTGTGCCTTCTGCAACAAGTCACTAAACAGATCACTCAGTGCAATCCCTTCCACTTCAGCATGAATGGTATACACCGGTACACCCTGTTGTTGCTGCATAATCTGGTCGAGGATAAAATCGTTATATGCTTCGCGACTTACCGTTGTCCCTGCCACTTCATCCCAGGTGGGCAATGTCACCGGGATCTGCACCGTACCCGCCGTGCCATCAGGCAAACGAGGCAGGAAAGGATGTGTACCACGGCAATCGCTGTTCCAGGTGAAATTGAATGCCTGTTTCGCAGCAACCACCCGTTCATCAGCTCGCCATCCTGCAACAGCAGAACAACTTACTGGCTGGCCTGTGATATCAGCCAGTGAACGCACACCACGTTCGATCTCTGCATGCAGTTTTTCCTGTGACCAGACACCCGCCCAGGTTTGCCAGGCAAAGTGATCCCAGGAATGTAAGCCCACTTCATGCTGTTTTGCTGCCTCACGGATAATATCCGCATGACCTCGTCCAATCTGGCGACCAGGCCAGGCCGTTCCTGCCAGCAGGATATCCCAGCCATACAACGAAGCAGCATTAGAGCGTAGCATCTTCCACAAAAAACGCGGTTTCAGCAGTCGCCATAAATGACGGCCCATATTGTCGGGCCCCATGCTGAAAACGAAACTCGCCTGTGTCTGATGTTGTTGCAAAATCGATAACAGACGAGGCACCCCGTCACGGGTGCCTCTCCAGGTGTCAACGTCTATACGCAGACCCACATTGATCATTCAGCCATATCTCCGCCATCAACGGAATTCAGGAAGAAGTCCAGAGTGGCATCAATGGTGTGACGCATTTCGACAGTTGGCTCCCAGCCAAGCAGACGTTTCGCGTTACGGATAGATGGCTTACGGTGTTCCACATCCTGGTAGCCTTTACCGTAGTAACTGCTGCTTTCCACATCACGGAATCCGGCAAATGGCGGGAAACTATTGCGCAGTGGATGATTTTCAAAGCTTTCCAGCAATTGCTCAGCCAGTTGTTTGATGCTGGCTTCATTGTCCGGGTTACCAATGTTGATAATCTGGCCATCGCAATTCTGTTGTTTGTTCTCAATGATCAGGAACAGCGCTTCAATGCCGTCACGGATATCAGTAAAGCAACGCTTCTGACGCCCACCATCCATCAGTTTAATCGGGGAACCTTCCACCAGGTTCAGAATCAACTGAGTGATGGCGCGTGAGCTACCAATACGAGCCGCATTCAGGTTATCCAGACGCGGGCCCATCCAGTTAAATGGACGGAACAGCGTGAAACGCAGCCCTTCTTTCTCACCATATGCCCAGATTACCCGGTCAAGCAGTTGCTTGGAGACAGAATAGATCCAGCGCTGCTTGTTAATCGGGCCGACAACCAGATTCGAGTTATCTTCATCGAACGTATCATCGGTACACATGCCGTACACTTCAGAGGTCGATGGGAAAATAATGCGCTTCTGGTATTTCACACAGTCGCGAATAATTTTCAGGTTCTCTTCAAAGTCCAGCTCGAAAACGCGCAGCGGATTACGGGTATATTCAATCGGCGTGGCAATCGCGACCAGCGGTAAGATCACATCACATTTCTTGATGTGGTACTCAATCCACTCAGAGTGAATACTGATATCCCCTTCCACAAAGTGGAAACGTGGGTTGCCGAGGAAACGGCTAATCGCGTCGGAACCGATATCCAGGCCAAAGACTTCGAAGTTATCGTCCTGTAATAAACGCTCTGTCAGGTGGTTACCGATAAAGCCGTTCACACCCAGAATCAGTACACGGGTACGACGTTTTACCGCAGAAACAGGCTTATTACGCAGGATCGCACCGCTAACCAGTCCCAGCGTTTGCGCCAGCTGGCTACCCTGCATATACACGCCGCTTTCGCTCTGACCGGTGATGATTTCCAGTGCACCTTCGCCACAGGCAACAATCAGCGGATTCACAGACAGAATCGTACCCGGTTTAGCCGCAGGCTGATTCTGATGTACGGCCGACTGCCAGACGATAAATTTGCCTGTTCCGACAAAACCAAAAGCGCCAGGCCATGGTTCAGTCACAGCACGCACCAGGTTGTGAATGCGTTCTGCAGATTGGTTCCAGTCGATGCGACCATCTTCCGGGGTACGACGTCCCACGTAGGTCGCTTTGCTCTCATCCTGCTCAGTCTGAGTGATATTCCCTTTCAGAATCGCAGGCAGGCTGGAAGACAACAACTCTGCACTGTTGAGGCATAACTTACGGTGTAAGGTTAACGCATTATCCTGTGGTGCAATCACCACACGCTGCTGAGCAATAATGGCGCCCGCATCAGCACGCTTCACCATCCGGTGCAAGGTGACGCCAGTTTCTTCTTCACCATTGACCAGAACCCAGTTAAGCGGCGCACGGCCACGATAAGCAGGCAACAGTGATGCATGAAGGTTAAATGCACCCTGTTCAGCGATATTCAGAATCTCTTCGCTCAACATCTGGCGATAATGGAAAGAGAAAATCACCTGCGGTGCCATCGCTTTAATACGTTCTACCCACAGTGGGTGATTCACATCTTCTGGTGCATAAACAGATACGCCCAGCTCTGCTGCCGTACGTGCGACAGAGCCAAAAAACTGATTTTCAGCAGCATTATCGGCATGAGTGAAAATCGCTTCAATCTCAAATCCAGCTGCATGTAATTCGCGGATCCCTGTACAACCGATATCATGGTAGGCAAAAACCACGGCTTTCATCATTGCTTATCCTGTGTGGAGTCGGCGTTGTTACTAACAACGCGCTGAATAAAATAGCGAGGGCGGGCGCGAACATCGTTATAAATACGACCGATATATTCCCCAAGTAAACCCATACCAACAAACTGTGCCCCAATAAACATAAACAGCACAGCAAACAGCATAAAGACCCCGTCAGCCGACCATTGCGGTCCAAGGAACAGACGCAACACCACCAGCAGGATAGCAATAACAAATCCCGCCAGCGCAGTCACACTACCAAACACACTTAACAAACGCAGTGGCGTTGTTGTCAGGCAGGTAATCAGGTCATACATCAGGTTAATCAGCTTCATAAAGCTGTACTTAGAATCACCGAATTCCCGCTCAGCATGCATCACCGGGATCTCAATAGCCCGGCGGGCAAAGGTATTGGCCAGAATCGGAATAAACGTGCTGCGTTCATGGCAATGCAACATTGCATCAATGATATGGCGACGATAAGCACGCAGCATACAACCATAATCGCCCATTGCCTTGCCGGTCGTGCGTTGGATCAAGTGATTAATCATTCGTGACGCACGTTTACGGAACCAGCTATCCTGACGATTCTGTCGCACGGTGCCAACAACGTCATATCCTTCCATTGCTACCGTGACCAGGCGCGGTATCTCTTCTGGTGGATTCTGTAAATCCGCATCCAGAGTGATAATCAAATCACCAGTCACATTACTGAAGCCAGCCATGATCGCGGAGTGCTGCCCGTAATTACGGTTCAGCAATACAGCCACAACTTTACTACCTGGTTGTTCAGCAGCAGTAGTCAGTATCTCTGCTGAACGGTCACTACTTCCGTCATCCACCAGCAGAATTTCATAATCCACTGTCAGCGTTTCACAGGCAGCCTGAGTCCGGCGAAGCAGTTCACCAAGACTCTCCTGCTCGTTGTAAACAGGAATAACCACTGAAACCTTATTAATGGTTTGATCTGTCATCTTATTTTCCTACCAGACCACGTAATGCGCGGATCACCCGCTCACAATCGTCGTCCGTCATACCCGGGAACAGAGGAATTGAACAAATACGCTCTGAGTTCCATTCCGTTGCCGGAAGGACCAGAGAAGGGAAACGCTCACGATAATATTTCTGTGTATGTGCAGCACGGAAATGCAGTCCGCTACCAATCCCCTGATCTTTCAACCGCTGCATCAACTCATCACGGTTAAAGCCACAAGCCTGCTGGTCTATCCGCAGAATAAACAGATGCCAGGCATGTTGATGTGACCAGTCAGGTTGTGTCAGTGGCAGGAACGGTGTATCAGCCAGCTCCGTCAGATAGCGTTGAGCAATTTGCTCACGGCGGGCATTGTGCTGTGACAGTTTGTTCAACTGCACCAGAGCAATCGCCGCATTGATGTCCGCCAGATTATATTTGAATCCAGGAGAGATAACTTCTGCCTGCGGCGCACGACCGTGAGTCTGACGATCATAAGCATCAACGCCCAGACCATGGAATTTCAGACTACGTATACGATCAGCCAGTTCAGCATCATCGGTAACGACCATACCGCCTTCAGCGCAGGTCATATTTTTAATGGCATGGAAAGAGAAAATCGCCGTGCCTTTACCGCCAACGTGCTGACCTTTATACAAGGTTCCGGCTGCATGGGCTGCATCCTCGATGACCGGAATGCCATAACGCTGCCCAAGGGCATTAATGGCATCAATATCAACAGGAACACCCGCGTAGTGAACCGGAATAATGGCCTTAGTGCGTGGAGTGATCGCCGCTTCGATTAACTCAGGGGTCACCATCAGGGTATCGCGATCCACATCGATCATCACCGGCGTGGCGCCCAACAAGCAAATCATGTTCAGTGTCGACACCCAGGTCATGGATGGCGTGATGACTTCATCGCCAGCCTGAATCCCCAGAGCCATTAACGTCACGTGCATACCCGCTGTCGCTGAGCTGACTGCAATTGCATGCTGGTTGCCGGTTAACTGACAAAATTCCTGTTCAAGTTGTTGATTTTTAGGACCAGTAGTAATCCAGCCTGAGCGCAAAACATCCGCCAGCGCATCAAGTTCTTCACTACCCATTGCAGGACGGGAGAATGGCAGAAAATCCAACATTAATTAATCTCACTAAACAATTAAGTACCAGAAAACTGGCAGCAATCAGCCGGGAAGCCGAATTACGCGTATAAACATACCGTGAATAACAATGAACACTGCCCTGAATTCACATGACACCTGGCTGAACGGTTACAGACACCTATGAGAAGATCCAACACTAATCACGACAATAATTTATAATACATCAATTAGTTTAAACACGTTATCATATACGGAGTATAAATGAATATTATTAGGGAGAGATTAAGAATATTTCGCAGGAAGGAATTTAAATTATGTTAATGACTTGAACGTTTACCTGACGTATTGCCACCCGGTATTCTCGGGTGGCAGCGTTAGCAATTACTTACGAGCATCCAACAGTTGGGCTGCATTCGCTGGTGTCACCACAGTCCAGGGTACAGAGTAATTTTTGGTGGTGCCGTCCCCCCAAGCCATCTTGTCAGCATATTGCTGCCAGATAGTAGACTGTGGTTTATAACTGTCACCTTTCACTGCACGCAGAGCCACATCAATAGAACCTTGCATCTGTGCATGGGCATCTTGCAAAATCGAAACCATCTCACCAGCCTGTACTGCACGGATCGCATCAGAAACACCATCCACACCAGCGATAGCAAAATCTTTTACATTTAGATTCGCACCTTTGATGGCTTCTATCGCACCTAAAGCCATTTCATCATTCTGCGCAATCACGCCATTGATTTGACCACGGTGTTTTTGTAACCAGTTTTCCATTAGCGGCAAAGCTTCAGCACGTGACCAGTTAGCGGTCTTACGTTCAAGCACTTTCACATTGCCCGCACCACATTCAGCAATCGCTTTGTCATTTCCCTGGCCACGTTGAATTTCACCGCTACCACCTTTAGGCCCTTCCAGGATCACAACGTTGCCTTTACAATGCATTTTTTCCAGAACAGATTTTGCTTCCAAATATCCACCCAGTACATCATCAGAAACCACTTCAGAGGTCATTTTATCCGTATGTAAGCGGGCATTCGTTACCACTACTGGAATTTTAGCTTCGTTGGCCATGTTGACGACATCAATATTTGCTTCATAGTCCATTGGGTTAATAATGATGGCATCAGCATGCGTTTGAATAGCTGTTTCTGCCTGATTATTTTGTACCATTGGATCATAACGACCATCATAAACCGTCAGTTGTACATCGCCGTTTTTAACTTCCGGGTGCTCTTTGGCTGCTTTTTCCATTAACTGAACAAATTCAGCTTTCATACCGTACATCAACACAGCAATTTTTACTGGAGCTGCCTGCACGGCCATGCTACTCATAAACAGGCCAGATGTAAGCAGAGCTATTTTTGTCATTTTATTCATAACCACTCCTGATTTTTGTAGGATACGCACCTGAAATAAAGGTTATTTATTCGAGAATAACATTATTAATCACGCTGCTGTTTACGTGATGGGTCAAGTAATACAGCAACGACAATCAAAGCACCTTTAATAATTTGTTGATAATAAGACTGCACGCCAAGCAAATCGAGACCATTATTCATTACACCGATAATTAAAATACCGAACAATGTCCCTATTAGGGTTCCAACACCTCCTGCCATGCTCGTACCACCAATAACCACAGCCGCAATTGCATCAAGCTCATAAGCTTCACCAGCATTGGTTTGTGCTGAACCTGTACGAGCTGTCAGAATCAAACCAGCAATACCAGCTAATGCGCCACACAGAGTGTAAACCAGCACTTTTATTTTTATTACATTAATACCTGAAGTCCGGGCACTTTTCTGATTCCCCCCTACAGCATAAATATAACGACCAAAGAGCGTTTTATTCAGCACGATCCAGGCTAAAATAAATAACATAGCGAAAATAATTACAGGCACGGGGATACCAAGAATATAGCCATTGCCTAATAAACGAAAATCATTATTCAATTGTGATACCGGGTTACCATCCGTTGTCAACAAAGTCAGACCACGAGCCGCTGACAGCATTCCCATAGTAACTATAAAGGGTTGCAGACGATAACGCGCAAGAATAGTTCCGTTTAATAACCCGCATACTGTACCAATTGCCAGGGCAATAACCAGTGGTAACAATATCGCATGGGCTGTATCACCAATAGCTAACCCACTGTTATTAGTAGCAAAACGAGCAGAAATAATGCCACTTAATGCCAAAACTGAACCAACAGAAAGATCCACGCCAGCAGTAATAATGACAAATGTCATACCAATGGCCAGAATCCCATTAATAGATATCTGACGAAGAACAATCAACATATTCTCATGACTAAGAAAATAGTTATTACTCCATGCCCCATTCGCCACTTCAAGTTCACCGACTGCCGTAACAATCAAACATAAAACAAAAAAGGCGATAACAATACCATATTTATGAAAATGACGTTTATTACGGGAAAATAATGATAATCCCGGCGTTAACGAATTGGTCGTATTCATCATATTTTCTCTTAATTTATACCGCAAGTTTCATTAATTCAGCTTGAGTCGTATCTTCAGCTAAAACTTCACCAACTAGTGCGCCATCTTTAAAGACCAGAATCCTGTCACTCATACCAATAATTTCTGAAAGTTCAGAAGAAACCATAATAATCCCTCTGTCCTTTAACGCAAATTCCGACATAAAACGATAAATTTCTTTTTTTGCACCCACATCAATACCACGAGTAGGTTCGTCTAGTAGCATCACCTGCGGATCAACCAACGCCCAGCGTCCTAATACGACTTTTTGCTGATTACCCCCACTAAGATTACCAACCTGTTGTTCCCCATCAGGAGTTTTTACATTAAATCGTTGGATCATCTCGCGGGTACGTTCCTGTTCACGCTGACGGTTAATGAATCCACCACGGCTAATATCAGAAAAGGAAGCAATATTAATATTCTCGCCCACAGAACTACTCAATACTAATCCAGTTTCTTTGCGGTCTTCTGTCACATAAGCAATACCATTAATTATTGCTTCTTTTGGTGAATGACGATTGAGCGTCTTATTTCCCAACTGCACAGAACCACTATCAGCATGACGAATACCAAAAATCAAATCAAGAAATTCACTACGTCCAGATCCTACCAGGCCGTAAATTCCCAGAATTTCACCGCGTTTCAGAGTCAGACTAATATCCCGAACTTTTTTCCCCCAGCACAGGTTATTCACCTGCATCATCACTTCATCACCGGGCCGGTTGAATTTGGCGAATTCATTTTCAAACTCTCCCCCGATAATATGTTCTATCAATTGTTCACGGGTAATATCGCTGAGTATACCTTCATGAATATAGCTTCCATCACGGAAAATAGTATAACTATCAGCGATCTGGAATATCTCTGCCAATCGATGGGAAACATAGATAATTCCTTTTCCCTTCTGAGCCAAACGGGTAATCACCTGGAAGATTTTCTGCACATCTTCCTCACCAATCGCCGAGGTCGGTTCATCCATAATAATAATATCGGCGTTAGCATGCGATAATGCTTTAGCTATCTCAACTAACTGCTGTTCTGCCACACTGAGATTACGCATCTTTTCCGTTGGCGACAGATCAAATTGCAAATCAGCTAAGAGCTCAGCAGTTTGCTGATTCATTTGTCGAAAATCGACAAAACCAAAACGCCGCGGCTCACGTCCTAACCAGATATTTTCAGCGACGGTCAGATCAGCAATAGTACTCAGTTCCTGTTGAACAATCGCGATCCCGGCCTCAAGAGCCTCTTTGGGATGAGCAAATTCGCATCGTTTCCCATTAATAAAAATATCACCACTATCAGGTTGCACAAACCCCATAAGGATACTGAGGAATGTTGATTTACCCGCACCGTTACCACCACACAGAGCATGGATAGATCCACGCTTCAGACAAAATTCCGCATTCTTTAGCGCTACAACAGGGCCAAAGCTTTTCTTCACCCCAGTGACTTCCAACAGATATGGAGAACACTCCCCACCGGCTGACTGATTCATAAACTCACCCCATACTCTTTGTGCAGTAAATGCAAATAACGCTGATAGAGCTCGGCATAGCGACGTTTGCGATCATCATCCGGTTCTGCCCGGCTATGATTATCCTGATGAACAAATTGTTGACACAAGCGAGCAAGCAATGCCTGAGGAGGCACCTTACTACCACTATGCAACTGCTGGCACCACATCGCCTGAATTGCGGCTCCCAATGCAGCACTCTCTTTCTCTTGCAGGCATACCACTGGACAATCCATCACATCAGCAACAATTTGTCTCCAGGCTGAGCTGTTAGATCCTCCCCCGGTTAAACGGATCTCACTCACAGCAATGCCTTGTTGGCGGAAAAGATCCAAACCGAAACGCAAGCCGTAAGTGGCACCTTCCACTACTGCCCGACAAAGATTGGCGGGAGTCAGGTTATCACTACTAATATGATGTAGACTGGCTCGTGCAGCAGGGAGTGGAGGGACGCGTTCACCATTAAAGAAAGGCAGTAGCAACATACCACCAGCACCCAACTCAGCTTGCTCCAGCGACTGATTAAATTCCTTCAGATCCTGACTAAGTAGATTTTGTACTGATGTGGTTGCTGAAGTGACATTCATCGTACAAATCAGCGGTAACCAGCTATTAGTACTGGAACAGAAACTGGCAATCATTGCCGAGTCAGCCACTACCGGACTATCTGCACAAGCAAATAACGTCCCGGAAGTTCCAAGACTCATGGTCAGAATTCCCGGTTGAATATTACCAGTACCAATAGCTGCCATCATATTGTCGCCACCGCCACTGGCAACCAGAGTACCAGGACGTAATCCCAAAGCCTTAATAGCCCGCTCACATACGGTACCTACTGGCTGTTCAGCCGTGATTAGCGGGGGCAAGGCATTCCATAAATGGCCACTATCATCAATCAATTCAATTGTATGACGATCCCAGCAACGCTGGCGAATATCAAACAACCCACTCCCTGAAGCATCACCATATTCCGCACAACGCACATCTGTCAGCCAAAAGTTCAGGTAATCATGTGGCAATAATACGGTTGCCAGACGTTGCCACAACTCAGGCTGTTGTTGTTTAAACCAGATAATTTTTGAGGCGGTATACCCTGTTGCAATAGTCAAACCCAACTGATCCAGAGAACCTTCTTCTCCATCCAATTGTTCCAGCAACCAGGCGTTTTCGTCGGCGGTACTGGTATCACACCAGAGTTTCACCGCATGTAACACATTTCCAGCATCATCCAACGCTACAAAACCATGCTGCTGACCGGAAACAGCCAATGCGACAATCTGTTCTGCTTCAACACCTGCTGCAGAAATGGCTTGAATGAAAGCGTCTTTCAATGCCGTAATCCACCATTCTGCCTGCTGTTCACGACAACCATCAGAGCTACTAATCAGTTGATGCGCTGCACTGCCACTGCCTAAAATAGTTCCACGCTGGTCATCAACAATCACCACTTTGGTGCCTTGTGTACCACAGTCAATGCCCGCATACAGCGCCATGTATTACTCCATTTCCAACATGATTTTAATATCTTCAGGATTACCCGCAGCCGCACGTTCAAATGCTTCCACACTGTCACCGAATTTATATGTTTGTGAGATCAATGGCTGAACACGTAATTTGCCAGAACTGAGCAGACGCAAAGTACGCGGATACATATTGGCGTAGCGGAAAATTGTCTTAAAGGTGACTTCTTTTGCCTGAGCGGCAACAATATCCATTGGTGCTGCATCAATTGGCATTCCTACTAATACGGCAGTACCACCAGGAGCTATATGCTCACTAATTCCTGCTATAGCAGGCTTAGCACCACTACATTCAAATACCACATCAACACCATTACCACTGGTCAGGAGTGCGACTGTTGCTGCCAGTTCACCGCTTTTAATATTGACGGCATGAAGTCCATCATAATTAGCAGCTACCTGTAATTTTTCATCAAACAGGTCACAAATGATGACATCGGAACAGCCTCCCGCTAGTGCTGCTAATGCAGTAACTACACCAATTGGCCCTGCCCCTATTACTAATGCAATGTCACCTGGTTTAATTTCTGCTTTAGTCGCCGCGTGCATACCAATAGCCAACGGCTCAACCATGGCACCCTCAGCGAAACTGACGTTATCCGGTAATTTAAATGTAAATGCAGCAGGGTGAATTACAGTTTCACGCAAGCAACCGTGTACAGGAGGTGTCGCCCAGAAACGAACTGCCGGATCAAGGTTATAGATGCCCGCTCGTGACTGTGCTGACTGCATATCCGGAATCCCTGGCTCCATACAAACACGATCACCAGGTTGTAAATGCTTCACTTTTTTTCCTACTGCCAGCACAACACCAGAAGCTTCATGGCCCAATACCATTGGCGCTTCGACAACAAAGGGACCTATACGTCCATGCTGATAGTAGTGAACATCACTACCGCAAATACCTACAGAATGGATTTTGATCTCAACATCTGTATCCCCCAATTGCTCATCAGATTGATAATCTTCAATCGCAATTTTTCCTGCTTCCGCAAGTACTAAGGCTTTCATAATATGACCTCACTGACAAAAAATGATATCGATAACATCAACATATCAGCGAAGATAAAACATTAAATGTAATAAATATGTGAGCAATGTTATGCTTTTTGAATATTTACAACTTAAATTTTATAAAAAAACCGATAATGGGAGAGAAAACAGCATCAAAAACATCGTCTTCATGTTATCGATACCAATAAACTCTCGGGGAGAAAAAGGATGAATAAACACAAACAATTCATTGATAAAACTAACAGTTTCCTGGAAAAAGCAGCAATACAACTAACCCCATCAGAACAGCAGCACATCGAAATAGCCACATTCGGTTTACCTGATTACCCAGTATCAGGTCTGCAATTGCTGACCTATATCAACACTCCACGTTATTGTGCTAAAGAACTGGTACTCTTCCCATACCAAACCTGCCCTGAGCATTTACATCCCCCTTTTGGCGGAGGTCCCGGTAAACAAGAAACATTTCGCTGTCGCTGGGGAGAAGTTTGGTTATGTGTAGATGATCACACTCTACCGTTAAATGATGGTATATGTCTCCCGCCAGAAGGCACTGAGCAGTGGTACACTGCAAAAAACTATATTTTGCTACGGGCTGGTGAGCAGTACACGATTGCACCAAATACTCGTCACTGGTTTCAGGCAGGTGATCAGGGGGCTGTAGTTTCTGAATTCTCATCAGAAAGTCGGGACGAACTTGATGTGTTTACCGATCCCAGAGTCAATCGTCTGGCTTAAGCTGGTATAAATCTCTACTAGCATCCGTTTTGGCGATCACTCATGATACAATAATGGTACAAAATGATACGCCATCTTTCAGGAGCACAACTTGCCGCCAAAACAAAAAATAAGAGCAACGCTTTCCAGCGTTGCTCTACAAGCAAATGTCAGCAAGATCACCGTATCACGCGCATTTTCCCATCCGGAAAAAGTGCACCCGGAAACACTGCAAAAGGTGCTGAAAGCCGCAGAGGATATGGGATATGTCGTCAATACAGCAGCTCGAAATCTTAGAACAAACGGCAGTAAAACAATCGGTATCGTGAATCCTGATATGGGTAACCCGTTCTTTTCTGGCCTGGCCCGGCTCATGACTCAGGAAGCAGAGAAAGTTGGCTACAACACATTAGTTTTTGAATCCAGGGAGTCTCAGGAACATGAAAATCGTATTATCGAACAACTGATTGGTTACAATGTTGATGCTATCGTCTTATCGGTAATTTCCTCAGATCGTAACTATCATCCAACGTATATGTCGCGACTGGAGGCCTTGAATATTCCTGTTATTCTGGTAGACCGAGATCTGAACATCAGCTCATGTAGCGGTGTCTATATTGATAACCTTGATTGTGGGCTTCAGACTGGACGTTACCTACTAGAACAAAAACCACAACATGTAGTTGTCGTTTCCGGACCTAAAGATTCTAATGTTGCCTGTGATCGCGTCACTGGTATTAGTGCAGTTCTGTCAGGAACAGTAGTTAACTTTGAGATACTTTATGCCGATTTTTATATGGATATTGCAGCAAAAATTACTAGCGACTATCTAAAAAACAACTCACCACCGGACTTCTTTATTGGTTGTAATAATCAGATTTCTTTAGGTATTATTAAATCCTGCATTGATCATCAGCTACAACTGATGAAGGATGTATCACTTTTTAGTATTGATGAAGTATCTCACGCAGGTATTTATGGTTTCACTTTCCCATGTATTACCCATGATTTGCATGAGATGGCCTGGCAGGCCATTAATCTGGCGACACGTCGTGCTGCTGATAATAATATAAAGCCGGGTAAAGTTATCGTTCGCGGAAAAATACTGACACACTGAAACCATACCTAAGAACTAAGTTAGCCTATTAAAGGAGAGATATGGCGAACACACAGCTGCCAGGAGAATTGATAAGCCTTCTTGATGGTTCACTGCCCGCAAGTCATCAATATCAGGCGATCCGCCTTTCCAGCGTGGGGAGTAACGGCTGGCCCTATGCTGCCCAGCTCAGCCTTGGTGAAATTATTGCGCTTTCCCCGTTGCAGCTACGTTTCGCTATCTGGCCGGGCTCCACCACTACCGCCAATCTGATCCACAATGGCAAAATGACCCTGGCACTGGTCTATGGTGGCGCTGTCGTTGAAATTCAGGCTCTGGCGGAAAAACGGCAGGAAACCATTACCGACCTGCAACTGGCCGTCTTCGATGCCGTGATCCAGCAGGTGATCACCCACCGGGCTCCCTACGCGACAGTCACTCAGGGTTTAACATTTGAACTGAAAGATGAAAACAGTTCTGTCGCGCGATGGCAGCAGCAGATTGCGCTGTTGCAGGAGATAGGAAGCGATTAGATAGCAGGAAGGCTATTTTTATCTATAAAAAAGCGACCGCTTTCGCGGTCGCTTCAGATTTAGCACTCAGCGAACCTTTCAGTCCACTGTTGAGGCCAATAACAACTTATTTGCTATCAGGTAATGCGTAAGCAATCACATGGTCGCCCATCGTCGTACCAAAGGAACCATGACCACCTGCCACAATCACCACATACTGTTTACCGTTCACTTCATATGTCATCGGTGTGGCCTGTCCACCTGCTGGTAAACGACCTTCCCATAACATATCACCGTTAGAAACGTTAAATGCACGCAGGTAGTTATCCGCCGTTGCAGCAATAAACATCACATTACCAGCAGTAGAAATTGGGCCACCCAGCATTGGCATACCCATTTTGAACGGCAGTGGAACAGGTGAGCTGTCACGCACAGTACCGATACGTTTTTTCCACACGATATTGTTTGTTTTCAGGTCAATCGCGGAAACATAACCCCATGCCGGTTGCTTACATGGGAAGCCCAGTGGAGACAGGAATGGATTCAGTGTCACACCGTAAGGCACGCCATATTGTGGCTGAATACCTGATTCAGTACCTGTACCACCTTTGTCGTTCGCATCCGGTTCCATTGGGTTACCAGGACCACGAGGGATCAGACGGGAAACAAACGGCAGTGCCATTGGGTTAGCAACCGCCACCTGACGATCCGTATCAACAGAGATACCACCCCATTCGAACATACCGAGGTTACCCGGGAATACCAGCGTACCCTGCTCTGACGGCGGGGTGAACGGACCTTCATAACGCAACTGATGGAACATCACACGGCAAATCAGCTGATCATAGATCGTGGCACCCCACATATCTTTACCTGCCAGATGTGCTTTCGGACGGAAGCTCAGCTCAGAATATGGCTGTGTTGGAGACAAACGATCCCCTTTCGCCGGACCACCAGGGACCTGCATTTCAGGGGCTGGGACTACAGGTTTACCGGTACGACGGTCCAGCACAAACAGATCGCCTGTTTTCGCCGGAACATAGACAACAGGTACTTTGTTGCCATCTTTGTCGTTGATATCAGCCAGTGTAGGCTGAGCCGGAACATCCATATCCCACAGATCGTGATGCACTGTCTGGTAGAACCAGGCCAGCTTACCGGTGGTTGCATTCAGCGCCAGCAGACCGGTCGCAAAACGCTCCATTTCCGGAGTACGGTTGCCGCCCCAGATATCTGGAGTGGAAACACCAATCGGCAGATAGACCAGATCCAGTTTAGCATCGTAGGCTGCTGGTGCCCATGAGTTTGGTGAGTTCGGCGTATAGTGCTGATCACCTTCTGGCAGAACATTTGGATCTTTCGCGCCAGTATCAAAGGCCCACATCAGCTTACCGGTATTCACATCAAAGCCGCGAATAACACCAGAAGGTTCTTTTGTGGAGTAGTTATCCGTAACTGCGCCCGCCATCACGATAGTGGTTGCTGTTACAATCGGTGGTGATGTGGGTTCATAGCCACCCACTTTATTAAATGGCAGGTTGCTCTGCAGGTTCAGTTTGCCGTTATCACCAAATGAAGGACAACGAGCACCTGTTTCCGCATCCAGCGCATACAAGCTGCCATCATTGACTGGCAACAGAATACGGCGTGAACACATCGCCAACTGAGTTCCTGCAGGTGCTGCTGCCGCTTCAGGTGTCTGATAATAAGACACACCACGACAGGTCACGTGCTGGAACGTTGGATCAGTTTTCATTTTCGGATCAAAGTGCCATTTCTGTTTACCGGTTGCCGCATCCAGTGCAAATAGCTGCTGGTGCGCGGAGCACAGATAGAGCGCATCACCGATTTTAATCGGCGTCACTTCGTTGGTGATTTCACCTGGATCACTGGCTGTTTTCAGGTCTCCAGTCTGGAAATCCCATGCCTGTTGCAGCTGACCGACATTTTTGTCAGTAATCTGCTTCAGAGGTGAGTAACGAGTACCCCCCTGAGTCCGACCATAAGCAGGCCAGTCTCCCGCAGGAACACCATCAGCAGACGGCGCAGGTTGCTCAACCTGATCTGCACTCAACGTACCGTTAATTTCCTGTGGATCGTTAAAGATGGAATACGCCAGAACCGCAACCACAAACACCAGCACAGCTGACAGCGCTGTACGTGGGAATGCACTTGCGGAACTCAAGCCACGCCAGATAAATGGCAGAATCAACCACAGTCCCAGGAAGAAAGTCACATCCAGACGTGGTGTTAATGCCCAGAAATCAGAACCGACTTCCCATAGTGACCAAATTGTCGTACCAAGCAGAAATAACGCGTAGAGCAGCAATGCACTACCACGACGGCGAAACAGCAACACAGCAGTAATGAGTTGCAGTACACCAGCAATAATGTAGTAGAGCGAACCACCCAGTTTCGCTAACCAAATGCCACCAATTAACAGATACAAGCCGCTGATCACGGCAAATATCGTTGTTAACAGGAGCAGTGTTCTCGATGCTTTACTTTGCATAATATGAACCTTACTAAATATTGAACGTTATGAATTAAGCGCATGCTTAAATTTAAAAAAACATCAGAACTGATACGCTAACGTTGCCCCACCACCCCAGTTACGTCCCGGTGCGGGTTCGAAGTAGCGTCCATTGCCTTCGTTTACAATGACTGAGCCGATATACTGGCGATCAAACAGGTTATCCACGCGACCAAACAGGTCTAGTGACCAGTGGTCCCAGCCAAAACGATAACCCGTGTTCAGGCTTACTACAGTATAGGATGGCGCATGAGCGTCGTTCGCATCATTCGCCTCCATATTCCCCATATAACGAACATCTGTACCCGCATGCCAGCCATTTTCAGGGGCATACTCCAAAGAAGCGTAGCCCATATTACGAGCAGTGCCAGGCAGACGATTTCCAGCCGGAGTACAGCCTCCGGCGGAGGAACAGGTTTCATTACGATAGGTCGCATCCAGGAATGTCCATGCCATTTTTACACGCCAGTCCTGAGCAAATTGCTGGTCCAGGCTCAGCTCCAGACCACGACGGCGTGTTTCACCTGCATTTTTATATACTGCACGGCCATACTTGCTGTTATCCACCACCAGTTCATCACGGGTATTGGTCTGGAAGAGCGCAGCCGTCAGCAAGCCATAGCCGATGCGTGTCTTGCTTCCCACCTCAAAAGTGTCACTGGTTGATGGTTTCAACCCCAGATTCATCCCGGTTTGTGCGCCGTCTATCGAACGATAAGAGAGTTCATTAATCGTTGGCGTTTCAAAACCACGTCCCGCAGACGCATACAGATTCCAGCTATCGCTAACGGCGTAGTTGAGCGATCCCATTGGCAATAGCTTGTGATAACGCGCACTGCCGCTGTCATCACCGTTGCCCGGCGTTATATA
>Ga0157366_1000204_pt1 | contig 29130 bp, 21 predicted proteins | sample AttbisABBM1_FD_113149 | JGI IMG/M metagenome (GOLD analysis project Ga0157366, IMG submission 113149) | Fungus gardens microbial communities from leaf cutter ant in Botucatu, State of São Paulo, Brazil - Atta bisphaerica ABBM1 | ecosystem: Host-associated > Fungi > Mycelium > Unclassified ...
TCCACAGCGCCGAACGGAGGGAGGAAGCCAGGATGGACAGACAGGGATGTCTGTCCAAGGTTCTGCGAAACAGGGATGTTTCGTCAGAGCCGTGCCGTTGGGCTGACGAGTGGAGTGAGGGAACCGCGTAGCGGCGCGAGGACTGTCCCGGATGGAATACCCTCTCTGCCGCGAAGATACCAGACCATCCGGCAACGAAAGTACCAAAGCATCAGCAAACGGCAGGCTGTTGTTGCTTTTTGCCGACAAATTTGGCTGAGTGCCGTCTCCAAATGGAGACATTTAACTTATTGATTTTATGATAAAGAGTGGTTTTCCCGTTAAGTGTGTTACCTTTTGGCGACATCTCTATCTCCGGACGCAAGCCAGACAAAAATAAAAAGGGTGAGCTGCAGCACTAAAAAACGTCATTTTAGAGTAAGTTAAAACAATAATTGTGAAACTGGCACGATGATTGCTATAATCTATCCAGTGGCTCATTCACCTGGTTATGGTAGCCCTGCGCAAGCGGTCAAGTGCCCATAACATCCCGAATGACGCACAATACGGAGCCTGTCGTCCACCCTACTGATAATCGTTCACCTGGTGACGTTATCAAACATCGGACGTAACGTTGAGTTAGGCTCCACCTATTCTGTTTCGCTGCCCTGATGTGGCGAATCCTGATGGCCGCTTCTGTGAAGCGGCCATTTTCATTTCATAGTGACTCTTTTCTCTCTGTCCACTCTCCGCTAGCATCATCAATAACCTGGACAAGAGAATTCCCCGTGAAGAAATGGCGTCTGTTTCCGCGATCCCTGCGTCAGTTGGTATTAATGGCGTTTTTACTGGTGCTATTACCGTTGCTGATACTGGCGTGGCAGGCATGGGAAAGCCTGTCTGCACTCAGTGGTCGGGCCGCTGATACCAACCGAACAACGCTAACGGATGTGCGACGTAGCGAAGCGATGGCACGTACCGCGCTGGAACTGGAACGGAGTTATCGTCAGTACTGCGTACTGGATGATCCTATGCTACAACGTCTTTATCAAACCCAGCATAGTCGCTATTCGCAGATGCTGGATGCACATGCCTCCGTACTGCCGGATATCCGTGTCTGGCAGACTCTGCGACAAAATCTGACGCAGCTCAGTCAAATAACCTGCAGTAACAATGCTCCGGAAAAAGCAGCAGCTCAGCAGTTAGAGGCATTCTCTGCGGCTAATGGTCAGCTAGTGCAGACAACCCGGGAAGTGGTCTTCTCCCGCGGATTACAGCTACAACGGGAAATTGCGGAACGGGGACAGTATTTTGGCTGGCAGGCGTTAACATTATTTCTCCTCAGCCTTGGACTGGTATTACTGTTTACCCGCATGATTATCGGTCCGGTAAAAGCCGTTGAACGGATGATTAATCGCCTGGGGGAAGGGCAGGTACTTGAGCAGAATTTGATGTTTAAAGGACCACGCGAACTTCGCTCGCTGGGGCAGCGCATTCTGTGGTTAAGTGAACGGCTCACCTGGCTGGAATCGCAGCGGCATGAGTTTTTACGCCATATCTCTCATGAACTGAAAACACCGCTGGCCAGTATGCGTGAAGGCACTGAGTTGCTGGCTGATCAGGTCGCTGGCCCGCTAACAGCGGATCAGAAAGACGTGGTAGGTATACTGAATGACAGCAGTCGTCGTCTGCAAACTCTGATTGAGCAATTGCTGGACTATAATCGTAAGCTGGCTGATAGACCAATAGCCCTTGAGGATGTATTACTCGCGCCACTGGTTGCCACCCTGATTGCCAGCAATAACCTGAGCGCACGGGCCAGAGGTATGCATACCGGGGTCGAACTGCAGGCGGCCAGTTGTCGTGCCGAGCCAACATTGTTGTTACGGGCAATCGATAATCTTTATTCCAATGCGATACACTACGGCGCAGAATCAGGCACTATCTGGATCCGCAGTCGCCAACAGGAAGGCCGGGTGTTTATCGAAGTGGCAAACACAGGAACACCTATTCCCGATGCCGAACGAGCGATGATCTTTGAACCCTTCTTTCAGGGCAATATACAGCGCAAAGGTGCCGTTAAAGGCAGTGGGCTGGGATTAAGCATCGCCAGGGATTGTCTGCAACGCTTGCAGGGCGATCTGCAACTGGTTGAGTGCGATTTGGCTGATGTCTGCTTCCGCATCGAATTAAATGCTACAACCGGGAAGGTTTAGTCATGCATTTTTCACAATATTTAGTACGGTTATCTTCCGCTTCTGGTTGCAGGCTGGCGCTGCCTTTATTGCTGACTACATTGCTGGCCGGTTGCGTTCAGGAATCAGAAAGTCGTAACGATCATATTCCCGGTTTGCTCAGTGAACCTCAAACGCGGGTGGTGGATTTTCAAACTGTAGCCTGTGAACAAATCTGGGCGTTTAATACCGATGCCGTGCTGAGTAATCCACTTTACTGGTTACGCACAATGGATTGCGCCCAGCGCCTGTCACCTGCGGAAGCACGCGCCGAAGCACACAAATGGCCAGCAGATAACTGGCAGAGCAGTTTTAAACAGGGTGTTTTGTTCAGTAATGGTAACGTAACGCCGATTGAACGCCGTCGCTATCTGCAACGCCTTGATGATTACAGCGATGAATATCCCGCAACAGTGCGCCCGCTGCTCAGTCTGTGGCGGGAAGGGCAGGGATCATTACTGCAACTTTCCGCAGAACGTTCACGCTATGCCACGCTGCAACAAAGCAGCGATGCGCAACTGGATGCATTACGCCAGCAACAGACTGCGCTTAGCCAGGAACTGGCGGTGACCCGACATAAACTGAACTCGCTGACCGACATAGAACGTCAGCTTTCAACGCGTCGCCCGGTGGACACAGATCCCAGCCATACTGATAAAACGGCACCCGATGACGAATCACCGTCAGCGACTCAATCAGAGGATGATGCAACGCAATGATAAAAAAATCAGCCCGTTTACTGTTAGTGGATGATGATCCCAGCTTGCTGAAGTTACTGGGAATGCGCCTTAGCAGTGAGGGTTTTTCTGTGACCACCGCTGAAAGTGGACCGGAAGCACTCCGTATCCTGGATCGTGAAACGGTAGATCTGGTGATCAGTGATCTGCGTATGGACGAAATGGATGGCATGGCGTTGTTTGCCGAAATACAGAAGCGCCATCCGGGAATGCCGGTGATTATTCTGACGGCTCATGGATCCATTCCGGAAGCAGTCGCTGCCACGCAGCAGGGCGTATTTAGCTTTCTGACCAAACCTGTGGATCGTGATGCGCTATACAAAGCGATTGACGAAGCGCTGGCACATCGTGCTCCAGCCGTTGATGATGCCTGGAGTAAAAATATCGTTACCCGTAGCCCACTGATGCTGCGTTTGCTGGAGCAGGCGCGAATGGTGGCGAATTCGGATGTCAGTGTCTTAATTAACGGGCAGAGCGGTACAGGGAAGGAGGTCCTTGCACAGGCGATCCACGCAGCCAGTCCACGAGCAGGCAACAGTTTTATCGCCATTAACTGTGGTGCACTGCCAGAACAATTACTGGAATCAGAGTTGTTTGGTCATGCAAAAGGGGCATTTACCGGGGCGGTAAGCAGCAGGGAGGGGCTATTCCAGGCGGCGGAAGGTGGAACGTTGTTTCTGGATGAAATTGGCGATATGCCGCAGGCATTGCAGGTTAAACTCCTGCGGGTATTACAGGAACGCAAAGTACGTCCACTGGGCAGTAATCGTGATATTGAGATTGATGTTCGCATTATCTCTGCCACTCACCGCGATTTACCCAAAGCGATGGAGAAAAAAGAGTTTCGTGAAGATCTGTTCTATCGTCTGAATGTGGTGAGCCTGAAACTCCCGGCATTACATGAACGTGCAGAAGACATTCCATTGCTGGCTAACCACCTGTTAAAGCTGTCAGCTGCGCGCCATAAGCCCTTTGTTCGCAGTTTTTCCAGCGATGCGATGCACCGTCTGATCGCAGCCAACTGGCCTGGCAATGTGCGCCAACTGGTGAACGTGATTGAGCAATGTGTGGCGCTGACGTCTGCTCCGGTCATCGGCGAAGCGCTGGTTGAACAGGCGCTGGCAGGAGAAAACACCGCATTACCGACATTCGCTGAGGCGCGTAATCAGTTTGAGCTAAACTATCTGCGCAAGTTGTTACAGATGACCAAAGGCAATGTCACCAACGCAGCCCGTATTGCGGGACGTAACCGTACAGAATTTTATAAACTGCTGTCACGGCATGAACTGGATGCAGCCGATTTTAAAGAATAATTTTCAGTGCTGTTTTTGCTATTAATTATGGTAGGTTAGCTGCCTGAAAAAAGAGACAGACCGCGCCGCGTGACCTGTCCGGTGAAGTTAATCGTTTATTACCCATCCGTTGCCGGAGGGAGAAATAAGGGTCTGCTATGAAAAAGATAGATGCAATTATTAAACCGTTCAAACTGGATGACGTGCGCGAAGCGCTGGCGGAAGTCGGCATCACCGGTATGACCGTGACAGAAGTAAAAGGCTTTGGTCGTCAGAAAGGCCATACTGAACTGTATCGTGGCGCGGAATACATGGTCGATTTTCTGCCGAAGGTAAAAATTGAGATCGTAGTGGCTGACGATATCGTCGATACCTGTGTTGATACCATTATGGATGTTGCACAAACAGGTAAGATTGGCGACGGTAAAATCTTTGTCTTTGATGTGGCGCGTGTGGTGCGAATTCGTACCGGTGAAGAAGACGAAGAAGCGATTTAATGTTGCCAGTGATTGATGCAATAAGGGCCTGATGATTCAGGCCCTGTTCATTTCTGCACGACTCATTATTACAGCGCTTTATGCGGGCCAAAGACTTCATAATGGATGCTATCTTTCGCAACGCCTGACTCCAGTAACTGGTGTTCCACCATGGACATAAACGCGACCGGGCCACAAATATAGAACTGCATTGTGGGATCACTGATGCGTGACGCCAGCGGCTGCAGTGCCATCAGTCCGGGGCTGTTAAATTTCCCTTTATCCTGTTCGGCAGGATGGTTATACCAGATGTGCTGGGAGAATTGTGGCAGGGTGCTGCCTGTTGCGGTCACTTCCTGTGCAAATGCATGGGTACGACCATCTTCGGTTGCATGGAACCACTGGACTACTGATGGATGTTTGTTAGCGGCCAGTTGATGCAGCATCGCCAGCATTGGCGTTAACCCTACGCCGCCAGAGATCAGGGTGACCGGGGTTTCCGGTGTGACATTCAGGAAGAAATCACCTGCCGGAGGCGCTACACGTAACCGGGTTCCGGGTTGTTGCTGGTGCAGCCAGTTTGACAAGGTTCCTTCTGGTTCACGGCGCACAGCAAGACGATAATCTTTACCGTTTGGTGAACGCGTCAGTGAATACTGGCGGATCTCCTGATTAGCAAAAGAAGGATCATTGACCCACAATGACAGGTATTGTCCAGCATGGTAATCCGCTACGGGGTGACCATCTGCCGGAGTCAGGACGAAGCTTTTAATCACCGCACTCTGTTGCTCTGTTTCGCTGATAACGAATTCACGTGTACCGCGCCAGCCACCGACTTTCTGCTCCGATTCTGTATAAATCTGCTCTTCACGTTTAACAAAAATACCTGCCAGCAATCCGTAAGCTTTACCCCAGGCATCCAGGACTTCCTGCCCCGGGCTCAGCAGCTCATCAATACTGGCCAGCAGATGCGTCCCTACAATGTTGTACTGTTCTGGCTGGATAGAGAACGTGGTGTGTTTCTGCGCGATTTTCTCAACGGCTGGGCCAAGTGCCGCCAGATTTTCAATATTGCTGGCGTAAGCGCAGATAGCATTAAACAGCGCTTCACGCTGATGACCATTACGCTGATTGCTCATATTAAAAATATCTTTCAATTCCGGATTGTGCTGGAACATCCGGTCATAGAAATGGGCAGTCAGGCGTGGACCCAGTTCGACAATGGCAGGAATGGTGGCTTTAACGGTAGCAATGGTTTGGTTGTCTAACATCGTGAACTCCTTCCATATTAAACATGTATTTTTAATGCATGTTAATCCTTCTCAGGGCATGTTGTAAATACACCTTTTAGTTTAAGGGTTATTTCCCCCTGTACAGATTGTGGTCTTCATGAAGAAACAACAACCTGGCTGTGAGGGAAACTTCGTAAAAAAATGATTTTATAAATGGATAACTAAGCCTTGCTGGCTCTGGAGCCAATCGTTTGCGTAAAAAGGCGTTGATGATGCTATTCAACCGGGGGCTAACAGTTTAAACTGTTAGACAACCCCCAAGTTATTTATTGAAAGTCAGTGAGTCAGGAGATGCAGATGTTAAAGCGTGATATGAACATTGCCGATTACGATGCCGATTTATGGCAGGCGATGGAACAGGAAAAAGTGCGTCAGGAAGAGCACATTGAGCTGATTGCTTCAGAAAACTACACCAGCCCACGTGTAATGCAGGCTCAGGGATCCCAGCTGACTAACAAATATGCGGAAGGTTATCCGGGCAAACGTTACTACGGTGGTTGTGAATACGTAGATATCGTTGAGCAACTGGCTATTGACCGTGCAAAAGCACTGTTTGGTGCAGATTATGCCAACGTGCAGCCACACTCTGGTTCTCAGGCTAACTTTGCGGTTTACACTGCATTGCTGCAACCAGGCGACACCATTCTGGGGATGAACCTGGCACACGGTGGTCACCTGACTCACGGTTCTCCGGTAAACCTGTCTGGTAAACTGTATAATGTTATCCCTTACGGCATCGATGAAACCGGTAAAATCGACTACAACGAACTGGCTGAACTGGCAAAAACGCATCAGCCAAAAATGATCGTCGGTGGTTTCTCTGCTTACTCCGGCGTGTGTGACTGGGCCAAAATGCGTGAAATCGCTGACAGCGTGGGTGCTTATCTGTTTGTTGATATGGCTCACGTTGCGGGTCTGATTGCTGCGGATGTTTACCCTAACCCGGTTCCTCATGCACATATCGTTACTTCTACCACTCACAAAACGCTGGCTGGTCCACGTGGTGGCCTGATTCTGGCGAAAGGTGGTGATGAAGATCTGTATAAAAAACTGAACTCAGCAGTGTTCCCTGGTGGCCAGGGTGGTCCTCTGATGCACGTGATCGCGGGTAAAGCGGTTGCGTTCAAAGAAGCGATGGAGCCAGAGTTCAAAACTTACCAGCAGCAGGTTGCTAAAAACGCACGGGCGATGGTTGAAGTCTTCCTGTCCCGTGGTTACAACGTGGTTTCTGGTGGTACTCATAACCACCTGTTCCTGCTGGATCTGGTTGATAAAAACCTGACCGGTAAAGAAGCAGATGCTGCGCTGGGTCGCGCTAACATCACTGTGAACAAAAACAGTGTTCCTAACGATCCGAAGAGCCCATTTGTGACGTCTGGTATCCGTATTGGTTCTCCAGCGGTGACGCGTCGTGGCTTTAAAGAAGCGGAAGTTCGTGAACTGGCTGGCTGGATCAGCGATATTCTGGACAACATCAATGATGAAGGCGTTAGCGAGCGTGTGAAGAAGCAGGTTCTGGATATCTGCGCACGTTTCCCGGTATACGCATAATTCCGTTTTGCTTAACGGGCAGCAATGGAGCGGGTTAATACCTGTGTTCTGTTGCTAAAGACAAAGCCGCTTTCTTTCAAAGAAGGTGGCTTTTTTATGACTCCAGCAACGAGCGAATACTGTGTTGCTGATGTTCCCCCAGCGGCAGTTCCGCGTGGATAAGCGGGGGTGAAAACAGCGGTAATGTTGTGACATAAGGCGTGACTACCAGCGATATCCCCAGAGGAGCGCTGTTACGCTGATAATCATCAACGGTAAGATACTTAATGGTAAGAGGAAGCAGCGTCAGCTCACGCAGTTGTTGTTCAACCCGCTGCTCCAGCTCCCTGTCATGCCCGGTTAGCAGTAAGATCTGTTTTTCCTGTAGTGCGTTATCCTGCATCAGCCAGGCCCCAAAGATAATGGCGACCAGCCCGATCTCTTCCTCAGAAAAACGCAGTGAGAAATACTGCTCAAAATCCATCAAAGCCGCGCGAGTGGTACGCAGCAAGCGTGGATATTGTTGTGCCACATCCTCGATCAGTGTCTGGTCAATGCCAACGGCAAACCGCACCCGCTCAACGGCTTGTGCCAGATGGCAAAATAACTGCGCGCACAATGCATCGTGATGACCAAACTGCATGCCGGATATCTGCTGGAATTGCAGAATTAGCTGCTTTACCACCAGGAGGAGTTGCGTTTCATATCCGGGAGTGGGCTGACTGAAATCGGGAATATGCAACTGGCTGAATAACAGGGCCAGCATCATGGCTCCATTCACCGGATCCTGTTGCCAGCCATATCTTTGCCAGCAGCGAACAATTTCCTGTGCCAGCACATATTCAGTCCGGGTACTTAACCAGTTAATTTGCTGCAGGTTAAAATCGGCCTGATAGTTATGGATTAACAGATATTGCAGATAAATCTGTAAAAAATGACGATCCCGCGGCGTAAATTCCCGTTGCAATTGGTGAGAGCAGTGCTGGATCAACGCTTGCAGATTGTGTTCATCATACAGCGCTTTGTTGACGCCATATTGCTGTAAACGTTGCTTAATACCAGGGATAAAATAGTGACAGACAAAATCATGGGACAGCCGCAATGCCCGACGTAAGCCATGTAGCAAACAGAGGTGCTGATTGAGTGGCGCACCACTCAGTCGTAAAACCCCCTGTTGATCCTGCGCAAGAGCCAACTGGTGATAACGCTGGACCTCCAGCGTTACCTCCGCTATATCTTGCCGGGCCACCGAATCATCCACTTTGTTCAACTGGCAAAGTAACTCCAGCGTAGGAACAGGGTCAGAGAGATAAAGCATTAAAATAAGGTGGCAACGCCGTTGCGGGCGGGAATAAACAGCGGTTTCTGGTGAGTCAACATGCGTCATCGGCGCTCCCGGTAACCGTTTATTTCGCTAAGCGTAGCCTGACTCATTACTTCTGTGGAGAGATGGAACACACTTATTCAGCGGCTTTTAAAGGCAGCTCACAAAAATAATTGGGAAATCCTGGAGTGGAGTTGGAATTGTTACGTTATAACAGATACATTGTTGGTCTGATACTGGCTGCCGGAGTGATACCTGCTACATGGGCACATCCACACAGTTTTATCGATATGCAGACAACCCTGGTTCATCAGGGTGATAAAATGACCGGTCTGAAAATGCATTGGGTGATGGATGAAATCACCTCTGCCGATCTGCTGTATGACGCCACTGGTGCGAAGCCCGATTCCGAGGTGTGGAAAAAACTGGCGGCACAGGTGATGGCTAATGTGCTGGGTCAGCACTATTTTACGGAGTTCTGGCATCAGAAACAGGCGGTAAAATTTTATAACCTGCCACCGGAATATCATCTGTCACGGCAGGGGAATAAAGCCGTACTGGATTTTATTCTGCCACTGGCACAACCGCAGACGTTGAAAGGTCAGCAGTTTGTGTTTTCTACGTTTGATCCCACTTACTTTGTTGATATGTATTACGACTCTGAAAAATCATTAAATATTCCTGCAGAACTGGCCCAGCAGTGCCATTTTGAACTGCATACACCAAAACCCAATGCATCGTTGCAGGCGTACGCATTATCGCTGGATAACGCAGATGCACCTGAGGAAGATAGGGAGCTTGGTCGCCAGTTTGCCCAGACGGTAACGCTGATATGTCAGTGAACATAGTTTCCACATCCACCCATCGTCGGCATTTGCTCTGGCCGCTGTATGTGTTAACGGCAGTTTTAGTACTGTGTGCATTGTTGGTATGGCATTACTGGCCACAGATCCTGTTACAGAGCGTGTTGTGGCAGAAAGATTTGCATCAACAGATGACGACATTGCTGCAACAAGTGGCGATGGATCCACAGCAGGCCGGGCTGACATTAATGGGCTTCAGCCTGTTATACGGTATTGTGCATGCGCTGGGGCCGGGGCATGGCAAAGTGGTGATTGCCACATTTCTTGCCACCCATCCAACCCGGATTAAAACCAGCCTGCAACTGACTATGATGGCGGCAGTCATGCAGGGGGCGATGGCGATAGCTTTAGTCACTATCATGTTGGTGGTCTTGCAACTCTCATCACGGCAACTGCACCTCAGTAGTTACTGGATGGAGAAAGGCAGTTATCTGCTGGTTGCGGGTCTGGGATTATGGTTGTGCTGGCGGGGTGCCAGAAAATTACAGCGAACATTACGTCGCTCGAAGGCGGGTATCACCATTCGTCGCATTGTGCCTGTTGATCACCAGCATAGTGCTCACTGTGGTTGTGGTCATCAGCATGTACCGAATAGCGATCAACTGGCTACTGCCACAGGCTGGAAAACCAAAGTTCTGGTGGTGATGTCGATGGGGCTGCGACCCTGTTCCGGGGCCATTATGATGCTGCTATTCGCTAAGGTGATTGGTGTGTATCGCTGGGGAGTGATATCCGCCGTGGTGATGGCGTTGGGAACCGCGCTGACGGTTTCCGCAATGGCTTTGCTGGTACAGATATCCCGGGTACTGGCGTTGCGTATGAGTCGTAACCGCCCATCTGCGGGCTGGCAACCGGTGGCGCTCAACTCGCTGGCACTACTGGGAGGGATCCTTCTGCTGGCGATCGGCATTATGTTGTGGGTAAGCGCACAACCCGATATTGCTGGTGGTATCAACCCATTGTTTTCCCGCTAATTTCAGGAATAAAAAAGGCCGATATAAAATCGGCCTCAGCAAGACGAAATAAATAAGGCGTAAAATTAACGCTTCAGTGCTTCGCTCAGCTCGTCACGCATGGTTGCCAGCATAGCTTTCACCACACGTGGGTTACCCGCAACGATGTTACCTGAAAGCATGTAACCGTGAGCACCAACAAAGTCAGTGACCAGGCCACCGGCTTCACGTACCAGCAGTTCACCGGCAGCAAAATCCCATGGTTTCAGGCCAATTTCGAAGTAACCATCAACGCGACCTGCGGCAACGTAAGCCAGATCCAGAGCAGCGGAACCGGTACGACGGAAATCAGCACACTGAGTAAACAGCTTGCTTACGATGTTGATATACGGAGTAGCGTGCTGTTTCAGTTTGAATGGGAAACCAGTCGCCAGGATAGTGCCATCCAGATCACGGGCAATGCTGCCGCGCAGACGGTAACCGTTAAGCTGTGCACCCTGACCACGAACCGCGCTGAACAGTTCATTGCGCATTGGATCATAAACAACAGCAACTTCGGTGCGGCCTTTGATGCGCACAGCGATAGAAACAGAGAAGTGAGGTAAACGTTTGATAAAGTTAGTGGTGCCATCCAGAGGGTCGATAATCCACTGTATATCCTGATCTTCACCGGCTAACTCACCACTTTCTTCAGTAATAATGGTGTGTTTTGGGTAAGACTTACGGATCACCTCAATAATCTGGCGTTCCGCTTCGCGGTCAACATTAGTAACGAAGTCGTTGCTGCCTTTCTGGCTGGCTTCGACAGCGTCCGGGGTTTCATAGTTCTTGGCAATTACGTTTCCGGCCTTGCGCGCAGCGCGCACGGCAATGTTGAGCATCGGATGCATGTAGTATCGTCTCACTGAATGTTAAAGAACGGTATATCTCTTATACCCTCAGCCTGTTGCTGTATTGGGTTGGATATAAAACGGCGCATACTATAGCAGGGAGAACGGCAAATGTCCTGAAAATATGATAGCATCGTTAAATTATTCCTCACATCTGACATGCTCATGCTGCAAAATATTCGAATCGTACTGGTTGAAACTTCTCACACTGGCAATATGGGATCTGTTGCCCGTGCCATGAAAACCATGGGTTTAACAAACCTTTATCTGGTAAATCCACTGGTTAAACCTGACTCGCAGGCGATCTCTCTGGCGGCAGGAGCCAGTGATGTGATCGGCAATGCAAAAATTGTTGATATGTTTGATGAGGCGATTGCCGGTTGTAGCCTGGTCGTTGGCACCAGTGCGCGTTCTCGTTCACTACCATGGCCAATGCTGGATCCACGGGAATGTGGCTTAAAAAGTGTGGAAGAAGGGCAGCAGGCTCCGGTTGCGCTGGTATTTGGTCGTGAACGTGTTGGACTGACCAATGAAGAGCTGCAAAAGTGCCATTATCATGTCGCGATTGCGGCTAACCCGGAATACAGTTCACTCAACCTTGCTATGGCGGTTCAGGTGATCACTTATGAAGTGCGTATGGCCTGGTTGCAGTCAGAGCAAGCCGCACAACCTGAATATACAGAATCACCGTACCCGCTGGTGGATGATCTTGAACGTTTCTACCAGCATATGGAAAAGATGATGATTGCCAGTGGCTTTATTCGTGAAGCTGCACCAGGGCAGGTGATGAGCAAGATGCGCCGTCTTTTCACCCGAGCTCGTCCTGAACGTGATGAACTGAATATCCTGCGTGGCATGCTTTCCTCGCTGGAGAAAAAGCAGGGAGAGTGAGTCTCAGATCGCAAAGGGGTTACTGAATAGTTGAGTAAAACACCAGGTTAAATAGTTGAGTGTTTTACTCGGTTAAATACTTGACCAATTTACTCAGGAATGGCAGACTTTCGACCATATTTTGTTAACACCCGTCAGGGATATAACCGAGGTCGTTACGCCATGAGACTGACATCCAAAGGCCGTTATGCTGTTACCGCAATGCTTGATGTTGCACTGCACTCCCATGAAGGGCCAGTGCCTTTAGCTGATATTTCAGAGCGTCAGGGCATTTCTCTTTCCTATCTTGAGCAGCTGTTTTCCCGTCTGCGCAAGCATGAACTGGTAGCAAGTGTACGGGGTCCGGGCGGCGGTTATTTACTGGGTAAAAGTGCGGATGCGATTGCTGTCGGTGCGGTGATTACTGCGGTTGACGAGTCAGTTGATGCCACAAAATGTCAGGGTCAAGAAGGTTGCCAGGGCGGAGAGCGTTGCCTGACGCATGTGCTGTGGCGTGATCTGAGTGAGCGTATCAGCGATTTTTTAAATGGCATTACTCTGGCTGAACTGGTGAACAACCAGGAGATTCTGGAAGTCGCTGACCGCCAGAACAGCAATGAAGTCCGTCGCGCGCCACATGGCCGCATGCAGGAAACGATTAACGTTAATCTGCGCGCCTGATCCTCATTTAGCAGGATTGATTCAAGCGTCGTGCAGATGAGATCTTCCCGCCCTTTCAGATTGTGTCCTGCTGATATATTCACTGAAAGGGCGGGGAAAAGTGTACGGAGCTTAACGCGTAATGAAATTACCTATCTATTTTGATTATTCTGCTACCACCCCGGCCGACCCACGCGTTGCCGCAAAAATGGTGCAGTGTCTTACTATGGACGGAACCTTCGGCAATCCGGCTTCCCGTTCTCATCGTTTTGGCTGGCAGTCTGAAGAAGCGGTTGATGTTGCCCGTAACCAGATTGCAGACCTGATCAACGCAGATCCCCGCGAAATCATCTTTACCTCTGGCGCAACAGAAGCCAACAATCTGGCCATTAAAGGTGCCGCAGAAGCGAACCAGGAAAAAGGCCGCCATATTGTTACCTGTACCACCGAACATAAAGCGGTACTGGATACCTGCGCGCAACTTGAGCATGAAGGATTCAGTGTTACCTGGCTGGATCCACAAGCCGATGGTGTGATCGATCTGGCGAAACTGGCATCAGTGCTGCGTGACGATACTGTGCTGGTTTCAATCATGCATGTGAATAACGAAACCGGTGTGATTCAGGACATCGCGGCAATCGGTGAACTGTGCCGTTCCCGTGGCATTATCTTCCATGTTGATGCCACGCAGAGTGTGGGCAAATTACCTGTCGATCTCAGTGAACTGAAGATTGATCTGATGTCGATGTCTGCGCATAAAATTTATGGTCCGAAAGGCATTGGTGCATTGTATGTGCGCCGTAAGCCAATGGTGCGTGTAGCCGCACAGATCCATGGTGGTGGCCATGAACGTGGTATGCGTTCCGGCACACTGGCAGTGCATCAGATTGTGGGAATGGGTGAAGCGTATCGCATCGCCAAAGAAGATATGGCCGAAGAGATGAACCGCCTGGGTACGCTGCGTGCCAGACTGTGGGCAGGGATCAGCGCTATCGAGCAGGTGCATCTGAATGGCTCCCTGGAAAACGGCGCGCAGAATATCCTGAATATCAGCTTTGGTTATGTCGATGGCGAGTCGCTGATTATGGCGCTGAAAGATCTGGCGGTGTCTTCCGGCTCAGCCTGTACCTCTGCCAGCCTGGAACCTTCCTATGTACTTAGCGCGATGGGACTGAGCAAAGAACTGGCTTACAGCTCTCTGCGCTTCTCACTGGGGCGCTTCACGACGGTTGAAGAGATCGACTATGCGGTTACGTTGATCACCAAATCTATTGCGCGATTGCGTGAAATGTCGCCGGAATGGATGGCATTTAAAGCCGGAACTACCGCTGACGCCAGCTAACAGCATGTCGTGAAAACATCTCTCCTGTAATTCTGGTAATCTGAGACGCCAAATTCGAATAGCATCTGTCCTGCGATAAACCGCAGAGGTCGGGCAACCCCGGCCTGTGACAGGCAAAAATGATGAAAGGAACCCTGCAATGACTTCTTCTGTTATGAATATAACGCTGTCCACTGTTGCTGCTGATCCACGCTGGGGCGAAAAAGCGAGCCTGACCAGCAACGATAATGGTATGACAATTCACCTGACTGGTAGTGATGCACTGGCGACCATCCAGCGTGCAGCCCGTAAAATTAGCGGCCAGGGTATCAATGATATCAGCCTGAGTGGCGATGGCTGGGATCTGGAAAAAAGCTGGGCTTTCTGGCAGGGCTACCGTTCACCAAAAGGTTCACGTCAGGTGACATGGCCGACGCTGAATGATGCTGACAGCCTGGAACTGAATCATCGCCTGAAGATCATTGACTGGGTGCGTGACACGATCAATCTGCCAGCAGAAGAGCTTGGCCCTGAACAGCTGGCAACCCGTGCGGTGGATCTGCTGTGTGATGTGGCCTGTGACAATGTCAGCTACCGTATCACCAAAGGTGAAGATCTGCGTGAGCAGAACTATGCGGGCTTGCATACCGTGGGTCGCGGCTCTTCGCGTCCTCCAGTATTGCTGACGCTGGACTTTAACCCAACCGGTAATGATGATGCGCCTGTTTTTGCCTGCCTGGTGGGCAAAGGCATCACCTTCGATACCGGGGGTTACAGCCTGAAGCAGAGCGCATTTATGGACTCAATGAAGTCCGATATGGGCGGTGCCGCAACGCTGACAGGTGCCCTGGCCCTGGCTATTGCACGTGGTCTGGATAAACGCGTGAAATTGATCCTCTGCTGTGCGGATAACATGGTCAGCGGTAACTCCCTGAAACTGGGTGATATTATTCGTTACCGCAACGGCAAAACCGTGGAAGTGATGAACACTGATGCGGAAGGTCGTCTGGTGCTGGCTGATGGTCTGATTGACGCCAGTGCGCTGAAACCTCAACTGATTGTGGATGCAGCAACCCTGACTGGTGCGGCAAAAACTGCATTGGGTAATGATTATCATGCGTTATTCAGCTTTGATGATGCGCTGGTACAGTCACTGCTGAACAGTGCAGAAAAAGAGGGTGAACCGTTCTGGCGTCTGCCTCTGGCGGAATTCCACCGCAGTCACCTGCCATCAAACTTTGCTGATCTTAACAATATTGCCAGCCCGGCACACTCTGCTGGTGCCAGCACGGCTGCGGCTTTCCTGTCGCACTTTGTCAGCGAATATAAAGCTGGCTGGTTGCATATCGACTGTTCTGCTACTTACCGTAAAGGTGCTGTGGAACAGTGGGCTGCAGGTGCAACTGGACTGGGCGTGCGTACGGTGGCCGATCTGCTGATCAACCACGGTTAATCGGGACACTAAGATGAACGAACTGAATCCACGTCTTGAAGAGGTGTTGAAACTGGCGGCGACTGAACCCGCGCATCGGCCAGAGTTCTTCACCCTGCTGATGGAGGCCAGTGTGGTGGTTCCCGGTGAAAGTGCTGAGGCAGGCTCTGCTATCGATGCCAGTACGCCGGTGGATCTGCAACACTGGGAAAAGGATGATGGCACCAGTGTGATCCCATGCTTTACTTCGGTCAGTGCGTTGCAACAGGCAGTCAGTGACGAACAGGCGTATCTGATTATGCCAGTGCGCACGCTGTTTGAAATGACGCAGGGAGAAACGTTGTTTCTCAATCCAAAGCTACCGGAAGGGAAAGAATTTTCCCCACGAGAAATCACCGGTCTGCTGGCAGAAAATGGCAATGCTCTCAGTCAGCAAACAGTGCTGGAAGGGGGAAGTGCATTATTACTGTCTGAAATCGCGGAACCACCAGCGCAGATGATCGATTCCCTGACCCAACTGTTTGCCAAATACAAGCCAGTACGCCGTGCCTTTGTGGCTCATATTCGTGAAAGTGCGGATCAGCCCGCAAACCTGCTGATTGGCATTGAAGCGGAAAGTAACATCGAAGAAATTATCCAGGCGGCAGGCAGTGTGGCAACAGATACCCTGTTGGAAGATGAACCGATCGATATCTGCCAGATTGTGGAAGGTGAGAAAGGCATTAGTCATTTCTTTACTGCCCATATCACCCCTTTCTACGAACGCCGCTGGGGGAGCTTCCTGCGCGATTTTAAAGTGGTGAATATCTGATTGCAGTACCATCAGAAAAGGCGGCTGTTCAGGCCGCCTTCTGCTTTGTGGTCAGTCGCCGCGTGACAGTGAATCGTTCACGATTGGCAGATCGTTGCGGCTGCCCCATTCTCCCCAGGAACCGTCGTATAGCGCGATATCTTTCACGCCAAGACTGGTCAGTGCCAGAAGTACGACTACTGCAGTGACACCTGAACCACAACTGGCGATCACAGGTTGCGCCAGATCAACACCTTGCTGGCTGAAGATCTCGCGGAGTTCGGCTGCGGGTTTCAACTGACCTTCGCTGACCAGGATATTCCATGGCACATTCAGACTGCCTGGAATACGGCCTCGGTGCAGGCCCGGACGTGGTTCATCCACTTCACCATGGAAACGGTTAGCCGCACGGGCATCCACTATTTGTGCTCCACCTTCATGGCTGACCAGTAACACGTCTGTCACCCGTTTAATCACACCATCAGGGCTGCTTTTCGCGGCAAAATCCCCTTCAGGTAGTTCAACCGTGCCGCTGCTGATGGGGAGTTGTGCTTTTTGCCAGCCAGCCAGACCTCCCGCCAGAATGGAAACCTGTTCTGCTCCGAAGTAATTCAGCATCCACCAGGCGCGTGGAGCAGAAAACAGATTGCCTTCGTCGTAAACCACCAGATGTTTATCGGCAGAAATACCCAGCTCACGCATGGCAACGGCAAACGCTTCTGCACGAGGCATCATATGAGGCAGAGATGTGCTGTGATCAGAAAGCGCTTCGATATTAAAAAACGGTGCGCCTGGCAGATGAGTTGCCAGATATTCAGCCGTGACATCGCGGGTTAATTCCTGGCCCGGCGGTAACATGCGGGCATCCAGAATCTGAACATTTTCATCATCAAGATGTTCCGCCAGCCATTCAGCGGTAACAAACAGGGAAGGAGTCGTCATAGCATCCTCATCATTATTGGCATTACTTTGCTGAGTGTCAGCGATTCTACCTGCCATCACAAGAGTAAATCCCGTTACTGCGAGGCAGCCTGCAAAATGGATATATTGAAAAATAGATATTGTGCAAATTAACTATTACTATTTTGGATAAATTGTAACACGGATTGACAGCCATCCCTGAAGATTGCAATCAGGTAAGAAGAGGGCTGCCAAAATAACACCGTAATGGAATAAGGTTGGTCCGGATGGATGTACTCAGATTGATACTGCGTTTGCCTTTCCTGCTGGTAAAAGGCGTTTGCTGGCTGGTGTCTCATATTTTGTGGCTGCTGTCGCGAATACTGCGTCCATTGCTGGGAGAGGTTAACTGGCAGGCACCGGGCTGGGTGGCTGTATTGGGGCGGGGTTTTTCTCGTCTGGAACAGGGCGTTATCCGTCATCCAAAAATTATCACGCTTATTCTGTTGTTACTGCTGGGAGGCGCTGCTGGTGGTTGGTATGGCTGGCACGTCTGGCAGAACCGTCCAAAACCGATTGATGTTGCTCCTGTTGCTTTACAGCAAACCCAGGCCGAAGCGGTAGATCCGGAAGCGCTGGACTATCAGGCGGCGAAAGTGCCTCTGCAAGTGCTAACCTTGCGTTTTGACCACTCTGCGGCACCCATTGAGTTGGTCGGGAAGCCGGTAAACCAGGGAATTACGATTAAACCTGTACTGGCAGGAGAATGGCGCTGGTCTGACGGGCAGACACTGGTCTTCACACCTAAAGCACCATTGCCACTGGGTGCTGATTATCAGGTCGATGTCGATCCTGAAACATTGCTGGCACCACAAATCCAGTTACAACAAACCCGTTACCATTTCCAACTGCCTGCTTTCAGTTATCAACCAGGTGAATCCGAGTATTACCAGGACCCACAAAACCGTGGGCAGCATAGCGCCATTTTCAACTTACGTTTCACTGCCCCTGCCGATGTGGCTAGTGTGGCAAAACAACTCTCTATGGGCGTTGCCAGTGCACGTGGTAAGTCAGAGCAGCCGATAAAATTCACCGTCAACTGGGATGACAAAAAACTGAATGCCTGGGTGCGTTCAGAACCGTTGAAATCAATGGATCACGGCGGAGTGGTACATCTGAAAATAGGTGAACCACTGAAATCGACTTTGCCAGGTAATACCATTGAGCGCAAAGGGGAAAGCTGGGTAGAGGTGCCAACACTCTACAGTCTGCGTATTAGTGATGTTAATGCTCTGGTGGTGGATAAACCCGGCAGTCAAAGTGAGCGGGCACTGATGGTGGGATTCAGTGATGCCGTGCGGGATAAAGATGCCAGCAAAGCGGTAAAAGCCTGGTTGTTGCCGCAGCAGGATCCGCGCCCACACGCCGGAGAAGATGATGAGTTCACTGCGTGGGATCTGAACAATATTGATAAGACAGTGTTAGAGCAGTCATCAGCATTGCCACTCCAGATGAATGAGACCGAAGAAGAGTATCAACCGCAATTTAGCTTTAAATTTGACGCTCCGGCACAGCGCTATCTGTTAGTGCAGATTGATCCTGTAGTGACCTCCAGCGGTGGCTATAAAATGCCGGAAAAATCCCTGCAGGTGGTACAGGTTCCCGATTACCCACAAATGCTGAGTTTCGCGGCAGAAGGTGCGTTGTTATCAGTGAAGGGGGATAAACGTATCAGTGTGGCTGCGCGTAATGTTCCGGGCATGCGCCTGGATATTAAGCGAGTGATACCCAGTCAGTTACAACATATTGTCTCTTTCAAAAGCCATGAATATGCCTCAGCCGATTTTAATCAGTTGAATGATGAATATTTTACTGAACATTTCCGCTATCAGACGGCGATTGATAATCAGCATCCGGGGGAGGTCAGTTATCAGGGAATCGATCTTTCCCGTTATCTCTCTACAGACAGTAAATCTCATCGCGGTGTATTCCTGCTCTCGCTATCACCCTGGTCGCCGGATCAAAAGGAGCAGAGTGAAGATGAAGAATATCAACAGGATGACGAAGAACAGAGTGCTGGTGACTCACGTTTTGTGGTGGTGACCGACCTTGGCATTATTGCTAAACGTTCACAGGATAAAACCCGTGATTTGTTCGTACAGTCGATCAGCAGTGGTTTGCCGGTCGCTGATGCGCAGGTCTCAGTGGTGGCGAAGAATGGCGAAAAACTGCTGACCCGCCGTACAGGCGCTGATGGTCACGCCAGTTTCCCATCGCTGGACACTTATACCAATGAGCGACAACCCGTTATGTTCCTGGTGGAAAAAGAGGGTGATGTCTCCTTCCTGCCGACCGGGCGTAACAATGATCGCGGCCTCGATTTCTCCCGCTTTGATGTCTATGGCGAAACCACTCCGGAAGATACACGTACGTTAGGCAGTTATCTGTTCTCTGATCGTGGTGTTTATCGCCCTGGTGACACTTTCCATATTGGTTTACTGACCCGCGCGGCTGACTGGTCCGTGCCATTGAACGGGATTCCTGTTCGGGCGGAAATTCACGATCCTCGCGACAAACTGATGCGTACTGTGCCATTGACGTTGAATGCCAGTGGTTTTAATGAGCTGAGCTTTACCACCGATGAAAATGCGCCAACGGGCGAGTGGATGATTTATCTCTATCTGCCGGGTAAAGATGACGACGCTACGCGTTTGCTTGGCAGTACTTCGGTGAATATCAAAGAGTTCGAGCCTGATCAGTTAAAGGTAAAACTTTCGCTGACACCTGATCGTCAGTCTGGCTGGGTGAAACCCGATGAGTTGCAAGCCAGCATTGATGTACAAAACCTGTTTGGGACACCTGCGCAGGGGCGCCGTGTGGCATCGAAACTGATGTTACGCCCGGTGTATCCAGCATTTTCCCGTTATCCTGATTATGCTTTCTATGAAGCACGTCCTGCCGGAGAGGGTTTTGAAACCGACTTGCAGGACAGCACCACGGATGAGCAGGGTACCGCGAAGATTGCGCTTGATCTTAGTGGTTGGGAAGATGCGACCTGGCAACTGCAACTGTTGTCTGAAGCCTTTGTTGCCGGGGGCGGGCGTTCTGTTGCTGCCACCGCCAGTACGCTGGTATCACCGTGGGATTATCTGGTCGGTTTCAAACCTGATGGTGACCTCAGTTATATCCGCCTTGGATCAACGCGCAGTGTGAATCTGCTGGCAATTGATCCCTCACTGACACCGCTGGCACTGAATGATCTGCAACTGCAATTACTGGAGCGGAAATACCTGTCAGTCCTGACGCGTCAGGACTCCGGTGTGTACAAATATCAGTCGAAGATGAAAGAGATCCCGGTCAGCGAAAACCATCTTGATCTGGCCGCGGCAGGCACGACTGTACCGCTTTATACCTCACAACCCGGTGATTATGTGCTAGTGGTGAAAAATACGAAAGGTGATGTCCTTAACCGAATTGCTTACAGCGTGACGGGAGAGGCCAATATCAGTCGTTCACTGGATCGCAATGCTGAGCTGCAACTGAAACTTGATAAAGCGGAATACCAGCCAGGCAGCGAAATTGAAGTGGCGATTAATGCACCTTATACCGGTAGCGGGTTAATTACCATTGAACGGGATAAAGTCTACAGCTGGCAGTGGTTCCATACCTCTACGACCAGTTCAGTGCAGAAAATCCGTATCCCGGCTGGGCTGGAAGGGAATGCCTATATCAACGTGCAGTTTGTGCGTGATATCAATTCCGACGAAATCTTTATGAGCCCACTCAGCTACGGTGTGATGCCATTCAAAATCAGCAATCAGGCCCGGAAAAATGATCTGAGGCTGAGTGTACCGGACGTACTGAAACCGGGGAATAATCTGCCCATTACGGTGAATACTGATGGTCCACAACAGGTTGCTGTCTTTGCTGTTGATGAAGGGATCCTGCAGGTAGCGCGTTACCATTTGATGGATCCTCTTGATTACTTCTTCCGTAAACGCGAGCTGAATGTCGAAAGCTCACAGATCCTCGATTTGATCCTGCCGGAGTTCAGCAAATTAATGTCGCTGGCTTCTGCACCTGGTGGTGACGGTAGTGAAGGCATGGATCTGCATTTGAATCCGTTTAAACGTAAACGCGATAAACCGGTCACCTTCTGGTCTGGCATTACCGAAGTGAACGGGCAGGCGCAGGTTACTTATCCTATCCCGGATTACTTCAACGGTAAGATCCGGGTGATGGCGATTTCCGCCACCGCCGGGAAAATCGGCAAAGCGCAGACAGCAACCACTGTACGGGATGACTTTATCCTGACACCGAATGTCCCGGCGATGGTGGCACCAGGTGATGAGTTTGATGTCAGTGTGGGTGTCAGTAATAACCTGAACGGACAAGGCAGTGAAGCTGTGCCAGTGAAACTGACTGTGACACCGCCAGCACAACTGGAAGTGGTTGGTAATGCTGAACAGGCACTGTCGCTGGCAGTGAAGCATGAAGGCGTGGTCAGCTTCCGTCTGCGGGCGAAAAGTGCATTGGGCGATGCCCCCTTGTTATTCCGTGCCAGTTATGGCGATAAAACCAGCCAGCGTACACTCAGCACCTCAGTACGCCCGGCGATGCCGTATCGTACTCAGTCTGTTATGGGCCGGATGAATGGCAGCCAGCAGCAGGTGGATAATTTGCGACAGATGTTTGATGCTTATGCGCAGCGTCAGGCGAGTGTCTCTTATTCACCCCTGGTTCTGACCAGTGGGCTGGCACGTTATCTGGCGGATTATCCCTATTACTGTTCCGAACAAATTGTCAGCCAGTCTGTACCGCTGTTGTTGCAGAACTCTCATCCGGAAATGCGTGGTTCACTGTCGAATGAGCAGGTTCGCCAGCAACTGAAAGGTATTCTGGATGTACTGCGTTCGCGACAAAATGGTGAGGGGGCATTTGGCTTATGGTCTGCTTCACCGCAGTCGGATCCTTTTGTGACACCTTATGTGGTGCAGTATCTGCTGGAAGCTAAAGATGCAGGGTATCCATTGCCTGCTGATATGCTGGATGAAGCTAACGTTGCACTGCGGGAACTTGCCAGCAGTGGTTATGATGATCTTTATCATCTGCGGTTACGTGCCTGGGCCATTTATCTGCTGACACGTCAGGGAGAAGTCACCACGAATGCGCTTTCAGCCGTGCAGGAAGTATTGCAAAAACGTTATCCAGATAGCGGGAAAACGGATCTCACATCACTGTATCTGGCTTCATCCTGGAAATTGCTGAAGGCCGATGATGAAGCTGAACGACTGTTAAAACCGAACTGGCAGGCACTGAGTAAAGCCTGGGATAAGAGCTGGTGGACGCAAAATTATTACGATCCTCTGGTGGTTGATGCGACACGTTTGTATCTGATCACCCGCCACTTCCCGGAAAAAGCATCAGCGATCCCGCCACAGGTGCTGGAAAATATGGTGACCGCGTTGCGTGAAGAGCGCTATACCACGTTCTCATCAGCCATGAGTATTCTGGCGCTGGAAAGCTATGCTGCACAAATCACTCAGCAGAATGATGTGCAGGGGCTGGGTATTAACCAGGTAGCAGGCAGCAGCAAGGTTCCACAGCTGATTTCCCAGATTAATGGTCAGGTCAGCCAGGGGGAATTCAGTGCAGATGCCCATTCTGTGCAGTTCAGTAATAAGAACAGTGCTCCAGCCTGGTATGTGGTCACTCAGGCGGGATACGATCTTACCGCGCCGCAGAAAGCGATCTCGCGTGGTCTGGAGATCACTCGTGACTATACCGATGCGGCAGGTAAACCGATCGATAAGGTCACTGTGGGGCAGACCATTTCTGTGCACCTGAAAGTGCGGGCAAATTCGAAACAGGCTCTGAGTAACCTGGCTGTGGTTGATTTATTACCGGGTGGATTTGAAGTGGTACAGCAAACACCGCCACCACCGGAAAACAGCGACGAAGAGGGTGAAGTGGATGCTACTGCATCAGCGGGCTGGACTTCACCACTGGCTGCCAGCGGTTCAACCTGGAATATTGATTACAGTGATATTCGTGAGGATCGGGTGATCATCTACGGTAGTGCAACATCAGAAGTGCAGGAGTTCGTGTATCAGATCAAAGCAACCAATACCGGTAGTTTTGTGATCCCGCCTGCTTATGGTGAAGCCATGTACGATCGCGAGATCCAGGCTGTCTCAGCGGCACAGGGGAAAATTCAGGTTGTGGCGGCTGAGCCGTCGGTTAAACCCTAAACCGCAATGACGTTACTGGGATGGCCGGGTCTGAAGCGCCTGCTGCAAAATATTGCTGTGGTATTACTGTTACTGGCCCTGTTTGTCCTGGGCTGGCGGCTGTGGCCACATCCACCCTTGTCACAGGGATTACCGTTATCAACCGCCTGGTATGATCGTCATGGTCAGTTGTTACGTTTACAACTGGCCAGTGATGATCGCTACCGCCAGTGGACGCCGCTGGAAGAGATGTCACCACTGGTGATCGACGGCATTTTGCTGCATGAAGATCGCTGGTTTTACGTCAATCCGGGATTTAATCCTTTTAGCCTTGTCCGTGGGTTCTGGCGTAGTTATATCGCTGGCGGCAGTAAACAGGGAGGATCGACCATCACCATGCAACTGGCGCGCATGGCCTGGAAGCTGAATACCCGTACACCAGGAGGAAAACTGGTGCAGTTGTTGCGTGCCGTGCAACTGGAACTGAGTTACTCCAAACATGACATTCTGGAAGCCTATCTTAACTACGCACCTTATGGTCGTAATATTGAAAGCCTGGGTGCGGCCAGCCTGATCTACTTTAATAAAGCGCCCGCAAAGCTGACGTTACCTGAAGCGCTGACGCTGGCTGTGTTACCGCAATCACCCAGTCTGCGAATTGATCCGCGCAGCGGCGAACTGAGCCCGGTTTTGATGCAGGCGCGTAACCGTCTGTTTCAACGCTGGCAGCAGCATTACCCGACCGATGAGGGACAACGATCACTGTTTCGTCTGCCTCTGACATTGCGTCAGCCACAGTCATTACCCTTTATTGCTCCTCACTTTATCGAACAGCTACAACCTGGCGAACTGGCAAACCGGGTGGATACCACGCTGGACGCATCGCTACAAAAACTGGTCGAAAAACAGGTTCGGGCATTTATCCTGCGAAACCAAAGCCGGGGGATCCAGAATACGGCTGTTTTACTGGTAGATAGCCGGGATATGGGAGTACGGGCACTGGTCGGTTCGGCAGATTATTACAATGCATCGATCCAGGGACAGGTAAACGGCACTGCAGCAAAACGTTCTCCGGGTTCCACACTGAAACCGTTTATTTATGCGTTAGGGATGGAGCAGGGGATATTGCATCCGATGACGGTGCTGAAAGATGTGTCATCCACATTTGGCAGCTATGCGCCAGAAAACTTTGACCGCCGTTTTCTGGGGCCGGTAACGGCAACAGATGCCCTGAATTTCAGCCGTAATATCCCGGCAGTGGCGATTGCGGCACAACTGCATAATCCAGGTTTCTATCAGTTTTTACAGCTGGCAGGGATCAGCCGTATGGCCAGCGAAAAACATTATGGACTGTCACTGGTGCTGGGTGGTGGGGAAGTCACAGCTCAGGAACTGGCGAAGCTGTACGCCATGCTGGAAAATCGTGGTGAATTGCGTCCATTACGAATGCGTGAAAGTGAACCGCAGGGTGAATCTTTCAGGTTGCTCAGTGAAGAAGCCAGTTTTATGACGCTCGATATTTTGCGTCAGCATCGGCGGCCTGATGACACTCTGGCTCAGCGCCCATCTTCGTTGCCGGTGTACTGGAAAACCGGAACGTCATGGGGATTTCGCGATGCCTGGAGTGTGGGGATTTTTGGTCCTTATGTACTGATTGTCTGGGAAGGCAATTTTGCCGGGCAGGGGAATAATGCGTTTGTGGGCGTAGAGGCCGCTGCGCCGTTATTTTTCAATATTATTGACAGTGTGACTGCCAGCTATCCGCAGTTACAGGAACCTCGCCACCGTTTTCCTGCACAACTGAAACGTGTTGAAATCTGCCTGCCCAGCGGTAACCTGCCAACACGCTGGTGTCAGCAACGAGGTAAGAGCTGGTTTATTCCGGGGAAATCACCCATTACGGTTGATACTGTTTACCGTCCGGTACGCATTGATAATCTGACCGGGGAAGTGGCTTGTGCGCCATGGAGTGAACAGAGCAGTCATGTGGAAATCTTCGAATTCTGGCCTTCTGATCTGGCTCAGGTTTTTGCCAGTGCCGGTGTGCCTAAACGCCGTCCTCCGGAAGGGCAGTGTCAGCCTGGTGCATTGCAGGGCAGTGCACCGCGTATTACTTCTCCGCTGAGAAATACCACCTATACATTGCGTCAGTCACAAGGCAGACATGACCATATGAGTTTTAATGCCGTGACGGACGCTGACAGTCGGGTTGTTTACTGGTTTGTTAATGATATCTATCTGGGGAGTAGCGCCAGTAAAACGCCGCTTGACTGGCAGCCTTCGCACTCTGGGGTATATCGTATTCGAGCGGTTGATGATCGTGGCCGGGCAGATAGTCGTCCGATCCGTGTGGAAGTGATCAATTAATACATGATGTATTGTTTTTCAGGATAGAAAGTTTGCGTGATAACCGGATAAAATGTCAGCAGGTGGCAAAAAAAGCCGAGATGACGATCGTATTTTTCAGCATTTATATGAATCTGTGATAGGCAATTGCGCGTATCCACCTTTATAATCTGCGACCATTTTCCAGGCCGGGACACTTTTCGCGGCTAATATTGATGTATTAACAGGGGTCAACATGACTATCGAACGTACCTTTTCCATCGTAAAACCTAATGCCGTAGCAAAAAACGTGATCGGTGCAATTTTCAATCGTTTTGAAAGCGCTGGCTTCAAAATCGTTGGTAGCAAAATGCTGCACCTGAGCAAAGAACAGGCTGAAGGTTTCTATGCTGAGCACCAGGGCAAGCCGTTCTTTGATGGTCTGGTAGAGTTCATGACTTCAGGTCCGGTTGTTGTTTCTGTACTGGAAGGCGAAAACGCTGTTCAGCGTCACCGTGACCTGATGGGTGCAACTAACCCAGCTAACGCACTGGCTGGTACTCTGCGTGCTGACTATGCAGACAGCTTCACTGAGAACGCAACTCACGGTTCTGATTCTGTTGAATCTGCTGCACGTGAAATCGCTTACTTCTTCGGCGAAGGCGAAATCTGCCCACGCACTCGCTAATACGCGATTGCCAGATTCACGTTTACAGGGATAAATGCGTCTGCGGTTTACAATTTATTTTGGTCTGCTGCTTTAACCTGATGTGAGTCACGAGTACAATTATGCGCCCCGGGAGAGAGTCCTTTCCTCCGGGGCGTTTTTTATTTATCCATCTGCATTCACTCAAACCCGTGCCATAACGTGTAACAACGAGGCCAGAGAACATTATGTCCGAAACTATTGTGACGTCACCGTCCGCATCACCTGTAGCAGTCCAGCCGAAAAAAGAAAAAATCAACCTGCTTGATCTGAATCGCCAGCAAATGCGCGAATTCTTTGCCAGCCTTGGTGAGAAACCCTTCCGTGCCGATCAGGTAATGAAGTGGATCTACCATTATTGCTGCGACGACTTTGACGAAATGACCGATATCAACAAGGCCTTTCGTACCAAACTGAAAGAGCTGGCGGAAATTCGTGCGCCAGAAGTTGCAGAAGAGCAACGTTCCGCTGATGGCACCATTAAATGGGCGATCCAGGTTGGTGGCCAGCAAGTCGAAACGGTTTATATTCCTGAGAAAGATCGCGCCACATTGTGTGTTTCTTCCCAGGTAGGTTGTGCGCTGGAGTGTAAATTCTGCTCAACTGCACAGCAGGGCTTTAACCGTAACCTGCGTGTTTCGGAAATTATTGGTCAGGTCTGGCGTGCTGCTAAAATTATCGGTGCAGCCAAAGTCACAGGTTCACGTCCGATCACTAACGTTGTGATGATGGGCATGGGCGAACCCTTGCTGAACCTGACTAACGTTGTCCCGGCGATGGAAATCATGCTGGATGACTTCGGTTTTGGTCTATCCAAACGCCGCGTAACGCTGTCTACTTCAGGTGTTGTGCCTGCGCTGGATAAGCTGGGCGATATGATTGACGTGGCACTGGCTATTTCTCTGCATGCGCCGAATGACACAATTCGTGACGAAATTGTTCCCATCAACAAAAAGTACAATATTGAAACATTTTTGAGCGCAGTCAGCCGTTATATCAGTAAATCTAACGCTAACCAGGGCCGGGTAACCATTGAGTATGTGATGCTTGATCACATCAATGATAGCACGGATAACGCGCATGAGTTAGCAGCATTACTGAAAGATACCCCGTGCAAAATTAACCTGATTCCATGGAACCCCTTCCCGGGCGCTCCGTATGGCCGTAGTTCAAACAGCCGTATCGATCGCTTCTCTAAGGTGTTGATGGAATATGGTTTTACCACTATTGTGCGTAAGACCCGGGGTGATGATATTGATGCCGCCTGTGGTCAGTTGGCTGGCGATGTTATCGACAGAACCAAACGGACACTGAAAAAGAAAATGGCAGGTGAAGCTATATCTGTGAAAGCGCTCTGAAAACCAGCGATTTCCTGTGCTGAACCCCTGTTTCTGACTGTTGGCCTGGTGCTGCCTGTCGTACCATAACGGTACGTTATCAGTTCAGGGAGACAGTATGCGTATTGGGATCACAGGAATGGTGTTGTTGCTGTTGGCAGGATGCCAGGTAACAGCACCAAATAACGCACTGGTTGAAACCCGGTTACAACTGGGGCTGGCGTATCTGGCGCGTGGTGAACCTGATGCTGCGCACAGAAATTTACAGCGAGCGCTGACACTGGCACCGAATGATTATCGTACACAACTGGCAGAAGCTCGCTACCAGCATCAGGTCGGCGACAATGCCCTGGCAGAACGCTACTATCATCAGGCGTTAGTGCTGGCACCGCAAAATGGTTATGTGCTTAATAATTACGGTGCGTTTCTTTGCAGATTAGGGCAGTATGATGCGGCACAACGGTATTTTTTACAGGCAGCAGAAGATTCAGCCACTGGGGCTCGTACCGACAGTGTTGAAAATTCAGGCTACTGCTATTTGAATGCCGGTCAGCAAAACAGAGCGCGTGATGCGCTGGTGGAAGCAGTAACCGCCGAACCTGCCAGGGGAATACCCATGCTGGCAGAAGCCGAAAGGCGATTTGGAAAGGGGAGGCGTGAAGATACGCGGCTCCTGTTAGACATTTATCAACACAACTTTCCAGTGTCAGCGGAAAGTTTGTGGTTAGAGATTCGCTTCGCCGTGCAGGAAGGTCGTATTGCTGATGTTGAGCATTATGGTGATCAGCTTGCGCGAATTTTTCCACAATCGATACAGTACCAGCATCTTTTAGCTAATGAATACTGAAGCCACTCAAGAAAAATCTAACCTGAACTCAACGGGTGCTCGCCTGCGTAGCGCTCGTGAACAAATGGGGCTAAGCCAGCAAAATATTGCTGAGCGCCTCTGTCTGAAACTTTCCACCGTTCGCGATATTGAAGAAGACAAA
>Ga0157366_1000205_pt1 | contig 29120 bp, 28 predicted proteins | sample AttbisABBM1_FD_113149 | JGI IMG/M metagenome (GOLD analysis project Ga0157366, IMG submission 113149) | Fungus gardens microbial communities from leaf cutter ant in Botucatu, State of São Paulo, Brazil - Atta bisphaerica ABBM1 | ecosystem: Host-associated > Fungi > Mycelium > Unclassified ...
AATTGCGCCGTTTGGCTCAATGATATCGCGGATGGTTCCCATCGCATCACAGAAGTACTCTGAATAATCTTCCTGATCACCACAGCCAAACAGGGCGACCAGTTTGCCGTTGAAGTCGATCTCTTCCAGTGTTGGGAAAAAGTCATCCCAGTCGCACTGCGCTTCGCCGTAATACCAGGTAGGAATACCCAGCAGCAGGATATCAAAGGCTTCAAGGTCTTCTTTGCTGCTTTTGGCAATATCACGAATTTCTGCAACATCATTACCCAGTTGTTTCTGGATCATCTTTGCAATGTTTTCCGTATTGCCTGTATCGCTGCCAAAGAAAATGCCTACGATTGCCATGAGTTTAGTAACCTCTTGAATCTTAATGATATGGTGGCTGCTAGTAATTTTTGCAGGTAGTATTAATAATAGCAGACCACTGTGGTCGGATAAATGAGTAATCCTGCTGGATTTGTCGCTTTGTGCCCTGAGTGCACACAGGAGATTCAGAGATGAAGCTGTTGTAGCTGGTTCAGCACCATCTCTTCTATCAGCTCGCTGCGGCTGATATTACGTGCTTCAGCCAGCCGGTTTAGTGCATCAACTGCGTCACTGGTCATTTTCAACTCAACACGCTTAAGCCCGCGAACTTTATCGCGTTTAAGCTGGTTGCGTTTATTGATGCGCAGTTGCTCATCACGCGTCAGCGGATTAGTTTTCGGTCGTCCCGGTCGACGTTCATCTGCAAACAGATCGAGCGTTGTGCGGTCCGTGTTCTCTTTTGCCATAGAATAGTGATACTGAAAGGCTGGATTTCTGATGTGTCAGGCCATTATCCGCCGGAAAAATCATCAGCGGAAAAATTTCAGCGCGCATCATACCCCAGTGAAAGTGATGACGACAATGTTTTAACAATACAGAGAACTAATTGTTTTTATAGCGCAAAAAATCGCCGGATTGCGCGCAAAACTGCATCAGGTTTTTCTGCATGTACCCAATGACCTGCACCAGTGACAACATGGGCCCGCGCCTGGGGGAACTGCGCCAGCAACGCATCACGATACTCATCTGCCAGATAATGTGAACGTTCGCCACGAATAAACAGGGCAGGATGCGGCCAGGGAGCTTGTGGCTGCCAGCCGATAATCTGCGCATAACATTGCCACAATACCGGCACATTAAAACGCCAGTCACCTTCGTGGAACGATTTTAACAGGAATTGAATAACGCCTTCTTCTGGCAATGTCTGGCGCATCAGTGCTGCGGCATCACTACGGGAAGTCAGCCCGGCATCGCTCACTGCCTGTAATGCGGCGAAAATATCATCATGGTGCCGGGTAGGGTAGGCAACAGGGGCAATATCAATGACAACCAAACCAGCAATACGGTCTGGTGCCTGCGCTGTCAGTGCCATGGCGATTTTTCCACCCATGGAATGCCCGATGACATTAAAACGTTCGACTCCTAGTCCATCGAGTGTATCAAGAACATCCTGCGCCATCAGCGCGTAATCCATGTCTGGTGCGCGTGGTGAAAGACCGTGATTACGGACATCAATCTGGATCAGATGGCGGTATTGTTTTAATTCCCGGGCCAGTACCCCCAGGTTATCAAGGCTACCAAACAGGCCATGGATCAACACCAAAGGCAGATCATTTGTCGCAGATTGTTCAGATTGCAGGCGGACATTCAAATTCATAGCAAAGTTCTTACAGTTGGGGCGAGGGCTTAGGGTATCATGGATCTTACCTTTTCTGCCGTGGGTAGCACAGGACGCGTATAGGATCTTTTTACGGCTAATTCTGACTTTTGCCGGAAAAACGAAGCGGTGCTACACCAGGGCTGGATTTAACTTTATAATCCTGATGTTAGAATCTGGTTTCCAGAAAGCAGAGGATCCTGAAGATCATATTTGCTGCTGGATGATGAGAGTCTGACAGGAAGTAACAACAGTATTGGATAAAGATGAAAACGATAGAAGTCGACGAAGAGCTATACCGCTATATTGCCAGCCATACTCAGCATATCGGAGAAAGCGCATCGGACATTTTACGCCGTATGCTGAAATTCACTGCGGGCCAAAGTGCCCCTGTTGTGCAGACGCCGAAAGAAGCGGCAGCAGTGAAGCAGGAAGCCCGTCCGCAGAATCGTGTTCGTGCTGTACGTGAACTGCTGTTGTCTGATGAATATGCTGATCAGAAGAAAGTGGTAAACAGGTTTATGTTGATTTTATCGACTTTATATAACCTGGATGCCAAAACTTTTGGTGAAGCGACAGAATCACTGCATGGACGTACGCGTGTTTACTTTGCTGGCAACCAGCAAACGCTGATTCAAAATGGTACCCATACCAAACCCCAACATATCCCGGGAACACCATACTGGGTGATTACGAATACGAATACTGGCCGTAAGCGCAGCATGGTGGAACACATCATGTTATCAATGCAGTTCCCGGCGGAACTGACTGAGAAAGTGTGCGGCACCTTATAAACTGAAGTGTCAGGGAGAAGCGTCAATGGCCAATCACCCACGTGCCGGGCAACCCGCCCGACAGAGCGATTTAATTAACGTTGCACAGTTAACGTCCCAGTACTATGTACTGCAACCTGAGCCTGGTAATACTGAACATGCAGTGAAATTTGGTACTTCAGGCCATCGTGGTAGTGCAGGACGTCATAGTTTCAATGAAACACATATCCTGGCTATTGCTCAGGCCATTGCTGAAGAGCGTAAAAAGAATGGCGTGACCGGTCCTTGCTACGTTGGTAAAGACACCCATGCGTTGTCTGAACCGGCGCTTATCTCGGTACTGGAAGTGCTGGTGGCAAATGGTGTGGATGTGATTGTGCAGCAGGATAATGGCTATACGCCAACACCTGCTATTTCAAATGCCATCCTTGAGCACAATAAAGCCGGTGCAGCACGGGCTGATGGTATCGTTATTACTCCTTCCCATAATCCACCGGAAGATGGTGGTATTAAGTACAATCCACCGAATGGCGGACCTGCTGACACCAATGTGACCAAAGTGGTGGAAGAACGCGCTAATGCGTTAATCCAGGGTGGTCTGAAAGAAGTTAAACGCATCACGCTGGATCAGGCGTGGGCGAGTGGCCATTTACAGGAGCAGGATCTGATCCAGCCTTATATTGAAGGTCTGGCACAGATCGTTGATATCCCGGCGATCCAGAAAGCGGGCCTGAAAATTGGCGTGGATCCACTCGGCGGTTCTGGTATTGCTTACTGGCAACGTATCGCGGAATTCTACAAACTCGATCTGACCATTGTTAACGATGCGGTCGATCAGACTTTCCGCTTTATGCATCTGGATAAAGATGGCGTGATCCGTATGGATTGCTCTTCTGAATCGGCAATGGCTGGTTTGCTGGCATTGCGTGATAAGTTCGATCTGGCTTTTGCAAACGACCCGGATTATGACCGTCACGGTATTGTGACACCTGCTGGTTTGATGAACCCGAACCACTATCTGGCGGTTGCGGTGAACTATCTGTTCCAGCATCGTCCGCAGTGGGGGAAAGATGTCGCCGTGGGTAAAACCCTGGTTTCCAGTGCGATGATCGACCGTGTGGTTGCTGATATCGGTCGTAAACTGGTGGAAGTCCCTGTTGGCTTCAAATGGTTCGTTGATGGTCTGTTTGACGGCAGCTTTGGTTTCGGTGGTGAAGAGAGTGCGGGAGCATCCTTCCTGCGTTTCGACGGCACGCCATGGTCAACCGATAAAGATGGGATCATCATGTGTCTGCTGGCTGCGGAAATTACTGCGGTGACGGGCAAGAACCCACAACAGCATTATGATGAACTGGCTGAGCGTTTTGGTGCACCAAGTTATAACCGTATCCAGGCATCTGCAACATCTGCGCAGAAAGCGGCACTGTCCAAACTTTCCCCGGAAATGGTGAGTGCAGATACGCTGGCTGGTGACCCAATTACAGATCGTCTGACGGCTGCACCGGGTAATGGTGCATCTATTGGTGGTCTGAAAGTGATGACCAAAAACGGCTGGTTTGCTGCGCGTCCTTCAGGTACTGAAGATGCGTATAAAATTTACTGCGAAAGCTTCCTGGGTGCTGAACACCGCGAGAAGATTGAGAAAGAAGCAGTGGAAATTGTCAGTGCGGTTCTGAAAAACGCCTGAGATTAACCTCTTTCTGCTGTAGTCAGTTCCTGCTAAGGGCAACTCGTTGAGTTGCCCTTTTTTTATGCGTACGGGTGATATACCTGTCCCGTGTTTTGCTGTTGTTTCTGCGGATGGTTAACACATTGGTATTTCTGAATATCACCTTAGCGTTTTTTTAACGATTACGTAACATAATTACATCACATGCGTAATCAGATGATTTTTTCGTCAAAAATCTGGTCGGATCAGTAGTAAAATTACACCAGAAGCGATATTATTTTGTTCAGATTACAGACAACGCTCAATACTGTTTCAGGAGGACGTATGGACGTTTATCACCCTTATTCACCGGCACGGATCTTCATGCGTCGTACTGCCGTTGTATTCGTCGGCACTCTGGCACTACCTGTGATGCTGTTCCGGGCTGATCGTGCCCGTTTTTACAGTTACCTGCATCGGGTTTGGGTGAAGAGCAGTGATAAACCCGTTTGGCTGGAGCAGGCTGAAGCGATCTGTTGCGATTTTTATTAACACCCTGACCGGTATTGTTATTTTTTCTCTGTTTACTTTCCCGCACTATGCGGGATTTTTTTATCCCAATTGTCCTGTTGCGGGCACAGAACTTGATAAACTGACATATCAGTAAACGCAGCATGCCTTTGAAGCGGCACGAAAACAGACGGATTGATTATGCGCAATAGTGAACTTGAACAACTGGTTAATCAGTTGCTTAATACCGTTACCTTCAGAGATTACGCTCCGAACGGATTACAGGTAGAAGGTCGCAGTGAAATAAAGAAAATTGTCACCGGCGTAACGGCCAGTCAGGCATTGCTGGATGAAGCGGTGCGGCTGAATGCTGATGCGGTGATGGTCCATCATGGATACTTCTGGAAAAGTGAATCTCCGATTATCAAAGGGATGAAACGGCAGCGACTGAAGACCCTGCTGGTGAATGATATCAACCTGTTTGGCTGGCATTTGCCACTGGATGCTCACCCGGAGCTGGGGAATAACGCCGGATTGGCAAAACTCTTTGGTATTGACGTTAAAGGTGAAGTAGAGCAACTGTTACCGTGGGGAGAGTTAGCCCAGCCACTTACCGGTGAACAACTGGCACAGAGAATTGATAAGGCGCTGGGTCGCACACCATTACATTGTGGGGATAACGCACCTGCACTGATTAAACGCGTTGCCTGGTGCAGCGGTGGTGGCCAGAGTTTTATTGATGCAGCGGCAGAATTTGGCGTGGATGCGTTTATCAGTGGCGAAGTGTCAGAACAAACGATTCACAGTGCCCGTGAACAGGGGCTGCATTTCTTTGCCGCTGGCCATCATGCTACGGAACGTTGTGGGATCCAGGCGCTGGGTGAATGGCTGGCGCAGAACCATGGGCTGGATGTGACATTTATCGATATTCCTAATCCAGCTTAATCGCCCCTATATTGCCAGGAGATTGGATGCAGCGAGCACGATGTTATTTGTTAGGCGAACGCGCAGTCGTAATGGAACTGGAACCCCCGATTTCATTGAATAGCCAGCAGCGAATCTGGGGGCTGGTACAGTGTCTGGAAAACCATCCAGAAGTGATCGATGTGATCCCCGGGATGAACAACATAACTGTTGTGCTGCGAGATCCGCAGAAGCTGGCTCTGGATGCGATTGAGTGGTTACAACAGTGGTGGGAAAGCAGTCAGGCGCAGTCACTGGAATCACGGTTGATCACTATTCCGGTGATATACGGTGGTCAGTGTGGGCCTGATCTGGCTGATGTGGCACATCATTGTGAAATGAGTATTTCGCAGGTTGTTGAGTGTCATAGTGCTGTTGAATATGTGGTTTATTTTATTGGTTTTCAGCCCGGTTTTCCCTACCTTGGTGGTTTGGATCATCGACTGCATATACCGCGTCGTGCAGAGCCACGTATACAGGTTCCTGCCGGATCAGTCGGCATCGGTGGTGAGCAGACCGGGATTTATCCACTGGCTTCACCAGGAGGCTGGCAGTTGATTGGCCAGGCACAAACGGCACTATTTACACCTGAGCAGCATCCTCCCGTATTGTTACATCCTGGTGATCGGGTACGTTTCTTACCGCTAATGGAGGGTGAATGCTGAAGATTATTCGGGCTGGGCTCAGTACCAGCGTTCAGGATGCCGGACGCAGCGGTTGGCGTCAGTATGGTATCAGTCTGAGTGGTGTACTGGATCATCCGGCAATGCAGACTGCCAATATGCTGGTGGGAAACCAACGTGATGATGCAGTACTGGAGATCACTCTTGGGCAATTTAGTGCAGAATTTGGCCGTGATGGCTGGATTGCATTGGCGGGGGCGGGGTGTAATGCCCGGCTGGATGGTCAGCCTGTCTGGACTGGCTGGCGCACGGCGGTGAAAAAAGGTCAGCGGCTAACACTGAGTATGCCGCAGCACGGTATGCGCAGTTATCTTGCTATAAATGGTGGTTTTGATCTGCCTGCACAATTGGGATCGGTCAGTACAGATCTGAAAGCCGGTTTTGGTGGGCTGGCTGGACGCAAATTGCAGGATGGTGATCAACTGCCATTGGGTACGCCGCTATGTGATTTCAGTAAAGCAGTGGGTGTCCGACAGTTGCTGTGGGGAAACAGGGTCAGAGCGATACCTGGCCCGGAATACCATGAATTTAGCGCTGACAGCCAGGAGGCTTTCTGGCGAACAGCATGGCAACTGAGTCCACAAAGCAACCGCATGGGTTATCGTTTACAGGGACGTAAGCTATTACGTAATGTGGATCGCGAGTTGCTTTCACATGGGCTGGTACCCGGCGTGGTACAGGTTCCTGCCAGTGGACAACCCATTGTATTGCTGGCTGATGCACAAACGACAGGGGGATATCCCCGCCTTGCCTGTGTGATCGAAGCGGATCTCTACCATCTTGCCCAGATTCGGCTGGGTGAGCCGATCCACTTTGTGCACTGTACGCCGCAGGAAGCGCTAAAAGCGAAGCGTGAACAACAAGGGGTTCTTGATCAAATAGCCTGGGGGTTGAAAGGATGAAAATCGATCTGAATGCAGATATCGGTGAAGGCTGTCCTGGTGAGAGTGAACTGCTGCCGCTGGTCACGTCTGTTAATATTGCCTGTGGTTTTCATGCGGGGGATGCTTCGATCATGCTTACGTCTGTACAGCAGGCGATAAAAGCAGGTGTCGCCATTGGGGCGCACCCGAGTTTTCCTGATCGGGAGAATTTTGGTCGCACGGCGATGCAATTGCCTGTAGAAACCGTTTACGCGCAGATGATCTACCAGATCGGTGCGCTAAAAGCGATGGTTGAAAGCGAGGGGGGCAGGTTGTCGCATGTTAAACCTCATGGCATGTTGTATAACCAGTCAGCCAGCGATGCACAACTGGCTGAAGCAATCTCTCTGGCAGTAAAAGCGGTTGATCCTGGGTTAATCCTCGTTGGCCTGGCGGGTAGCGAATCGGTGCGTATTGCACGACAACTGGGGCTATCAGTACGGGAAGAAGTGTTTGCTGATCGTGGTTATCAGGCTGATGGCTCACTGATACCTCGCAGCCAACCCGGCGCATTGATTGCAAGTGAAGAGCAGGCAATCACCCAGACGCTGGACATGGTGCAGCGGGGGAAAGTACGCAGCCAAAGCGGTGAGTGGGTGAGTGTTCGGGCAGAAACAGTGTGTCTGCATGGAGATGGTCCTCATGCTCTTCGTTTTGCCCGGCAGTTAAGAAACGCTTTTGCATTGCATCAGGTTAACGTTACCAGCCGATAAATTTTATGTCTTGATGGGGACAAATAAAAATGACCGATGTTAAAACACCGGTCATTTTGTGCGATTTTTTAATACTGGTCAGATATGCCAGTATTACGCAGATTATTTCAGGCTGGAGGTGAAATCGCGCTTGTCGTAGCCAGTATACAGCTGACGTGGGCGGGCAATTTTCACACCGTCATCATGCATCTCTTTCCAGTGAGCAATCCAGCCAACAGTACGCGCCATCGCGAAGATAACGGTAAACATGGAAGAAGGAATACCCATCGCTTTCAGGATCAGACCAGAATAGAAGTCTACGTTTGGATAGAGTTTACGCTCGATAAAGTACGGATCGTTCAGTGCGATGTGTTCCAGCTCCATAGCCACTTCCAGCAGGTCATCTTTCATACCCAGCTCGTTCAGCACTTCATGGCAGGTTTCACGCATCACGGTAGCACGTGGATCGTAATTTTTGTAAACACGGTGACCGAAGCCCATCAGGCGGAACGAATCGTTCTTATCTTTAGCACGACGCAGGAATTCAGGAATATGATCAACAGTGCTGATTTCTTCCAGCATACGCAGACAAGCTTCGTTCGCGCCACCGTGAGCCGGTCCCCACAGGGAAGCGATACCTGCAGCGATACAAGCGAATGGGTTTGCGCCAGAAGAACCTGCAGTACGTACTGTAGACGTTGATGCGTTCTGCTCGTGGTCAGCATGCAGGATCAGGATGCGATCCATGGCTTTTTCCAGCACAGGGTTAACCACATACTCTTCACACGGTGTGGAGAACATCATGTGCAGGAAGTTACCAGCATAGGAGAGATCGTTACGTGGGTAAGCAAAAGGCTGACCAATTGAATATTTGTAACACATCGCTGCCATGGTTGGCATTTTAGACAACAGACGGAACGCTGCAATTTCACGGTGACGTTCAATGTTCACGTCCATTGCATCGTGATAGAAGGCTGCCAGTGCGCCGGTAACACCACACATCACTGCCATTGGATGTGAATCACGGCGGAAGCCACGGAACAGATGATGGATCTGCTCATGCAGCATGGTGTGGCGAGTCACAGTGGTTTTGAACTCTTCGTACTGGGCTTTTGTCGGTGCTTCACCATTTAACAGGATGTAACACACTTCCAGATAATTGGAGTTCTGAGCCAGTTGATCGATGGGATAACCACGGTGCAGCAGAACACCTTCATCGCCATCAATATAAGTAATTTTTGATTCGCAGGACGCGGTAGAGGTGAAACCAGGGTCGAAGGTAAAGTAACCTTTGGAGCCCAGAGTCCGGACATCAATTTCTTCCTGGCCCAATGTGCCTTTTAGCACATTAAGTTCAATAGGAGCTTCGCCTTCAAGGTTTAGCGTCGCTTTCTTATCAGCCATTTACAATCTCCTTAGCGCCTTATACAGGGATCTTTAACATCAGGACGTCACATATTCCCAGCTCTTTGCCTGGCGCAAAAAGGTAATCATCTCTGTGGCATCTTTAATTGCGTGCAGGGAACAGAGTGACAGGCGCACTGGCTGGGTTAGCACAATTTCTGAATATGCAGCATGGGAGTTAAAAGATCCGATCTAAACATGCTTTCGTTATAACAAATGCTGTTGCTTTATAAAGAATCCGGTTCAATGTTACATAACTAGTGCTTAGGGGAAAGTGTATCCCTATAACTTTTGTGCATCATAGAATTTTTATCGCTCAGTTTGTAACAGAGATGTTTAACTTTTGTCAAATCAGATAATTAAATTTGTATCAATTGTGAAAAGTGTGATGTAGATCACTGTTCAATCGAAATGTCCCCAAAGTGTTTGTAGGGGAATTGTAATGAGATTGTGATCGGCCTATACTTCCGCCAGGTCTCCGGGAATAGCCTGTTGTAGGAGCCACCCAGCGTTTCATACGCGTCGTTTTGACACTGGATGTTGCTTTTAGGTGCCAGGCGCAGTATTTAATTTGTTAACGCTGTCTGACCCGCCCTCAGGACCGGAGGAAGCAAAATAAGAAAGGCTATGTGGGCAAAACCGTGAAAAAACAAAGACCTGTCAACTTGGATCTCTCCACGATCCGGTTTCCCGTTACTGCAATAGCATCCATTCTCCACCGCGTTTCCGGCGTTATCACGTTTGTGGCAATCGGGATCCTGCTCTGGTTACTGGGTCTGTCACTCTCTTCACCTGAAGGCTTCCAGCAGGCATCCGCCGTAATGGGCAGCTTTATCGTTAAATTCATTATGTGGGGCATTCTTACTGCACTGGCTTACCATATTGCCGGCGGTATTCGTCATCTGCTGATGGACTTTGGCTATCTTGGTGAAACCCTCGAAACGGGTAAACGTTCCGCGCAAATCGCGTTTGGTATTACTGTCGTGCTCTCAATCCTGGCTGGAGTCCTCGTATGGTAAGCAATGCTTCTGCACTGGGTCGTAATGGCATTCATGACTGGCTGTTACTCCGTGCCGCCGCCATGGTGATGACCCTTTACGTGCTTTATATTCTTGGTTTTCTGGTGATGTCAGGGACCCTGACCTATGACATCTGGCGTGGATTCTTCGCCTCTTCCTTTACTAAAGTTTTCACCCTTCTGACACTGTTCTCTATTCTGGTGCACGGTTGGATCGGGATGTGGCAGGTACTAACCGACTACATTAAACCTCTGGCAATGCGTCTGGTGTTGCAGTTGGTGATTGTGGTTGCATTGTTAGTCTATGCAATTTATGGAACTGTAGTGGTGTGGGGTGCGTAATGAGTTTGCCAGTCAGAGAATTTGATGCCGTAGTTATTGGTGCCGGCGGTGCAGGTATGCGCGCGGCATTACAGATTTCACAATCGGGCCAGACTTGTGCCCTGTTGTCTAAAGTTTTCCCAACCCGTTCCCACACCGTGTCAGCTCAGGGCGGTATTACCGTTGCGCTGGGTAACACCCATGAAGATAACTGGGAATGGCACATGTATGACACCGTGAAAGGTTCCGACTATATCGGCGACCAGGACGCGATTGAATATATGTGTAAAACCGGTCCGGAAGCGATTCTGGAACTGGAACATATGGGTTTGCCATTCTCTCGTCTGGATGATGGTCGTATTTATCAGCGCCCATTCGGCGGTCAGTCGAAAAACTTCGGTGGTGAGCAGGCTGCTCGTACTGCTGCTGCTGCTGACCGTACTGGTCATGCACTGTTGCACACGCTGTATCAACAGAATCTGAAAAATCACACCACAATCTTCTCTGAATGGTATGCACTGGACCTGGTGAAAAACGCCGATGGTGCTGTCGTGGGTTGTACTGCGCTGAATATTGAAGATGGTGAAGTGGTGTACTTCAAAGCCCGTGCAACTGTGCTGGCAACCGGCGGTGCCGGACGTATCTATCAGTCCACAACTAACGCACATATCAATACCGGTGATGGTGTGGGTATGGCTCTGCGCGCGGGTGTTCCGGTGCAGGATATGGAAATGTGGCAGTTCCACCCAACAGGTATTGCTGGCGCAGGTGTGCTGGTGACTGAAGGTTGTCGTGGTGAAGGTGGTTACCTGCTGAACAAGCATGGTGAGCGCTTTATGGAGCGTTATGCTCCTAACGCCAAAGACCTTGCCGGGCGTGATGTGGTGGCGCGTTCCATCATGATCGAAATCCGTGAAGGTCGCGGTTGTGATGGCCCATGGGGACCACACGCTAAGCTGAAACTGGATCATCTGGGTAAAGATGTTCTGGAAGCTCGCCTGCCGGGTATCCTCGAACTGTCCCGTACCTTTGCGCACGTGGATCCAGTGAAAGAACCGATTCCAGTTATCCCAACCTGTCACTATATGATGGGCGGTATCCCAACCCGCGTAAGTGGTCAGGCTCTGACTGTTAACGAAAAAGGCGAAGATACCGTGATCCCAGGCCTGTTTGCTGTGGGTGAAATCGCTTGTGTATCAGTACACGGTGCTAACCGTCTGGGTGGCAACTCACTGCTTGACCTGGTGGTATTTGGTCGTGCTGCTGGTGTACATCTGCAGGAATCTATTGCCGAGCAGGGTGAACTGCGTGATGCAACAGAAGAAGAAATCGAAGCTTCTCTGGCGCGTCTGAATCGCTGGAACAACAATGTGACTGGCGAAGATCCTGCTGAAATCCGTAAAGCCTTGCAGGCTTGCATGCAGAACAACTTCTCCGTATTCCGTGAAGGTGATGCAATGGCGAAGGGCCTTGCTGAACTGAAAGTGTTGCGTGAGCGTCTGAAAAATGCCCGTCTTGATGACCGTTCCAGCGACTTTAACACCCAGCGTGTTGAATGTCTGGAACTGGATAACCTGATGGAAACGGCTTATGCCACGGCATTGTCAGCGAACTTCCGCACGGAAAGCCGTGGTGCACACAGTCGTTTCGACTACCCTGAGCGTGATGATGCGAACTGGTTATGTCATACCTTGTATCTGCCGCAAAATGAAAGCATGACTCGCCGTGAGGTGAACATGCAGCCGAAACTGCGTGCGGCCTTCCCGCCGAAAGCGCGTACTTACTAGTTTGCGGAGAGATACCATGAGACTCGAATTTTCCATCTATCGCTATAACCCGGATGTCGATGATGCCCCGCGGATGCAGGAGTATACGCTGGAATCTGAAGATGGCCGTGACATGATGCTGCTGGACGCATTAATGCGTCTGAAAGAAAAAGATCCAACATTATCCTTCCGTCGCTCTTGCCGTGAAGGGGTATGTGGTTCTGACGGCCTCAATATGAACGGTAAAAACGGTCTGGCTTGTATCACACCGATTTCTGCGTTAGGTAACGGTAAAACGAAGATTGTTATCCGCCCACTGCCTGGTTTGCCGGTTATCCGTGACCTGGTTGTGGATATGGGACAATTTTATGCGCAGTACGAAAAGATTAAGCCTTATCTGCTGAACGATGGGAAGAAGCCACCGGCCAGAGAACATTTACAGCAACCAGAACAGCGTGAAAAACTGGATGGTTTGTATGAATGTATTCTTTGCGCATGTTGCTCGACTTCCTGTCCATCATTCTGGTGGAATCCGGATAAATTTATCGGGCCTGCTGGTTTGCTGGCGGCGTATCGTTTCCTGATCGACAGCCGTGATACGGAAACTGAAGCGCGTCTGGATAACCTGAGCGATGCTTTCAGTGTATTCCGCTGCCACAGTATTATGAACTGTGTCAGTGTTTGTCCGAAAGGACTGAACCCAACGCGTGCAATCGGCCATATTAAGTCGATGCTACTGCAACGGGGCGCTTGAATCGCGAATCCTTCCGGGAACCTGAGGTTCCCGGAGTTTTAACAGGACATCTTCATAAGATGTTTTCGGTTGGGTGAAATGTCGGAAACGTCTTGTCAAGGTTCCCTTACGGGCCGGGTGCTCGTATCGAAGAACTGTATTTCGGTAAGCCGCTTAGGCGGCGCGGGACTTGTAAAGGTTCCATTAAACAACCACGGCGAAAAAAAGCAAAAAATGCTTAAGGGATCACAATGCAGAACAGCGCGATGAAACCCTGGCTGGACTCCTCCTGGCTGGCCGGCGCGAATCAGTCCTACATAGAGCAATTGTATGAGGACTTCCTAACCGATCCTGACTCTGTCGATGATGCATGGAAATCTCTTTTCCAGCAGCTTCCTGGTACTGGGGTTAGACCTGAGCAGTTCCACTCAACCACTCGCGAGTATTTCCGCCGCCTGGCGAAAGATGCATCGCGTTACACCGCTTCCGTCAGCGATCCTGAAACAAATGCCAAGCAGGTTAAGGTACTTCAGCTGATTAATACCTTCCGTTTCCGCGGACATCAGCACGCGAACCTTGATCCTTTAGGACTGTGGCAGCAGGAAACTGTACCGGATCTTGACCCGGCATATCATGGGTTAAGCGAGGCGGATTTCCAGGAAAGTTTCAATGTCGGTTCCTTTGCTATTGGCAAAGACACGATGAAACTGTCTGATCTGTATGCAGCACTCAAGCAAACTTATTGCGGGTCAATTGGTGCTGAGTACATGCATATCACCAATACCGATGAGAAGCGCTGGATCCAGCAACGCCTGGAATCCGTGATGGGGCGTGCATCTTTCTCTAATGAAGAGAAAAAAGGTTTCCTGAAACAGCTGACTGCAGCGGAAGGACTGGAACGTTATCTGGGTGCAAAATTCCCTGGTGCAAAACGTTTCTCTCTGGAAGGTGGTGATGCGCTGGTTCCAATGCTCAATGAGATGATCCACCATGCGGGCAAAAGCGGCACGCGTGAAGTTGTGCTGGGTATGGCGCACCGTGGACGTCTGAACGTATTAATCAACGTTCTGGGTAAAAAACCACAGGATCTGTTCGACGAATTCGCTGGTAAGCATAAAGAACATCTGGGTACCGGTGACGTGAAGTACCATATGGGCTTCTCTTCTGATGTTGAAACAGAAGGCGGTTCTGTCCATCTGGCGCTGGCATTTAACCCTTCTCACCTGGAGATCGTCAGCCCGGTTGTTATGGGATCGGTTCGTGCGCGTATCGACCGTCTGGATGAACCTGGCAGCAATAAAGTTCTGCCAATCACCATTCATGGTGATGCCGCAGTTGCAGGGCAGGGCGTGGTTCAGGAAACGCTGAACATGTCCCAGGCACGTGGTTATGAAGTGGGCGGTACAGTACGTATCGTGATCAACAACCAGATTGGTTTCACCACTTCTAACCCGAAAGATGCTCGCTCTACGCAGTACTGTACTGATATCGGTAAAATGGTGCAGTCTCCAATCTTCCACGTGAATGCGGATGATCCGGAAGCTGTTGCCTTTGTGACTCGCCTGGCGTTGGATTTCCGTAACACCTTTAAACGCGATGTGTTTATCGATCTGGTCTGCTATCGCCGTCATGGTCACAACGAAGCTGATGAGCCAAGTGCAACTCAGCCAGTGATGTACCAGAAAATCAAAAAACACCCAACACCGCGTAAAATCTATGCTGACAAGCTGGAAGCTGAAAAAGTCACCAGCCTGGAAGATGCCACGGAAATGGTCAACCTGTACCGTGATGCTTTGGATGCTGGTGAATGTGTGGTGCCTGCATGGCGTCCAATGAGTCTGCATTCCTTCACATGGTCGCCGTATCTGAACCATGAGTGGGATGAAAAATATCCGGAAACGCTTGAACTGAAGCGCTTGCAGGATCTGGCTAAACGTATCAGCACAGTGCCGGAAGCGGTTGAAATGCAGTCCCGCGTCGCGAAGATTTATAATGACCGTGCTGAAATGGCCGCCGGAAACAAACTTTTCGACTGGGGCGCGGCAGAAAATCTGGCTTATGCAACACTGGTTGATGAAGGCATCTCATGCCGTCTGTCCGGTGAAGATATGGGCCGTGGAACCTTCTTCCATCGTCACGCTGTGATCCATAACCAGGCGAACGGTTCTACTTATACTCCACTGCAACATGTTCATAATGGCCAGGGCTTATTTAAAGTCTGGGATTCCGTTCTGTCTGAAGAAGCGGTGCTGGCTTTTGAATATGGTTACGCAACGGCTGAACCACGTACTCTGACGATCTGGGAAGCGCAATTTGGTGACTTCGCCAACGGTGCTCAGGTTGTTATCGATCAGTTCATCAGTTCTGGTGAGCAGAAATGGGGTCGTATGTGTGGTTTGGTGATGTTGCTGCCACACGGTTATGAAGGTCAGGGCCCGGAGCACTCCTCTGCGCGTCTGGAACGTTATCTGCAACTTTGCGCTGAGCAAAACATGCAGGTTTGTGTGCCTTCAACTCCAGCTCAGGTTTACCATATGCTGCGCCGTCAGGCACTGCGTGGTATGCGCCGTCCACTGGTTGTTATGTCACCGAAATCACTGCTGCGTCATCCACAAGCGGTCTCTTCGCTGGAAGAACTGGCTAATGGCGGCTTCCAGCCTGCGATTGGTGAAATCGACAAGATTGATCCAAAAGGCGTGAAACGCGTTGTGTTGTGTTCCGGTAAAGTCTATTACGACCTGTTGGATCAACGCCGTAAAAATGAACAAACTGATGTGGCCATTGTGCGTATCGAACAGCTGTATCCGTTCCCGCAAAAAGTGGTTCAGGATATCCTGCAACAATATGCCCATGTCCATGATTTCGTCTGGTGTCAGGAAGAACCTCTGAACCAGGGAGCATGGTATTGCTGCCAGCATAATTTCCGCGAAGCTGTGCCGTTTGGAGCTTCATTACGTTATGCCGGTCGCCCGGCGTCTGCATCACCAGCCGTTGGCTATATGTCCGTTCACCAGAAGCAGCAGCAAGATCTGGTTAATGATGCGCTGAACGTTGAATAAATTAAGGAAAAATAATGAGTAGTGTAGAAATTCTTGTTCCTGACCTGCCAGAATCTGTTGCTGATGCTACTGTTGCGACCTGGCACAAAAAACCAGGCGACAGCGTTAAGCGTGATGAAGTCCTGGTTGAAATTGAAACGGATAAAGTAATTCTGGAAGTTCCAGCTTCAGCGGATGGTGTACTGGAAGCGATTGTTGAAGATGAAGGTGCAACGGTTATTTCTCGTCAGGTGCTGGGTCGTCTGAAAGAAGGTAACAGTGCAGGTAAAGAGACTTCAGCTAAAGTTGAAAGCACCGAATCTGCTCCAGCACAGAGTCAGAACGCGTCTCAGGAAGAAGAGAGCAATGACGCTCTGAGCCCGGCGATTCGTCGTCTGATTGCTGAGCACAACCTGGATGCTGCAGCGATTAAAGGTACGGGTGTAGGTGGTCGTATCACGCGTGAAGATGTTGAAAAACATCTGGCAAGCGCATCTCAGAAAGCGGCTGCACCGAAAGCGGCAGAAGCGGCTCCAGTGGCGGCACTGAGCAACCGTAGTGAAAAACGTGTTCCAATGACTCGTCTGCGTAAACGCGTTGCCGAGCGTCTGCTGGAAGCGAAAAACAGCACTGCGATGCTGACTACATTCAACGAAGTGAACATGCAGCCAATCATGTCACTGCGTAAACAATACGGTGAAGCGTTCGAAAAACGTCACGGTGTACGTCTGGGCTTTATGTCCTTCTACATCAAAGCAGTGGTTGAAGCGCTGAAACGTTACCCGGAAGTGAACGCCTCTATCGACGGTGATGATGTTGTGTATCACAACTACTTCGACGTCAGTATTGCTGTGTCCACACCTCGTGGTCTGGTTACCCCTGTTCTGAAAGATGTTGATTCACTGAGCATGGCTGACATCGAGAAGAAAATTAAAGAACTGGCGGTGAAAGGTCGTGATGGCAAGCTGACCGTAGACGAACTGACTGGCGGTAACTTTACGATTACCAACGGCGGTGTTTTCGGTTCACTGATGTCCACACCAATCATTAACCCACCACAGAGCGCGATCCTGGGCATGCATGCCATTAAAGATCGTCCAATGGCGGTGAATGGTCAGGTTGTGATCCAGCCAATGATGTATCTGGCACTTTCTTACGATCACCGTCTGATCGATGGCCGTGAATCTGTCGGTTATCTGGTGGCGATTAAAGAGCTGCTGGAAGATCCGGCTCGTCTGCTGCTGGATGTATAAAATTCCTGGTGTGCGGCCTTGTGCCGCACCCATCTATGTATAGCCGTTGTTAACGGCTAAGTCTTTTCAGACCTGAATGGATAGAACATCATGAACTTACACGAATATCAGGCAAAACAGTTGTTTGCACGGTATGGTTTACCTGCACCAACCGGTTATGCCTGCACCACGCCACGTGAAGCAGAAGAAGCGGCCTCTAAAATTGGTGCCGGCCCGTGGGTAGTGAAATGTCAGGTTCATGCCGGTGGCCGCGGTAAAGCGGGCGGTGTGAAAGTAGTGAGCAAGAAGGAAGACATTCGCGCTTTCGCTGAAAGCTGGTTAGGCAAAAATCTGGTGACTTACCAGACTGATGCTAATGGTCAGCCGGTAAATCAGATCCTGGTTGAAGCGGCAACAGATATCGACAAAGAGCTGTATCTGGGTGCAGTTGTTGACCGTGCAACGCGTCGCGTTGTATTCATGGCGTCGACTGAAGGCGGTGTGGAAATCGAAAAAGTGGCGGAAGAAACCCCACATCTGATCCACAAAACTGCACTGGATCCACTGACTGGCCCGCAGCCATACCAGGGTCGTGAACTGGCATTTAAGCTGGGTCTGACCGGTAAACAAGTTAACCAGTTCACGAAGATCTTTATGGGTCTGGCGACACTGTTCCTGGAACGCGATCTGGCTCTGGTTGAGATCAACCCACTGGTTATCACCACTCAGGGTGACCTGGTGTGCCTGGACGGTAAACTGTCTATCGATAGCAACGCCATGTTCCGTCAGGCTGAACTGCGCGAAATGCACGATCCAAGCCAGGAAGATTCCCGTGAAGCGCATGCTGCTCAGTGGGAACTGAACTACGTTGCGCTGGAAGGTAACATTGGTTGCATGGTTAACGGTGCAGGTCTGGCGATGGGTACAATGGACATCGTTAAACTGAACGGCGGCCAGCCAGCTAACTTCCTCGATGTTGGTGGTGGTGCAACCAAAGAACGTGTAACTGAAGCGTTTAAAATCATTCTGTCTGACGATGCAGTGAAAGCGGTATTCGTTAACATCTTCGGTGGTATTGTTCGCTGTGACCTGATTGCTGATGGCATCATCGGTGCAGTGGCTGAAGTGGGTGTTAATGTGCCGGTTGTGGTACGTCTGGAAGGTAACAATGCTGAACTGGGTGCCAAAAAACTGGCAGACAGCGGCCTGAATATTATTGCAGCAACCAGCCTGAGTGACGCGGCGCAGCGCGTTGTTGCCGCAGCGGAGGGTAAATAATGTCAATTCTGATCGATAAAAACACCAAAGTGATTTGCCAGGGTTTCACTGGCGGTCAGGGTACCTTCCACTCCGAGCAAGCGCTGGCTTATGGTACACAACTGGTTGGCGGTGTTACGCCAGGTAAAGGCGGCACTGAGCATCTGGGTCTGCCAGTATTCAACACTGTACGTGAAGCTGTAGAAGCAACCGGTGCAACGGCATCTGTTATCTACGTTCCGGCTCCATTCTGTAAAGATGGTATCCTGGAAGCTATCGACGCGGGCATCAAACTGATCATCACCATCACTGAAGGTATTCCTACTCTGGATATGCTGGCTGTGAAAGTGAAGCTGGATGAAGCAGGCGTACGCATGATCGGTCCTAACTGCCCAGGTGTTATCACTCCGGGTGAATGTAAGATCGGTATCATGCCTGGTCATATCCACCTGCCTGGTCGCGTTGGTATCGTTTCACGTTCCGGTACTCTGACTTATGAAGCCGTTAAACAGACCACTGATATCGGTTATGGTCAGTCTACCTGTGTTGGTATCGGTGGTGACCCAATCCCTGGTTCTAACTTCATCGACATCCTGAAAATGTTCCAGGATGATCCACAGACTGAAGCGATCGTGATGATCGGTGAGATCGGTGGTAGTGCAGAAGAAGAAGCCGCAGCGTTCATTAAAGAACACGTGACCAAACCAGTGGTTGGTTACATTGCGGGTGTGACTGCGCCTAAAGGTAAACGTATGGGCCATGCTGGTGCGATCATCGCTGGCGGTAAAGGTACAGCAGACGAGAAGTTTGCTGCACTGGAAGCCGCAGGTGTGAAAACTGTCCGCAGCCTGGCTGACATTGGTGATGCAGTGAAGTCTGTTCTGCCACCAAAATAAAAGTTGTCTTATCCCGACATATTGGCCACCTCCGGGTGGCCTTTTTTATGATCTTCTGCCAGGCTGTATTCTAAAACCAGAAAACAATCTTACTGGATATTTAAACGAACTTTTTCTCAGGTTTAGATTTCTTATTGTATTGTTTTTATATTTAACCGTTAATTAGATATAAATCACAATAAATTAACAATCGCGCAGTGTCTATCATAACAGGCATGGTGAAAATGTTATTTCAGATCAAGAAAACAGGATTTATTTACCAGGTATTTAGCTGGAAAAATTTGTCAATTTTGGTATAAATTGCGTCATATCAAATGGATGTTCCCGCATGTTGTATGCTGAAGTTTGATCGGGTTATCAACAAAAATATTGTAGCCTGAAACCACCTTTATATAAGTCGGTGATGGCGCACTATCATCATGGTAGATCGTTACCGGATGCTTAATCTATTTGTTACTTAAAGGTCACCCTAATGGGAGGCGTTTTGTTATACGTCTGTGGCCGAATCCCATATGGCGGAGCAAGGAGTCAGAATGTTGGATATTGTCGAACTGTCGCGCTTACAGTTTGCTTTGACTGCTATGTACCATTTTCTGTTTGTGCCATTAACGCTGGGTATGGCGTTTTTACTGGCAATAATGGAAACGGTATATGTACTTTCAGGTAAACAAATCTACAAAGATATGACTAAGTTCTGGGGCAAATTATTTGGTATTAACTTTGCCCTTGGTGTTGCAACTGGACTGACAATGGAATTTCAGTTTGGTACCAACTGGTCCTATTACTCTCACTATGTCGGGGATATTTTCGGAGCGCCTCTGGCTATCGAAGGTCTGATGGCATTCTTCCTGGAATCTACTTTTGTTGGTCTGTTCTTCTTTGGCTGGGATCGCCTGGGGAAAGTTCAGCACATGGCTGTAACCTGGCTGGTGGCGCTGGGCTCTAACATGTCTGCATTGTGGATCCTGGTCGCAAACGGCTGGATGCAGAATCCGGTTGCCTCTGAATTTAACTTTGAAACCATGCGCATGGAAATGGTCAGTTTCTCTGAGCTGGTTTTGAATCCGGTCGCACAGGTTAAATTTGTTCATACCGTAGCGGCTGGTTATACCTGCGGTGCGATGTTTATCTTAGGCATCAGTTCTTATTATCTGTTGCGTGGACGTGATCTGGCATTTGCCAAACGTTCATTTGCTATTGCTGCCAGCTTTGGTGCCGCTGCTATCCTTTCGGTTATTGTTCTGGGGGATGAATCAGGTTACGAGATTGGTGACGTGCAGAAAACCAAACTGGCTGCAATCGAAGCTGAATGGGAAACTCAGCCAGCGCCTGCGGCGTTTACGCTGTTTGGTATTCCAGATCAGGAAACCCAGCAGAATAAATATGCGATACAAATTCCATGGGCACTGGGGCTGATCGCGACACGTTCTGTTGATAAACAGGTAACGGGCCTGAAAGAGCTGATGGGCCAGCACGAAATACGTATTCGTAATGGTATGAAAGCGTATGAGTTACTGCAGGAATTACGTAAAGGTAATCAGGATCCGGCAGTGCGTAGCGCGTTCAATGCCGCGAAGCAGGATCTGGGTTATGGTTTGCTGTTGAAACGCTATACAACGAACGTTTCTGATGCCAGCGAAGCACAGATCCAGATGGCAACAAAAGACTCTATTCCTCGCGTTGCGCCACTCTACTTCTCTTTCCGCATCATGGTTGCCTGTGGTGTGTTAATGCTGCTGATTATTGGCCTCGCCTTCTGGTCAGTGATTCGCAATCGTATTGGTAACTGCAAACTGTTATTGAGATGTGCCTTGTACGGTATCCCTTTACCGTGGATCGCTATCGAATCGGGTTGGTTTGTTGCGGAATATGGTCGTCAGCCATGGGCTATTGGTGAAGTCTTACCAACGGCGGTGGCGAATTCCTCATTGACGGCGGGTGACTTGCTGTTCTCTATGGGGTTGATTTGTGGCCTGTATACCCTGTTCCTGGTGGCTGAGATGTATCTGATGTTTAAATTTGCCCGCCTTGGGCCGAGCAGCCTGAAAACCGGACGCTATCACTATGAGTTGTCCAGTACTCATTCGCAGCCAGTGCGCTAATACAGGAGTTCTCAAATGTTAACTTATGAGTTATTGCGTTTTGTCTGGTGGCTGTTGATTGGTGTATTGCTGATTGGGTTTGCTGTCACGGATGGCTTCGATATGGGTGTGGGGATGCTGTCGCGTATTCTCGGCAGAACTGACACTGAACGCCGTATCATGGTGAACAGTATCGCACCACACTGGGATGGTAACCAGGTCTGGCTGATCACCGCAGGTGGCGCACTCTTTGCTGCCTGGCCTACGGTTTATGCTGCTGCTTTTTCCGGCTTCTATGTAGCGATGATTTTGGTGCTGGCATCGCTGTTCTTCCGGCCGGTTGGTTTTGACTACCGTTCGAAAATCGAAGATATGCGCTGGCGTGGTATGTGGGACTGGGGCATTTTCATCGGTAGTTTTGTTCCGCCGCTGGTGATTGGCGTGGCATTTGGCAATTTGTTACAGGGCGTGCCATTCCATATCGATAGCGATTTACGTCTGTTTTACACCGGGAATTTCTTCCAGTTACTGAATCCGTTCGGCTTGCTGGCAGGCATTGTGAGTCTGACGATGATTCTGGCGCAGGGGGCAACTTACTTGCAAATGCGTACCACAGGGGAACTGCGCCTGCGTTCACGCATTGCCGCTCAGATTTCAGCATTAGTGATGATGGTGTGTTTCTTACTGGCGGGTGTATGGGTAGTTTATGGTATTGACGGTTATGTCGTGACTTCTGTTCTTGATCACAATGGCGTGTCGAACCCACTACTGAAAGACGTCAGCCATGAGGCTGGAGCCTGGATGGCGAACTTCCATAATGCTCCGGTTCTGTGGTTGATCCCTGCATTGGGTGTTGTGTTGCCGTTGTTCACGATTCTGTGTTCACGTCTGAACAAAGGTGCCTGGGCATTCCTTTTCTCATCACTGACGATGGCCTGTGTGATCCTGACTGCAGGTGTGGCGATGTTTCCATTCATTATGCCATCAAGCACTGTACCGGGTGCCAGCCTGACCATGTGGGATGCAACATCGACGTTCCTGACACTCAAAGTGATGACCGTCGCAGCAATCATTTTTGTCCCAATTGTTCTGTCGTACACAATCTGGTGTTACTACAAAATGTTCGGTCGCCTGACTAAAGAGCAGATTGAAAATAACAGTCATTCACTTTACTAAGAAGGAGCAACACGATGTGGTATTTTGCCTGGATACTTGGCACGCTGCTCGCTTGTGCCTTTGGTGTGGTCACCGCGCTGGCGCTGGAGCAGGCAGAAGCAACAGCGAAAGATAAACCTTGATGGGGAAGGGGATCGCTTATCTCTACCAATTCATGGATAAGGGCCTACTGCGGGCCCTTTCATTAGTCGCTGCATTACTCTTAGCTGGTTGTATGATCTGGGATCCGACACAGTTTGCAGCCAGCAGTAGTAAACTTGCTATATGGCAGGGGCTACTGCTGATGTGGGCGGTTTGCAGTGGTGTTATCCATGGTGTTGGTTTTCGTCCACACCGTCTTCTCTGGCAGGGCATTTTCTCTCCGCTACCTGCTTTGCTCATTCTGTTAACAGGTTTAGCATTTTTCTTTTGGTAGCTACCTGCAGGATAGATATAGATAACGACGGACCGGTTTCATCTCTAAACATCGGCACTGAAGAGTGCCGATGCTATCTTTTTTAGTCATTTTGAATGTCAAAGATTGTCTGATAAATGTGCTGAAATCCATCAAATTGTTACCGCTTGATAATTATTTTCGTTCCCCTCTGGCAACCCATTCCAAAGGCACTATCTCTTGCGTATAGTAGCAACGTTTTCCTGTACCAATTTTTACGCATTACTGGGATGTAGAGTGAGTACAACGCTGTTTCGATGGCCGGTACGTGTCTATTACGAAGACACTGATGCCGGTGGTGTGGTTTACCACGCCAGCTATATTGCTTTTTACGAACGAGCACGGACTGAAATGCTGCGTCAGCACCATTTCAATCAGCAGGCACTGCTGGAACAACAGGTTGCTTTTGTTGTGCGTCGTATAACAGTTGATTACCTTGCGGCTGCCCGGCTTGATGATATGCTCGACGTGCAAAGTGAGGTCGTTGCTATGAGCAGAACGACTATGACATTCGCTCAGCGTATTCTTAATGCGGAAGGGCGTGTGCTTAACGAAGCAGAAGTCCTTATCGCCTGCATCAACCCATACCTAATGAAGCCGATAGCGCTTCCCAAGTCTATTGTCGCGGAGTTCAAGCAGTGACTGACATGAACATTCTTGATTTGTTCCTGAAGGCAAGCCTTCTGGTCAAACTTATCATGTTGATTTTGATCGGGTTTTCTATCGCTTCCTGGGCGGTCATCATTCAGCGTACCCGTATCCTTAATGCTGCGGCGCGTGATGCAGATGCATTCGAAGATAAGTTCTGGTCTGGTATCGAACTGTCTCGTCTTTATCAGGAAAGCCAGACACGTCGTGATGAGTTGGGTGGTTCTGAACAAATTTTCTATGCGGGATTCAAAGAATTTGCCCGTTTGCACCGTGCTAACAGCCATGCACCTGAAGCTGTGCTTGAGGGGGCAACTCGTGCCATGCGTATTTCCATGAACCGTGAACTGGAATCTCTGGAAAGTCATATTCCATTCCTGGGTACTGTGGGATCCATCAGTCCGTATATTGGTCTGTTTGGCACAGTATGGGGGATCATGCATGCCTTTATCGCGCTGGGTGCGGTGAAGCAGGCCACTTTGCAGATGGTTGCGCCAGGTATTGCGGAAGCACTGATTGCGACAGCAATCGGTCTGTTTGCAGCTATTCCTGCTGTTATGGCTTACAACCGTTTGAACCAGCGTGTCAGCAAGCTGGAGCAGAACTATGACAACTTTATGGAAGAGTTCACGGCTATCCTGCACCGTCAGGCTTTCTCAAGCGACGTAAGCAAGTAAGTCGGAGGTTACATGGCCAGAACGCGTGGTCGCGCTCGTCGCGATCTGAAATCCGAAATTAATATTGTTCCACTGCTGGACGTTCTACTCGTACTTCTGCTGATTTTCATGGCAACAGCACCGATTATTACGCAGAGCGTGGAAGTTGATCTGCCGGATGCAACCGATTCAAAAACCGTCTCTAGCAACGATAATCCACCGGTGATTGTTGAAGTCGCAGGAGTGGGGCAGTACAGCCTGGTGGTCGCCCATGACCGGATGGAACAGTTACCGCCGGAACAGGTTGTTGCTGAAGCGCAGCGTCGTATTACTGCGGATCCGAAGACTGTGTTTCTGATCGGCGGAGCTAAAGATGTGCCTTATGAGGAGATCATTAAGGCGCTGAACTTGCTGCACCAGGCAGGCGTTAAGTCTGTCGGGTTAATGACGCAGCCGATTTAATTCATCCGAACCGTTTTTGGGAACCAAGAGTGTCGAAGGCAACCGAGCAAAACGATAAGTTAAAACGTGCCATTATCGTATCAGTGATTCTGCATATCCTGTTGATTGCAGTACTGGTATGGAGCTCGTTTAACGAAAACATCGATGCCAGTGGCGGTGGTGGCGGGAGTGATATTGCTGCGGTCATGGTCGATCCAGGTGCGGTCGTCGAACAATATAATCGCCAGCAAAATCAGCAAAGCGACAGCAAACGTGCCACACAGCAACGCCAGAAACAGGCACAGCAACAGGCTGAAGAGTTGCAACAGAAACAGGCCGCAGAACAACAACGTCTGAAGCAACTGGAAAAAGAACGTCTGCAGGCACAGGAAGATGCAAAACAGCAGGCAGCGGAACAAGCCGCTGAGCAGAAAAAAGCGGAAGATGCGGCTAAACAAGCCCAGCAGGAGCAGAAACAAGCTGAGGCGGCTGCGGCAAAAGCGAAGGCGGAAGCGAAAGCGGCAGTAGATGCTCAGGCGAAGGCTGAAGCCGAAGCGCAGGCAAAAGCGGCAGAGAAAGCGCAGCAAAAAGCAGAAGAGCAAGCGAAGCAGGCCGCAACAGAAGCGGCGCAAGCGAAAGCTGCTGCTGCAGCGAAAGCGGCAGCAGAGGCAAAAGCTCAGGCAGCCGCAGAGGCAAAAGCCGCGGCGGCGAAAGAAAAAGCCGTAGCGGAAGCTAAAGCCGCTGCTGAAGCGAAAGCAAAGGCTACCGCAGATGCGAAAGCCAAAGCGGCAGAAGAAGCTAAAGCGAAAGCAGCGGCAGATGCCAAAGCACAAGCCGCTGAGGATGCTAAAGCAGAGGCAAAAGCTAAAGCAGCTGAGGAGGCTAAAGTGAAGGCTGTTGCTGAAGCGAAAGCAAAAGCTGCCGAGGAGGCGAAAGCACAGGCTGCTGCAGATGCGAAAGCTAAAGCAGCAGAAGAAGCTAAAGAGAAAGCCGCTGCTGAAGCGAAGGCCAAAGCCGATGCTGCGGCGAAAGCAAAAGCTGATGCGGCCGCGAAGAAAAAAGCGGCAGCAGAGGCGGCGAAAGAGTCGGGCGATGTGGGTGATTTGCTGGGTGATCTCTCTTCCGGTAAGAATGCGCCGAAATCGGGTAATACTGCTGGTGGCGGTGGTGCTGCCGGAAAGGGCACACAGAAGAAAGCCGGTGCTTCAGGCGCTGCAATAGAAAGTTATCTGGGGCAGGTGAAAGGCGCGATTCAGAGTAAATTCTATGATGCTGATACCTTTGCGGGCAAAACCTGTGACGTGCGGATTAGGTTAGGGGAAGATGGCTTTATGATTTCCGCGAAGGCAGCGGGCGGTGATCCGGCGCTTTGCCAGGCCGCAGTCAATGCAGCCAATTCGGCGAAAATTCCGAAACCACCAAGCCCGGAGGTGTGGCAGGCGGTAAAAGATGCAACACTGGAATTTAAACCATAAGAATGCGGTAACCAGCGGCATGTTGAACTATGTTAAACATGCCGTACTCTTAGGTTTGTTTATACAAGGCTAATTATCGTGGGTGTTATGCCCGGATAAGGGAGAAACAATGAAGCAGGCATTTCGTGTAGCGCTGAGTTTTTTACTGCTGTTTGTCGCTGTAGCGCATGCAGAAGTACGCATTGAAATTACCCAGGGGGTGAACACCGCACGTCCGATCGGTGTGGTGCCGTTCAAATGGGATGGCCCTGGCGCAGCACCTGAAGATATTGGTGGCATTGTGGCGGCCGATTTACGCAACAGCGGAAAATTCAATCCACTGGATCGTTCGCGTTTACCGCAACAACCCACTTCTGCGGCTGAAGTACAGCCTGCTGCATGGACTGCATTAGGTATTGATGCTGTTGTGGTAGGTCAGGTTCAACCTGGTGCTGATGGTAGCTACCTGGTTTCTTATCAGCTGGTTGATACCTCTGGTAACCCGGGATCTGTACTGGCACAGAATCAATTCAAAGTGACTAAACAGTGGCTGCGTTATGCGGCACACACTGCCAGTGACGAAAGTTTTGAGAAACTGACGGGGATTAAAGGTGCTTTCCGTACCCGTATTGCTTACGTGGTGAGTACCAACGGCGGTCAGTTCCCGTATGAATTGCGTGTATCTGACTATGATGGTTACAACCAGTTTGTCGTTCACCGTTCACCTCAACCACTGATGTCTCCAGCCTGGTCTCCAGACGGTAGCAAGCTGGCATACGTGACTTTCGAAAGTGGTAAATCAGCGCTGGTGATTCAGACGCTGGCGAATGGTGCTATCCGTCAGGTCGCTTCTTTCCCGCGTCATAACGGTGCACCAACGTTCTCACCAGATGGCAGCAAACTGGCTTTTGCATTGTCTAAAACCGGTAGTCTGAATCTGTATGTGATGGATTTAGGTTCGGGTCAGATCCGTCAAATTACGGATGGTCGTTACAACAGCACAGAACCAACCTGGTTCCCGGATAGCCAGAGTTTGGCCTATACTTCTGATCAGGCTGGTCGTCCACAAATCTATAAAATCAGTGCCAGCGGTGGTACTCCGCAACGCATCACCTGGGAAGGTTCACAAAACCAGGATGCTGATATTAGCTCTGATGGTAAGTCTATGGTGATGATTAGCACCAACGGCGGCGCTCAACACGTCGCTCGTCAAGATCTGGTAACGGGAGCCGTTCAACAATTAACGGACACGTTCCTGGATGAGACGCCAAGTCTCGCACCTAACGGCACAATGGTAATCTACAGCTCAACTCAGGGTATGGGTTCCGTATTGCAGTTGGTTTCGACAGATGGGCGTTTCAAAGCGCGTCTTCCGGCAACTGATGGACAGGTTAAGTTTCCTGCCTGGTCGCCGTATCTGTAATGCATATTAATATGTATGATAAACAATAATCAGGAATCAAAAATGCAACTGAATAAAGTGCTGAAAGGTTTAATGCTGGCACTGCCAGTAATCGCAGTAGCTGCATGTAGCTCACACAAAAACAGCAATGACGACCAGACCGGTGCGGGAATGGACGGTTCTGTTAACAGTGGCTACAACAACGGCACCGGCACCAACGGTAACATGTCTTCTGATGAGCAAGCGCGCCTGCAGATGCAGCAGCTGCAACAGAACAATATCGTTTATTTCGGTCTGGACAAATATGATATCCAGTCTGAATTTGCTCAGATGCTGGATGCGCATGCTAACTTCCTGCGTAGCAACCCATCTTACAAAGTGACCATTGAAGGTCACGCGGATGAGCGTGGTACTCCTGAGTACAACATCGCGCTGGGCGAACGTCGTGCCAATGCAGTTAAAATGTATCTGCAAGGTAAAGGCGTTTCTGCTGACCAGATCTCTATCGTTTCTTACGGTAAAGAGAAACCTGCAGTACTGGGTCATGACGAATCAGCTTACGCTAAAAACCGTCGTGCCGTACTGGTTTACTAAGAGACTCACATGATTAGTAGCTTCAGAACTCAACTCCTGAGTCTGTCGTTACTGGTTGGCATAGCGGCCCCCTGGGCCGCTAATGCCCAGGCAACAATCAGTAGCGTTGGCTCTGGCTCGGTCGAAGATCGTGTCACCACGCTTGAGCGTATTTCGAATGCTCAGGCACAACTCCTCCAGCAGCTCCAGCAGCAGCTTTCTGAGACCCAAAATGATATCGATTCTTTGCGCGGGCAAATCCAGGAAAATAACTATCAGCTGAACCAGGTCGTTGAACGGCAGAAAAGTATTCTCCAGCAAATCGACAGTCTGAGTAGCGGTAGTGCAAATGCAGGTGCGGGGGCTCAAACCAGTAGTAATGGGGATTCCGCAGCAGCGGCAACGACTGCCGCTGCAGGAGAGTCAGGTGCTGCAACCGCAGCATCCACTCCGACACAAAGTGGTGATGCGAACACTGATTACAATGCCGCTGTTGCGCTGGTGCTGGAAAAGAAACAGTACGATCAGGCGATTGCCGCATTTCAAGCCTTTGTAAAAAAATACCCGGATTCAACATATCAGCCTAATGCCAATTACTGGCTGGGACAGTTGAATTACAACAAAGGCAAGAAAGATGATGCTGCTTATTATTTTGCTACCGTTGTCAAAAGTTACCCAAAATCTCCAAAAAGTGCTGATGCTCTCTTCAAAGTTG
>Ga0157366_1000206_pt1 | contig 28993 bp, 29 predicted proteins | sample AttbisABBM1_FD_113149 | JGI IMG/M metagenome (GOLD analysis project Ga0157366, IMG submission 113149) | Fungus gardens microbial communities from leaf cutter ant in Botucatu, State of São Paulo, Brazil - Atta bisphaerica ABBM1 | ecosystem: Host-associated > Fungi > Mycelium > Unclassified ...
AAGTAAGAATAAAGAAGTAGTTAGAGTAGTAAAAGAGATAAAGAAGGTGGGAGTAAAAGTATTAAGAGGGAACAAATGGCAGATAGAAGGAGATTTGGTATTAAAGAAGAGTAAAATATATGTGCTGAAGAATAAAGTATTAAAGGTGGAAATTATTTGGCTATATTATGATATACCAATAGTAGGACATGGAGGAAAATGGAAAATGATGGAATTAGTAATGAGGAATTATTGGTGGCTAGGGATAATGAGAGATGTGGGAAAATATATGAAGGGTTATGATATGTGTCAAAGAATAAAGAATAGGACAGAAGAGTTAGTAAGAAAGTTGAAGTTGAGTAAGGTTCTGGAAAAACTATAGACATATCTGACAGTGGATTTTATTACAAAGTTACTGTTAGTAGCTGGGAAAGACACAATTCTAGTGGTTTGCAACAAGCTATCCAAAATGACATATTTTGTAGCAACAACCAAAGGGATATTGGCAGAAGAGTTGGCATAGTTGTTTAGAGATAATATATGGAAACTACACAGATTTCCAGAGAGTGTAGTGTTGGATAAGGGACCACAGTTTGCAGAAAAGATGATGATGAAGTTGAACAACATATTAGGCACTGAAACAAAGCTATCAAAATTATTCCATCCCTAAACAGATGGACAAATAGAATACATAAATCAAGAGTTAGAACAGTATCTCCAATTCTTTATAGACCATAAGCAGAAAGATTGGCCAGAATGGTTAGCATCAGTAGAGTTTGTGATCAATAACAAGGCATATTTGACAACTAAAGTGTCTCCATTCATGGTAAATTATGGAAGAGAGTTAATTAAAAATGGGGATAAATATCAAAAGAAAAGAAAAGGTAGAGAAGGCAACAGAATTTGTGGAAAGAATAAAGAAGATGCAGGAGGAGGTTGGAGTGGCATTAAAAAAAGTGCAGAAAGAAGAGAAATAGAAGAAAGATGATATGATAATACTAAGTATGAAGGACTTGGTGTTCAAAGAAAAACTGGCAAAGAAACTAGTGGATTGATATATAGGTCCATATTTTATTGAGAAAGTAGTATCTACTAATGTGGTCAAACTACAACTGCTAACCTCAATGAGAATTCACCTAGTTGTAAATGTTAGTTGAATAGTATGATATAAGAAACTTGTAGAGAAAGTAAAACTGGTAGAAGTAGAGGAAGTTGAAGAGTGGGAAGTGGAAAAAGTATTAAACAAAAGAAAAGTAAGGGGAGTAGTAAAGTATTTGGTATAATGGAAACAGTTTACAGCAGAACATAATAGTTGGAAAAGAGAGGAAGACTTGGAAAATGCAAAGAAAGCAGTAGCAGAATTTAAAGAGAGGGTGAATACAGAAGTTTGAAAATAAGAGAAGTTGAATATGATGGAAGAAAGGAACTTTAAAATGGAAAAGTTGCCAGGCAAATACACAGCAAAGATGTTATATAGATAGAATGACAGAAAATTTGAGGAAGTTAGAAAGAAATTGGCAAAAGTAGAAGTTAGTTTTTCTGGAGGAGAAATCTTGAAGAGGGGGTAATGTTAGAGTTGTAAATATTGGACTATATTTTATTTTTATATTTCTATGTTCTTTTTATTTTATTTTTATTTTTATTTTTATTTTATTTAAAGTTTAATATGACATTATGGTTATAGCTGTCACAAATCTGTCACACAATGTGTTATGCAAGTCACAAGTTACAGTCACATGATCACAAGGTTACAATGAAAGAAGATAGAAGATTCTGAAAGAAATAACATCATATAACATGTATAATACATATTGACCTTGAAAAAGACACATAGTCCTTTAGGGTAGGCTAATCACAGTAGTAGCACAGACCATCAGTCTGAGTATATAAGATAGACAATCCTGTACAGAGTTCTCTATTGAGTTTTCTTGTGTAAATTCTATACAAGGTTCTTTTCATTGACTAGCTCCAAGATTTTTAAGTTGTAACAGTCTGTTATATAGTCATAATTTCAGATAACAAGATATTAGAAAGAAATAAGAGAAGGTTTTTGGTTAATCTTAGTCAAAGCTTAGTTAGTATCTTAGTCAGTGTCATAGTTAATTTCTAGACTAAAGACTATAGAATATCTACTTGGTTTTAAATACTAAGTTTGTAATCAGAACTATAACTAGAAAATAGTAGTATAGAAGATATTATAGAAACAGTTGCTAGAATATAGGACAATTAAGAGTTTAGATAATAAGTTACTAGGAAATGAAATACAAAAGGCTGATTTATGTGTGAATAAGCATAGATACAGAAGTATATATATAAGTATAGTTAAAGTCTCAAGTAGAAGCCTCAAAAGTCAGTCTATAATAGTATCTTTCTCTTAGGGATGAGTTCTCAAGAACCAAAGCATGGCTAAAAAGTATAACTAAAACTGAAGATACAAATAAGAATGAGAAAAATTAGAAAGAAAAAGACAATAGAAAATAGAAACAGAAAATAGATGCAGCAGAGTATAAAAGATTAAGATAGTGAAAACAAACCAGGCTTCAAAGAATATATAGTATGGAAGTTAAATATCAGTTCTAAGATATAAGTAAGTTCAATAGTAAGTAACCACTCAGATTTATCTTCTGTCTTTATAGTCTAGCCAAATGATCTTATAGAGAAGCTTATAAGCTTATTTATAATTGATTTTCAAGTTGACAATTTATAAGATTTTATATTCAACCTTACTGAATAATGACTAGTATAAGTGGAGAATTGGATTATCTAGAAAAGGCACTGAGGGTGGCTGTTTCAAACATAGAGATATAGAAGACCAGATAAATGAAGTATATTTCAGATAGCTTTTTGAATAGCTGTGTAATACAAAAGAACTGAGCTTTCACAAAAACCTTTTATCTTACTTAAAAGTCTAGATATTAGAATTGAAGATAGTAGACTCTATTTATTTTCTTTTTTATTTATTTTTCTTATTTTGGACTTAAGAGTTAATGTGATGTTATATGTAACTGCCACATATCCATGTCATATTTATATTTATATGATCATATATCATACAGAAAGATATAGAAAATTCCAGAATAATAATGTTATATAATATATACAACACATATTGATCTTATGAATACTACATAGTCTTTAGAGTAGGTTAGATAAGATCTTGCACAGACTAACTAGCTAGTATATATAAAAAAGACACTTTGTACTAAGAACTAGTTCCTATCAAGTTCTCTTATGTTAACTCTAATATAAGGTTCCTTTCTTGACTTAATACTTTAATTCTTGAATTATAACACTGTTAGGCTGCAGATATTTTAGACTTGAGGGTATTCTGGAGTTCATTAAGATTAACTGTGAAATTATGGACATGAGAGAAGACTATGTTATATTCAGGATGGATTATGATATTTAAATAGTACTCTTTATTCACAAAAAACAAAGAGATACCAGTAGTAGTGCTAGAAGCATTGTTGAAGACAAATTCTATAAGTAGAAGTCATTCAGATCAATTATTTTACTAGTAGTTATAGTAGACTCAAAAGTATTGTTTCAGAATTTGGTTAGTTCTTTCTATTTGCCTATTTTCTTCTGGATGGTAGTCTAAGGTGAAGTGGAGATATATGTCAAGGATAATGCCTCAAAAGCAGAAAAAGTTGGATACAAACTTGAATCCTTAGTTAGAAGTAATGTAAGATAAAGCTCCATGCTTAGAGAATACATATATGATAAATAGTCTAGCTAACTTTGTGAAAATAATAGTGTCAGATATTAAAATGAAAATAGTCTGCTTATAGAATCAATTAACTATAATGAGGATTGTATCAAAGTCAGAAGTTTTTCAATGAAGTTCATAGATATTAAATTCTATAGTTGTTCTAGGATAGGGAGTTGTTTGAGAAATCTATAAGGCTTGTAATATTAGAACTTGGATCATATATAGATAATACAGAATTTACAGAATTCTTGTATATTTGAGTGGATGTTAGGCCAAGTATATCTATAATGGATAAGTTTCAGTATTGTAGACAGTATGTAGATTTTATTGTTGAGGAGAAGAAGACTAGAAGAATCAGTTAATTAATATCAAGAATTGTAGTTGTATAGATAGAGAGAGAGATTAGGATGGATATTCTAAGAGATATTGCTAATTGTTCATAAGTGAAAACTAGATGAAAGTTGTGAAGGTTGACAAAAGTATAGCTAGTATTTCTCTCTTTAGAATAAATGTTCCATCATCTAGTGAGAGTATTAGGCTTAATTCTGAGTTAACCAAAATAAAAGCAAATAACAAAGTAAAACTGGAAGAAATACGTAGATTATCTCACTTATTGATGAATAAGAACTTTATTGATCAAAAAATATTTGAGGCTCTTATAATCTATGATAACATTGATGGAAAGTGTAGAACTTTTTAAATAATGTTGCTAGATCCAGAATGTTTTGAAAAGTTGAACTTGGTGGAGTTGAAAGTATAGAAATAAAAGACTATTAGATAAATCTTATTCTCTAGGGTCATGATAGGCAGGATAGCAGCAAGAGTATAGTCATAAATGTTTATTTTCATGATAATTTAAGTATCAGAAATCTAATAAGAGAGGATAGTAAGTACTAGAAAGCAGCAGGAGCATTAGTAAGATCAAAGAGCATGACAGACCATTCAAATAATCTATAGCAGATATATAACACAGTCTTCTATTCATCATCTTTAGCAATGCAGACTAAGTAATATGTGTAATAGAGATCTATCTTAGTATAGATGTGATCTTTGTGAAAAAAGTCTAGAATATCAGAAATAAGCAGCAGTAGATATTAATCCTTTTTCATAGTATAGTATAGAAGTGAATATAGAAGTAGAGTGATCTGTCTTTCTTCTTGGCAAAAAGCATGAATGCTCTGTGAGAAAAGGAAATAAGCTGAAATTTTACTTATATATGAAGACTAGTAGTTATACTATAATTTTTTAGTCTGACAATCAGTAACAATTTCAATTGAACTTAATTCCTAATATTCAATAATAACACACTATATTAGTATTCAATTTCTTTTAGACTTTGTTTCAATCTTCTCAAGTTGTGACTATAGTAGACAGACAGTATAGTATATAAGCTAAAGCCAAAGTTATTTTGAGAAGTTGTCATATTCCATTTTGACTACATCTATTCTAATTTATAGATAATATTCTTTTTCTTATCCATACTTCCTAACCTCTTCTAGTACAGATTGTATCTCTTCATTTCCCTCAGATATTCTTGCTAGACCCTTGCTATCATAGTGCACTTGGATACTAACATTTTATTTTGATTTTCTTTTCTTTTTATCTATTTTCTTTGATTTGATCTTTGATTTTGATTTTCTTTTCTTTTCCTTTTATTCTTTATTTCTTGGACAATGAAGAATGCATATGACATGATTATGTAATGTGTTTTATGACAATTATATCATAGATCTAAAACATTAGAGAAAAATCTAAAAGAAGTGACATCAAGATATATGTCTACAGTATATCATTCTCATAATATATTTATGGCTGATATATAAACTTTAGGGTAGGATTATTTATCATTAGCATGGACCATTTATTTATTGTATAAATAGGGTAGTAATTCATCAGAGACTTCTTGTTGAGTTCTTTTATAATTCTCATGAGATATTTCACCTATAAGTTTACTTAGTATGCTATTGGTTGTTTCTAGACTAGTAGTTGCTACAACACTTGCAAACTCTATGAATATCCATTTCTGATATTTGAAGATTACTAGTAAACCAGGGTAACTTGGTTAATAATCTCTATTCTAGATAGTATATCTAGTATATAATTCAGTAATTTATACTGTGTTAGCTTATTCTGAAAATCAACTAAAATTGACACACTCTTATAGTGTTAACAATGATACACCTTACTCTCTAGTGATCCTAATCTACTAAGTTTTCTAAGTTCACTTCTAAAATATATGACTAGTATAGCTAGTAGAAGTATAATATATAAGCTAAAGCCAAATATCATTTTCTGCATTCTTGGATAACACATTAAGTAACTTATTTAGACTTCCAAGATACCTTACCAGATCTCAGATAACAAGATATGAACTATGTTTAATAGAAGTTTATATTACTAAGCTTATTATATGAAGTTTTTATACTTTACACATTCATAAGCTAATTCTATAGACTTTTGTTTCCTAGTATGAACTATACCTAATAGTATTATCAAACTCCCAACTTGATATCTAATTTCTATATTATATATTCTATCAAGCCTAGTTTACTTTTATTATCCTAATTATACTACTACAACTCATTTCTGAACCCCACATACTTTAACAGAGATTTTTTCTTAGTATATTCTGTCTGTTTTTCTATTATAACTTAATCTTAGATTTCAAGGACTTTTTATAGGATTTTTATTTCAATTTTTAGACTTTAATTTCTATCTTATTTTTTTCTTCTAACTATCTTATATTTTTTTTCTTACTTACACAGTTAATTTTACATTCTATGTTCTGACCTTATCTGTTCCAAACTACCTACTCCTATCCATACTCCCAAACCTTTTCCAGTATGGATCAAACCTATTTATTTCACTTTAGATATTCTTACTAGTCTAAGATAACTTCATAGATTTCTCTTTCTTAACATCTAAGGATCACCAGTCTCACTTAGCAGTTACATTCCAGATAGCTACTCTAAGTATACTATCTAGTATATAACCTAGTAGTTTATACTGTAGTAGTCATTCTAAAAATCAACTAAAACTAATATCCTTCTTTTAGTATTAGTGGTAACACACTTCACTATCTTTTCAGTGGTTTTTCATCCTCTAAGTTTCCAGTTTCTTGATCCAAAATATATAATCCATATGACTTATAGAGGTGTAGCACACAAGCTAAAGTCAAAGATTATTCTACTTTGTCTTCCATATTCTTAAATAATACAAAATTACTTAGTTCTAGACTTCTGAGATGTCCCTTCTAGATCTTAGATAATGAGGTGTAAACTGCATCTACTAGTTAAATATAAAACAACAAACTCAAATTCCAATGTAGTGATAAAAATAAAATAAAATAAAATCAATAATCTAGTAGAAGGCAGACAATAGGATATATTTCAACACTATCTTCTTAACCTTCTCAAATCTTATTATAGACTCTTCTCTATTCTCATCTCTATCTTCCTTATCTTTATCTTTGTCTTCTTTGCTATTCTATGAAATCTCTTAATTCTCACTAGTTGGATGGTATTCTTCTATAAGCTCTTAAAGTATCTGCTTGATAGTATTAAAAACCCTACTATCAATAGAGACTAGCTTCTTGGCAGTAGTGGCATCAATATATAGAATGCACTACTGCTTGATAGCAATATATCCTATATAGGCAAGAGAGTGATTATAGATAGAGAAGTTAATTAATAAAAATAGTATAAGAGTTTTCATCTCTATCTTTACTATATTATTCTCACAGTACCTCTTAGTCTGTTTTTCTTTTGCTTTCTTTAATAACTACCATCTAGTCTTATCTTCTAAAGAGATCTCCACAACTTCCTTGTACTTGGTCTCTGTAATCTAGAAGACCTTACCATATTTTCTAATTATAAATTCCTTACTCTAAAGTTTTTTCAACTTCTTCAACCTCTTTTTCTTTATTTTCTCCTTCTCATACTACCTCTGTATGATCTTCTTCTGCACTCTAGCCTTAGTAGCTTTCTTTATACTGCCTGCTTAACATAATGTGCTTTTGCTATCTCTTCTAGATAAGCTTGAAGCTACTGCTCCTTTTTATGCTATTATAGTAGTATAGAAAAAGAGGCAAAAAATTTTTCTTTCTTTTATATATATCAACTTAGATACTATTACCAGTTCTTTAGGTAAAATAAATAAGATTTCAAAGGCTCAGTTTTAAGAGAGGAATACTATCATATACCAAGTTCAATTATTTTAAAGACTGCTCTTTACAATAGTAATATCTTCTTATTAATCTTAGTAAAAACTTTTCTTCTATAACAGCCATTCTTTCTACAACTCCACAGTGGTGATGTAATTATTCCCTAATTATTTGAGTACTTAATCTTCTATGATAGAGATACTTCTATTAAACTTAGTCTTTTATAGCAGAGTTTCTCTATCTAACCTCTTTAAGTGTCTTACTACTGAAACCTCTAAGTATCTTCTATCTATCTTACTCATATATAAGACTAGTAGATTTACTAGTCTAATAATTGACAACAATTTCAATTAAACTCAATCTCTAGTATTTAATAGTAATATACTATATCAGTACTCAATCCTTTTTAGATTTTGTTTCAATCTTCTAAAGTTGTGGCTACACAGTAGACAGATAGCATAGTACATAAGCTAAAGTCAAGATTATTCTGGAAAGTTCACATCACCAAGCTTATCATATGAAGTTTCCATATTTTACATATTCTCAAACCAATTTCACAAGCTTCTAGTATGAACTGTGCCTAACAGATATACAACTTCCAAGTGTGAGCTGTAGTACTGGCAATGTTGATTTCTAGGCCAATAGAGTTTTTAGTATTATAAATAAGTAGGCCTTTTGCCTAAGCATTACAAATTTTCTATTCTGTAGCAGTTGGATTAAGTAAGTTCCATGGTATTTCATCAAGTGGTAATGAAACTGATGTTATACTTGGCTGTGTAGCTTCAGTGTTACTGGAAACTGTTAGTGTAGATGTGGGGGAGAATAGTATAGTTGATGTTCCTGAATTCTTGATGTTATGACTTAAGCCTTTGATTAAAAGCAAAAGATTACTTTTGTATTGAATAATACAAAAGAACTCAATACCATGGTCTGTGCACACACTACAACTAACCTATCCTAAAGTACATATGCATGCTATATGATATTATCTGTTTTAGAACCTTCTATGTCCTTCTTTGTGTTACATGATAGTGTGACTGTGACAACCCTGTGATCATTGTCACATATCTGTCACAATTTTGTGACTTTGTGACTGTCACATGTGACATCATGCCACTTCTTCTACCTAGGTCCAAAATAAAGAACAAGAAAAGAGACTCCAAATAAAACAAAATAAAATAAGAGAAAGAAAATAAAACCAAAAAGAAAATATAATAAAGTCCAGTCCATTGTTCACAACTCTGACACTTGATGGCTCTATCCAAGCATCCAAAGATGCCTTTCATTTGAGTAGCAATATGAATGAATTTACTTCATACTGCCCAGTTTGTTCCATTGAATTTGTTTTCATCAGAAAAAATTGGTGGTGAGCTCCCTTCAGGAGTTGACATAGTTTATGTGTGGTGTAGTTCTGCAGGTAATGTAGTTCTAGCAAGTGTTCACAGCTTGGGGCCCATAACCTAAAGAGCAGTGAATATTCACTTCTCAGAGGCTTCCAGAGTATGGAACACAACTGAGATGAACATTGGCTAGTAGTCCAAATATATACTACATGTAACAATAAGAGAGGAAACCTTAATTGTCTAAGTAAAGAAGGTCCAAGCATAAATGTGGTCCAAACATAAACAGGGACCAATGTGACGATGCATTGACCCATCTTCAACAAACTGGATATGCTACTATGAGGAGGTTAAAACAGAAATAAGATGGAAAATTGTCTCTACAATATCGCACCTCAACCACCACACTTGTTTTAATTGGATAGCTTGACAATGTTGGTTTCTCAACTACATTTACAAATAGAAAGTGCATCATCCATAATGCAGGTAGTTCTCAAGTTGCTGAGGTTCCCTGGACATATGGTGGGGTTCTTGGGATTGTCACGCTGTTTTCTGGCAAGCATGCTCTCCACAGCATTGGCCGACGCCATGTCAAAAACTGATTTCTCAACTTGTGATGTAGATACATGTGGTCATATATACCTGTGAGATCAATGGATTACAAGTGCAAGGTTATACAATGAATCAAATATGCAAAGGTCACTTGCTAATACTGTACCAGCCAAATTAAACCTCTCCAGTATTGGTGATTGCGGGACCGACTTTAGCGTTAGGACTAATGGCCGGAAGTGGTGCACCAGCAGATTGTGCTGTGAAACCCGGTACAAGAGGGAGAATTTTACCACTACCATATCTAGATTTCGCAGGTGGTGCCTCAAAGGGATGGGCCTCGGTGTTCAAAACGTCTAACAAGGAAGTGATCACATCAACACTTAAATGCACAAGCTCAACTACGGAATACACACATCGATCAAGATGGATATGCTCCGGATCATCAAACGTGAGATACCTATTCCGCGCTCCATGCTCAATTTCTATTGCAAATGCAAGAGAAAACACTCACAAGTACTTCAAAGCCTCCGCAAACCAAAAACTCTCCGTATCATCAATCAATCCCAGGCTCGGGTTAGTGACATCGTTCAATGCTGCGAAACCATTCGGGGTAGCCAAGAACTCATTGAAACTCTTCACAGCAGCAGCAGCCCGATCTAAATATTTGGTATCTCCCGTCACTCTAAACGCATAAAAATTCGATTCGAGGACTTCAGGACGAAGGACATATACACCATTGGTCACGTAAAATCCGTGTCGATTGTTAAAGGTCAGTTGAGATTGACTTGGAGTAGATCCGCCGGTAAAATCGCCGTCACTCGAGATGAAAGCGAAAGATTCAGGGCCAATGCCGGTACTATTAACCAAAAGGATAGGTTATCAGAACGTGGGTCGGATAATAAAGAATCAACACGTCGTACGCAGTACTGGCATATGTATTCCAGCAAGCATCCACTAATTGCAAACCAATGTTCACAATCGTCTGATTATCCATGAGACGACCGCCTGGAGAAAATCAATTTCCTTGAACTTCTTACAATTCCACCTCGCACTCACCATAAAGCCAATTTCCTCCATAGAAGCAAGCCAAATGAGACCCAACATGTCTAATCAACCTACTTGAATCAAAATCCGCCAGATAGAGATGCCGCCCCGTGGTTGACGTTCTCAAAAGATTCTTGATCGAGGAATCAACAGCTGTGGCCCAAGTATCTGCGAACAAGTTGTCCTGGGTGTTAGAGAGTCTAGCATACTTGATTAGATATTCAAAGTAGCTGTCCGAACCACCTCCCCAGGTCTATCGTGAATTTATCTTCCAGTATTTTCCCAGAGTAAAAAGGATAATGTACTTACGACATAGCCATCGACAAACTGTCCTGTATGAGGGTCAATGCCTTGAGCTGCCAAACCAGGCAGAGGTGCAGGCTGATTAAAAATATAACAAAAGACAGGATCAACTTTAGAGAGGCAGATAACAGAACAAGAGGACAAACCAGTTGAGCGATATGCCGCACAGAGCCAATAACTAAATTGGCATATGTGGCATTTCCAGTATACTTTGACAAAGTCTCCCACTCCAAAGTTAGCTTACATGAGAAAACAGAAGATCAGTCTTCATCCGAATTACCGAACTCAAAATAAATCACTCACAGTTCCTGCCTCAGCTATATTTGACTGTATTCGAGATATAAAGATGAAGATGCCGTCAGTTTCCGTTCCTAGTTCAAATGACACATATGTACGTACATTAGCTATAGTCGGAGAATTATCCGTAAAGTCGAGGAATCCGAACGGAATCGCATTCTTCTTTTTGACACAATCAACAATACGTGGACCTTATGCGTGAGCCTTGATTGCAAAAAAAGAATCAATAACGTGAGGATTTCGCTCACCCTAGAGAAAGCAAAAGCCATCTTATCGCCAATGTCCCTTGCCCTGTCCACAAGGGCAGGGAACTTCTTGCCTGTTAATTCATATGCACTCAATAACCCCCCGAGGTACCGGATAGTCGTTTCGAAAACGCTAAAATGACAGAATCAGGTGCTTGACTCACTTGAAACAGTTATAATTCCCACCTGACTGTACTGGGCGTCTTGGACCTACTGAAGTCGATTTTGCTGGAAAATTCAATGGCTTCTTCGAGAAAACCCTACACCAATCAGTTTGTTGGACTTTAATTGGTACTCTGTAGACCTCTTACATCAAGGCCCATGATACTCTAGACGGTATTGGGTGTTCATGGTAACTGATCGAAGATCACAGTGTATAACGACCAAACTCGCACCATTGTACTCATAGCATCGACAATAGAAGCACCTAAAAGTCATACTCTGCCTCAAAAAAGTTCATATGACCGATCAGCACTCACCCCAGCCATTTCTACCATCGGAAAAACCCTTGCTCAGGGGTGAAAGGTCATCATGACCAAAAGCAAATTCTCTAGGGTTTATAGTCAAAACCTTCCTTCGTAAAAAAATAAATCAAAATACAAGCATACCTGTATGCATCGTAACTCCTGGTAAATATATCCACCACAGCCGCCTTATTCGCAGCTGCACTCCTTGGAAGCCGAATGTCAGGTTTCTGGACTGGGCCGGCAAATGCACTAATTGCGCCTATAGCTAAAGCTAAAGCCACCAGTGGCGACACAATCATCTTCCACAGGACAAGTCGTCCGAAATAGGATAGAGCAATCGGAATATCCAATAGAGAAGCCCTCGTGCAATAGCAAGCAAGAGAGGTTGCTCTCAGAGGACCCTGTAAACTAAGGACATGACAGATGGTTCGGATCTTATATAGCTTCAAGTATAAGGCCGAAAAATCGAAGTATGATCCAGAGGCGCGTGCTCAGAAGAGTTCCCGACTGAGGGTAAATTTCCTCGAGGTTGTTTCAACGTGGTTCAATTTGCACAAGGTTACTTCAGGTTTGATAATCCAGGAGCGGGCCGTATGCGAATCCACCTTCCCTTGCTGGCCACTTGCCCAATCACGTCACAAAGAGAACATGATAGAAATTCATTCTGCTCATGACTACAGACAGTGTTGATGGGAAGAAGGATAAAGGAATGCAAGAATCTGATCTGGCAGGGTAGTGACATGAGCGGCGTTGTGATCCGAACAAATCTAAGTCCAAGACACATGACCAATGACCCCGATTGCGTGGGATCATCAATATCAATATACGACCCCTTTCCTCGGGTTTTACCATCCATTGTGTTGGCAGACGAGGCATTGTGCAGTACTAAGGCTGATTTGACTTTATTACAAGTTCCCAACACGCTCCAAGTAGAAATAGCTTAATAGAGTAGAAAGTCCGAATAACGAAAGGATGGATATCGATACCTGACCGTTGCGTGATGACAGTGGGAACAACCGCGTCAAATAAGAAGATGATCCAAGACGCTCTGGATACCGTCGTGAATGTGAGGAATTTGGGGCAAACCATGACTCTGACTGTAACCGGGAAGTGGTGCTTGGGTTGGTGTGAACTCGGGAGGGCTCCGCGGGGTTGTCAGGCTACCGGAAGTCCCGTAGTTATCCAAGGGAGGTGGGGCTTCGAAAGGATGGGCCTCAGTGTTAAAAACATCTGTTAATAATATCCATGATGCGTTGAACATAACGGAGAGTCAAGAACGTACAGTTATCCAAACTTATATGGGTGGGGTCATCAAAAGTCAGATATCTACATTTCGTTGTGTTAATACACATTTACTGTCAAGAACCAGGCTACGTACAGGTACTTGAGTGTTTCAGCAAACCAGAAACTCTCCATGTCATCGATTTTTTTCGAAGTGGCGCTATCTACATCTTCAATCCCTGCATATGCATTGTTGACTGAAAGATATTTGTTGATGCTTTGGATAACCTGGGAAGCACGGTTGAGGTATTTGATGTCGCCTGTTGATCGCCAGGCATAAAAGTTCGACTCCATAACTTCGGGACGTAATATGTAATCGCTGTCTGTGATATAAAATCCATGTTTTTCATAGAAGTCCTGTTGGTCGGAAGTTGGAGCAGCCCCATTCGTGAAACCACCATCGCTAGACGCGAAAGCGAAGGTCTCGGGACCAATGCCAGTTCTTGAGACGAGACTGAGCTTGCAGGAAATCTTTCAAGAAGTGAGAAACTCACGTGGTGCTTGCATAGGTGTTCCAGCATGAATCAACCAATTTAAGGGCAATATCAATAATAGTCTGGTTGTTGGTCAGGTGGCCACCTGGAGTGACTGTGAGCAGTCAGCAACAGGGGAGTGACGCTGACCTACCCATGATCCAATTACCTCCATAGAAACATGCGAGGTGAGAACCGACATGAACAACTCGCCCTTGAGAATCAATGTCGGCCAGATAGATCTGATTAGCAACCGTTGATTCCTGGACGTAGCATGAGATTTGTCTCAGAAGCTTGAGTAGAACTCCTGACCTTCAGAAGAGAATGCATAGAAGCATCCACAGCCAGTTTCCAAGTATTGGCATAGAGCGGATCACCAGTGTTATTGAGACGAGGAAATTTGATGAGATACTCGAAATAGCTGTCGGAGCCTCCTCCCCATGTCTGATCCTAGTCATACATATCCAAACGGTAAAAATGGACGACATACGATATATCCACCCACGGGTGCACCGGTGTTGGGATCAATCCCTTGGGCAGGCAGGCCTCATGGTTCTCATGAGCTTTATGTTAAGGGAGAATCTACTAAGAAACTAACCTGGTAGCGGGGATGGCTGTTTGGCTGAAATTTAATAAAATGGAGTGGGAGATATCAGCACTCACGTTGGTAGCAATGCGACGCATTGATTTGGCAGCGAATTCGAAATACTTGTTATCTCCTGTATATTTACTTAAGGTTGCCCACTCGAGAAGTAGCTAGACGCAGATCAGAGAGAGAACTCTGATGCACTGCAGGACTCACGCTCCCTGCTTCTGCAATATTGGACTAGAACATATGTCAGGTTGAGAAGAGTAATAACCAATACTCTAGCTAACATTCTGATTGACAGGCGTGTTGCTGCTGAAATCAAGTTGCCCAAATGGAACATCATTGTCCTGAGAATTGCCATCGGCATACGAGATGATAAATTAATGGTGGCTGACATACCCCAACCCAAGCAAAAATCAACTTATCAGCCAGCTGTGCAGCTTTAGTAACAAGAGTGCGGTGCTGCTTTCCACTCAGCTCGTAGGCGCTGAGCAGCCCTCCAATGTACCGGATTGAGGATTCAAACACACTGATCGATGGTCAGCTGTTTTTCCAATTAAAGAAAATAGAAACTGTCGCACCTGACTGTATTAGACGTATTTGATTTGCTGAAATTAATTCCCGATGCAAAACTCACAGCTTCATTGAAATAATCCTAGGAAGCAATTCAGGGATAAGTTGTATAACTAAATGCGCTTCACTGTACTGTCAGGCCCATTATTTGCTGTACATATCAGCGTGATTAGTGATCGTCAATGCAAGAACATGATCCCACCATGGTCCCCATCCCGTCAATAATAGTAGCACCTTGAGACTTTGAAATCAGCCGGTAGCTTTTCGGTAACACATGTCATCATACCCCATCCGTTGCGACTGTCGACGAAACCTCCTGAAAGCTGCCATTAGCTACTTGGATAAAACGATTGCAGAGCACGCTCAGCAGACCATTGCCTCTATTTGAGAGAGGGCCAAGGTCATCATGACCCCAAGCAGATTTCCTATTGTAGATCAACACGAGAACGCATGGAAACACGCAGGTGACATACTCGTATGCCTTATAACTCTTCAAGAAGATGTTTCTGACGGCGTCTCTGTTTTCAGAAGCGCTAGGAGGCAAAACGAGTCCATCCTTTTGGATCTTCCTAGAGGAGACAATTGGAATGGAGAAGATGGTGGCAAGGAACGCGATGAATAAGGAGCGTGTATACATGACTAGATAGTCGGTGTCAAAGAATGACCAAAGGCCCGACGTGGGGTTACAGGCAGATTGTTGAAGAGAGGAAGTTGTAAAGAAACTAGTCCACGCCCGTACTTATATAGTGCGCGCCCTGGAATGGTGATTAGCATCCGCTGACGTAAATAGCGTAAGAATGCAAGTAGACTTCAATACTTACTCGTTCAATGCGTTATTAGTGACATCGACTTGGTCGTCGACTCACGGACTCAATACAAGGATTCCGAGCGCTTAAATTGTACAGATGTCCAAAATTACGGATGCTGATTCGTGAATTATGAATTAGAGCTGGGGCTGATGAATCTATTTCTAGCGTACATACCAAACCGAGGATAGTCCTCGTCTTACTAATTAAGTCACTCCCCGACTGCCAGAGCATATGGAAAGCCAACGCATATCGCCACAAATCCAGCCATTGCATTTCCGACCTCTGATAACTTTGACTGGATCCCCTTCTAACTTGTCTGCCGAACCAGCTGGTTTCACCGAGTGGCAATCATACAAAGGTCAATAGTCAAGAGCAGCTCAAAAATGAAAACCAGCAAGATGAAGAGCATAAGCCACGAGGTCCTCAAAATCTGATACACTTCTGATATTGCACAGAATACATAAAGGAGACCCCACTGTGGTCAGAGAAGTGTCCAGGGAAATGAACGGAAGCGGGTTCAGTGACAGGACAAGATTAATGGCTGATGTATCCTTTGGTGGAAGGGGCTTCAGTAGCTGAGCTCCAGTATTCAACATTTGTCAAAGCATTAGTAAAAAAAGGAACCAGCTATTTTGCATTCGTCGCAGGATCATTGAATGTCTATCTGTCGAACAAGTCCATCCGTTGAAGGCAGATATCAAACAAACACAGACACTTGGGTGAGTCAGCTCTCCAATATTTCAGCATTGTTCGCTTGTTATCTTGTGTGACCTTGACGCGTTCTGGATTCAGCCACAAGCAATTAGACACAATACGAACCATAAGGCACTCTGAAGATTTGTGACTCAGGCAAGTCCACAAAAGCGTGAGAAAGACTAGACCACATGATGGCCTGGGTTCCTTCCCGCAATCTCTGCGTGCGAAAATATAAACGTTCAATTCACTGATCGTGTGTATGTGGGAGTGTCCTGAGAAATTGACCTGTTTTCTCATCTTGTGTAAAATCTCCTGTGGACCTTTCTCAGGGCGCCACTACGTCTACTTATTGGAACGTTCCAGGTGGATCAAGTAAATACTACTCTCTGGCCACCGAGTTCGCTATCGAAATGATTCAATTACACGTCCAAAGTTTGCTGGATAGAATTTGCAAAGATTTCTCTGTTTCTCCACGTTTCTTCGCAGTCATCTACCAGTCTTACCAATCTCACCATAGGGGTGGCAATGTTCGCTTGTGTTCGCATGGTTGCAAACAAAGTTTTTCTCGTCTATCTTATAATGGCATCAAGCCATTAAGGATTTTCCTGCTCGGCACAGGCAACATGTGATTCCTGCCTGTCTTGAGCACTATTTAACACACCTACTGAACTCTCAAAACACTCCCATACCTTATTGTGATGCAATTCTGGCCGTCTCTATCTCTCCTTGTGGCATTGCACATCTGCAAAAGTGTTTATGGTAGCCTAATTGATGATCTTGTCAATGCCATCACTCAAACAGTTGACTGCGACTCATGTCATGCCCTCTTTGTTCCTCTCAAAGGCCTCGCCGCTCTAGGCAACTCGGCTTTCTCTGATAGTATGGCCGCTGTTTGTAAGGCTATTGGCGTATGGGATCTTTATTTATTGCACAATGACCTGCGCTTACCTTCAATTGCCTCAAGGCCGAAGATGATGATGTCTGCGATGGAGCACTAGCTGAACAAGGGCCCATCGTGGCCCATGATCTACGGAAAATTTCTCCCTTCGATCGAAGTTCTACTCTGCTGTGCAACTCTGTATTCGGTTTATGCCAACAACCTGCCGTTCAGCAGCTCAATTTCCCGCTGTCCTCAGCACCAAAAAATCCAAAACAATGGACAAGCCAAGGACGTCAACCCTTCCAGGTAGTGCATTTCAGTGATGTTCATGTTGATAGGGAATACACTGTATGTACTCTTGCAGAAGTCTTTAGTTCATATAGCTGACCACTGAAACGCAGCCGGGTGCAGAAGTGAATTGCACGAAACCTATCTGTTGCAGGAATTATGCAACTGGATTACCAGTCCAACAACCAGCAGGGATACTCGCAAGCCATAACTGTGATGCCTCTACAGGATTGGTTGAGAGCATGCTTCATGCTGCTTCTGCACAGGAGAACTCCTTCTCAATCTTCACGGGTGATGTCATTGAAGGTATGACGCTCTCGCTTTCACCTTGCTAAATGGTATTGATTGTTTTTCTTGGTAGGTGATATTTGGTTGGTCAACCAGACTGGCGTGACAGCCCATTTGCAGCAGTTCAATCATGAAATGCAAATGCTTATAGGTGCTCCCGTTTTTCCCGTGATCGGTAAATACCTATTTCTTTAAAGCATCGTGTGCAGCTTCAGCTAAGTCTCACCGTCAACAGGCAACCAGTAAGCTATTTTCGATCTTATTTATTATTTTGTTATGATGCTACCTTATCAGTGATGTTGCCCCAGTCAATAGTTTCCCCCGAAATACTACGTCCGGCGCATCGTCCCAATGGGTGTTTGATACCCAGGGTGCTGACTGGTCGGTGAGTTAAGTAGTGAGAACCAACATTCCAGTTTTGAACTCTAAACTACTCGTAGGAGTGGCTTGATGCTTCTGCTGCCAACTCTGTTGAACATATGTCAGGGAGCTACTCGGCTGTAGTTTCTGGAACAAACCTTCGGTAGGTCTCGCTCCGTGCATGCCCTACCACATACTCATGAAAACAAAGTATCATTTCCCTCAATGATTTGTACTGGTATAAAGCGAAGTAAGCAGAGATTCCACACCAACTTATAAGCACCGGAAGGGCTTATCACAAGAAATAGCTTCTGGCTCTTTGACAGTGACACAGCCCAGTGTGTTAACTCAGCGCATTACGAGTATCAGAAACTTATTCTGTCACAGACCAGATCCTAATGGCATCCTGACATTCGTCGCCCAGGAACTTCAAGCAGCTGAGGACGCAGGGCAAAGAGCTTGGATTATAGCGCACATGCCACCAAGCTCCTCTGATGCTTTACACGACCAGGTGAATACCTGCGGCAACTTCTGTGCACATTAAGCTCATCAGCCTAGTCCAACTACTTTGATCAAATTGTCCAGAGATTTAAAAATACCATTGCGGGACAATTTTACGGGCATACCCATAAAGTAAGTATCAGTTTGAGGGTCATGTAGCAAACTTTTGATAGTGTGTCAGGATGAGTTTGCAATCTCGTACTCAGACTATAACAATCGTACGGCGGAGAATGCAGTCAGTACTATGTGGATCGGGCCATCTCTAACCCCTTCAAGTAAGCGTCCTTTGAGACCTCACACTGAATTCAGTCGTTAAAGAGCACGGATAGCCGGGAATCCAGCTTTCAAGGTATATGACGTTGACCCTGACACGTATGAAATTATGGACGCCAGAGTATTCATAGGTCAGGCTCCCACAGTTGCCATACCGAAGATACTGATGGTGCTGATTCTAGGTGACTTGGGGGATCCTACTTTCCAGACTTCTCGTGAGCGTCCTCCCTCTTTGTACATGCTTGGATCTAGTGCTCAGCGCCAGTTTGAAGCTCAATGGAAACAGTATTACTCAGCTCGGGAAGTCTATGGATCTGGCTTGTCTGATGGTTGGCCCGAGAACACCCCGCTAACGCCTGCATTCTGGCATCAGGTCACGGAAGCATTCGAACAAAATGATGCACTTTTCCGACAGTTTTTAGAGTTCAAGTGGCGGGGTGTCAATGTAGAAACATGTCCGCCTGGAGACTGCAAAGATAATGCAATTTGTGCGCTACGTGCTGGAAGATCTGAGAATAATTGTGTCAGTCCGCACTTTAATGACATCTGATCATGCTCACGCTATGAAAGGTTGTTACTTCTCCTGGTCTTCCCTTCCGCAAGAGGAACTCAGGAGAAAGGTCCAATAGCGTGTCCGTCAATGAATGCGAGGGCACAGGTCTCGGCACGATCTTTTCAGACTTGCCGAACAAAATGGTGCGTCGTTATGTTACTTGCCCTGCTGAAGTGTATATTTAATGTTACAAGGTTAACGTTGACATTGAGGACTTGAAAGAAAAATTGAAGGAGGCGGTTCCGGAGATAACTAACTAAGAAATCGAGACTGGACTCAAGTGTTGTGTATGCTTCCTCTTTGGCTGAATTGGAAATCACGATGTCATGGCTTAACATTGAAATCGGGCTACTTGGGTATTCTCGTATCAGCTGTTGAACTATAACAGCTGTTAGTTTGTCTGGAGTCTTGGATCTTATTCTAAATAATAAGGGACTGGGTGGACCTCATTTTGAGGCGAGGTTCTGTGTCACCGATTTTTCAATTCTGCGCCAAGGAATATTCTGAATTCGATGCCCCATTTTGAAGAAGTACTCAATGATTTGAGCGGAGTTGCTAGACGCGTTAGTATGGTTGGTACTTCATACTATCACATAGTGCTCCTTTGTTATTCTTCACTTGAATACATAATTTTTAACACCTCGTCGTTCCGGACCCCCAATTGAAACCCACCGACAGGCATCCCTCAGTATCAAACATGTTGACTAAGAAGAAACCTGAGGGAACTGGAGGAGAGTCTGAGATGATAGTTATCTATAAGCGACAAAACCGACTATTCACCCTGGCCCGCTTGGCTCGGGGTGTCGTGTGAGAAGTATCACCTCAATGAACAGAGCAATGTTCCAGTAAAAGAGTGTAGTTATATGTTGTATATATATCGGTAGTGACGTATCAGCAGGTGATTAGTCGTTGACCCCTTCACACTTCGATCCTCGAGACGATATTTGGTTTGATTAGGACTGGAAGATCTACATCACGTGCTCAACCTCTCACCGCCCACGGCGACAAAGGAGTCCTACTCTTCTCATACCCAATGGCATCTCCAACAACTGCCTCTCAAGTACAACTTAAGGCAGACAAAGTGCCCTTACATTGGCGGGACGGTTGTTCTGCGTGAGTGTAATACCTCCCTCAGAAGCGATTGGCACTCATGTTTTCATGTTCATTCACGAAATCGTTCCCCTCATGGCCCACAATGCTTCCAGGTTGCTACTTCCTTTGAATGTATGTCGGAAGAAGAATTTATACCTTCCTTGGGAATGTGAACACGAACGTCATGAGTACGAACGGTACGTCTCACGCTTGAACTTTCCTCTGCAGCTTTCACAACTTCCCTTACACATGCACAAACCCCAGATGTCAGTACGATGAGTAAGTTTCAATGCAATTCTTATGGAGAATTTCCAGGTAGTGACCCTACAATGGGAACTTAGTTATGTTCGACGAATGAAAAAGCTTGCCAAGATAAAAGCCGAGGCTGCCGAGGAGTAGAGGCTTGGGGGCGTGAGGGAAGGAAGCTGGAATCGTGAGCCTTGATCATTGATAACCTGGTAATATTGAATTTTGTGGACTTTCCTCGACGGGCCAAGTCATCGGAATCCTCTAGATCAAGATGCAAGGAGCTCAGGCTACACCTCTGAAATCTATGAAAAAACTACTACCGTAGCGAGATCAATGTATGGTAATTGATTTTCGGGGGCAGAATCAGAAATTCGCCAGATAAGTTGGAAGTATTCAATCCACTCGATGTCTTTATTGAGAAGTTCCATTCTATATTAGTGGACTTGAAAGGTAACATGCAATGTTTGTATGTATGACTGATAGATGATAGACATGATCAAGCTACTAGTGGCTAATCGTTATTCAAAGTTTCAAGGTCCCAAGGCTTCCAACAACTTGTGTTCTTGGAGTAGCAACCTCTTCAAACACCCAACGAGTTACTTATGTCTCTGTTACGCAGGTAGCTCGCCACGTTCAGTAACCGGTGGTGTTTAGGGAATGGCGACAGCCTCTCAATATATTTAGGAATAATAATAGATCATCATGTAAATTACAGAGGGAAACTTCATACCATTCTACTGAGAAGCTAATGGAATCTAGGTGATCATGGGTGAGGTGATCAAAGACACAAGCATACCAATGAAACGTCTTCGGCATTCAACAAATTCGTTATAAAGGATGCCAACCCAACCACCACTAGGAGCTTGGCGTAAAACCACTCTGTTTGTGGCACCCATCTGTTTCAAAGATTGCTCCGCAAAAAGGCATATGGGCTGGGTGTGATCGGGTGCACCACAGATCACAATCTCATACTCCTGTAAATTGTGGGATTTCATCACAAGTGGAGCTTGGTTGACTGCCCATGCCGGACCCATGCTATTGGCTTCGCAAAATTTCCGCACTTTAGTCATAGTTGGATATTTGAATAATTCTTCGGCTTCTTCATCGCTCAGACAGGTGTAGACACTGGTTAGGTGTGCCAGAGGGGGGTGCTGAGTCAAATCTTGTGGGTTAATGGGGCCATGCATGGGACCCAAAGTGATCTTGTCGACACGAGGTGGAAGAAAGGGCTCAAAGCGGGACCAGAGCATTTGGTCCATATAGAGTACAGTGAGGGATCGTAACTCAACACAAAGACTGATGAGTCGCTGGAGAGGATGAATGGGCCACTGACGGGATCCGTACAGAAGGTCACCCATCCCGTTGAGGCCACGACCTATATGTAAGTCCCGGATGAGCAGGAATCTGTTGCTCATGTGCAAGTTTGGCACGTCATGTTTGACGACAAAATCAACAATATCTTGTGAAAATTGAAAGTGAACGGAATGATAAAGGACTGGAAGAACCCAACCGTGAACGGTCGAGTTGATGAGACACATTTTTGGAGTACTTGATGCATCTCCGCATGCCCACAAGATTACTGTGAATGGACATCAGAGAATCTGGTTTGAACAAGGATTAATTGCGTACTCTGCTCTCAGTTGAGAACAATGATGGATTATGACAAAAAGTTGGAAACCATACCTTTCTGATCAGATCTGAGGGAAGCAGACTGTTCGATGGTTCTTCCTTGCCGAGAGTTTTCGGAGGAACAGGGTTCATTGTGGCGGAACGGTTGAAACAAGAAATGGAGCTAGATTTCTTGGTTGGCACGGAGAGCTCATTCATCTGTGGACAAGAGGATGTCTCCATGGTAGTAGAGGGAGAAGAACCAGCGGGGCCTCGGTCTGGTGAGACATTGTGTCTATGTTGGACAAGGACCGGTTAAGTCATCTTGGGGAGTACGTACTGTATTTCCAAAACAGTGATTTGTTCTCATCACGTCAGCTCTGTAGCACTCTGGTTGTGTTGTCGATGTACCTTGCGTTTTGCTCGTTGCTTCTTGATATACCCTTTGTACAACTGCTACTTATTTACTTTGGCACTATTGGGTGTTCTGCACTCCTGACATGCTGCGAATATGTCGTGCAGAGGACGGTCGTTTGTTCCAGGTCTGTGGTTTTCGACATCTTAACTTCAACGCCTGTTCACTCTGGTGTAGACCAATGCTAGCCTGAGGGACATCGAGAGGTTAGCTGGGCAATGCTGAAAGCATCATACTTATGCTGATGCGTATCCCAGAGCCGGGAGTCTGGAGCTCTTCATTCATCAGGAAACAGGACTCAACAAGGAAGCTGTTTTGGCATATCTTCCGGATGGCCGCAGACTATTAAACTCAAATATTCTGGATCTTGCTGGCGCAGTGGATCAAGTGCGTCCTCTATTAACTCGCCAACCAAAGCCTGATATATCTCCTATTTTTGCAGACTATATATGTATTCAACAAGTTCTACCTTGACTTTGATCTTGAGGATGTCCTTGAAGATTTATACGTTCGGCCAACACTGCAGCCTGTCGTGGAGGGTCAGTTACTCTGGGTCCAGCCCAATAAGGGATGCTGAAGATGTGTCAACAGAGAACATACCCGCGACCCCGCCCTTTCGGCCGTCCCAGCTTGCTGCTGCGTATCTGCGAACTGCCCGACTCCATCACGAGCAGATCAATTCCATGCTTACGTCAATACAATATCAGCGTGAAGCCATGCGAGTAGCAACTAGCAGCCTCGACCTTCATGTTCTCGCAATCTTCGATACGTTCGATTCACTTGCTACCAACTCCAAACGTGAACTACAAAGACAGGCTACCCTGCTTGAGGGCCTAAACTCCGACCTAGAACTGATCAAACGAGTTTGCATACATGTTGATTTCATGTCAAATGCCGTACGCAGGGCTATTGAGGCAGGAGAACGGCACAGAACACTGGGCGACTATGTTTCGACTGATAAAATGCAGACAGTAGCAGCGGGTTGCGCACGAACGCATGGTGTGTAACTCCTTCTCTCACTCCCAACCCGATCTGACATTTGAGATCTAGATGACCTGAAATCGCGCTTTGAACTTGCTGAGCAGGCTGTCCTCAAGTTGAGAGAAGGCACCGACATTGTTCGGTCATCCGTAGGTGATAAGCGGTGAAGATCAATGTCTTCCTATATCTGTCTATGGCTAATTTATCTGCAAGTCTGCTGGACGATGCAGACGCGTCTTTTCGCAGGTCTCAGGCACTAAAAGAGAAGATCACGGATTATGTTGCGTCCCTTGAGGGTGCGACCCTTCACATCCTGTCAAATGTCTGCCTCTAACTTATCCCAGGCCCAATCAACAATTACGATAAGATCATTCACGGTGAGAGTGTGTATCTAACTGGACCACGCGGAAATTTATCTTTGGAAGAACTTCGACAGTTGGATCACGATCACAGGAATGAGGTTCATTTCATTGCGGAAGTCAAGGTTTGACCCCACTTTCAAAGTTTCTTCGGATGTTCCTTGACAGTATCAACACAGAACGAGTACACAGAACAATGTATCATGACTGTCCGGCGTATCAGTCTTCTGAATAATGATGTTGTTCAAATGCCTTCAGGACTGAATGCACTCCAAACAAGTTTTCGCGGGAAGAATAGCTTCTCTCATATCCAGCGGCTCCACAACATGCTATACGCATATGGTGCCACTGTGATTGAGATCGTTCGTCGTAAAGAATTCTGTACGTGGTATCTATTTAATGGAACTTCATTCAGCTGACTCTTTCGATGAGCTCGCTTCTTCTTCAAGCGCGCACAAGCCATTCTAGAGATCATGGCAAAGCTATCGTAAGATTCATTCACTTATATAACCCATTGTTCACATTGGTTCTGACTTCTCAAAGGGCAGGCGAGCGCAAAAAACGTCAGGTCTATCGTAGTGAAGTTCATGGTCAACTGCCTTTTGACACTCGTGGAATGGATGACCCTGTGCCTACTATAGACTTCTCGCCCACCGGAAGCACCGATGCAGTGTACTCGCTCGAGCGAACTGACGTCAATGGTATGCTTCACATTTAGGAGATATTGATGGTCTGATGGCTGGGTTCAGCACTCGTACAAGTGCTGGATGATCTTGAAAATTACGCAAAAACTTCCAATGATGATGTGTCTTTGCGAGCGGTAAACGAATGCAAGGCGTCCCTCAACAAATTGATCATAAAGATGGATGGGTTAGAAACAGGGTTTGATAGGATTGCAGAGCGCTCACGTGGGTCCTTTCCAGTCGAGCTAATTGATTAATGGTGATCAATGTTAACTTATCACACAGTCTTGTCTGCGCCCGGAGTGTCGTCTTCTCGTCGGAGATGTGAGGTTTTGCGTCCTGTTGATCTTCAATGAAATTAACATTAGCTGTCGTAATTTGTCAGCGATGGAAGCGGAAGAAAAGGCCTATCAAGAGCTTACTGATGAGTTACGTGCGACTAAAGGGGCAAAGGCGCATCAGGAAGCTGTTCATCAGGACGAGAGAACAACCTTGCAATCTGAGATACAGCTCCTCAAGAAGAATCTGGATCGAGCCAACTCTTCTCTAGCAGCAGGGCAGGAACGCAACAATCGTTTGGAATGCGAGTTGCATCAGGTTCGAGCGCAGCTAGAAGGAGATGCGACGGCAAGACGAGTTGTGGAATATCACAACGCGGACCTCGTTGCTGATATTGAGAACCAACGACTAGCACTCGGGCGAGCCCTGGCGGATGCAACAGCACAATCACGAGAGGTCGAGCATTTACGCCAAGAACTTGCACAAGTCAAAGTCGAGTTTGAAGAAGTCAAAACGCTGGAGACGAAGAATGCTGCGAAGGTTGTTGCTCTTCTTGAGGAACAGGCGAACAATCTGCGCAAATTAGAGGATGCCCGTTCTCGTGGAGAGGATCTCCAAGTACAAATTGAGGCTGCACGGGCAGAGAGTCATGACGTCCACCAAGCACTCAAAGAGGCAAGCTTGGAGAAGGACCGATTACTGAGAGTGCAGGCTTCCGAGCATGACCGCATCATACGGGATCATCGAGCTGAGGCTGATGGAGACCGTGCTGTTCTTGAGCGCCAATTCTTTGAACTTAAAGTTGTGCTGGAGACGAAGGAAAGAACGGAAAAGGACCTCCGGACTGAGGTAGAAGTGGCTAATGCAGATGCTGTCGGCTTAAGGGAGGAGCTGCAGCGTGTTGAGCATGAACTTCGGGGTGCCAGGCATACGGAACGAATACTTCGGGAAGATTTACGCACCGGTCAAGTCTCACGATCAGACTTCGAGCAACGATTAGAGGATGGTGGTCGACTACTTGCCCAGATATTGGACGTTGCAATCACGTTCCGTGACTCACATGTAAAAGCAATGACTTCAGCACAGGCTATGACGTCTCACGTCAGTTCTGCGAGGCATACTGCTGCTACGAATACTCTCAGTATGGCGGACTCGGCCTTCTCCTCTGGTCTACGGCACAGTATCATCGGGCACGAATATAATGCGGAAGCGGAACCAATTGATCCCTCAGACCCTGCTGCAGCTCTTGAAATTTTGCGTGGATTTGATCACGATCATTTCCTCGAGGTGATATCGAAAACGGGCTCAACGATACGGAAATGGCAGAAACAATGTAAAGAATATCGGGAACGTGCGAAAGGAAAAATTTCATTTAGAAATTTTGCCAAGGGAGATTTAGCTCTATTCCTGCCTACCAGGAATTCTGTGTCGAAGCCATGGGCTGCCTTTAATGGTAAGTCTGTAGCATTACTCTGGTACCTGCCTGATTGATTTTTATTGATGCCCGATGATATTCCGTCTCGACAATTCATAATATTCCGTCTCGACAATTCATAGTTTCATTTCCGCATTATTTCCTTCAAGCAACTGGACATCTGGCAGAACAACTGAAGACACGGGAGTGGATCGTGGCTAGGATCACCTCAATCACAGAGCGTGTAGTAGATCATCAGGTGGGTAACTTCTCTCCTTCTCTTCTTTCCTTCCTTCTTCTTTTCCACATGAAGCAGCAGACGTAATTAATAGCCATGAATGTTTGTTTCCAGGATCCGACCAGTAATCCATATGGTCTTGGTGATGGCGTCAAATACTATATGCTTGAGGTAGAAGATTGGACTCAGCCAAGCCAAAATAAACGACGAGCTTCTTCGAGGAAGGTTTCTATTGACAAGGCCAGAGATGGTGTCTCTGCCATCACACCTATCAATATTCCCCCAACACTTCCTCCCGTCATAGCATCCGGTCCACCTGAAACCGAAGTCGAAGAAGCCTTTCGTGTAACACGCTCTCCTAATTCTCAGTTCTTCCCTATTCGTGCACGATCAAGTTCTTCACCGGGTGCTCGTCCGTCATCCTTATCGCGTCTTTTGGCGCAAGCACCAGAGAATCAGATTGACAGCCTTACGAAATGCAGCATGTCCCAACACCATGACACAACACCTCATGTGATTTTACACGATGTTTCCTCTCCGCCCAGAGAACCACCATCGTTCCCGCCCCGAGATTCCTATTCACCAGCACATACTTCACCTCCCCCGCATCCATCACCTTCTCTTCCACCTATCATATCGTCAGTTCCAAAAATCTTCTCTACCCAAGTGTCACCACTGCGTCCCGGTTCGCGGGCTTCCCGGCTGTCCACGACTTCGAGATTTTCCGGCCGAATACCTGCATTAGGTAATTCTTTACCTGGAGGATCCAAGGCTCCACCTACCACTGCATTGGCGGACCAAGTTTTATTATCTTCTTCACCCTCTAACGACGGCAATCCGTTTGGTTCGCCTGTGACTCCGTCGCCAGAAGGGTCTATATCTGATGGTATGAGTAACCTTTTGAAACGAAGGCGAACGACGTCATATCATGCCCCACGATCGTCACCACTTGCTGGAAACAATACATTACAGATTTCACAGATTCCTACTGGATCAGGCTCGGTTGCGACAAACACGCTTGCCAACTTGGCGAGTAACTGGGGAATGCCATTCGGGAGACGGAAGAAGTCAAGTGTGAATTCTCTTACTCCTACCGTTGAATCACCACCACAAGAGAGGTTGACAAGAGAAGAAGATTCTAGTAAGAGTGATATGTCTGCCAGAGATTTACTTAGACGACTGTAGCCATTTTGTGGATGTTCTCAGATGTCGAGTTACTGAACCTTACTCTTTCTTACTGTCCGTTCAATATCAGTTGTGATATTGTTTGCACGTATCTAGAATTTTCACTAATAGTTATTTCTTTGGAATGAGCCACAATTGAAAAGTAAGGAACAAGGGCGCTGTGACATCATTGATCATGATTCGTCCGACCGACAATTCCTCACTGCACTTTTCGTGACTGCAATAACATGCCTAGGACCAATCATAGCTGGCGCCTGAAAAATTTCTTCGGAGAAATCTCAATAATTGGAAATAAACTGATGCGCCTACACTTCTCAAGTTTTAGTTTCACGCCTCCGAGCAGGATGACGATGTGATGACAAACGGAAAATTCTCGGAAATCGGGTGCTCCATTTTTGGTGTACGTATGGGTACCCCGTCAAGTTACACAGAACAAAGCTCCCATCCCCCTTGAATCAGGATCCCTGCAGGGTCGTCGCTACATGGCTAGGCTTTTTTAATTGCTGAAACGGGAAACTCGGATCAATGGCGAAAGGGGAGGGATAGCGGGCTGGGGTAATGAATGTACTAGCAGACCCTAGGGTCTGTCGTAGGGCGCAAAACAAACGAACTGCAGTGGATAGAATTATTAGATGGGGGTCATCGGGAAAGATCACGATTATGAAATCTATTAGTGTTCGGCGGCCATGCGAGTGATTGCGGCGTACCTTTGGAAAAACTCCTGGTCCCGGTCATCTGAGTTTTCTCCATATTCAGTATCCCGAACTACCAACAAAATGTGTCACGCTTTCCTGACTGGTCCCTCCTGTCTCTTGGTTTTCGTAT
>Ga0157366_1000207_pt1 | contig 28966 bp, 31 predicted proteins | sample AttbisABBM1_FD_113149 | JGI IMG/M metagenome (GOLD analysis project Ga0157366, IMG submission 113149) | Fungus gardens microbial communities from leaf cutter ant in Botucatu, State of São Paulo, Brazil - Atta bisphaerica ABBM1 | ecosystem: Host-associated > Fungi > Mycelium > Unclassified ...
CCTCCAAACGGTTTTCACCGTCCACCGCATCGTTGCGGTAAGACGTGACGTCCAGCGTGAAGCTAAAGGCTCCGGGCAAGCCGCGTAACAGACCAAGTTGACGGAACCACTGTTGAGCCTCTTTCTGTTCGGCCATCGCCTGGCCGTTAAATACTATCGCGGGCAGTAAACACGCCGCGACACCCAACTGGATTAACCGGCGTCGACTTATTGAACTATGCATGGTTGAGCGCTCTTATGATGATCAGTTTTCCAGCCCGCGCCGCGGGCAATACGCTACAGACCAACGCAGTGAATACGCTGGCGACAAATGCATACAGACACATGTGCGGTGTAAGCAGAATTCTCAGTGGATACGTCACGGTATTGCCGGGTGGCGTCGGCATCATCAAACCGGATTGATTCAGCAGAGCCGCCAACGTCCAAGCCAGCAGAACACCCAGCACGCCTCCCGCAACGCCCAGCATTCCCCCTTCCATAACGAACAGACCGACGACTTCACTACGGCTGGCGCCAATTGCTCTGATCACGCCGATCTCCCGCGTTCTTTCGACCACATTCATCGACAGGGCATGAGAGACGGCAAAGGCCGCAACCACCAGCAAGATCACATTAACAAAGGTGAAAATTGCGCTGAAGAGGCCCACAACCTGATGATAATAGGTAGCCAGTTCGCTCCAAGTGCGCAGTTCAAAGTCCGAACCGTCATTCTGCAAGCTGTGGAGCAGCTGCCGGGATACCCGATCGGTTTTCGCCGTATCGTTAAGCAGAATCACGACGCGAGTCGCCCCTTTGCTCAAGAGAAAATTCTCCACCAACGACAAATTGGCGTAGGCCGTCCGCAGATCCCGCTCCTGCACGCCAGTGGTGACAATGCCGATCACCGTCACGTCCATCGCGTTGATGGTTTGGTTCGCCGCCGTGCCCAACAGCGTCAGGCTATCACCCACTTTAACCTTCAGCGCCTTCGCCAGAGCCGCGCCCAACAATACGCCGTCCTGCTGTTCAGGAAACAGGTTGCTTCCCTGCAGCAATTGGATCGCCGAACTCAGCACCGCTTCCTTGTCAGGATCGATCCCGACGATATGCGACGACATTTGCGCATCGCCGTTCGTAATTAAAACGTCGGTTTCCAGCCGCGGTGTAACGATTTCTACGTCGGGCAAAGCCTGCGCCTGCGACACAATGCGATTTTTCAACGGTTCCGGCAGCAGCATGCCGGCATCGCTCAAAGCGCCGAATTGATTGAAACCTTGTTTGAATAACTGAATATGACCAAGCTGAGAGCGGATCATACTCTCACGCAACCCTTGATACATTGACTCGCAAAAGCCGGAAAACAGCAGGATTGCGGCCAATGCCAACGCCAGATTGGTGACGGAAACCAGCGTTCTTCTTTTGTTTCGAAACAGGTTTCGCAAAGCCAACTTTAACCGCACCATCATGCCCCCCGCAGCTCGCTGGCAATGTACTGATGGATATAACGGTGGGCTTTAAACACACAGTCCAGGTGCGTACTATTCTCAATAAAGCGAAACTCAAGCTGGCCGTTGCCATACTTCCCGGCAAAGTCACGCATCGCCTGCGGACTAAATAATTCGTCCTGCGCAGCGGCCAACAGCAACGTCGGAATCGGCAACTCTGCCAACTGCTTGCCGGGGTGGCGCGGCGTTAGCGCATTGGCCATGTTGACGCTGTATTGCCGCACAAAGCTAGGGGCCATTTCCAGCACCTCTGGCGTGAAATTCAGCTTGACGGCGCGGAACTGCCCGCATAACCGCCCGCCGCTCAGCGCATTGACGATAAAGGGCCATTGGCGCACTTGCGCAAAGCTCAATGCCGCATTACGCGTCGTGCCCGCGAACGGCCCCAGTTCCGGAGCCAGCATAATCAGGCTGTCAGCACGCTGTTCGAAAGGATAACGAGTAAAATAATTAAGCAACATTCCAGCGCCGCTGGAATGGCCGAACAGATGCCTGTGTGCCTGAGGGAAATAGCGCCGCATCTCCACCATCATCACATCGACATCGCGCCAGATACGCTCAGGCTGCTCGACGGTTCCCCGTTCACCGGCGGAACAGCCATGCCCACGAATATCAACCAGGCAAACCGCCACGCCTTGAAAGGCGGCAAGTTGACGCGCAAGAATATCGTAACCAGCGTCACGGTTAACGCCGCCGCCGTGATAAACGATGATCACGTCAGTTGGCTCGGCGCTCTGCCGATACAACCGATAGCTCAGATTTTCGACGCTTCCGGCGGTGATTTTGGCAACGATTTCAATCGTCTCATCGTAATGCTTCGCCTGCTCGGTGTAGCTGTTGAAATCAATCAATGTCGGTTCTTCCGTATTATTATTCGAGTTCCAATATCAGGGCGACAGACGCCCTCTGGCTCGCTCACTCCAGACACCGCCTTCCAGAGCCGCCGCCTGTTGCCACAGAGAGCTGGCCAATGCCTTATCCTGCTGCGATAGCTCGCCAAATTGATAAAGCAACATCGCCCTCAGCACCTGCGTCTCAGGGGTGGCCGGTACCGCCGCTATGAGATAAGTGAAATCTTCCCGCGCCAGCGGGCGCTTGCCGAGAAAAACCGGCGCTCGGCTGGCGGTGATCGCACGTTGTAAACGCGGCCCCAGCCAATCAGGCGCCATAATCACAGCACGGTCCAACTGGCGAAATCCCTTATTCGCCAAGGTCATGGCTTGCATGCCATCAATATTGCGACTGCCTGCCTGAATGCAAAACAGGCTCCCCTGAACGGCCATAAGCTCAGCGTCCTGAGGGTACATCGTCAGTGCCTGGTGCAAAACCGCCGTCGCCTCTTTTACCTCGGGCGCGTCGGCATTATCAATCAATGAAATGCTGACGATGGCCAGTTGCCGCCACTGTTGCTGAGTGCGTTGCGCCGCCAGCGTCGACAACAGCTGTTGCTTCAACGCCCGCTGTTCCTGCTCCGAATCGGGAATGGCCGTTGGGTACAAGACGGCGCTTTGCCCGTAACTCAGAAAGGAAAAACACAGCAAACCTAACGCGTAAAAGAACCTATTCATCTTTGTCACACTCCTTCCCATCCTGCATGACCAGCACCCGATCCGCCCAACTGACCAAAGAGCGGTCATGAGTCACAAGCACCACGGCGACATTCCGTTCACGGCACAAATTTTTAAGCAACGTCATTACGATAGCTTTGTTTTTGCTATCCAGGTTAGCGGTCGGCTCATCGGCAACAATCAAGGCCGGCGAACCGGCCAACGCTCTGGCTATCGCCACCCGTTGCATTTGCCCCCCCGACAGTTCGGTCACCAAGGCCTGGCATTTATCTGCCAAACCGACGGAGGCCAGCAGCGCCTGCGCTTTCTTGCCGGCGTTGGCGCTGTGACGAATGTCCAAGGCGTAGCGGACATTTTCCTGCGCCGTTAATACCGGGATGAGGTGAAAATCCTGGAAAATGAACCCGATTTTTTCTTTTCGCAGCCGCGACAGCTCACTATCGCTTAACGTGCCGACATCCTGGCCAAACAGCCGCAATACCCCGGTGTCCGGCACATCCAGCGCACCGCACAGATTCAGCAAGGTGCTTTTTCCGCTGCCGCTTTCACCGGTGATAATCAGAAACTCGCCTTGACGCAATGAGAAAGAAACTGACTGCAGCGCCTCAACGCGCACGTCGCCACGCTGATAGTGCTTCCCCACCCACTCGGCCACTGCGATTTCCATGCTGTCAGGCTTTAACATCGGGTAACCCGGCAATGCCATGCGCAACCACCGCGCTCTCCCGCTCCAACCAGATCGGCGGGTTCTTCAGTGCCTGGTAATGTTGCCAAGCGTTCCTGGCTTGCAGCTGCCAGCTCGCTGCTGGAATGGCGCCGTCTGCCGATTCAGCCATGTACAGATACAGTCTCGCCATCGCCAACCAGCTGGAGGCGGACAGCGCCTGCGGCAGCGACTGCTCGGCATTCAGTATCGGCTCGATGCGTTTGGCAATAACAACGGCATTTTGCGCGCTGTCATTGATATCGGGAACCGAGGTAAACGCCCACAGCGCCAAAAGTTGGATATCCAACTGCTCCGGCAAAGCGTCAGACACCGATTTTAGTGTGTGCAGCGCCTGCTTCAGGTCATAGAGCTTGATCTGACCGAACAGCAGATCCAGACGCTCTCCCGCGCGTTTAACGTCATTTGCCGCCTTCAACGCCTGCAAGGAAGCATTGCTCTCATCCCTGTTCAATGCGCTTTGGAGGATCTGATGCGCCTCCTCCAGGTGATTGTGCAGGAAATAGTGCATGCCCAGGTTCTGTGCGTGTTCGCTGGACATCTCCCCCATCGGGGTGCTTTCCAGTTGCTTGACGGCAGTCTGGTCAGCCGCCGCATAAGGCAACTTGGGGAAATCAATGGGTTTGGCGCCGGACAGCCAGGCAATGGCATTGCCCACGACAAACGTAATGAGCAACACTCTCACTACGATAAACCCGACCTTTTTCTTTGCGATAGTTTGCATAATGACCTCAGACCGTAACGCTGCTTTCCATCATGCGGCTATCGATCTCCCGCAGCGTAGAGTGTTCGTCAAAGCTGAGATCGTCGAAATCCATCACGTTCGGGTAGATCAGCTGGCAAGCCAGGATTAACTCAACCACATTTAATGAATCAATGCCTAATTGACCCAGTGGGCAATCTGCATCGACCGTGTTTACCTTTAAAATCTTGGCCACTTCTTCACACAGTTGTTCCAAAGCCGTTGGTGTAGTCATCGCGTTATCTCCTTATGTTCTTACTTTTCTCAAGTGCGTTAATTTCCTTCTCGACCATTTTTCGCCAGCAACGCGCATGCAGATTTGAAAAAGTAAAGAAGGCGTGAATCAATATCCCTAACAGCCACCCCAATAACGGGTAGAAGAACCAAAGCTTCCCGCCCTGTATCAGGTTAATCGTTAGCAATAGAATATTTACAATTAAATAGATAAAGAAGTGAAAGTAAAATGCCAGTTTCTTTCTGGCTCTTCTTGCCGCAACCGCATATTCATTTTCAGGGTGCACGGTAATTGTTCCTTTCAAATAACAAGAGGAATCAAACGCCAGCTGTTTCTTTGATACGACCGATAGGACTCAGGGAAAGCCGCGAGCAAAACCCGTTCTTCAATGCGAATGCGCCAAAGAAAAGCCAGCGTCACCGGAACGACCAGCACAGCCATCGCCAGGTAACTTCCCAGGGCCAGCCCCATGCCGCCGAAGGCAACGATCACCCCCAAATACGCAGGGTGCCTGATGTAGCGGTACAACCCGCTGGTCAATAACTGGTGGTCATGCAAAATGGCGACGTTTACCGTAAAATATTTCTTCAGCTTCAAAATGGCGCACCAGCGCAACGTCAGGCCGAGGATAATAATGAACAGGCCGCACCAGGATATAATGTCATCCGGCTTTGCAAAACGAGCGAGTTTTAAGGTGTTAATCCAAAAGGCAAGCAAGAGGGCGCTATAGGTCACCACATTAAGCAACCTGACCGAGCCTTTGTCTTTTATATTTGCAGAATCTGAATTCGCATTTTTTGTTGCGCCAATGCATGATTCAGAAATAATCCACAGCAATCCGATTGCAAGAAATGCGTAATTGAAAAGCATTTAATATTATCCCTGGAAAAATTAAATACCCGTCAAATAAGACGGAAAAAATAAATACAGAATGATAACAAAATATTTCAAATGTAAGATAACATCTTAATTTGTAAATTCAACCCCAAAATGTTAAAAAATTTAATGAGAACCGGTAATTTGTGTGACGTGTCATACTTTACTGAAAAACAGCCGTTTCAATACCGCGTTGCGTACAGAGATGCCGCCCGCAGGGCAGCATTCCCCAGAAAATCCAGGCACCGCGGGCGTCATCCCCGATCGCCCGCCGGGACATTGAGCTGCCAGGAGAGCCCAAAGCGATCGTTGAGCCAGCCGAAGCGGGCGCTGAAGCCGTAGTCGTCGAGCGGCATCAGCACCTTGCCGCCCTCCGCCAGGCGGTGGAACGCCTGCTCCAGCGCCTCTTCGTTAGGCAGGTTGATGAACAGCGACACCGCCGGGGTGAAGCTGAAGTCATGGCTGATCGGACTGTCGATAAACACCAGGTTCTGCCGGTCGAAATCGATGGTCGCATGCTTGACCAATCGTCGCCCGTCCGGCGTCGGGTCGTAATGCTGCACCTGCATGAGCCGAAAACGCTCAAACACCTGGCTGTAGAGGTCAATCGCCTGCTGCGCCTCCCCCTGGAACATGACAAAGGTCGAAACCTGACTCATAACATCCTCTCCGGCAATCGTTGTGGTATTAATGGAGGATAGCGGATTACCGTTGAAGCGGCGGAAAGGAGCAACCATGAGCATCATTCATCGCCTGGCGCAGCCGGACGATCTCAACGGCCTGTTGGCTCTGTATCGCGAGCTGCGCCCACAGGATGCGCCGCTGCGCGCCGACGACGCGCGCCGCACCCTGCAACGCCTGCTGGACGATCCGGCGATCCGTCTGGTGGTGGCGGCAGACGAGGAACAGCCGATCGCCACCTGCATGCTGGCGCTGATCTCCGGGCTGGCGCATCAGGCGCAGCCGTTCGGCGTCATCGAGCACGTGGTGACGGCAGAGCCCTATCGCGGCCACGGCGTGGCGCTCGCGATGATCGAATACGCGCTGCAGCTGGCCTGGCGCAAGGGCTGTTATAAGGTGATGCTGCTGTCGGGGCAGCAGCGCACCGGCGCACACCAGCTGTATCTCAAAGCGGGTTTCGACGGCGATCGCGAGCGGGGATTTGTCATCAGGCGGCTCGAGGGCCGATAGCGGCCTGCAGCAAACGGGCAGGCCGCCAAGCGGGTTATTCGCTGTCGTTCTTCGCCAGACGGGCGTCTTTTTGGCGGCGATAGTCACGGGTGGCGGCCGGGATCGGCGTCACCTTGCCGGTTTCAATCCAGCTGCGCAGCCGGTTGGCGTCGGCGAAGTGGGTATATTTGCCGAAGGCGTCAAGCACCACCAGCGACACCGAGCGGTTACCGATCATGGTGCGCATCGCCAGGCAGTGGCCCGCCTGGTTGGTGAAGCCGGTCTTGGTCAGTTGGATGTTCCATTTCGGGTTATACACCAGATGGTTGGTGTTGCGGAACGGCAGCGTGTAGTTCGGATCCTTGAAGCTGGCCATGCGCTCGGTGGTGGTGCTGAGCTGGCCGATCAACGGGTATTGCTTGGTGGCGATCAGCAGTTTGGTCAGATCGCGCGCCGTCGACACGTTATGAATAGAGAGCCCGGTCGGTTCCACATAATGGGTATTGGTCATGCCCAGCGCCTTGGCCTTGGCGTTCATCGCTTTGATGAAGGCGTTGTAGCCTCCCGGATAGTGATGCGCCAGGCTGGCGGCGGCGCGGTTTTCCGACGACATCAGCGCCAGCAGCAACATATCCTTGCGGCTGATTTCGCTGTTCAGCCGCACCCGCGAATACACCCCTTTCATCTCCGGCGTCTGGCGGATGTCCACCGACAGCATCTCGTCGAGCGGCAGGTGCGCGTCCAGCGTGACCATGGCGGTCATCAGCTTGGTGATCGAGGCGATCGGCACCACCTCATCCGGGTTGCGCGCGTACATCACCTTATGGGTTTGCATATCGACGACCATCGCGCTGCCGGAGGCCAGCTCAGGCTGGGTGGCGTGCAGGGCGGCGGCGTTGTCGCTGGCCAGCGCGCGCGGCGCAAAGCCTGCGCCCGCCTGCAAAGCGAGCAGGGTCAGAACCAAAACACGTATTTTCACAGGCATTACTCTGAAATGGGGGCTTGAACTCAGCGAATTATATGTGAGGGTTCAGCGCTTGGCACTGGGATTATAGGGCGGATTTGTGACAAATTCTGTCGGCCAAAAAACGACGCAGCCCGCGGGCGCTCTGGGATGAACGCCCGCGTAGAAAAAGTTACAGCGCCGGCTGCCAGGCCGACTGCGGCAGCAGGTACAACCCCGGCGTTTGCCGCGCCCCTGCGCCGACGATATGGCCAATGCCGGCCGCCATCACCGCCAGCGTGACGTCGAAGGCATTGAGGCTGTCGCCGTAGCCGGCGGTCAGGTTGAACATCGACCCGTTGGCCAGCAAATAGACCGTCTTTTCATTCAGTTGGTAAGCGTTCACATAAGGCATCGGCTCGTGGTGCGGCAGGCCCTTAAGGAAGCCGACGTCGATCTCTTCCGCCACGTGTCCGACGTTGAGGATAAACACGCCGTCCTGCGCCTGTTGCAGATGCTGCGCCGAGAGCACGTTTTTCGCGCCGGTCGCGGTGGCGATCGCGTCCGCCTGCGCGACCCCGCTCGCCAAATCCACCACCTGCCAGCCGTCATAACGCGCCTGCAGCGCGCGCGCCGGATCGATTTCCGCCACCATCACCTGGCCGCCGTAAGCCCTGGCCGCCGCCGCCGTCCCCTGCCCGACCAGGCCGTAGCCGATCACCAGCACGCGCTTTTCGTGCAGCGTCAAATGGGTGGTCTGGAAGAAGGTGTGCCAGGCGGTCAGCCCAACCATATGCCGATTGTGCAGCCCCTCTTTCACCGGCAGATCGTCCCAGTTGAAGATCGGGTAGCGCGGCGCCACGCCGTTCAAACGGTTGATGCCCGATCCGGTGGCTTCCAGCCCGGCGACGATCTGCGGGCCGTTCGGCGATTGGTGCAAACGGGTGGTCAAATCCGCCCCCATTTCGCACAGATGGGTCGGTTGCCAGGCCAACGCGCGGTCGAAAGATTCCGACCACTCGTCGGCGCTCATGTCACGCCAGGCGTAAGCCTGCGCGCCCCGCCGTTCCAGCCAGGCCACCACGTCGTTCTGCACCGTGGTGGGATTGCAGGTGGTCAGAAAGATCGCCGCGCCCTTGTCCAGCAGGCCGGCCACCAGCGACGCCATTTTCAGATCCAGGTGCATATTGCACGCCAGCCGCACCCCGTGCAGGTCCGGCAACGCCGCCACCGCCGCCCGGGTGCGCGGCATATGGCGCACCGCCCAGTTCAATTCGCTCTCGAAATCCTGATACATCCGTTGCTCCTCTGGTGTGCCCCGCCGCCAGGCGTGGCAAAAAAGTTATCCCGCGCGGCCGAGCCGGCGGATTGCCTGCGGCGACAGGCCAAATACCCGGATAAACGCCCGTCTCATGCGCTCCGGATCGCTGAACCCCACCGAACGGGCGATCGCCTCCAGCGGTTCGGCGCTCTCTTCAATACGCCCCCTGGCCGCCTCCACCCGCAGCTGCTCGATCACCTTGGCCGGCGTCTGCCCGGTTTCGGCGCGGAACAGCCGGCCGAACTGGCGCTCACTCAGGCAGGCGGCGTCGGCCAGATCCGCCACCGACAGCGGCAGATGCAAATGCTCGCGCGCGTACGACAGCGCGGTGCGCATGCGATCCGACGACGGATTCAGCGCCAGCAGCAGCGAGTACTGTGACTGCCCGCCGGGTCGCCGGTGATAGACCACCAGCTGCCGCGCCACGGCCGCCGCCATCGTGGCGCCCAGATCGTCTTCGATCAGCGCCAACGCCAGATCGATGCCGGCGCTGATGCCGGCCGAGGTCCAGATATCCCCGTCGCGAATGAAGATGCGGTTGCTGTCGACGCGAATGCGCGGGTAGTTCTGCTGCAGCCGCGCCGCGTGATACCAGTGGGTGGTGGCGCGCTTGCCGTCCAGCAAACCGCAGGCCGCCAGAATAAACGCGCCGGTACACACGCTGGCAATGCGCCGCGCTCGTCGGCTTTGGTTGGCCAGGAACGCGGCCAGCGCCGGTGATTGCGCCGCCATCACGTTGCCGCTGCCGCCGGCGACGATAAGGGTATCGAAACGTTCGCCGCCGCACGACTGCGTGGCGATTTCCACCCCGGCCGAGCTGGCGACCATGCCGCCCTGCGGCGAGATCGCCACGCAGCGGTAGGCCGGCGGATCGGTAAACTGACTGACGTTATCGAACGCCGCCAGCGGACCGGCAAAGTCCAGCAGGTTGAAACCGGGGAAAACCACAAAACCGATCGTTTTCATGATGGCGCTTTTTGAGGGTTATCTGTCATATCAGCCAAATACAGGGCGGCTATTATGGCCCAGGTCCAACGATAAAAATGAGGCGAATATCATGTCTGAACCACTCGTGATTGTATTTCCCATCTATCAAGGCGTCACCCAGCTCGACTTCACGGGCCCACTGCAGTTTCTGCGCCGCATGCCTGGCGCGGAAATCATCGTCGCTTCGGTAGACGGCGCGGATGTCGAGTCGGAAGGCTTGCACTTCACCCAGCTGCGCCCGCTGCCGGAGATCGCGCGCTGCGATGTGCTGTGCGTGCCAGGCGGCAGCGGCTGCGCCCAGGCGCTGCAGGATAACGCGTTCATGCAGCAAATTCGGCGGCTGGGCGCCGATGCCCGCTACCTGACTTCGGTATGCACCGGTTCGCTGATCCTGGCCGCCGCCGGCCTGCTGCCAGGCAAACGTGCCGCCTGCCACTGGTCGATGCGCGACAGCCTGAAGCTGTTCGGTGCCATACCCAGCGCTGCACGTGTGGAACGCGACGGCAACGTGATCAGCGGCGGCGGCGTCACCGCCGGCATCGATTTTGCGCTGGCGCTGATCGCCGAACTGCACGGCGAAGAGACCGCCCAAATGATCCAGCTTTATCTGGAATACGCCCCGGCGCCGCCGTTCGAGGGCGGTACGCCGGAACTGGCCCCGCCGCACATTTACGCCAGGGTGCAGGCACAAATGGCGGAAAGCCTGGCGCGGCGCAGAGCGTTGGTGGCCCAGATCGCCCAAGGCTAGCAATCGGGCGTATACTTGCTCTTATGCGTCAGTCACATAAGGAGTAAGGAATGACCGATTTGGCCCACTACATTACGGACTACGGTTACTGGGCGTTGTTTATCGGCTGCCTGGCGGAAGGGGAAACCATCACGCTGCTGGGCGGCATCGCCGCCCATGAAGGGCTGTTGCACTGGCCGTGGGTGATCGCAGTGGTGGCGCTGGGCGGCATGATGGGAGACCAACTGCTGTACTTCGCCGGCCGCCGGTTTGAAGGCCGCGTCATCTCGCGGCTCAAGGGACAGGAAAAGCGCATCGCGCGCGCCAGAAGGCTGATCGCCCGCCACCCGATGCTGTTCGTTATCGGGGTGCGTTTCATGTACGGTTTTCGCATCATCGGCCCGGTGCTGATCGGCGCCAGCCGCCTGCCGCCGTCGCGCTTCGTGCCGCTCAACATCCTCGGCGCCATTCTCTGGGCAACGATCTTCGTCATGCTCGGCTATTTTGGCGGCCAGGCGATCGAACGCTTCGTTACCGGCTTCGACAAAAAACTCTCCAGCCTGGCGTTTGTCGCGCTGGCGATCGCCGCCATCCTGCTGGTGCGTTTCTGGTGGCGTAAACGCCACCCGGAGTAAGCAAACGCAGCGGCGTCAGCTTCCCTGCCGCGCCGCGCGCATCAGCTCGACCAGCTCGCGCGCCGCCTTGTCCAACGGGCGGTTCTTCAGCCAGATCAAATGCATCGGCAAGCGCAGCTCGTTCTTGGTGTTTTTGAATTTCAGCCGCACCAGACGCCCCTGCGCCAGCAGCGGCTCGGCCAGCGACAGCGGGAAGTTGCCCCAGCCCAGGCCCGCCTCCACCATGTTCAGCGCCATCGGCAGGCTGTCGGTGCGCCAGTATGCCTCCGCCACCTGCGGACGCAGATCGCGGCTGGCCACCATGATCTGCCGCACGTTGACCAGATCCTCGAGAAACAGCTCGCCCGCCGCGCCGTCCAGCGCCGGGTGCTGCGGCGACAGCATCGCCACCAGCGACTCCGCGCCGACGAAGTGGAACTGTTCTGCGCTGTTGATGTTCAGCCCGCCAAACGCCAGACAAACGCCGACGCGCTCCTGATGCAGCATGTGCAGCACGTCGTCCTGCGGCGCGCTGAGCACTTCAATGTTCAGCAGCGGATAGCGCTGCGACAGCGTTTTCACCGCCGCCAGCAGGCCGGCGCCGTTGATATCCGACGCCACGCCGATCGAAAGCCGGCTCTCCAGCCCCTGAGACAGTTCGATGGCGTGCACCTGCAGTTGCTTGAGCTGCCCGGCGATCAGGCGGGCGTGCGGCGCCAGAGCCAGCGCCAGCGCGGTCGGCGTCGGTTCGCGGTGAGAACGGTCGAACAAGGCAAAACCGAGCTCCGCCTCCATGTTGGCGATGGCCATGCTGACCGCGGACGGCACGCGCCGCAGCGCGCGGGCGGCGGCGGAAAACGAGCCGCGATCGAGCACCGCCAAAAACAGTTCGATATTGTCGCTGGAGAAATTCATTGTTTAACTTGTCAATAAAACTGACAGCTCCTGACTTTTTCTATCAATGTGATTGACGTTATCTTAGCCGCCGTCGCCACAGAGGCAACTAAAAACAGATCGGGAGAAAACGATGCAAGGCGTCAAACGCAAACTGGTGTATGTCACCGCTTATGAAATCATCGGCATGGCGATCTCGGCGCTGGGGCTGGCACTGCTGTCAGGCCATGCGCCAAGCAGCACCGGGCCGCTGGCGGTGGTGATCACCACCATTGCGGTCAGCTGGAACTTTATTTACAACTATTTATTCGAGTGGTGGGAAAGCCGCCAGGTGTCGCGCACCCGCACGCTCAAACGCCGCATTTTGCACGCCGTCGGCTTTCAGCTGACGCTGGTGGTGTATCTGATCCCGCTGATCGCCTGGTGGATGGGCATCACGCTGTGGCAGGCGCTGCTGCTGGATATGGCGCTGATCGTCATCATTCCTTGCTACACCTTCCTGTTTAACTGGGCATTCGACAAGCTGTTCGGCCTGCCGGCTTCGGCTCTGCCGGCCGGTGAATCCGCCTAAGCCTCGCTACGCGCCAACCGACCCGCTGCCGATCCCATTTTCTGCGCGGGTCGCCATTTCTTTCCTCTTATTCCTCGCCACGAAATATAAGAACAACACCCTGTAATTTGCACGGTAATTATTATTTTGTGATTTTAATCACTTTTTATTCCTCGATATTTCCGTCTTGATAAAACATCACATCTTTTTGAATAATATATCCTTTTATATTTGGATTAAAAAATAAACACACTTGTTCACGTTTTATGCGCAGTATTTTTTGCCACCATTACGGAGAAAAGGTAGCATGCTTCGCCGTTATTTTAATGATGGCTGTATACACAATAAACAGCGGAATGATGCCACGACCTCATTCTCATGACGATTGGTCATAGCAATCGTTTGCTCTCGTTAGAGCAGGGTTAACATAGACAGGTAAACAGGACGGATAATGCACTCACAAAAACAGTCGGCGGATGACAAACACGCCGCCAGAAGACGCTGGCTAGACTCTCATGAATCCGGTTATCACAAAAGCATGGGCAACCGGCAAATCCAAATGATCGCCATCGGCGGCTCCATCGGCACCGGCTTGTTCCTCGGTACCGGCGGCCGTCTCGAGTTGGCCGGGCCGGCGCTGGCGCTGGTCTATCTGGTGTGCGGGATCTTTTCTTTCTTCATCCTGCGCGCGCTGGGCGAACTGGTGCTGCATCGCCCTTCCAGCGGCAGCTTCGTTTCTTACGCCCGCGAATTCCTCGGTGAGAAAGCCTCTTACGTCGCCGGCTGGATGTATTTCCTCAACTGGGCGATGACCGGCATCGTCGACATTACCGCGGTGGCGCTATACATGCACTACTGGGGCACCTTTGCCGACGTGCCGCAGTGGCTGTTTGCCCTCGGCGCGCTCGGCATCGTCGCCACCATGAACATGATCGGCGTGAAGTGGTTCGCCGAAATGGAGTTCTGGTTCGCGCTGATCAAGGTCGTCGCCATTGCGCTGTTCCTGATTGTCGGCGTCGTCTTCCTCGGCACCGGCACCCCGGTCGCCGGCCACACCACCGGCATGCACCTGATCACCGAAAACGGCGGCATGTTCCCGCACGGCCTGCTGCCGGCGCTGGTGCTGGTGCAAGGGGTGATCTTCGCCTTCGCCGGCATCGAGCTTATCGGCACCGCCGCCGGCGAGTGTAAAGATCCGGCTAAAATGATGCCCAAAGCGATCAACAGCGTGATCTGGCGCATCGGTCTGTTCTACGTCGGCTCCGTGGTGCTGCTGGTGCTGCTGCTGCCGTGGAACGCCTATCAGGCCGGCCAAAGCCCGTTTGTCACCTTCTTCAGCAAGCTGGGCGTGCCTTACATCGGCACCATCATGAACATCGTGGTGTTGACCGCCGCACTGTCCAGCCTCAACTCCGGCCTCTATTCCACCGGCCGCATCCTGCGTTCGCTGGCGATGGGCGGCTCCGCGCCGAAGCTGATGGCTAAAATGAGCAGCCAACAGGTGCCTTACGCCGGCATCCTGGTCACCTGCGGCATCTACGTGATCGGCGTGGTGCTCAACTACCTGGTGCCGTCGCGGGTATTCGAGATCGTGCTGAACATCGCCTCACTGGGCATCATCGCCTCCTGGGCGTTTATCATCGTTTGCCAGATGCGCCTGCGCAAAGCCGTGCGCGAAGGCCGCGCGCAGCCGGTATCGTTCAGAATGCCGGGCGCGCCGTTCACCTCCTGGCTGACGCTGGCGTTCCTGCTGATCGTGGTGGTGATGATGGCGTTCGACTACCCGAACGGCACCTGGACCATCGCCACCATTCCGGTGCTGGCGGTGCTGCTGACGCTGGGCTGGTTCGGCCTGCGCAAGCGCGCGCAGGAAGTGAAGCTGGAGCAGCAGGCTCACGAAGAGCAGAACCCGCACTGAATCGACAAACCGCTCTCCGGAGCGGTTTTTTTTTATCCGCTATAACCGGCCGTAAAACGTCATTCTGGCGCTTTCCGACAGCATCACGTCCGGCTGCGCATTGTAGGCCAGCACCACCAGCATGCGCGTGGTGTCGCCTTCGGTCGGCGTCACCCGGTGCATGGCGTTGCGCCCGCGAAACAGCACCAAATCCCCCTCCTCGATCGCCAGCTGTTTGACCGCCCGCTCGCCGTCCAACACCTGCGTGACCCCAGCATAGTTCATCTCGCCGCGATCGGCATCGCGCAGGTTCTCCACGTATTCGAAACGCCCGCCCGCCTGCGGTTTCTGGATCAGCAGCGTGATGGCGAACGAGGAGTTGTCAAAATGCCAGCCCAGCTCCTGACCGGTATGGGCGTAATGCAGGTTGATCGACGACAGCCGATCGGCGTAGGGATACAGCTGCGCCTCATCCAACACCGCGCAGAGAAACGCGCGAAACGCCGGGGCATCGTACAGCGCGCGCAGCGGCGACTGCGGCGGAATATCCTCGTCGGTAATGCAGCCCTTGGATGACACCACCAGCCGGTTGCGCGCATGGTCGGCCGGCAGCGCGTCGTCCTGCGGCCGTAGATACACGTTGTGTTTGCTGGTGGCGTAAAACGCCGCATGGTGCTGTTCGGCGCCCTCCAGCCGCACCGTCGCCAGCGCGGCTTCGCGCAGAAATCCCGGCAGCACCAGCGCGCCGGCGCGCGCCAGCGTTTGCCGGCAACGGGCGCGGAACGCGGCGTCGTCGATGGGATGGGCGGACAGATCGATAATATCGGCAAGTGGCGGCATGACGTTCCCCTCGTGTGCGAAAGCCGGATGCCTCTCACTGTAGCGAATGCCGCATTGCCGCCATAACAAAAATACGTTATGGATAAGCTAACCAATTCTTAGCGATAAGCCCTGCCCATGCACTCACCGTCCCGTGCGCGCTTGCCCAAGCTGAGCGCCATTCTGGCGTTCGAAACCGCCGCCCGCACCGGCAGCCTGGCCCGCGCGGCGGATGCGCTGGCGCTGACCGCCGCCGCCGTCAGCCAGCAGATCCGCCAGCTCGAACAGCATCTGGGCATCACATTGTTCATTCGCGCCAAAAGCGGCGTCACGCTGACCGAACAGGGCGCGGACTACCTGGCCTACGTGCAGGAGGCGTTCGAAACGCTGCGCGTGGCGCAGCAGCACGTCGAGCGCCAGCGCGGAAAACAGGCTCTGACGGTATTCGCCCTGCCGGCGTTGGCCTCCAAGTGGCTGAACCCGGCGCTGGGCGACTGGCTGGCGCAGTGCCCCGACGGCGATCTGCGGCTGCACGCCACCCATGCGGCGGTCGATTTCACCCATTCGGCGGCGGACTTCGCCCTGTGCTTCGGCGATCAGGACTATCCGCTGCTGGAAAAGGTGCAACTGTTTCAGGATCGGGTGCAGCCGGTGTGCAGCCCGGCGCTGCGCGATCGCGGCGACTGGACGCAGCTGCCGCTGATCCACGTCGACTGGGGTAAGGAGAGCCAGTTTCTGCCGGGCTGGCACGAGTGGTTCACCGCCGCCGATCGGTCGCCGCCGCCGCGGCGCGGGCTGACCTATAACCTGACCTCGCTGGCCATCGACGCCGCCGTGCAAGGGCGCGGGGTGCTGCTCGGCCAGCGGCGGCTGATCGCCCGTGAACTGGCGGAGGGCCATCTGGTCACGCTGGCCGAACCGGCGCTGCCGCTCAGCAAACCCTACTACGTGGTTTATCCGCCGCGCACGTTGGAAAAAACCGGCGCAGCGGCGTTTCTCCGTTGGCTGCAGGCGCTGGCTCAGCGCGCGGTATAACCGCCGTCGATGCTGTAAAACGCGCCGGTGGTGAAACTGCTGTCGTCCGAGAGCAGGAAAGCCACCGTTTTCGCCACCTCTTCCCGCGTCGCCATTCTCCCCATCGGGTGCGAAGCGGCCATCTGCGCCCGCGCCGACGCCGGCAGCTCCCCAATCGCCGGCGTATCCACATAGCCCGGCCCGACGGCGTTGATGCGCACGCCGCGCGCGGCGAACTCCAGCGCCGCCGAGCGCGTCAGGCCCAGCACGCCATGCTTGGCGGCGGTATAGGGCGCAATCCCGGCAATCCCCACTACGCCGTTGGCGGAAGAGAGGTTCACTACCGCTCCGCCGCCGCCGGCGACGATCGCCGGCAGGCCGTACTTCATGCCGAAAAACGTGCCGCTCAGGCAGGTGGCGATCACCTCATGCCAATCGTCGACCGCATACCGATCGATATCCACCTCGTGCGGCCCGGTGATCCCGGCGTTGTTGACCAGCAGATGCAGCGCGCCGCAGCGCCGCACGATCTCTTCAATGCCCTGCTGCACCGACGGCGCGTCGCGCACGTCCATCTGCAACGTCATCACCCGCCGGCCTTCGGGATCGAGCCGCGCGGCGGCGGCGGCGAGAGGCGCGGCGTGGCGGCCGGTCATCATCACCGTGGCGCCGCGCCGAAACAGCTCGGCGGCGATCGCTTCGCCAATGCCGGTGGACGCGCCGGTCACCAGCGCCACCCGATGGTTGAAATCTTGCATAGCCGTTCTCCTGCCAAATTGAGTTCAAGGGGAACAGGCTAGCGCCGACCAGTGACAGTTTGCGGCAGCAGCGACAGCGCAGCACGTAATGCGCTCACAAACGCCGCAAAGCCCGCTATTTTATGCCTACTTTTTCTCATGCGAGACACCCTGTGGATACCCAACGCTACCTGCAGCATATCGGCTTTACCGGCGCCGCCCGCCCTGACCTCCCCACGTTGCAGCAGCTGCACCATCGCCACATGCTGAGCGTCCCGTTCGAGAACCTGAGCATTATTTATCATCAGGGCATTCAGCTGGCGCCCGAAACGCTGTTCAGCAAGGTGGTCGAGCGCAACCGCGGCGGTTTCTGTTATGAGCTGAACACGCTGTTCGCCCTGCTGCTGCGGGAGATCGGTTTCAAGGTGAGCTTCATCTCCGGCGAGATCCGCGCGCGCGACGGCCATTTCGGCCCGCCCTACGACCACCTGGCGCTGCGGGTGGATCTGGCGGGGCAGGCCTGGCTGGTGGACGTCGGTTTCGGCGATTCCTTCCTGACGCCGCTGAAAATCGTCGTCGCCGAGCCGCAACCGCAGGCCAGCGGCACCTTCCACCTGGAGCGGGAAGGCGAGTATTACCTGCTGGAACGCCGTAACGGCGACCAACGTTCACATGCCAAAACCCTGTATCGCTTTACCCCTCAACCGCGCGAGTTGCCTGAGTTCGACGAGATGTGCCGCTTCCACAGCACCTCGCCGCAGTCGCACTTCACCCAGCGCCTGGTGTGTTCACGGCCGACGGAGCACGGCCGGGTGACCCTCAGCGACATGAAGCTGATCGTGACCGAAGATCATCAGCGCCACGAAACGACGCTGCATTCGGAAGAGGAACGCCGCGCCGTACTGTGGCAGCATTTCGCCATCGATTTGGATCGTTGACGACGCCGGCGGCGCCCTTTTATTACGATTCTGTTACACCGATTGCATAACCGCGCTTGGCTGATTGCCAGCACCGCGGCGGCAGGCATCATAGGGCCATGATTCGGCAACAGAGTGCGAAAAATGATCCGTGTGATTCTGGTGGATGACCATGTGGTGGTGCGCTCCGGCTTTGCGCAATTGCTCAGCCTTGAGGACGATCTCGACGTGGTGGGGCAGTACAGCAGCGCGGCGGCGGCCTGGCCGGCATTGCTGCGCGACGACGTCAGCGTCGCGGTGATGGACATCGCCATGCCGGATGAAAACGGCCTCAGCCTGTTGAAACGCCTGCGGGCGCAGAAGCCGCAGTTCCGCGCGATCATCCTCAGCATCTATGACTCCCCCACCTTCGTGCAGAGCGCGCTGGACGCCGGCGCCAGCGGCTATCTGACCAAACGCTGCGGGCCGGAAGAGCTGGTGCAGGCGGTGCGTTCCGTCGATATGGGCGGCCATTACCTGTGCGCCGACGCGCTGCGGGCGCTGCGCGGCGGCGAGCAGCCCGCCACGGCGCTGGAAGTACTGACCCCGCGCGAGCGTGAAATTTTCGATCTGCTGGTCAAAGGCGACAGCGTAAAGGAGATCGCTTTCAAGCTCGATCTCAGCCATAAAACGGTACACGTGCATCGCGCCAACGTCCTGGGTAAGCTGCAATGCAACAGCACCATCGAGCTGGTGCACTTCGCCCTCGACCATCAGTTGCTGGCGGGGCATTGATGTCACCCCGCTTCCGGCCCTGGGTTATCTCGCTGTTTATCCTGTTGGCCTGGGGCAGCGGCTGGCTGATGCTGTGGACGCTCGGTTTCTACCTGACCCACAACGGCAATCAGGCGGCGCTGTTTCTGCCTCACGGCGTCTATCTCGCGCTGCTGATCCTGCTGGCGCGCCGCTATTGGCCCGCCCTGATAATACCGCCGGCTCTGCTGCTGTTCTGGCTGCACGGCGAACGCCTGCTGAGCGGCTACAGCCTGCTGGCCGCGCCGTTCATCACTCTGCTCCCGGCCGCGCTCGCACAGCGATTCTGGCGCCGTTTTCCGCTCTACTGGCAGCGGCTGACGCTGCTGCTGGCCGCCGTGACCGCCGCCTCGCTGCTCAATACCGCCCTGCTTGCGCCGTTTGTGCCAAGCCCGGCGATGCTGCTTGGCCTGGCGTCGTTTACCGGCGGCGTCTTGCTGACCCCGTTCGTCTACCTGATTTTTGAATTTCTGCGCCAGCAACACCGTTACCATCTGCTGGGGCTGGACACCCCCAACCCGCCGCTGCGCGCCTCCTTAATCATCTGGTGCAGCCTGTTTTTCGTTATCGGCATCGGCACCCAGATGGTGCTGTCGCCAGAAATCGAACGCCTGCTGCTGATCGTGGTGTTTCTGCCGAACGTGGTGATGGCGTGGAAGTTCGGTTGGCAGGGCGGCGTGCTGTCCGGCCTGCTCGGCAGCATGATGATCACCCTCGCCCGGCAGGTCGGCGTAGGGTTCGGCAATCTGGTCGAGCTGGAAATCTTTCTGGCGACGCAGGCGCTGCTCGGCATCGGTCTGGGCATCGCCATCAGCCGCCAGCAGCACCTGGCGCAAAACCTGCACCACTATCGCCGACGGCTGGAAGAAGAGCTGGCGGCGCGGCGGGCGCTGACCGAAAAACTGATCCACACCGAAGAAGACACGCGAAAGAACCTGGCGCGCGAGCTGCACGATGAAATCGGCCAGAACATCACCGCGATTCAAATTCAGTCGCAGCTGGTCAAGCGGGCGCGCGATCCGGCGCAAACCCAGGCCGCCGCGAACCAGATAGCCGATCTCGCCCGGCGCATTCATCACTCCACGCGCCAGCTGCTGCGCCAGCTTCGCCCGCCCGCGCTGGACGAGCTGGCGTTCAAAGACGCGCTTCACCACCTGCTGAATGAATTCGCCTTCAGCGAACGGGGCATCCGCTGCCGTTTCGATTACCGGCTGAGCGAGACGCCCGCCGGCGAAACGGTGCGCTTCACCCTCTACCGGCTGTTGCAAGAGCTGCTCAACAACGTATGCAAACACGCCGAAGCCAACGAAGTCGCCATCGTCTTGTATCAACAGGGTGAGCTTTTGCACCTCGAGGTGCGGGACAACGGCATCGGCATCCGTGCGGACAAGGTGCCCGGCTTCGGCATTCAGGGGATGCGCGAGCGGGTCAGCGCACTGGGCGGCGAACTGACGCTGGACACGCAGCGCGGCACGCGGGTAATTGTTAACCTGCCCACAAATTTGCAACAAACCGCCGACTAACTAGGAAAAAGTCTTAGCCACTCCGGACTTTCTCTCATCCCCTTTCCCTTTCACCTTCTTATAGTCACCACCAGGGAGGCGGCTATGCAGACACGCTCGGCATCTGAAATCGATCATCGTTACCGCGCGCTGCGCCCGCGACTGCTGCTGTACATGGTCATCGGCTACGCCGCCTTTTACCTGACGCGCAAAAGCGTGAATTACGTGCTGCCGGCGCTGCAAACGGATTTGGGTCTGGATAAAGGGGACATCGGCCTGCTCGGCTCGCTGTTTTATCTGAGTTACGGCCTGTCGAAATTCGCCGCCGGGTTGTGGCACGACAGCCACGGACAGCGCAGGTTTATGGGGATCGGCCTGTTCGCCACCGGCGTGCTGAACGTGGCGTTCGCCTTTGGCGAATCGCTGACGCTGCTGCTGGCGGTCTGGGCGCTGAACGGCTTCTTTCAGGGCTGGGGCTGGCCGCCCTGCGCGCGGCTGCTGACCCACTGGTATTCGCGCAACGAGCGCGGCTTCTGGTGGGGCTGCTGGAATATGTCGATCAACCTCGGCGGCGCGATCGTGCCGCTGATCAGCGCCTTCGCCGCCCAGCGCTGGGGCTGGCAGGCGGCGATGTTGATCCCGGGGGCCGTCAGCATGGCGCTGGGCATCTGGCTCACGCGGCGGCTGACAGGCACGCCGCAGGAAGAAGGCCTGCCGTCGGTCGGCCAGTGGCGCCACGATCCGCTGGAGCTGCGCCAGGAACAGCAAAGCCCGCCGATGGGGCTGTGGCGGATGCTGCGCACCACGATGCTGAAGAACCCGATGATCTGGTTGCTCGGCGTCTCTTACGTGCTGGTCTACCTGATCCGCATCGCGTTGAACGACTGGGGCAACCTGTGGCTGACGGAAAGTCACGGCGTCAACCTGCTCAGCGCCAATGCGACGGTGATGCTGTTCGAGATAGGCGGCCTGCTCGGCGCGCTGTTCGCCGGCTGGGGCTCGGATGTGCTGTTCGGCGGGCAGCGCGCGCCGATGATTTTGCTGTTCACGCTCGGGCTGATGGTTTCGGTCGCCGCGCTGTGGCTGGCGCCGGTGCATCACTACGCGCTGCTGGCGGGCTGTTTCTTTACGGTGGGCTTTTTTGTCTTCGGCCCACAGATGTTGATTGGCCTCGCCGCCGTGGAATGCGGGCACAAAGGCGCCGCGGGCTCCATCACTGGCTTTCTCGGCCTGTTCGCCTATCTGGGGGCGGCGCTGGCGGGCTGGCCGCTGTCGCGGGTCATCGAAGGCTATGGCTGGTCAGGCATGTTCAGTTTGCTGTCGATCGCCGCCGTTCTTATGGGTTTATTGCTGATGCCGCTGCTGATGGCGAGCGTTACCACCTCTACCGAGAGAAGGATAAAACAATGAAAAAAACGTGGGTCACTACTCTGATAGCGTCCGGCATCGCGCTGGCCACGCTGAGCGGCGCCGCGCACGCCAAGGGCCGCCTGGTGGTCTACTGCAGCGCCACCAATGAAATGTGCGAAGCGGAAACCAAAGCCTTCGGCGAGAAATATGACGTGAAAACGTCGTTCATCCGCAACGGCTCCGGCAGCACGCTGGCGAAAGTGGACGCCGAGAAGAAAAACCCGCAGGCGGACGTCTGGTACGGCGGCACGCTCGATCCGCAATCTCAGGCCGGTGAAATGGGGCTGCTGCAGCCGTACACATCGCCGAACCTCGACCAGGTGATGCAACAATTCCGCGATCCGGCGAAGCTGAAAGGCAACTACTCCTCGGCGGTCTACGTCGGCATCCTCGGCTTCGGCGTCAATACCCAGCGCCTGAAAGAGAAAAACCTGCCGGTGCCCAAGTGCTGGAAAGACCTGACCAAGCCGGAATACAAGGGCGAGATTCAAATCGCCGATCCGCAAAGTTCCGGCACCGCCTACACCGCGCTGGCGACCTTTGCCCAGCTGTGGGGAGACGATCAGGCGTTCGATTACCTCAAGCAGCTGAACGCCAACGTCTCGCAGTACACCAAGTCCGGCATTGCCCCGGCGCGCAACGCCGCCCGCGGTGAAACGGCGATCGGCATCGGTTTCCTGCATGACTACTCGCTCGAAAAGGAACAGGGCGCGCCGCTTGAGCTGATCTCGCCGTGTGAAGGCACCGGCTACGAAATCGGCGGCGTCAGCATCCTCAAAGGCGCGCGCAACCTCGACAACGCCAAGCTGTTCGTGGATTGGGTGCTGTCAAAAGAGGCGCAGGAACTGGCGTGGAAGAAAGGCAAGTCCTATCAGATCCTGACCAACACCACCGCCGCTACCTCGCCGAACTCGCTGAAGCTCGACGATCTGAAGCTGATCAACTACGACATGGACAAGTACGGCTCGACCGAGGTCCGCAAGGCGCTGATCAACAAATGGGTCAGCGAAGTCAAGATGGGTAAATAAGCCCACATTCTGCGCCTGTTGCCGGGTAAGCCTCACGCCTTACCCGGCCTGAACATCCGGGAAACTTATGTCACAGACACATGCACTCCATCTCGTGAAAAAACGAGATGCGATATTCCTTTGGGTCTTGCTTGGCTGGCTGGCGTTCGCCCTGCTGCCGAGCTGGAGCCTGGATTACGGCCTGCTGGAGTCCACCGGCGATGAAATCCTCGCGGCCTACGGCTGGTCACACCGCAATGTCAGCTGGCTTTGGTGCCTGTTGCCGAGCCTGCTGCTGCTGCGCCCCTACGCCGCGGCGGGCGGTGAACGGCGGCGGCGGCACGCGTTCGACGCCGGCTGGGCGCTGCTGTGCATGGCCTTTATCGTCGTCAGCGCCACGGTGGTGGGACGCGGCTTAGGCTACGCCACCCTGGTGCAATTAACCGCGCTGGGCGCCATCATGACGCTGGCGCTGACCCGCCTCGAATGGCTGGGCGGCGACCGTTTCGTTATCGGCGCGCTGGTCACCATCGTGGCGCTGATCGGCATCTTCATCGTCTGGCCGAGCATCGCGATTTTCATTCCGATGTTTACCGACCAGACGGGGGCATTCGCGCCGCTGGCCTTTATGAACGTACTGTCGCAGGCGCATATCGTTCAGGTGATCCTCAACTCCATCGCCCTGTCGATCGCGGTCGGCGCCGGCTGCACCTTCTTCGGCCTGGTGCTGGCGATTTACACCACCCGCATCGCCAAACGCAGCGCCATTATCGGCCGCATCTTTTCCATCCTGCCCATCGTCACACCGCCGTTCGTCGTCGGCCTGGGCGTCACGCTGATGATGGGGCGCTCCGGCTACGTCACCGAGTGGATGGTGGCCTGGTTCGGCCTGACCAACACCAACTGGCTGTACGGCTTTACCGGCATCTGGCTGGCGCAGGTGCTGGCGTTCACGCCGATGGCGTTCATGATCCTCGACGGCGCGATCAAGACCATTCATCCTTCGCTGGAAGAGGCCTCCTACACCCTGCGCGCCAGCCGTTGGCAAACCTTTAACGGCGTGTTCGTGCCGCTGCTGAAACCGGCGCTGGCCAACGCGTTTCTGATCGTGGTGGTGCAATCGCTGGCCGACTTCAGCAACCCGCTGGTGCTCGGCGGCAACTTCGACGTGCTGGCGACGCAAATCTATTTCTACATCACCGGCTCGCAGCTCGACTATCAGGCCGCCAGCACCCTCGGCGCCTTCCTGCTGCTGTTCTCGCTGCTGGTGTTCTGCATCCAGTACCTGTGGATCGGCAAGCGTTCCTACGTCACCGTGTCCGGCAAATCCTACCGTGGCGACGTACAGCCGCTGCCGGTCACGCTGGTGTGGAGCGTGATCGCGTTGCTGGCGGTGTGGATCGCCTTTAACGCCCTGCTCTACGGCAGCATTTTCTACGGCAGCTTCACCGTCAACTGGGGGGTGGATTACACGCTGACGCTGGATAACTTCATCAAGCTGTTCGGCCAGGGCATGAGCGACGGCGCGTGGCCTTCGCTGCTCGACACGCTGTTGTACGCCGGGATCGCCGCGCCGATCACCGCCGCGTTCGGCCTGCTGATCGCCTGGATTGTGGTGCGCCAGCAGTTCAAGGGCAAAAAGACCATCGAGTTCACCACCATGCTGTGCTTTGCGGTGCCGGGCACCGTGGCGGGCGTCTCTTACATTCTCGCCTTCAACAGCGCGCCGGTGTACCTCACCGGGACGGCCGCCATCGTCATTATCTCGATGGTGATGCGCAACGTGCCGGTGGGCATTCGCGCCGGGATCGCCGGGCTGGGCCAGATAGACAAATCGCTGGACGAAGCCTCGCTCAGCCTGCGCGCTGGCTCGCTGCGCACCATCACGCACATCCTGCTGCCGCTGCTGCGCCCGGCGATCCTGTCGGCGCTGATCTACAGCTTCGTGCGCGCCATCACCACCGTCAGCGCCATCGTTTTCCTGGTGACGCCCGATACCCGCGTGGCCACCGCCTACATCCTCAACCGCGTGGAAGACGGCGAATACGGCGTGGCGATCGCCTACGGTTCAATTCTGATCGTGGTGATGCTGGCGATTATTTTCCTCTTTGACTGGCTGATCGGCGAGGCACGCATCTCCCGTTCAAAAGCCAAAAACCAGGCGTAATGGAGCCCATGATGAGCCAGAAAAATTTCGTTGAACTGCGCAACGTCTCCAAACGGTTCGGCAGCAACACGGTAATCGATAACATCACGCTCACCATCCCGCGGGGGCAAATGGTGACGCTGCTCGGCCCTTCCGGCTGCGGCAAGACCACCATTTTGCGCCTGGTCGCCGGGCTGGAAAAGCCGAGCGACGGGCAGATATTCATTGATGGTGAAGACGTTACCCATCGTTCCATCCAGCAGCGTGATATCTGCATGGTGTTCCAGTCTTATGCCCTGTTCCCGCATATGTCGCTGGGGGAAAACGTCGGCTATGGCCTGAAGATGCTCGGCATTCCGCGCGCCGAAGTGAAAGCGCGCGTGCAGGAAGCGCTGGCGATGGTGGATCTGGCCGGGTTTGACGATCGCTATGTCGATCAGATCTCCGGCGGCCAACAGCAGCGCGTGGCCCTGGCGCGCGCGCTGATCCTCAAGCCGAAAGTACTGCTGTTCGACGAGCCGTTGAGCAACCTCGACGCCAACCTGCGCCGCAGCATGCGCGAAAAGATCCGCGAGCTGCAAAAGCAGTTTGATATCACGTCACTGTACGTCACCCACGATCAGAGCGAGGCTTTTGCGGTCTCCGACACCGTGCTGGTGATGAACAAGGGGCATATCATGCAGATGGGTTCGCCGCAGGATCTCTATCGGCAGCCCGCCTCACGCTTTATGGCGAGCTTTATGGGAGACGCCAACCTGTTCCCGGCCAGCTTCAGCGCGGAACATGTCGATATCAGCGGCTATCGCCTGCCGCGCCCCGCGCACTTTGCCGCCCAGGGCGCCGGCACGGTGGGCGTGCGCCCGGAGGCGATCACGCTGAGCGAGCATGGCGATGAAAGCCAGCGCTGCGTGATCGAACATGTCGCCTACATGGGGCCGCAGTATGAGGTGACGGTGGCGTGGCACGGTCAGCAGATTTTGCTGCAGGTCAACGCCACCCGCCTGCAGCCGAACGTCGGTGAGCGCTATTATCTGGAAATTCACCCCTACGGCATGTTTATGCTGGCGGACGCGGCATAATAAGCCTCACGCTTAAGCGGTAGAATAACGGCCATCCCACATGGGGTGGCCGGAAATAATCGCCAAAAACACCGTATTTATCTATTTTTACAATCCCACCCAAGTCCTTGTTCAGCCGAATAATAAATACATTCGCATTCATTAAAAAATAACCACCAAGGCCAGCGAGGGTGATATTTTTATTTAGATGGGGTAAGCTTAATCCCGCAGTCGAAATTATTTAACGGCCAACTCAAGGAGAAATTCATGAGCAACAATGCAAACGCACAGGCGCAGCTGGATAATTTACGCAACGTCGCTTCCCAGCTGAAGGAAATGCGCCACTATGCGCAGGCGAATACCGAGACGCTCTCCGCACACTGGCTGGCCTTCGATCAGGGGGAATGCAAAAATAAGGCATTCGCCGAAGCCATTAACGATCTGTTGAATAAACAGGGTGCCTGTCTGGAAGGGCTGGAAAAAACCATTCAAGATATCGAGATAGAATTAAACCGTCTCGACAAAGCCGCCTGATAATACCGATTTAAATAAACCCGCCACGTGCGGGTTTATTTTTAGCTACGGCAGATGACGCGCGCAATATCTCCCGAGGTCGTCAGCGCGCGTATTTCGCTGAACAGTTCGGTGGCTTCGTCATATTCTTTGCGCAAATAGCCCAGCCACTGTTTGATGCGCGCCACGTGATACAGGCCGGTGTCGCCCTGCTTTTCCAGATGGACGTATTTTTGCAGCAGCTCAACCACCTGCGGCCAGGGCATGCGCGGTTCGTTGTATTTCACCACCCGGCTCAGGTTCGGCACGTTGAGCGCGCCGCGCCCCAGCATGATGGCGTCGCAGCCGGTCGCCTGCAGGCAATCCTGCGCGCTCTGGTAATCCCAGATTTCGCCGTTGGCGACAACCGGGATGCTGAGCCGCTGACGGATCTCGCCGATCGCCGCCCAATTGATGCGATCCGCCTTGTAGCCGTCCTCTTTGGTGCGGCCATGCACCGTCAGCTCGCTGGCGCCCGCCTGCTGCACCGCATCGGCGATTTCAAAACTGCGGCTGGAGGAGTCCCAGCCCAGGCGCACCTTTACCGTGACCGGCAGATGGGCCGGCACCGCCGCGCGCATCGCTTTGGCGCCCTGGTAGATCAACTCCGGATCTTTGAGCAGCGTCGCCCCGCCACCGCTGCCGTTCACCAGCTTGGACGGGCAACCGCAGTTGAGATCGACGCCGTAAGAGCCCAGCTCCACCGCACGCGCGGCGTTCTCCGCCAGCCACTGCGGGTACTGCCCCAGCAGCTGTACCCGCACCAGCGTGCCCGACGGCGTGCGGCTGGCGTGACGCAGTTCCGGGCACAGCCGGTAGAACGACTTGGCCGGCAGCAGCTGATCGACCACGCGCAAAAATTCGGTGATGCACAGATCGTAGTCGTTCACGTCGGTGAGCAACTCACGCACCAAAGAGTCGAGAACGCCCTCCATCGGAGCCAATAATACGCGCATGACCAATCCCAGCTAAAAAAAGACCCGCAATGATACGGGTGAATGCCCGCGCCAGACAAGCCTCTGCGGGCATTAAAAACGCCATCAGCCCAGCCGACGGATCGGTTGGCCGGCGAGAAACGCCGCAATGTCCTCGACCGCCTCGGTGAAGTAGGCGCGGTAGTTGTCGTCCGCCACGTAACCCACATGCGGCGTCGCCAGCACGTTGGGCAACTGACGAAACACATCGTCGGCCGGCAGCGGCTCCGTCTCGAACACGTCCAGCCCGGCGCCGGCAATCTTCCGCTGTTGCAGCACGTCCACCAGCGCCGCCCGATCGACGATCCCCGCACGCGAGGTGTTGATCAGGTAAGCGGTGGGTTTCATCGCCGTCAATTCGTCCCGCCCTACCAGCCCGCGGCTGCGATCGCTCAGCACCAGGTGAATGGAGACAAAATCGCTCTGCTCGAACAGCGCCCGTTTGGACGGCGCCAGCAGGGCGCCCTCCTGCGCTGCCCGTTCCGCCGTCAGGTTCTGGCTCCAGGCCAGCACCCGCATGCCGAACGCCTGCGCCACCTTGGCCATTTGGCCGCCGATCTTGCCCAGCCCCAACAGCCCCAGCGTCTTCCCCTGCAGCGTGACGCCCAAGCCCAGCTGCCACGGGCCGTTGTTCCGCAGCCCGACGCTTTCCGGCACGATATGCTTGGCCAGCCCGAGCAGCAGCGCCCAGGTCAGTTCCATCGGCGCCGCTGACCCGCTGCGGGTGCCGCACACCACCACGCCGCGCTCGGCGGCGGCGGCCAAATCGATAGCAGCGTTGCGCATGCCGGAAGTGGTCAGCAGCTTCAGCTTCGGCAGCCGCGCCAGCAGCGAGGCGGTCATAGGCGTGCGCTCGCGCATGATGACCAAAATGTCGCACTCCTGCAGATGCACCGCCAGTTCCGCTTCATCGGTAAAGTGCGCGCTGATGGCGGACACCTCCACCCGATCGGCCAGCGCCGACCAGTCCGCCATCTTGAGCGCCACCTGCTGGTAATCATCGAGAATTGCGCACTTCAATTTCATCTCCGTCTCCTGGAATGTAGGGGTAGCCACCGTCCAGCCTAGTACGAAAATGCCGTTCCGCCAGGCAAAAAAAAAGCCGCCCGTATCGGCGGCTTACTCTTTGAGCAATCAGGCTTATTCAGCCGGTTTGCGGTTGCGCGGGCGGCGCGAAGACGGCGCACCGGAACGGCGTTGACCGTCCCCCTGCGGGCGTGCGTTGCCGTTGCCACGGTTTTCACGCTGGCCGCCGTTCGCGTTACCGCTGCGCTGACCGCCGCCGTTACCGGAACGCTGGCCACCG
>Ga0157366_1000212_pt1 | contig 28570 bp, 31 predicted proteins | sample AttbisABBM1_FD_113149 | JGI IMG/M metagenome (GOLD analysis project Ga0157366, IMG submission 113149) | Fungus gardens microbial communities from leaf cutter ant in Botucatu, State of São Paulo, Brazil - Atta bisphaerica ABBM1 | ecosystem: Host-associated > Fungi > Mycelium > Unclassified ...
AAAAAGAGGATTAGCAGATGAGTATGAATGTTAGAAAGGGTTATGGAACATAGATCAACTAGAAAATATGAAAGAGAAGCCCTAGAAGAGCAAGTCTCCTTACATTACCCTAGTTCTAGTAATCTTTGGATATCAAAGATAGAGATCCATGAAGTTGTCAAGAGTTTAGCAAGAATGTTTGAAGTGGAATAAAGACATGTAATCCACACTAGAAGTTATCAGGGAGTGTGGATGAGAAAAGAGATATTATTTATAAGCTAGGACAAATATAGTCATACATTATATCTTATTCTGGCTATATCCATTCCAACCTACAGATAATATTCAAGTATTAAACACAGTTTACATCTTATTATCCAAAATCTGATAAGGCATCTCAAAAGTCCAAATATGTTAGTTAGTGCATTATCTGAGAATATAAAAGACAGGCTGGAACAACCTTTGGCTTCAGCTTATATACTATATATCAGAATTAAAGATAGTAAACTCTATTTATTTTTATTTTCATTTATTTTATTTTTTAGACTTAGGATTAGTATTTAGTATAATATCACATGTGACTGTCACAAACTATCACACATCTGTCACAAGTCATGGTCATACAATCATGTGTCATATAGAATATCATAGAAGATTCCAGAACAATAATGTTATATTATATACCAATAGTATATAGTACATATATTCTTTAGAGTAGGCTAGGTTTAGTATAGCACAAACCATTAGCCAAGTTTATAAAGATAGACACTTTGTAACTAGAACTCCATCAAGTTCTCTTGTATTAACTCTAATACAAGATTCTGCTTTTGATTTACTCTATAAGTCTTAAGACTGCCAGAGGATAGCAAGATGTGTTATTACCAACACTAGAAGAGAGTTTCAGTTTTAGTCAATTTTCAGAATAAGCCAATACAGTGTAAACTACCAGATTATATACTAAATATACTATCTAATATAGTTATCTAGAATAGAGACTATTAAGTGAGTTACTCTGGTTTACTAGTAATTTTTAAATGTTGGAACTGGTAATCTATAGAGTTGGCAAGAGTCTAGTGAGAACATCCAAGGAAAAATGAAGAGATGTGATCTACACTGAAAGAGGTTAGAAAGTATGAATAAGGGAAAGGGTATTATCCATAGTTTGAGATGGATATGGTTGGAATAGAATATGACATCAAGGATTATTAGAAACCAGAGTAACTTGCTTAACAGTCTCTATTCTAGATAACTACCTTAAGTAGTATACTTAGTATATAAACTGGTAGTTTACACTATAATTGTTATAACTCAAAAACTTTAGAATAAATCAATAAGAAAGAACCTTGTATTGGGTAACACAAGAGAACTTGATAGAGTTCCTAGTACAAAACTATCTACCTTATATATGATAAGTTACTAGTTTATGTTACAGTACTATTAACCTACCTATGCATTATCCTTAAGATTAACATATGTCAAACATGTTGTAATAATATTGTTTCTTTCTAGAAGTTTCCACCATGTTTCTTTATAACATATGATCATGTGATAGTATAACAGTGACTGATGTGTGACACTGAGTCATGTCATGTAACAGTTTGTAACATTGACTTATGATATCATACTAATTCTAATCCTAAATTCCAAAATATAAAATAAAATATAAAATTAAGTCTACTGCTTCAACTCTGACAGTAATAGTCTTATTCCAAAAGTTAACCAAAACTGACACTATCTTCTGGCATTGGTGGTGACATACCTCACCACCTTTTGGTGGCCTCATCTTCCTAGTCCTATTAGAGTTGAAGATAATAAACTTAATATTTTTTATTTTTCCTTCTGATTTTTATTTTATTTTCCATTTTATTTTATTTTTTGGACTTAGGATTAAGGGTTAATGTGACATCACAAACTGTCACACATTTGTCACTTGTCACATAATTATATATCACAGAAAACATCATAGAAGGTTCTAGAACAAGATAATATTATATAGCATGTTCTATATATGTTGATCTTAAGGAAACACATGGCTCTTTAGGGTAGGCTAATGGTAGTATAGCATAGACCAGTAGCCTAGTGTATATGAGATATACAATCCAGTACTAGAAACTCTATTGAGTTCTCTTGTATTAACCCTAATACAAGGTTCTTTTTCTTGACCCACTCTTAGAACCAGTGCAACTCATAGAGGTACAGCACATAAGCTAAAGCCAAAAGTTATTCTGACTTCTGCTTCTGCATTCTCAGATAATGCTTACTTAACCATTTGGACTTCTGAGAGATCCTCATTGGATCTTAGATAATGAGATGTAAACTATGTCTAATGTTACAAACTTCAGACCTTAGAGTTGGTCAAAAGGAGAAACCTTGTATAGAGTTTACCTTATATACCATAGACTATGGTCTGTGTGCACACTGCAGCTACCTTACCCTAAAGTACATGTGCTTTCCACAAGGCCAACATGGTGTTGTCATGCCATATAATATTATTTGTTCTAGAATCTTCTACCACCTTCTCTGTGTCATGTGATTGTGTGGCAATTGTGACTGTGTCATGTGATGTCCACTAACCCTAACCCTAAGTCCCAAAATAAAAAATAAATGGAAAGGAGAATGAGAGTAAAAAACTAAGTCTAACATTTACAATTCTGACATCTAACAATGTATTTATAATGTTATTTTTATTGTCTTGCCATTACTTCAGGTTCAGTATATATAATTTTTATTATCATACTTTATCATGTGATCATGGTCACATGCTCCATCATTGTCCAAGAAAGGAAAAATAAATAAAATCAGAATAAAATCTAAGGGTTTTAAGTAGGTCATGACAATCATAATGAGGCTTGCCTACAATTATTGTGGCCACCAAAGCATTATATCCCATTGAAGCCAAGGATGCCTCCAAGCTCAGATCAGCTCATGTTCGTATTGCTCAATAGTACAAAGACGTAATAGTTGTAATTATACGACAAGTATAGCAAGTAATCTGGAAAAGGCACCAAATAGAAGCAAATCTTATGACATCTCTTCGTCGGTATCAGAAAGCATCTCCTTGCTCTTACTGAGGCAAAAATCACTACCATTTTTCCAAAGCTTCACAAAGTTGACTCACAATTGTTTTTTACGTGGACTAGCGGCCTCCTCGTCGTCATCGTCTCTGACGACGCGCTTTTTTGTCGTTCGCTATCATAAATGGATGCCACTAGTCAGTTCCGAGGAACAACTCATAAGCAAGGCACTACCTTCTTCGCTGGGCGTTCCCCCCCTTCTTCTTCAGTGAAAATCGCACCTTCCTCGTCGCCCGGTCCTGGCGATGGCTTCCTAAGCTTACCACGCCGCTTCTTGTGTGGTTCACTCTCGTCTCCACTGGGTACGTCACTTCTGGGCTTTCTAGTCTTTTTAGACTTCTTTTCCTTCTCTTCATCGCTGTCCATCCGAACTTCACGTGTCCATTCCATCGCTTGCTCACGAGCGATACGACGCTCTTCAGCCAATTTCTCAGCTTCAATGCGAAGTTTCTCTTGAAGTTCACGCTGGATGTGAAGAATTCATCAGTTCCAACAGACAATTCCCACCTAACTATAGCTAACCTCAATGGCTTCTTGCCGTTCTCTCTCTTCTTGCCTTTTGCGGCGGGCTGCTTCGAGTCGAGCTACTGTGTTTGCCTCGTGTAGTCTCTGTGCGACGAGGTTATCCTCCGCCTTTCGGAGCATGCTTTCACCATATTTACGACGGTTGTCGGCGATATCCTTACTATAAGGTACGAGTTGTGTCTTTACATTCGCGAGTGAAGCAAAAATCCTATCCGACTTGACGTTCACTCGAGTCTGCAGTGGTGGATTCTTGAAACACTTACTTTTGAGCGTGCGATGCCTGTTCAATGACTCGCTGGAGGTCTGAAAGTGATCTCTTGTTTGGTGGTAAAGCGAAAAGCATTTCTGCAGATTTTTGCTGAATCATTGCGATGTTGTACGTAATAGCTTTATCGCCTGGCTGAAGATGTAGAGCCTGTACATCCTTGAATGTCAAGGCATACTGTTGCCGACAATGACGTGCATGCGCACCTTTTGAGCATATTTCAGCGCTGTATTCATGGCAGAATATGACTGATCCTTTGTAGCTTTCGAGTACCACGATCTACCAAGACATAGCAAGATAGATATATTGTGGTTGTCGAAGAACCTAGATGCTGTCTCGTACTCAAAAGGTATCAGTCGGCTGTGGAATGAAAGAAAGGGATCCGCCTCACACTTTCAATCGCTCGATCAAACTCGTCACAAGCGAAATGGCAATGACCCATGTTAAAATACACACTGCCGTCGTCTTTCGACTCTCGAACTTTCGCGAAGATGTCCAGGGCCTCACGGGCATTCTTGACTCTCTTCAATCCCTCATCGGCAGGAGTAGTAATTGGTAAAGCTCCACCTAATGTGCCTAGTGCGTCCTCAGCCGTCACGATAGCCAAACCCTGGGCGGCAAATGCACAATGCGGATCTAGTTGTAAAGCTTTCTCATAAAATTCGGCAGACCGTTGAAAGCCTCGTTTTCGTTCCTTGGCGCCATCTGGCGAGTTGTCCCTACTTTCGCGTGATTGGTGGTATTGTATCCAGCCGGCAGCACACAAGAAGTATACATCATATTTGTCGAAATCTTTGAGCGTACTAAACACAAAGTCTTTTGCAATCTTGATGGAATTTGTTTGAATTAAGAAGAAGGTATAGAATGCACGGATGTTGAGATTGTTGTTTTGTGATGTAAGACATTGCTTGATAAGCTCATGAGCATCGTTGTGGCGGTTGATGTTTGAGAGCATTTGTGCTTGGCGAATTTTGGCTCAGCTGGACGTCAGCGTAGGTCCATAACAAAGAAGGTAACAATCACCATCTACATATTCTGGATGTCTGGAAAGTAACTTCTCATAAGCCTCTTTTGCGAGGCCTTCCTCCCCTTGATCTTCATACACACGAGCAAGATTATAGAGTATGGAGGTGGACATAGCTTCGGAGATATCTGTGCCAAGCCCGGCAGCTGTAGTGAGGGCCGTCTCATACATATTTCTTGCAGATGAAAGGTTACCCTCCAAGTGTTGTACTGCGCCGAGATTATTCAATAGACGTGGGTCAATCTTCCCAGTGGATTCACTGATGCGTAAGGCCTCCTTATAAGCCTTGTCCATTCGGCTCATGTTTTCACCTTGCCATAGGCGAGCAATTTCGGCGTGCATATCCATGTCATCCAGTATTCCACGCGATGCGCGAATTGGAGTGTGACCATTGGTTCGTGATTCATCAAGTTCAATGCTCTTCCCTACACGCTCAAACAAGTCTCGTGCGCGCAGACGCTCTTGTGTCATGTCAGCATTTGAAACACCAGGGCGCGGATGAGCGCAGAGAGACGCTAGCATCACGGTCGCTTCCAGGGATTTCTGAGGATTTGGAGGCTGTAGCAGGGTATCCAGAGTATGAATTGCCGCAGGAATCTCGTCTGGGATGATGAGAGGGGTGTGTCAATTGTAGGTCTAGGGGTATTAAAAAAGTACTATACCGTTTCGGAGTTGCATCTGAGCCAGACCGATAGCACCCAGGATCTGCTTCGGTTGTCCGTCTGTCGCTGAGAAATAGAATCTTTCCGCATGCACGTGCAAACCCTCTGCATGGGAGACTCTACCAGCTCGAAGATGCCCTTGCGTAAGGACCGTCAAGGTATCAGCAAACTGGATGGTGCGCTCAGCCAATTTTAACGCCTATTCCACATGTGAGCATTTACATCAAGGCCATAGGCGACCAACATACCCTTTTGAGATTGCCTTTGAGTAAAAATATTTCGCAAAGAGCATTTGCTGCAGCTGCACTCTTTTGATTCGCCCTAAACGCTGTCTCTAAAAGCTTCGTTCCAGAGATGAAAGCCTGCGTTCTGTCGGCCTCAGACAGATGAGTATTCTTGCTGATGTTGACAGCCTCAAGACCAAGAAGTAACTGGGCGACCCATCCCGAGGGATTCTACTACACCGTCACCAATGGTCGAGAAAGAAGTTTAAACACCACTTGCCACTTCAAGACTCCTCTGCCATGCAGCCCTTGCCTTTGTCTTGTCATCCATGGCCCATAAACAAAGACCAATACCTATCCGAGGATCAGGCTGACAATTGGGATTGTACCGCAAGACATCTTGGAACAGACGCAGTGCCTCCTTGAAGTTGCGTCGAGTGTAGAGAATATTCGCCTGAACAGATCCTTTCAACAGCATGAAATATTATACTAGAATGTAAACTACCTTTCCGAGAAGGGCGACTAGATTGGTTGGTTTCGCGGCGAGAACGCCGTCAAACGACCGCAGTGCATCATCCATTGAACGAGTGGCAAGCTGTTGGATACCTGTAAACGATTAATTCCAAAACATCAAGAGAGACGGGGAGATAAACCTCGTGTCAAGAAGGCCAACGTCTCGTTTGTGCGTTCTGTGGAATCACGAACTGCAGCATTGAGTAATTGTGCAGCTTCGCGGTAGTATTCTTCCTTTGGACGTTCTTCAGTCATGAGATCCTGACCTGATCAAGGAGTCAGCTAGAGGAGTTGGTTGGAGGACTTGTCTGGCCTAGTCTCACGTACGAGCGTCAGCAAGTATATGTTTGGGAGCTAGCCTCGACCGAGCGATCGTAAGATTGGCCAGAAGATAATAGATAGAAGGAAGCGAGGCAATCGATCCGTTTGATTGAAAAGCTGCACAGTGGATTAGTCGCACTGGCACAGCGCGAAAGAGACTTACAATCGACTGCAGTCAGCGCAATTCGTTCCGCCCCTTCAAGGTACCCCTTTCTCCAATATTCTCCTGCAAGCTTCGTCCAAACCCAGTCTTTGCATTGACCATCTTTCAATAGATCCAATACGTCATCTGGATTAGGGTCTAGGTTATCAAGATCGATTGTTATGACCTCTGCGGTCCCCAGGTCAATATCCACAGTGCGGCCTGGTGTAAATGTGTTGACTTCGTCCATGAAATTCATTACAAAGCTTTTCGAAGCCAACGCGAGTATATGATACAGAAGTAAATGGAATGGAACCACAATGTTTTGTGCAAAGTACAGCTGGACTTGGGGACTTGGCTTGGAGTCGCTTCAATCACGTGGTTATGCATCACGTTCCATGTGCAGGTCGTAATACCTGTGAGTCAGGAGCTCATTGGGCTGGTGTTTATGAACAGCGAGCCGCTATCAAACAAAATGGATGTATTCCATCATTCTCTTCTCCAGTTACCAATAAGTATTGAGTTTGTGTCAGTCAACCCAGAATTATGCTCTCAATCTCGCGACAAGTCCGCCATTATCCCGAAAAACAACAGCGCTGTTTCTCAGAAATGCTTATTCGAGAACGAGGCGTCCCTTGAATATTAATTTTCATATCGAGTCAAGATTAGGAAGTCACGATGAAGTCAAGATCGGGAGCTCTCTGATACTTTCGTTTGAGTTAATGCTCATGACACGGTATGATTTTAAGCAGCCGGGTCTCTGGCTAATATCTAACATCTGATCGACAGTTTATGCTCTATGATCGGAACGCTCTGGTTGCATGGACACTTTTGGCTCCTCTTTCGTGTCTAATAATCAGTAATCTCGCAGCGCAACAAGATGCAGGGCCAGGTGCTCTCATCTATCACGTCCTAAATGATTGTAAACGAAAGTAGCAGGATCGTTGTGATCGTATCTCAAAGCAGGATGTTGTTCCTGTTAATCACCAGATTTCTCAATTGGAGTTCATGCTTCATTTCAGTAATGATGTGTGTGTGTGTCAGACCACTCTGGAACCTCTGGTCAGCAAGGTATCGACTCATATACAAACCCGGTGACTGCATTGTGACGCTAGTGGCGTAGGTTGCTTTTAGCCGTCGTATCCTGCACAGTGAGCTTTCATTGAATATCTGATTGAGGTCTCGTGAAGATACCAAAGTTGTAGATTGACTATTCCTGAGTCGCCTTTGGAAGAAGAAGAATTTGGGAGTGTACAATGCATACATGTTTGAACCAGAGACGGAACGCCCGCGCCAAGCTCCAACTTCACACAATTTCTTTCACAATGCAATATTCACGTTCGAGAAGGACTTACTAAGTTGTGATAGGAAAGAAGCGTGGGAATCAATAATCAGAACGATACCCACTACAGCCAAACCACGTAAACCGACCGTGAATATTGCATACGTCGTTCCCAAGCTAGCAAGAGCTTCTTGGTACGTCCCAGTCATGATTTCTAGTGCCCTTTATACAGACAATGAATCGATCATGCATGTTTCGGGGTGGATGCACTCAACTTATCTTGGATGTTGATTTGACCTTGCTTCGCCTGCAGGTTTAACACAATATGGCCTCAAAACTTCCGTCCTGCTTGAGTGTAAAAGAGGATGATATCAAACTTCTGCTAGCTGCTCAAAGCCACATTGGTACTAAAAACTGCGACAAGCAAATGGAACCATACGTCTGGAAAAGGAGAGCTGACGGTGTGTTGGATATTGTCACCAAGCGTGAAACAGTTGTCTCACATGTATTTTGAATCTCACAGGCATTCACATTCTTAACATTGGCAAGACTTGGGAGAAACTTGTCTTCGCTGCTCGTATCATCGCTGCTATCGAAAACCCTAATGATATCTGTGTCATTTCGGCTCGTCCTTACGGTCACCGTGCCGTCCTGAAATTCGCCGCTAACACCGGTGCTCAAGCAATCGCTGGTCGTTTCACCCCCGGTTCTTTCACTAACTACATCACTCGTTCGTTTAAGGAGCCTCGTCTTATCGTTGTTACCGACCCTCGTGTGGATCACCAGGCCATCCGTGAGGCGTCCTATGTCAACATACCCGTCATTGCTCTCTGTGACACAGATGCTCCCCTCAAATTCGTTGATGTTGCCATCCCTACAAACAACAAGACCAAGCACTCGATTGGTCTCATTTGGTGGATGCTCGCCCGTGAGGTTCTGAGGCTTCGTGGCACGATACCCAGATCGAGTGATGGCTGGAATGTCATGGTCGATATGTTCTTTTACAGAGATCCTGAAGAGGTCGAGAAGCAGCAACAAGAGGAGGCTGCAGCTAAAGCAGCTCTTGTTACCAGTGAAGAGACCCCTGCTCAGCCTACCGAGTGGGAGGTTGCTAGTGGACATCAAGCTGGTGCTGTCAACCCGACTGAGGCAGGCAAGTGTTTTGATGATCATTAGTTATATGATTGTTAAGCTTTCTTTTACAGTAAGCCTTGACTGGGCTGATGGCGGTGCAGGCAGTGGTGATTGGGCAGCAGAGCCCGCGGGTTCAGGAACTTGGGCAGCTGATGTTCCTGCTGGTGGAGGTGGTTGGGATTGAGAGGCTCTCCTTCTTGATGCTTTTCTTCCGGGCACATGTCTCCGAGTATGCTTTGTGCTTTATTATCACAAAAAGATAGGATGTGTCATTTTCTCATAATAATTTCTTCTGATACATTTTGAGAGTACATGAGTTGGTTGGCCCAAGATAATTTCCGAGACAGATCCTTCGAATTTCTGTACATCTTTTATTGCAGATCACAAATGGTGAGGTGTGATGTTGAGAGCCCTGGTAAAGAGAAGCCAAGTCAGTTGCAAGTCAGTTGCTTGAATACTACAGCTTTTAGGACTGACCATGAAGGAATAACTTTTTTAACTGAGTATCGTAAACTACAGTTGTAATTCCAGATGCAACCCCGCCACCGTCCTCAAAAATCTAAATGATAATTGTTGCAGAATATTCGACAACCCAAAAAGTACACACTTTGGAAACTTTGTACTTCTCACCGTAGAACGCATCTGGGCCCATGTTGATGGAGAAGCGCAAGGCGAGGGAAGGAATGGGAATAGTAGGATTGTCAAAGAAATTCTTCATTAAATCCAGAAGGTTGGGTAATCCTGTGGATCCCGTCAAGATTTCCGACTCAGGTACGAGAATGACAGAAGATGTCACCTGCTGCCCAGACGTGGCCTTCTGAATCTATTGAGAGATTATCTAACGGATAAGCTGTGGGGACACATCAGTATCCGTCAGTTCGAATTCGTCTCTTCTACATGAGCCTGGACTATCAACACACCAGTTTGAACGTAATCGGTAATGACCAAGGTATTATCTGGCTGCTCTTCAAGGACTGAAAGTCCACCAGACAGCGTATGAGCGACATAAAATGTGCCATTGGAAGATCGAACAATTCCATTGTTGGTGAACATGTTCTGAATAGCATACTTGCACCCTTCTTTGATGTCACAATAGACGACGGAAGTAGCTTTGTGTTTGAAGAGTACACCAATTTTCCTCCACTGTTTAAATCATGGCATGAGAAGTAGAGATACTCAACCAAGCAACCTACAATGCCTAGTTTGTGGCCATGATCATTGGTAAAATAGAAATCATTACCATCGTCTGACCCAGTAAGATCGTTCGGCGCTATCATAAGCGGACTTTCGACGGTACTAACATGAGTGAGTTTATTATTTCCCAACCTGTGCTTGAATATTTCCACAACAGAGTCAGCACCTGACAATCGAGCATCCACTCCCTTTGGTGGCCTATGATTGATAAGGTATACGAAGAGCTCGGATGGATCCAACGCTGAAGGGACAATATCCATGCCATGCGATGAAAATCCGAAATCGCCATCGACGCCGGAAAACTCTAGTTTTCTGATTTCGAAGGTTTTCATGTCATATATCGCGACATAGTCCTGTGATGCACCTGTCGCATTGAGGCGAAGGTCGGAGGGCAACCATAGTGTACGGTACTCAGGCTCGGAGCACGCCAAGAAGAGTTGACTGGAAGGCTGATGAAGTACTATTTCTGTCGAGCTTGTCGTGATGTCTGGTTCAAGAACTAAAAGAGAAATGCTCACTCTCGCAAGCTCTAAGAGTAGAGATCTTCTGACACCTCTCGTTCCCAATGGGCACCACAAGACGGTTATATCCCAAGAAGAGGAACAGATCCTTGAGATAAAATTGGTGAAGGGCTGCCGCTAACGCTGCTACGATAGCTAACACATTCAAAATTATTCGCGCCATGTTAGCGAGAGAGTAGGAGACAACCACCGGGCAACCGGGGCGTACATCTATTTATTCATTCATGACCTAAGTGTCATAGGAATCACACCGCGAGAACAAGGCTTAAATCACGTTCTCAAAAGGAATATTGAAGTTTCTTGACATGCTGAAGAGTGTTTTTACATCTGAGATCTTGATACATGCACCTGGTTCTGGTTGACTAGTGGAAAAAATACAGAAGGCTGGATGAGCTTTATGTTTTTCGCTTGAATTTCTGGTCAACATAGGACAAACCATAGGACAAAGCTGCCAGATGGACGTGCGCTGTCAGTTCTGTCCTAATGCGGCCTAGAAGTCATATAACTCCTAACAGAACAGGCGTCATGCATGACGCCGAATTTACGGGGTTCTGGTATTCGGATATTTTTTCACAGGCTTGTCACGTAGGAGAATTTGTGGATACGTCTTCTTCTGCGTCGATGACGAGTTGGGTGTGCAAGTGTCGCTAATATTACGTCCAATTTCGACGTGTTATGGCCAAAATGTGGTCGCATAGTAAGATTAACCCGATAGTGGTGGACAAGCCAGAAATCCTGAAAAGCGGACGGGTCTGGCCAAGGTAAGGAATCAGCGAGTGAGTTCCGCGGGTGCTTGCGCTTTGAGGTAGGAGCTCTGGATGAGTTGCTGAAATCGCCGTTTTATGCTCTGCGGTCCGTACATAGTCTCGTGAGACTTGCGGCTGTATAATGCTATCTTCGTCGGCAAATTGATCACTCGACATGCCCTCGTGATAGCTTGATAAGACACAGTATCCGAGCGGATTTTACCCTTATCTAGGAGGTTTAGTTATGCTCGCGGCAACACTTGTTCTTCCTCTACCATTGCCATGGGTAATGCACCGTCTTCCAGGATGCCTGCGCTTACGAAGGTTACCCCTAACGAGTTCGACGAAAAGACCAAAATGCCGAGGGAACTCAAGGAACTTGATATTTCCCTGTCGGGGCTCCGGATTACTGTACCCCTCTCCAGCAGTGGTCAGTTGACACTGGACCATGTATCATCTTGGGAGACTGCTGCAGCATGCGACCCCAAAGCCCAACTCGCCAGAACCGTCTTGTCTCATTCGGATATTCGGTCTGCATTGACCTCGCGCTCTGCAAGAGTTTTTGACCAGCACGTCTTCAACAATGTTATCGACTTCAAAACAGGACCCGTTACAAACCAGAAGAGTAGTGGTCGATGTTGGCTCTTCGCTACTACCAATGTGCTCCGTTATAACATCATGAAGAAGTTCAGATTGAAGGAATTTGAACTCTCCCAAGTGAGTTAGGACCTCTGCTGTGTCATGGCTCTAATTGACATCAACTTTTGAACAGTCCTATCTCTTCTTCTGGGACAAGCTCAACAAAGCTAATTACTACCTTGAACTAATACTTGAGCATGTGGACCTTCCTATTGAGGATCGGCTCATCAATCATCTCTCTGGCGACCCCGTTTCAGATGGTGGTCAATGGGACATGGTGGTCAATCTTCTGGAGAACTATGGCATTGTTCCACAATCCATCTACCCTGAATCTTTGCACTCTTCATTATCCAGTCCTCTCAACGGCCTCTTGAAGACCAAATTGCGCGAGCACGCACTGATTCTTCGTGATCTGTCTGCATCGTTATGTGAAGTTAATATCGTGAAAGAGACAGCTCTTGCTACTCTGAGAGCAAAGAAGGAAGAATTGATTAGGGAGGTGTATATGATCATGACTGCCACTCTTGGTGTCCCTCCGATGCCGACTAGGAACTTTGTTTGGGAGTATAATGATGCTGACGGTAAGGCTGGACGCTGGGAAGGTTCACCCCAGCAATTATATAAAGAGTTTGGAGCCAAACCATACTCGGTTTGTCTGTCGATCTTCTGAAGGGTATAGACTCATTGGTATGAATTTTCAGCCCTCCGAGTCTTTTTCTCTTATCAATGACCCTCGAAATGAGTATTCTAAGCTGTACACTGTTGACAAACTCGGTAATATCTGGGGTGGCCGCCCTGTTCTCTGTAAGTACAGTGAACAATAAATAGAGGTTGCATCTCTGATTCCAGTACAGACGTCAATACTGAAATTGAGAACATGAAGAATGCTGTCATTAAAGTTCGTCATGGCCTAGACCTCTTGAGCTGCCTACTTAGTTTTTTTAACAGATGATCAAAGCCGGTCAACCTGTATTTTTTGGGTGTGACGTTGGAAAGTTCTCAGACAGTAATGTTGGTATCATGGATCCCGCACTATTTGAATACGAGGTTAGGAGTCTGCCTTTTGGGTCTGCTTCAACATGACCCTGGAGTACACTGATGTCTCTATACCGGCTACAGAACACCTTCGACATCCAGCTCGGTCTCACTAAAGCCCAGCGCCTTCAAATCGGGGAGTCCTCAATGACACACGCCATGGTCATTTCCGGGGTGCATCTCGACTCTGCTGGACGGCCTATCCGCTATAAAGTCGAGAATTCATGGGGAGAGGCATCTGGCCGCGAGGGTTACATGGTCATGACTGATAGATGGTTCGAAGAGTGAGTTGCATTTGTATATTTTTCTGGAGGATATGTGGGTACTGATATAATCAAATCAGATTTGTCTATCAAGTTGTGGCTCCGAAAGCGCTGGCGCCAAGGGAACTTGTCGCTGTCTTCGAGTCTAACGAGAAGATTATATTACCGCCCTGGGATCCCATGGTATGTTTTCGTGCCTCTTCGTGATGTACACCCGAATTATTTGTTTCCTGCAGGGTACCTTGGCATGAGTCTGTGAACAATGAACCTGTACCCCTTATCTGATCTCTGGTCTACTTACCAGATACTTTTTGCACTTGTAGTGACAGCTGTATGGCTTTTCCAGCTCAAGATACAGTCCAATTGCCTGAAGACAATATTCATGAGATGCATGTGACTGGTGTCTCATCCCTTCTTTAGTCTCTGTCCGCCACCTGCTCAGATGCGTTAAGCTCAGGCCGGGAGGCTATTTGGGCTCAAAGGCTATGGGCAACTCCGACAGTCGGGAATCATCAATGACTGAAAAACAATGGTAATAGTTGAACATTCAATTCAGTGTTGATTTTGGAACGACGATCCATCCGCCATCTTCAATGTTCTATCACGACGACCGAGCAAATTACGCTCAAGGGTGCCATGTTGCTATCATTACTCAAGAAGCTTGAGCGCTTAAGGTCTGAGAATTAGGGACCGGAGTTTGGCATCTCTTGTGTCCCGCTTGGTTTGCATTGTCAGCCGCCTTGCGTGTATACAGCCCTATAACGACCTGCGGCTTGCAATTGCAATTCACTGTCTACGCCTTGGTCGTGAAATTACCATTATCTGACTGTTGCGTGTGCGCAAGGGTGTCGTCATGGCTTCATTGGTTGATAGAGTAAAGAATATGGTTAGTGGTCGGAGTGAGCGGGATGCATGTACGTGTTATGATTCTTCCGTCCATACCAGCAATAAGTCATTTACACTGATGAATGCTGTAGATAAACCTGTACAAATGGAAGAAGCTGCTGAGAGCCAAAATTCACTCTCGACGAGACACGTCACAGGGCACTATACCGACAATGCAGAACCTAATGCCGATTTGGATGCTGAGGCTAACGTTGGGTTGTTGGCTCACAGCTCAAGTGGCGTGATGGAAGGGGAAGAGGAAGAGAAAACTGGATGGAGAACACCAAGAGAGAATCTATGCAAATGTTGTGGTACCAAGTGAGTGGTAGTGCTTTTGGTTGAGACCGGCATTGAGCATTGTTGCTTGTGTAGCTGGAAGAGTCCTTTGAAAGTGGTAGGCATTGCAGCACTGTTGGCGTTTATTTTTGCTATATACGAGTTACTTGCATGGGCATTCTATGTTCGTACTATAACTCTTCTGCAGATTTAGGTTACACCAAGTACTAACAATCGAAACAGGAACCCCCAGCACCTCCACAAGGACTTGAGCATCTCCCAGTGTTTGGCACTTCACTAGGATGTCATTCAGCTTCATACCTTTACAATGATACTCATACCCTCACCCTCGATGCGGCTATGCACCCCGAACGATTTGACCATGGTGTCGACTTCCGTGGAGATGCAGTGGGAACCGTCACTATCACTTCCGCCTCAGCCGATTCTTCCAATGTCCGATATGAAATCACACTCCGGTCCAATGACAAAGACCTGCTTCAGAAATCCATCATCAGAATGCCCGCTCTGGACGACTATGGGCACTTATTTGAAAGTATGGCAGTTCTTACGTCACCAAGGATTCCGAAAAGCCATCCCAACACATGTTTCCGATACGATGTCAAGATTCTTGTTCCTCCATCGCTGAAGAGTCTTCACCTGGCCTCACATACACGCACACATGTCAAGTTCGACGAAAAGGCGAAAATCAACATGGAGGGTTTGTTCGTGACTTTGTTCACAAATGACAAGAATAACATCATTCAGAGCTCGAGGTCTATCAAGGCGAACACTCTCAATTTGCAGACGACGAGAGGATGGCTTGTGGGCGATATTGCAATTGTGGATGAAACGAATCTGAGTACCCAGCGAGGGGATGCGATATTACATGTACATGTACATCCCGAACCACCGAGGGATAAGAGCAATCCGGAGCTGGCTGCATTTGATACGACGACTGGTGCTGGGAAGACCAGTGTAGTTATTCACTCCAATGAGGGCATGAGGAGACCAATTGATGCAACACATATTTCGTCAAGAAATGGGCCGATGAAGTTCACGTATAAGAATTCTGGATTTGATGGTCTTCTCAGGGTTCAAGCAAAGGAGCTGGAAGCGGTAGGGATGGAGAAGTTGGATTCGAGCAACGTGCAGAAGGGTGAGAAGTGGAATTATTTTGTCAGGGACAAGGATGGAAAGGATAGGATTCGTGTAAATAGTCGAGGTCGGGTTGGGTTGTATTTCTGATTGCGATGGGACTCTCTACCTGTAGTGATTATAAGATTAGACAGACAAATCAGCACGTTCATTGCCGTCATGCGCTAAGCCGCTCTTCGTCCTCTGAGGGCTTTCGATTGATTCCGTCATCTGTTTGGGATGTTGAGTAGGAACATGAGCGTCGCGGGTTCATCATGACATCTGCCATGACATCTCTCCGGGTTGTGGATATTTGCAATATAAACATGGCAACAGTCTGTCATAGAGATAGGTGATATAATGACTGGAAGAACACGAGAGGAAAATGAACATACGGCAACAGCCAACCCGAGAAATATCCGATCCTTCCATCTATCATCAACAACTCCACTTGAATAGAGTTCCTGCCTTCGTCGCCGCGCTGCCCGATAAGCAGCAGTCGTTTGATAGCTCCGATTCTCTAGCCCTGATGATGAACTACTATTACCCGTGCGGGATTTTTCTCCACGTAGGATGTCATATGCGGTTGTTATGGCTTGAAATCGTTCGCGTGCGATCTCTAGTGGGACTACGCCACCAACTTTGTCAGGGTGGTATATTCTAACAAGATCAAAGTCTGAATTAAGAGTGTGAACAAATGAGCTAGGTGGACAATGATAGAAGATGGAGGACACACATCGTGCCTTGATATCATTTTCAGTTGCGGAATGAGGAAGATGGAATATTTGATGAGGCGTTGGACTTTTGTGGGTTGGGTAGGGATATGGATTTGACGAAGGAGTAGCATATTCGCGCAGTTGGGGATTATTACATTTTGCCGATAGTTGTAGGACGCGACGTCGAGAATGACACACAAGTCTGTGCATTGATTTTTGAGGGAGAAATAAGTGTCAAAAGATTTGGATTTCGCCGAGGATGACGGATCTGATCGCCGCTCGTGCCGAGTCGAATGATGTTTCTAAATTCACTGCGCCAGCAAGTCGATACCGACTATTGATCGATCCCAATCAATACATCGGAGGGTTGGAGCAACAGAGATAAGCTCGCAGGACTTGTTGGCTGTGTGGCCCCTCATAATACCCGCTGCCAATTTCCAGGACACAGCAGGCAGCCTCGTGTACGGATGCCGGCACGTGCCGCAAAGAATCCGAGGGCGGGAATTGATGCCAACTATCTCATCCAACTGCACTACTACTGAATGGTCCTTTTGACACCAGCCCACTCTCTTCCTAGACATTAGACAGAGTTTAGATCTGGTCTCCGAGTCGTCTTCGAGGGTTTCCATCGTCCCTCATCCTGACAAGAACAATAGCAAGTTAGTTTCTTCCCTTTTTGGCAGTCCGGTGCAATGCTTATTATTGTCCACAGGCGGAAAGAGCATTCCACTTCACCTTTCTCTTTCTTCATGTTTACTGTTCTCGCCGGGTCGCGAGCTTTTATATTTCCTTTCCTCCTTCTACCAGCTTTTGCCCATTCCCAGGAGCTACTCTGTGTGTATCTGCTACATTCGTACTATCTCTATTACTGAGCATTTTCTATAGTCGCTTCTTCCGTGACTTATTGTGAGGAGCCCAGAACTATCCTTATTCAACAATTCGATCTCGCCTTTTTTCCTGCAAATAAGTCTGTATCCTTCAACATATCTGCGGCCAGCGTCGTACGTCTAGCTCTTTTGATGCTGTTCTCTGAGTCTTTACATCTCGCTCTCAGACACCTAATGTAAATATCACCGCCAATCTTTTTCTTAATGCTTACGGGATGAGCCCCATCAATGTCACCCTCGACCTTTGCAGCGTCCTTGGTGGTGCTCTGTGCCCCTTGCCAACATACAATTTTGTCGGCGCGGATTCTATTCGCCTCCCCTCATCCCTTGATATTGCCAGCAGAATTCCAAGTATCGCCTTCAAGATTCCCGATTTGGAAGGCTTTGCGCAGCTCACCTTGACCGAAATTGGTACCGGCAATACCCAAGCTTGTATTCAGGCAACTCTCTCCAACGGTTGGTCCACTCATCAACCCGCGGTAGAGTATGTGACAGCTAGCTTTGCGCTCGTAGCATTCCTCTCCGCGCTTTCGCACTCCGTGTTTCCTGACTCATTGACTCCATTCCGATTCCTGGAACTGTTCTATCTTTATCAAGCCATCGCCAGTAGTGCATTTTTGAACATCAATTACCCTTCAATCTACCGCGCCTTTGCACTCAACTTTTCATGGGCAGTTGGTTTGATACAATCTCGCGCATTATCGCTTCAGCATTCGGTCGATATTATGCGGGCTCATACGCGCGGAGGAATGCCAAACTCAACGGACAACTCTGCTGTGGGATTCGTCAACAGGAGGCTCAGTCCATTCAACTATAATGACAACATTGCTACGTCAGGCCTCTCCTTGGCTCGACGTGATTCAGTCGCAGTTTATGAATTGCTTGGCACGGCGCTGAGCTCTAATTTCCGGATGGATGCTGTAGCCAATCTGAACTCGCCTTTGAGAACGAATCTTGTACCCCAGCCCGCGACTGTAGGCCCAGTGCCGCTTGTAAATGCATCAAATTCATTGGACGCAGGCATTCCCATCTATGTCAACTCAGTGCACATTGGCACAGCCAATGCGTTCATGACCACCTTCATAGTGTCCTTGGTTGTCTTGGGTGCCCTTGGAGTGAGTTTAGCCTGTGTATATGGCATTGTGGTGGTGATTCGACGGTTACATACCCATAAGAGCACAGCCTGTCAGCTTGATTGTCCTGCTTTTGTGCAGGCATGGTTAGTGCGATTAGTAAGCACTTCATTTGCTCAGGGAAACAGTGGACTAATGAGGATTGAACAGACCCTACTGTTGTTGTTTCCTCTTTTGATTTTCACATTCTACCAATGGACATTAAGGGATTCTTGGGTTCCTATTCTTCTCTCTGCCATTACATTCGTCGGACTTCTTGTGTTCCTCGTCTATCCACCTTACCTTGTTTTCCGCTCCGTTCGACGGTCGAAGGGCGCATATGGACTTTATTCACACTCCTTGCCGACACATCTCTCTTCACTTGGTCCCCTGTATGCACAGTATCGCCCCGAGCGTTACTACACGTTCCTCACACTTCTTATAGTACCCTTCATTAGAGCTATTTTTATCTCATTTGCGAAACACAGTGGACTCGTACAAGTGATTCTACTCCTAATCACGGAATTTATTGCGCTTGGCCTACAGATTGTACTCAAGCCTCATCGGACGAGGGGAGGCGATGTTTTGAGCACCTATTTCGGTTTAACAAGACTCGTTACGACGGGCCTCCTGGTCGCATTTGTGGAAAGTGTTGCATTGCATGCTATCCCGAGAACCATCATTGGTGCTATCATCGCTGTCATCTGGTCCTTAGCGGTCGTTATCCTAATCCTGGACTTGGTGATCTTCCATGTTCTCGTGCCCTTGTGGCAAGTTGTCACAGAACAAAAATCAAACGAATCCACAACAGCGGTGGGCTCACCTTCCAACTCTGGAGACTCGACATTGGAGAAAGGGCAGAAAAGGTTGGCCTCAGATGAATATCCTCTGGATCAACATCATGGTATTCTCCCTACCGATATGGGTATTACGCCTGTACCTTCGTGGGATCGTATCACTGCGGGTCGTAGGGCGTTGAATCCAACACCAAATCAGAACATTCCTCTGGATCCGGAGGTGTTACAAGCCTATCCCATCTCACCTAGCGAGTCCGTTTCGACAAGCCATGGCTCTGACTTACCAAGTATGTACACGAGGGATTCAAGGACGACCACTGTTGGGTCGTTACTCCCTCGTCGGTGGTCATTTAGCACTGGTTTGGGGGGTCTGGGCCCGAGAGATTCTTCGCCTACCAGTCCAGCAGGATATTGCTCGAGACCGCCATCAGGATCGCAGCATTCATACGATAACTCACGATCAACTTCGTATCATTCACAACCCTCGACACCTTCAACAATGGCAGGTCGATCGGAAGAGTCTGGAGGAACGAGATTGGAAGCTATTCGCGAGCAACCATCGCAAGGGTCTGAATTGGATGTGCTGCGGTTTCAACCGTCAGTAGTGGATTCATCGTCGTCAACGACGGCTAAGGGGATGAGCTCATGAATGATTTTTTGTTCGACTGTTCTTGACTGTTGAAATTTGTGTTCCAACGGTCTGCTTCTACTTGTATTATATGCATCGTATTTTTCCTTCTTCCAGTACTCTAGTGCTTTCCGTTACGCATAGCATTCACACTCTTTGCATGGTCTTAATCTCAGACGTGCATTTATTTACACGTTCCTTTGCATCGCAGAATTCACGCCTTGCATAGGACTCTTCTTTTCCTTTGATTCCACATAGTAAGGACAACGTTGTGATCCTCAGAGAATGTTAGTCGTGTCGTTCCTTCCCACGGAGGAACGGAGAGACCCGGATCAGTTTGAGAGAAACCGGTCACAGTCACCACAGTGAACTCTCTTTCTTCTTCACAAATGTTGCTCACCTCTGCCCGCACTTTCTCTGCCATTCCAGGCCTCAGTCGTCGTGCAGCCTCAGCCATTGCCTCCAATTACTCTAAAGCCGTTTTCGATGCCTCCGCCAAAAAATCACCTCAAACCCTTACCAAAGTCGCTACAGACTTGTCCAACACTTCTGCTGCAATAAAATCTGATCCAGAAATCACAGAACTTATTAGAAATCCTACGTTGTCCTCGAAGGAACGTGCTAATGGATTGCAAAAGCTTTTCACCAAGTTGGAGCGAATTGGAGCGAAGAAGGAGTCTGTGTCGGATATCACGAAGAATTTGTTGACGATTTTGTCAGAGAATGGACGGTTGCCAGAGACCCAAGAGGTTATTGAGGAATTTAATGTTTTGTTAGCGCAGTATAAGGGAGAGTTGACGGTGACGGTCACTTCGGCTGCGCCGCTGGACAAGGCTATGCTTACTCGACTTGAGGGTACACTTAAGCAATCGCAGACTGCTCAGGTTGCCAAGGTGTTGAAGATTGAAAACAAAGTATATTTAAAAAAAAAAGTGCTCTCTTCATTGACTTGAATTGACGTGGGGTTTTTAGGTCAATCCTAGTATTCTTGGTGGTCTTATTGTTGACTTTGGCGAGAAGACGATTGACTTGAGTGTACAGTCGCGAGTGACCAAACTGAACAATGTCCTCCAGCGTATGTTTTTTGATCTGTATTGAACCGTGTCTGCTCAACTGATGTGTTTGTTTTCACAGAGTCGGTCTGAAGAATGTGATGCGCTTTGGAAATAATGTCTCTTGCACACTGCATCCTGTGTACCCTCACGTTCATTGGTTGTCCTACAGCCATTAGTAGTATATCCCGCTACCCTCGTCCTCCCTTGGCCCGACACAAGGATCAACAGTCGTTAAACAACATTATTTATCATCATTAACCGAGGTCCATTGGCTATATTGTGGCTGTATGTTGGACAAAACCACCGTGTTTGAGTGTTACAGCTTTGCGTCCTGATCTTGCCAGGACCATAACAGGGCAGCTGGTATGCATGTACTGTTATACGTTGTACCGTCGAGTGAAGTGAATGAGCCGTATGTACATGATGAGTGATGAGTGGTAGTGCTCAAGGTAGTGCTCAAGCTGGCACTTTTCAGAAAACACGGATGTCTGTTCAGAAATCGAAATGGTATATATACAGATTTGCAGTGTTTACTCTCCAAGATAGATGGTATGTTAAATGAATCTATGAGGAAAGTTTCACAGAGTTGATGTAAAATATCAACGAGGTAAGCTTGGAAAATTTCTCGATGGCTGCCAATTCCGTTGACGTTGAGATTGAAGAGGAAAAATGCTTCCATTTGCCTGAACAGAAGATTTGTTTATCCCAATCTTCTTGATGATGCGTAGCGGTTGTACTGGTTTCGTGAACACTAGCGGACGTATCGGTGTGCTCGGATTCATGTGCGATGGAGCCTCATGAGCAGAAGGGCTTCTCGTCGGTATTTTCGATAAGCCGAAAGTAGACCGAATGGGGGTTGTAGGTATCGACTGACGACCTTCAGGGGGTACATTTTCTTTGTTGGAGGAAGACAGAGGTCGAACGGAGGTGATGTGTATTGATGAATGTTGTTTGGATGGTGCAGTAGGTTTCTGGTTTGGCCTCAATTTGCCCATAGGATCTGGTTGTTTTGGAAGATTTCGTTTTGGGGGCGCCAAGAAACTAGCGGACGTGTCTCGAAATTTCTGATGCCGAGGACTGGGATCCTCAACGATGTACAATGTAATTTTCTGTCCTAAAGGAGAAGATGAAGATGAGACGGAGGTGAGAACAGGTTTGTTCGAGATATCAGAAGAAGTAGTCGGAGATTCATCAAAATGCGGTGGATTAGTTCCCTTCTTGCGCATCACGGTTGGCGGGCGAACATAACGGATAGAATCCACTTCTGTGGGGGGTGTGGGAAGCCCGACGCCGGTCTGCTTAATTAACAAAGAAAAGCAGGGTTTGAGTTCAATAAGCATTTTTCGATAAGACTCGAATGTGAGGGTATCACCTTTACTGATAACGGCGGTACAGCATGGTCAGTGTCGAGAGTTCGTGGCCTACTGGCTTTGATGGCTTTGGACCTCACCAAGGGTATTTGTTCATTAAAGCGTACTCTTTGACCTGCCAACGCCTGGGCTTCCTGTTCTTTGTCTTCTGGTGCGGTAACTGTGGGCAATCTTGAAATAACATTCTTTATTGGAAGAAGAGAAAGATCACGAGCAGAAAATGGTACCGTTGCACTGCGACCACGACCAGTAGCAAAGGATGTTGCGGGCCGGAAGGGGTTATAAACAGAAGGAAAAGAATCTTCAACAGCCGAGGCACTGAGGGGTGTTCCGTGGTCCAGTGAACTTGCGATACTAGAAGTACTGAAAATCCCGCGAATGCGCTCTAGGGAGCTGGACGGTGCGTGTGAGCGAGGTTTTGCGATATCGGGTAGAATGAATTTGTCCATTGGTTTACTAGAAGCAAGAGGTGCCATGAAATCGGAATTCCAGGACGACAGGGTTACCAGAGAGAGATCAGAACGGACGGGGGCTCGGCTTTTAGCGTGATAGAACTCGAAGAAAACCGAGGCAGGAGATTTGAGCATAGCTTCAGGAGTCAAAACCATGGGTTTCTGTTCTTCCTCCTTGGTACGTATATTCTCACCAGCGCGTAGCCTGTCCAGCAGACCATCTAACATGTTTGCTCGTTCTTTTGTGATATCCATACCGCCCAGTTGGGAAGGAGAAGGAGTAAGAAGGTTGCCATTCTTTGAATCGCACTTGGCTACATGTCGCCAAAATATAGCAGCCTGAACACTCTTATCCGCTCGAAGACGCGCAGCGGCAGCTAGCTCGATGGCACACTTGTATAAATCAGACTTAGTGACATCCGGTGGAGTGAGTATTCTGGACCAGGGAGAGACTGGATTAGATGCAGCAGACAAGATGGCGGAAACGATAGCCTCGTCAACGGAACAGCCTGCCTCTACGCTGAAGTATGCGTCCTTGAGAACATGTTGATGGAGGTTTATGTCGATCATAGCACGAACAAAGGCGTCGCGCTGTTTAATAGAAAATAAAAGCTCTTGGGCCTTCCTGGTACGGAAAATTCCTTGAACACGCTCAGAACGAAGCTCTTTAGTGAGTGTCTCGTTCTCCATTTCGAGCTGACTGTTCTTTGAAGTGAGATCATGGACCTGGATACGCAAAGCTTCCACATCATCAACCATCGTGGTGTTCTTCTTGGAGAGTGATTTGACAGAGCCTTTTAGGACGGAATTTTCCGCTTCAAGAACGCGAATCTGCCTGGTGGCCATTGACAATCGAGCATTCAAGATGGCAACAGGGGAATAGAATACAGCAAGTTTTGTACTCCCTGCGGCCATAGGAAGAGCAGAAAGAATACTGGACACGTCACAGAGAGATGCGGAAGTTCTCATGATAGTAGATTCGGTCGATGCATTTGGGGCTGACGCTGACATTAAATAGATTTCAAGGTATTTTTGGAAACACAATGGTTGGCGATGGCACTGAAAATAAACAAGTGTAAATAGGCCTACTCATCTCCCACACCGGCGCCGACGGTGACGACGAGAACTTTGTCAGTCCAAGTCCTGCGGTGACACACATACAAACGCGACACGCTGTACGCTGCGTTAGGAGCCCCGCACGCCGGTTGCGCTCCGCCTGGCCCGACCACCACTCACCACCGCCATCAGGTCCCAACTTTCCATCATTTGCAGCTCGCGTGCATCTACCACAAGACTACTGCTCGGTCTGGAGCGCTCGTCATGACTGTAATCCAGCGCAAGGTCCAGCACATTCCCGACGAGGTCCAGAGTGAGTGTTCTCGCTGCTGCCTGCATCGAGCACAAGCTGAAGTGTGTACAGCCGTGAATGAGCCTGGAGTGCAGTACGAATGCGATGCATGCGCATGTGACCTCACCCACACCGTCCGCATTAAATGCGCGGATCCCCAGTGTACAAACGATGAGGGCGTCGATATATGTCCTCCGTGTTTTTGTGCTGGAAAAGAGTTTAGGAACCACAAGCGGTGGCACTCGTACCGCGTCATTGTAAGTCTCATTCATACATGAAAAAATCAAAACAAGTCGTGACCGGACTCAGGAGATGAATTCGTATCCGATATTCACAGAGGACTGGGGGGCAGATGAGTGCGTCCTCGAATCCTTTTATTTATTCCACTCAAATTCTCTGATGTGAATGAAAAAAGGGAGCTGCTTCTCATAACTGGACTTACTCAGCATGGAATCGGTAATTGGAAACGAATTGCAGAACATCTGGGCACACGAACAAAGGAGGAAGCAGAACAACATTACACAAAAGTCTACGTCGAGTCACCAGACTGGCCCCTGCCCGTAAGCAGTCTCAGCGAGTTGATCCCGTCATCGGCAATTGATTGTTTTAGAGGATGGATCTGCATTTTGAAGTGGACCCTGAAGAGTTTCAGGAGCGAAAGCGTCGGCGAATAGCTGACATGAACTCCGTGGCACCTCCAGCGCAAAAGGTAGCCCCGACTTCTGCCCCAGGTGTGCACGAGATTGCAACCTTTCTGCCTGGTCGTTTGGAATTCGAGCACGAGCTCGACAATGACGCTGAAGATCTGGTAAAAGATCTCGAATTCGGAGTCTGTTTAGAATGGGGAGGGGATCAAATTCTTGAAGATGATCAGGATCCGGATGTTCGTGCCCGTGCCAAGCTTGCAGAAGAGCGGAGAAGTGGGTTTGTTGCATCGAATACCTCGAAATCACTGCCAACTGGAAAGGGGCCTCCTGCGCCACAGACGAATGGTTCCATCAACGGTCACCACGTTAATGGAGACATCAAGAAAGACATAAAATCAGAAGATGCTACAATGACGAGCAGCACTGCAGGAGAGGATGAAGAAGTCGAAGAGCCAATGCTGCCTCCTCCACTGGAGTCCAAAGAATCGCTGGCTTTTAAGCTGACCTTGCTCGAGATGTATGCCCAACGAGTTGAGAAGCGGCAAGAAAGTAAAGCGGTGATATTCGAACGAGGGCTGTTAGATCACAAGAAGGTAATGCATATGATCTATGACTTCAAGCAATTCTGACCCTCATGCAGATGCAAGCTGCAGATAAGAAGCGGCCAAGAGAGGAACGTGAAATCCTTCATAGACTGCGGCCATTCGCAAGGTTGCAAACAGCAGAGGATTATGAGTCATTTGCCACAGATATGCTGTGTACGTTTAGGCCACTGGGTAACGAAGGAAATGCCTGATTTTTGTTATAGATGAGGCTATTCTGCGCAAACGGATATCTGAACTACAAGCTTACCGTCGTCTTGGTCTGTGTACTGCGGCTGATATTGATAAATATGAACACGATCTTGCGAAACGAGTGTGTAGACCAACTGAATCGTGTGTTATGTGCCTGATTTTTGTGTAGACTCAAGTTAAGGCTGCAGCCCGTGATTATGATCGATCGCAATATCGATCCAGTGGAAGACAATCATCAGGCCCTGATCCTAGGCGTTCAAGCCATCCATCATTTCATGAATCGGATGATCGGCATTCCAGGGAGCCAACACCCCGATTATTGGCTGCACCGCCTATTCGGCGACCTCGTATGTTAATTTCTCATCGTTGTGATTACGCAAAACTAATGCTCCCCACAGCTCAACCCCTCAATTTGGCGAACAGTCCCTCACTACACCTGCTAACACCTGCAGAGCAAACGCTCTGCTCTCAGCTTCGAATTCTCCCGAAACCCTACCTTGTTGTCAAAGAAACGCTTGTCAGGGAATACGCTCGCCGAGGAGGAAAACTTCGTCGGCGAGAGGCCCGTGACCTAGTCAAAATCGATGTCAATAAAACCAGCCGAATATGGGATTTTCTGGTGCAAGCTGGTTTCCTCAAAATCACGAATGACCCCACCAATCTCAATGCATCTGCATCTATGGCTACTGGCTCCCAAGATACAGGGTTCGTCCAATTGTCAACTATGCAGGACATGTTGACTACAACTTGTTTCACTCCTGTAGCCTTCACCCTGTAGCCATTAATGGCTCCCCCTCCAAATCTCCTCGTCTTCCAATCCTCCCCGCCATTGCCTCAGTTTCTTCCGCCACTAGTGCTAATGGCTCACTATATAGTACATCCCAGCCGGTACCTAAATCTTCGTGGTCTTGAAGCTCAACATAAGCAGATTCACGCGTCCTCGGATTCTCAAAATTGCTCATGACTAGACATCGGAATCAATCCCTTTTGCACATTTTGATAATAATGAATTATTTGTCGTATATTTTCATCAGCTGTTCTAGTATTGTGAACGCACCTATTTTTGCTTCTTTGACCCCCCCTTTGTTTTTTCTCTTTGACTTCTCTTTTACTTACATGAAGATTTGTAATTGCCATTCTTCTCGTAGGCATCTCCATGTTTCGGCTGCACTTGTATACTAGACACACCACTGCACATTTTTACGCACAGCTAGTAGTCAATAACCGTCCGTGTGTGTTCTCTCTTTCAGGTTGACTGCCCGCTTCGGAGACCGAAAGAGGTCTTCGACCGCTTCTTACAGTGTGCGCAAGCCATCGATATGAATGAAGTTATACCTAACCTGGTGTGGTGAATCCTATTGATGATCCTGCACCTACATGTGTACCTTAAAGGATTCTCGATTCTCACCCCACTATTTATCTTCTTCTCAGACACTTTCAGCTCCTGAGAGCCCTCCTAGACTTCTTGACTCGCTCATCAGACATAACCTATTGAGGTGTTGAATAAACATTCTGCTTATTCATACTCATAACACAGCCACTCAAGTATCATCTAACTCACCAGCTATTCTAAGAAGTCCATATTGTTGGAAAAACAGAATGCACAGCAGCATGGTGCAGTGTGGACAACTGATTATCACTTACCAATAGTAAGTTCTGTGGTGGAGAGGCTCAGGAGCACAAGAAGACAAGATGATAGTATTGATCTAATCTATCTGAAAATTTTACATTAACTACCTAATTAGTCATACTACTGATCACAATATGAATGGTTAGTAAGCAAAATACTTCGCATTGCCTAAGACATCAGCTGTTAAGTAAAAGAAGTATAAGTGGATGGGCTTGAAGTATTTCTAAGCTAAGACCAAGATAAGAGATAGACATAAATGACTGAATAAGACTTGACCAAGATTTTTAGTCAAGATATCAGCAGGATTCATTTTCCCATCAATATGATATGGTTTAACATGTTCATTCTCAATTAGATCTCTTATATAGTAGTAGTGAAGATCAATATGTTTGGAGTATTTCTCTTGTATAGGGTTGAATCTCCAGAAAAGTGAACCAAGATTATCACCATAGAGATAAGGAGTCAGAATATCAAAACTGATCTCATTGAGGAGGTTTCTTATCTAAACAAGTTGATAGTGTTACAAACTTTATTCAACTTGTATTTTTACAACCAGTGGACTGATTTTCACAAACCAAGTTGTATTGGAAAGATGAGAGCTATTCTCATATATGTGGGATGTCAGAGTTGAAGATGGTAGACTTTATTTATCATCATCTTATTTCTTATTTTCATTTTCATTTTCATTTTTTATTTTGAACTTAGAGTTAGGGGTTAGCATAATATTACATATCTGTTACATGTCATGGTCATGGTCACACAATCACATGTCACATAAAAGGATGTAGAAGGTTTCAGAACAATAATATCATACAACATGTTTATTATATGTTGACTTTATAGATAGTATATAGTCTTTAGGATAGATTAGATAAGGTCTCATATAGACTAACTAGCTAGTATATATAAGGTATATACTTTGTACTAGGAACTCTATTGAGTTCTCTTATGTTAACCCTAATATAAGGTTTCTCTTTTAATCTTACTCTTTGGTCTTAAGTTGTAACATGAGATATACAAAAGTGATAACAGATTACTAAGATATCAGACTATTAGTAACTACAAGTTTTATTGGCTATTATCTCAGAAACTATTAGATGGATTCATATGATCAAACTTGCATTGAAAAGTGCTCATCAAACTATCTCTAGTGATATATTATATATTATATAAAGATTAGTATTCATAGAGATATAAGTATATTAATATAGTGATATAATTAGTTACCTTCTAAAATTAGCCTAATATCTGCTATAATAAATGATAGCCCTATTAGATATAGGTTTTGATCATATG
>Ga0157366_1000214_pt1 | contig 28290 bp, 26 predicted proteins | sample AttbisABBM1_FD_113149 | JGI IMG/M metagenome (GOLD analysis project Ga0157366, IMG submission 113149) | Fungus gardens microbial communities from leaf cutter ant in Botucatu, State of São Paulo, Brazil - Atta bisphaerica ABBM1 | ecosystem: Host-associated > Fungi > Mycelium > Unclassified ...
TGAAGCAAGCGGAAGAAACGGATGAATGGCCTCTGTGACGGTCATATTGTCGCGAGGCTTGATGACCGTTTGTTCAAAAAACGTACTTAGCGTACGTTTTCGTACGGTTGGGCTTCAGACCCCAATAAGAAAAAGTGAGGTCAGTAATGCTAACGCAAAAGATCATCCGGCAGGAAATAGAAGAACTGAAGGCGATTATGGCCAGTGACTCACTAGTTGTTCCTAGCATGTGGGAATGTGCAAAACCCGGAGTATTAATCCTACTGTGGTTGTTTATTTGTCCCCTGCTTGCGTTTTCATTAAGCAACGTAATTTTATCAGAAGTGGCTAGTGCCGTGGGTTTTAGTACATTTATGGGTGTTATCATTGCGTTTGGGATTACAAATGGATTGGGTATGGTCTATGCAGTGCCAAGGGATTTCAGGGAGAAGTCAATTGTAATGATGTTAATTCAACGTAAGGTGGTCAAGTATTCTACAGTGTACATGTTAACTGTGTTTGCTTTGGCTTTATTTGGTGCTTTCGGTATTCGTGATTCTTTTGGCTATTTGATGCCGCTAATGTTTATTACCGGCGGTTTTGTATTCTTTTTTAGTGCTGACATCTCCCGTTATAAACTCTCGGCATTCACCGAGATCGTGAAAGCCGTCAAGGCACAATAATAGCACCCTGCCTGCTGGGGGCGACTGAGTTCCCCGGCAGGCCTCGCCCGCTGCTCTGCTGATTGATAACCCAAGCGCCTCACAGCCCTCGCCTTTAACCGTAAACGCAGAACGACTGTGCAAATCCTTTGTGCAGTCGTGAAGTGTTGCCGGCGAAGCCGGAATCCGTGGTCGAATTAAATCGGGAAGCGCATTCGGATTACATCTGAATCAGTGTTCGGTTTTGGTCGGAATAGGCAATCGCAGTGCCAGGAATAGTCATCAGCGCTGAAGTGATTTTCTTTTTTGTTTAATCCTCTCTTTCATGTCGGACAGATATCATGAGTTTTAATGCCAAGGATATGACCCAGGGTGGTCAGATTGCGAGCATGCGCATCCGTATGTTCAGTCAGATTGCTAATATTATTATTTACTGCCTCGTTATTCTTTTTTCCATGATTGTCGCGCTGACCTTCTGGGTAAAACTGTCGTGGCAGACGTTTGTCAACGGTATGCTGTATTACTGGTGTCAGACGCTGTCGCCGATGCGCGATATATTTAAATCCCAGCCAGTCTATACCGTGCGCTATTACGGCAAAGAGCTTAAGTACAACGCGCTGCAGGTATTACAGGATAAGTACCTCATCTGGTGCGCCGAGCAGGTCTGGGCGACGTTTTTGCTGGCCGCCATTATCGCTGCCGTGGTCTGTGTGGTGGCGTTCTTTGTGACCACCTGGGTGCTGGGCCACCAGGGTAAGCAGCAGAGTGAAGATGAGGTCACCGGGGGGCGTGAGCTGACCGAAGACCCGAAACGCGTGGCTAAAATGCTTAAACGCGACGGTATGGCGTCCGACATTAAAATTGGCGACCTGCCGCTTATCAAGAACTCCGAAATCCAGAACTTCTGCCTGCACGGCACGGTCGGTTCCGGGAAGTCCGAGGCGATACGTCGCCTGATGAATTATGCACGTAAACGTGGCGACATGGTGATTGTCTACGACCGTTCCTGCGAATTCGTCAAAAGCTATTACGACCCGGCCACCGATAAAATTCTCAACCCGCTTGATGCCCGCTGTGCAGCCTGGGATTTGTGGCGTGAGTGTCTGACCCAGCCTGATTTTGACAACATTTCCAACACGCTCATCCCTATGGGGACCAAAGAAGACCCCTTCTGGCAGGGTTCCGGGCGCACCATCTTTGCCGAAGCGGCGTATCTGATGCGTAATGACAAAGACCGTAGCTACAGCAAACTGGTCGATACATTATTGTCGATTAAAATCGAAAAGCTGCGCGCCTATCTCAAAAACTCGCCGGCGGCCAACCTGGTTGAAGAGAAAATCGAGAAGACCGCCATCTCTATTCGCGCGGTGCTGACCAACTACGTCAAAGCCATTCGTTACCTGCAGGGTATTGAGGGTAACGGTGAGCCGTTCACCATCCGCGACTGGATGCGTGGGGTGCGGGAGGACGGGAACAACGGCTGGCTGTTCATCTCATCCAACGCCGACACACATGCGTCCCTCAAACCAGTCATTTCGATGTGGCTGTCCATCGCCATCCGAGGGCTGCTCGGGATGGGAGAGAACCGGGACCGTCGGGTATGGATTTTTGGCGATGAACTTCCCACCCTGCACAAGCTGCCGGATTTGGTAGAAATACTGCCGGAAGCCCGTAAGTTCGGTGGTTGCTATGTGTTCGGTATTCAGTCCTACGCGCAGCTTGAGGATATCTACGGCGATAAAGGCGCCGCCACGCTGTTTGACGTCATGAACACCCGCGTATTCTTCCGTTCGCCGACGCGCAAAATTGCCGAATTTGCTGCAGGGGAGATTGGCGAGAAAGAAATCCTCAAAGCCTCCGAGCAGTATTCCTACGGGGTAGACCCGGTGCGTGACGGGACGTCGGTGGGCAAGGACATGGAGCGCGTGACGTTGGTCAGCTACTCCGACATCCAGACGCTGCCGGATCTCTCCTGTTATGTCACGCTACCGGGACCCTATCCAGCAGTGAAGATGTCCTTGAAGTACCAGCCACGGCCGAAGGTCGCGCCCGAATTCATCCCGCGCACCCTGGATGAGCAGGCGGATGCGCGTCTAAGCCTCGCCCTGGCCGCGCGCGAAGACGAATCTCGCAGTCTGGCTGGGCTGTTTACGCCGGATACACCGGTTGCAGCGGCTGAAAAAGTGGAAACGCCAGCGGTGGCCAGTACGCTCTCCGCGCCTGCGGACGCCCCTGTTGCGCCGGTTGACCCTGCCGTGGAGCGTCCAGCAACGAGCAGTGCACCTGCGGCTAAATCGGGTTCATCGGCAGCTGCGGTGGGTGTTGGCGGTACTGAGCAAGAGCTGGCCACCAAAGCCGAAGACGCTGAAGAGCTGCCGCCCGGTATCGATGTCAGCGGCGAAGTGGTGGACTGGGATGCCTTTGAAGCCTGGCAGGCTGAGCAAGAGGGGCTGTCAGGGAAGGATATGCAGCGCCGTGAAGAGGTGAACATCAATGTGCATCGTTCGCCTGAAAAAGACCTCGAACCAGGAGATAACCTCTGATGCTAAGTCTGGCGACAGTTAAATCAGCCGGCAGCGCCGGCAACTACTACACCGACAAGGATAACTACTACGTCATTGGTAGCATGGGAGAACGCTGGGCGGGCGAGGGGGCTGCTGAACTGGGGCTTAAAGGAGAAGTGGACCAGAAAACCTTCACGGCGCTGCTGGAAGGCCGCCTGCCGGACGGACGTGATCTCAGCCGTATGCAGGAGGGTGCCAACAAGCATCGCCCGGGCTATGACCTGACCTTCTCAGCACCCAAAAGTATCTCAGTGATGGCCATGCTCGGCGGTGACACGCGGTTGATTGATGCGCACAACCGTTCGGTTGATATCGCCGTGAAACAGGTGGAGGCACTGGCCTCGACGCGGGTGATGACCGACGGTAAAAGTCAGACCGAGTTGACCGGCAATCTGGTGATGGCACTGTTTAACCACGATACCAGCCGTGACCAGGAGCCGCAGTTGCATACCCATGCCGTGGTGGCCAACCTCACCCGGCACGGTGATGATTGGCGCACGCTCAGCAGCGATAAAGTCGGCAAAACGGGCTTCATCGAAAACGTGTACGCCAACCAGATAGCCTTCGGCAAAATTTACCGTGCCGCACTGCATCAGGAAGTCACGGCGCTGGGCTATGAGACTGAAATAGTAGGTAAGCACGGCATGTGGGAGCTGAAAAACGTGCCGGTCGGCGAATTCTCCAGTCGCACTCAGGCGATTAAGGACGCCGTTGGGGAAGATGCGTCGCTAAAATCACGCGACATGGCCGCGCTCGATACGCGGCGCTCGAAAGAAAAGGTCGACCCAGAACAACGGATGAGCGAGTGGATGCACACACTGAAAGCCACCGGCTTCGATATCCGGAGCTACCGCGAGGGCGCTGACCAACGTGCGCAGTCGGGTGACATCCCGGCTCCGGCCGTGGAGGCCGTCGACATCAGCGCGTCGGTCGGCCTGGCCATCGGCATGCTGAGCGACCGGCGAGCGCGCTTCACCTACTCTGAACTGCTCGCCACCACAATAGGCCAGTTGCCCGCGCAGCCGGGGGTGGTGGCGCAGGCGCGCGAGGGCATCGAGTCGGCGATTAAAAACGAACAGCTTATTCCGCTCGATAAAGAAAAAGGTCTGTTCACCTCAAACATTCATGTGCTCGACGAACTGTCGGTGGCAGCCCTGACCCGTGACCTGCAGCGTGCCGGGCCGATTGATACCTTTGCGGATAAAGCACAGCCCCGAACCCGAACTTACTCTGACGCGGTAAGTGTGCTGGCACAGGACCGTCTGCCGGTGGCGATTGTGGCCGGTCAAGGGGGGGCTACTGGCCAGCGTGAGCGAGTAGCGGAACTGGCCATGATGGCGCATGAGCAGGGACGTGAGGTGCAGATAGTGGCGGCAGATCGTCGCTCGGCTCGCAGCCTTGCGCAGGATGAGCGCCTTAGCGGGGAGCACATTACCGACAGACGGGCGCTGACGGAGGGAATGACCTTTTTACCGGGCAGCACGCTGATTGTCGACCAGGGCGAAAAGCTGACGCTCAAGGAGACGCTGACGCTGCTCGATGGCGCCCTGCGTCATAACGTGCAGCTATTGATAACAGACAGCGGGCAACGCAGCGGCACCGGCAGCGCTCTGACGGTGATGAAAGAAACGGGTGTGAATACGCTGAGCTGGCAGCAGGGGGAGAAAACTCGGGTGGATGTCATCAGCGAGCCTGACCGGCGTCAGCGTTATGACCGGCTGGCCACCGATTTTGCCCGCAGTATACGAGAGGGAGAACAGAGCGTGGCACAGGTCACGGGTGCCCGCGAACAGGCGGCGCTCACTGGTGCGGTGCGTGATGCCCTGCGCGCAGAACGCGTGCTGGGCGAGAAAGAACACACCATCACTGCGCTGGAGCCGGTGTGGTTGGACAGTCGCCATCAACAGGTGCGCGACCACTACCGCGACGGGATGGTGATGGAGCGTTGGGATGCTCAGGCGCGACGCCATGAACGGTTTGTGATTGACCGCGTTACCGCCCGTAATAATAGCCTGACGTTGCGCAATGCGCAGGGGGAAAGTCAGGTGATCCGGCTGGCGTCGCTCGACAGCAGCTGGTCGTTGCTTCGTGCCACGCAAATCCCAGTGTCGGAAGGGGACCGACTGGCGGTGCTGGGCAAAACGCCAGGCGCACGGCTTAAGGGTGGCGATACCGTGACCGTCACCGGCTTTGATGATAAAGGCATCAATGTGACCCTTCCCGGTCGCAAGGGAACGGTGACGCTGCCGTCCGGAGACAGCCCGTTTACGGCGCCGAAAGTCGGGCAAGGCTGGGTGGGATCGCCGGGGCGTAGCGTGAGTGATAACGCCACGGTCTTTGCCTCGCTGAGCCTGCGGGAGATGGACGCCACCACCCTGAACAAGCTGGCCATGAGCGGTTCGCAGGTGCGGCTGTACTCGGCGCAAACCGAAGCGAAAACCACGGAGAAACTGGCCAGACAGTCTGCCTTCAGCGTGGTGTCGGCACAAATAAAGGAAGCGTCCGGGCATGACCGACTGGACGATGCGCTCACACACCAAAAAAACGCGCTGCACACCCCGGCGCAGCAGGCCATTCATCTGGCCATCCCGGCGCTGGAAAGTCGCAACCTCGCCTTCACAAAACCTCAGCTGATGGCGGCGGCCAGCGAGGTAGCGCCGACAGGGCCGGAGCTGGCGGCGATTGAGCGTGAGATAGACCAGCAAACCCGGGAGGGTTCGCTGATGTCGGTGCCGGTCTCACCGGGTAACGGGTTGCAGCTGCTGGTTGCCCGTGCATCTTATAACGCCGAAAAAAGTATTCTGCGTCATGTGCTGGAAGGGAAAGACGCAGTCGAACCGCTGATGGCACAGATCCCGGTGGGACAGCTTGAAGGCCTCACCCTTGGGCAGCGTAACGCCACCCGGATGATACTGGGCTCAGAAGACCGTTTCACCCTGGTCCAGGGCTATGCCGGGGTGGGGAAAACGACCCAATTCCGGGCGGTGATGTCGGCTATCGACACACTACCGGAGGAGCAACGGCCCCGCGTCATTGGCGTGGCACCCACCCACCGGGCAGTGAGCGAAATGCGCGATGCCGGCGTGCCGGAGTCGCAGACGCTCGCTGCGTTTATTCACGACACGCAACAGCAGTTGCGAGGCGGCGAAAAGCCGGATTTTCGCAACGTGCTGTTTCTGGTGGATGAAAGCTCGATGGTCGGCAATGCCGATATGGCCCGGGCCTATAGCCTGATCGCCGGGGGCGGCGGACGGGCGGTGTTAAGTGGCGACACTGACCAGCTGCAGTCCATCGCACCTGGCCAACCGTTCCGTCTGTTGCAAAATCGCAGCGCCATCGACGTAGCGGTGATGCAGGAGATTGTTCGCCAGACCCCAGCCCTGAAACCGGCGGTCTACAGTTTGATTGACCGGGACATCGACAGCGCCCTCAACACCATTGAGCAGGTGGCACCCGCACAGGTGCCGCGTCAGGTGGGTGCCTGGCAGCCGGAGAGTTCGGTGGTGGAGTTCGGCGCGTCGCAGGAGAAGGCCATCGAGAAAGGTCTGGCCGACGGGAGTCTGACACCCGGCGCACAGCCAGCCACCCTCTATGAAGCCATTGTGCGGGACTACATCGGGCGCACACCGCAGGCTCAGGCACAGACCATCGTGGTGACTACCCTGAACGCCGACCGGCGGGCGCTGAACGCGCAGATACATGAGGCTCGTCAGGCGGCCGGTGAGCTGGGTGAGCAGGAGGCCCGACTACCGATACTGACCTCCGCCAACCTGCGTGACGGTGAGCTGCGTAAAATGGCCACCTGGCAGGCGGCGCACGACAATCTGGTGCTGCTGGACAGTACCTACTATCGGATTGACAGCCTGGATAAGGATGGGCAGTTGGTCACCCTGAAAGATGAACAGGGAAACACCCGCTCGCTGTCGCCCACCCAGGCTGCGACAGAGGGGGTGACGCTGTATCGCCCGGACACTCTCACTGTATCGACCGGCGACCGGATGCGTTTCTCCAAAAGCGACAATGAGCGTGGTTTTGTGGCCAACAGCGTCTGGACAGTATCCGAGATTGACGGTGACAGGGTAACGCTGTCAGACGGACACCAAACCCGGACGGTGAACCCCGCTGCCGAACGGGCAGAACAGCATATCGACCTGGCCTACGCCGTGACTGCTCATGGCGCGCAGGGGGCCAGTGAGCCGTTTGCGATTGCCCTGCAGGGTACCGAAGGGGCACGAAAAGCTATGGTGAGCTTCGAATCGGCCTATGTGGCGCTGAGCCGTATGAAGCAGCATGCGCAGGTGTACACCGACGACCGTGCGGCCTGGGTTGAGGCAATGGGAAAATCCCGCGCCCGCAGCACGGCGCATGACATTCTGGAGCCTCGCGGTGACCGGGCAGTCAGTAATGCCGAGCGTTTGATGGGCACGGCAAAGCCGCTGGGAGACGTGGCGGCCGGACGCGCAGTGCTGCGCCAGGCCGGATTGTCTCCGGACGGGTCGATGGCGCGTTTCATCTCGCCCGGCCGCAAATATCCGCAGCCCCATGTGGCGCTGCCGGCCTTTGACGGCAACGGTAAGCCGGCGGGTATCTGGCTGAGTTCGCTGATGCCCGGTGAGGGGGAGGTGCGGGGGCTGACGGACGAAGGCCGCGTAATGGGCAGTGAGGCAGCCACCTTTGTTGGCCTGCAGGTGAGCCGCAACGGGGAGTCGCTGCTGGCGGCCGATATGCCGGCGGCGGTGAAGCTGGCGCGGGAAAATCCGCACAGCGGCGTGGTGGTGCGTTTGCCCGGCAGCGAGGGGCGGCCCTGGAACCCCGGTGCCATCACCGGAGGCCGGGTCTGGGCGGATGGCATACCGGACGATGTGGTCACCGGCACACAGCATGGCGAAAAGTTGCCGCCAGAGGTGGTGGCGCAGCAGGCGCAGGTCGAACAGCAGCGCCGCGAAATGGAAGAACGGGCCGCGCAGGCGGTACGGGAAATGGCACGCAGCGGTGATAAGGGCCGGGAAGGAACAGACCCGGTACGGGACGTGGCGCGTGAGCTGGAACGCACGCAGGAACCCACCCCTGATGCGGTCAGGGTACCGGATAATCATGAGGAGCGCCGCCGCGATGACGCGGTGGCACAGGTGGTGCACGAGAGTGTGCAACGTGAACGCCTGCAACAGATGGAGCGCGAGGTGGTGCGTGACCTCGACCGGGAAAAAACACTGAGCGGAGACTGAGATGCGGGCAGAGGATAACATTTTCTTCCCCCTGGTGGTGGTCACGGACAACTGGCTGCAACGGTTGCTGGTCTGGACTCCGGGGCAAACCGACCTGATAAAAACTGTGGCACTGATACTGATGGTAGCCGACCACACCAGCCTGCTGTTCGGGCTCGACAACGACGCGCTACGGCTGCTTGGGCGGGGTGCTTTCCCGCTGTTCGGCCTGGTCTGGGCGATGAATCTGGCCCGCCATCCGCGCATCCGTCAGTCGTCGCTGAACCGGTTGTGGGGGTGGGCCGTTGTGGCACAGGTCGGCTGGATACTCGCCGGGCTGCAGCCGTATGAGGGCAATATCCTGTTTGCCTTTGCGGTCAGCGGGCAGTCGCTGGCGCTGATGCAACAGCACGGTCCCCGCGTGTGGCCGCTGTCGCTGGGACTGGTTCTGGCGTGGCTCCCCTTTTCGGACGGTAGTTATGGCCTTGCCGGCATCATGATGCTGTTACTGGCCTGCGGGGTGTGCATGACAGCCAGGCGCACCACCCGCACCGGACTGTCGTGCTGCCTGGCACTGGTGATACTGGCGCTGAACGCCGGCGATGGTGCGGCGATGATGATGGTGGGGCTGGTGATACCGGGCGTCACCCTGACAGTGCTGAGCCGCACTTGTAGGCTTGTCGCCCGCTTCTGGCCCCAGGAGTTTTTCCCGCTGTTCTACACCGTGCATCTGGCGGTGCTGGGGCTGATTGCGATGTAACGCAACGACCAGAAAGATAACGTCGCATAAGAGCCTGACGCCTCCGCAATGCGTCGTTGTCCAACCCCGGACGCGGCGAAAACGAGTTTTCACCCCGGACGGGGTTCTCATTACCCATCTTCTGGCGGTTGACACCAGTCCGTATAAAAAATGGAATGCTATGTATTCACTTAACCTGGCGATGTACAGAAAGGTACTGTCTTTCTATAACTCTATGACGGCTTGAGCCTCTGGATTCTGGTCGTCCGCTCTTCCTGCATTTTTATCTGTCATCCCGCGCCAACGGGACTGAAAAATGCTTTTTATGCTGCTAAGTTACGGATTCTGTAGTACGCTTTGCCAAACGATCCTTTTCAGATCCTTGGGGAGGCAGAAATGTCACAGGCCGTAAACGCAGTTACTTCCTCATCGAAAACTAAACGTATGTACAGAAAAGGCCAACCATTGTCGGGAACAGAGCGGCAGTTGGCTTCAATTTCTCGCAAACGTTTAAGTCAGAAAGAAATCAAAGTGTTTGTTGATCCAGATATAAAGGCCATGCTGATGAATATGTGCAAAGAAGAAGGTGTCAGTCAGGCTGAAGTTCTTCAGCGCTTAATTAAGCATGAGGCCGAACGTACGAAGTAAGTGCGTGGGTTGACATTCTTGCTTGTGAAAGCGGCTAGTGGTAGATTGCTGATCAGCAGAGGATTTTGGTTGGCCACGCCGTAAGGTGGCAGGGAATGGGTTCTGAGCTTGTTTGAGCTGAATCCTGAAAAGCAAAAACCCCGATAAACTTCCTCATCTTTGGCGAGGCGAGAAGGTTACCGGGGCTCACTTAAAACTGTATAGAAGCGTTGCTCTATGCAGGGAGTATAGTTTTATGCCTTTTAAAGGTCAACTCCTTCAGCGCAACATAAGCGAAGGGCTATTTGAATAGCCAATTTGCGAATGTTGAGCATCATATCAATGATTCCCGTAGCTCCCGACGTGGCGAGGCTAATGCGCAGCGACGAGGGCAACAAAAAATTCATCGTCGTTACACCCCAAATCTGTGCTGCCGGGTGCCGAAGGGCATGGCGAGCAAGGTGGTGGCGCGCATGAGCAGCCACGACTGGCGGCGTAATGATGATCTGATCGCGCTGCGCCGGCAGGGCTATATCCCCTATACCCAGCGCAATAACCCTGACTACCGTCCCAAACCGATGCGCATTGCCGCGCGGTCGGAGAGCCGTGAGGCACTGACGGTGCTTTCCCTCGTGCTGGGCGCCAACTGTGACTACAACCCTGACAGCGACTATCCGTTTGAGATTATGCTGCCGTTCGAGGACGTGGCCAAGGCCATGGGCGTACTGCACGTCTACGAAAGCGGCCGCAAGGCGTATGACGTGGCGCTGCATGCGCTGTCGGTGCTTGAGCAGCTGGACTATCTCATCGTGTCGCGCGGACAGGATACCGACACCGGTCAGAACAAGCCGCTGCGCATCTGGCTGACGGAGAACTTCTTCACCAGCCGCGGCATCCAGGTGGACGAAATTCGCCAGTGGCTGAACCAGTACCGGCTGTGGGCGATTAAAAACGGCCTGACCGAAACGCTCAGGCAAAAATACGAGCGCCACCTGGTGCGCATTGCGCATCTGGGGATCGACATCGAGCGCAAGCACTCGCTGAAAAATCGGCTGAAAAAGATCAGGCGATGGGTGGTGAGTCCCGATCTGCAAAACCTCAAACGCAACGCGGAGCAGGTGATTGGCAACGAACTGGCCAGGCGGCAGCAGAGCGAGCAGCGGCTGGATACGCTGCTGGATGACACCGCTGCCGGCATCAAAAAGCTGGCCACCGCCCGGCGCCAGAAGCAGAACGGCTTTTATCAGGCCTGGGTGCAGTGGACGATGGCCAGCTCGCCGCTGAAGGCGATGCAACTGGAGAATACGCTCAAGCATGAACAGCCCGGACTGCTGAACAGTGATCCGGAGGCGTTCTACCGACTGCTGCTGGAGCGCGCCGGCGCTATCCCAGCCTAACGTCCTCCCACATACAGAATTTCTACCCTGCCTGATCCGCGGGGGGCTTGTGCTGCCTGTTTTCCGCCGCTGATGCCAGGTTGGCCATTCGGCCGACCTGTTTCGGTTGATGCCGGCGTGATTTTTGCGGCCGCTGACGTCGATCCGGGGCGCTGACAACAGTTATCGACAATGAACAACCCTTTAACTTCGATATTAATTTCGAAGAGACTATTAACTTCGAAAAAACACCCAGTGATAAGCTTAATTTCGAAGGTTGTTTCTGAACAAACTAAGCCCTTTAAATAAAGGGAGTCACTCAGCGCACCGGCTTACGCCGTTGCTGTTGAGTACCTCCCTCACTTCGTTCGGGCAAAAAACAGAACCTTACTCAACTCACAACCTCTATTAGCAAAAACCTGAAGTAGCACCTGCAGTCACGACTGCAGGCAAAAAAAACCTGCACCCAGGCCGGAACCGCCGAAATTTCCCAACCAATGAAATTCGCCAAACTTACCCCCCACAACCCCTCTCACCACCGCTGAAAAGCGGCCCCGCCCCCCGGCCAAAGGCCGGGGAACTGTGTCGCTTTTAATGATGGATGTTGTAACTAGGAGTTGAGTCGCTTTAAGTAGCATCGCTGTAAGTTCTATCGTACACGCCCGTAGGCGGCCCTTACGGCCCGCCAACGCGGAGATACGCCCCGACTTCGGCAAAGCCTTGTCGGGACCACTCCGACAGCGCACAAAGGTTTCTGTGTCGCTTTTAGCGGGTTATGGTCTGACAGGGCGAAGGGATGGATTGGTGGAATCTATCAACAATGTAACCGGCTGCGCCGGGCTACGGCGCCACTCACTCACTGCGCCATATTCAACACCTGCAGGCGCCTGCATGTCGCTTCGCGCCATTCAGTGGACAGGCTGCGCACTGCTCGCCAGTTCAAAATGCATGTGATATAAACAATAGTGTTTATAAACACTTTTGTGGATATCGTTATGCTGCTGATCGACTACATTGATAGCGTGTACGGAACGGTGCGTGGAAACCGGGCACGTTTTCTGAAAGATAACCCGGACATCCTTCCCCAAGAGCTGAGTCGCTGGCTGAAAGCAGGCTTGAAAATCAGACCGGAGACCGGCGAAATCTACAAGCCCGTATCACGTCGCGTCAGGATACCGTCGGCGGTTGCCGCCGGGGCTGGCGTGTTTCTCTCTGATAACCTTCGGGAGCGTGTTGCGTCACTGGCCACCGCGCAGAACGTGACATCTGAGGCCATGCTCAATGCCCTGGTGGAGCGCGAGGAACTGTGCCGTAAACTGTCCCCTCAGGCGGAAAGCGATACCGCCGTGCCGGAGCAGCAGATTGCCGGCATTGTCAGCCGCTACTTTTCAGCGCTTTCTGAACGCAGTGAAACTGATGCATGGCACCGGGTGCTGGAGGTGCTGGTCCGGGAACTGACGGAATCCGGCCTGCTCTCATTCCACACCGGTAATATTGCCGAGAGCCGCCGGCTGAACATTCCTCGCGCCGCGTATTACTGGTACGGCGGTTTCGTGGCAAAACGCGTGGCCATGATGCTGGGCTGCTACGATATCTATCTGTGGAATGAAATGATGCGGCCGGACAGCGACGTGATCTTTGTGGGCGATGCGCGCAACGTCGTCGCCTGTTACTTCATCTGCCAGCAGATGTGCCGCCTGCTGAAAGCCGTGCGGCTGAACTGGCGTAAGCAGCAGGGTACGTGGGGGAGCCGGGCAGAGCTGGATGAGGCTGCGCACCGGTACACGCAGCGGCTGGCGGAGGGGATAATGGATAACGGTATTTTTATCGGTGGCGACGAGCGGAACTCTTACCGGCTGTACGATTATGCGGAAAAACATTACGCCTGGGCCATGCGCTGAGCGGATGCAGACGGTTCCGGATGCCACTTTGTTGTTGTTCCGGTTAAAATACTCTCAGTATGACAGTAAGCGGGAACCCGCCAGAACTTTGTGAACAGAATCAAGAAGGAAAAGAGCACTCAGTGACGCTGACAGAAAAATCGGGCCATCTGGCATGGTGCGCCCTGGTGGCGCTTGCGCTGGCCAGACAGAACGGCGATGTGTTGTCACCGGCACAGGAAAATCTCTTTCTCACCCGCTGGCTGGCGACAGCGCTGAAGCAACGACGTTTTTCGCGTGATGTGGCGCCCGATATCGAGTGGCTGCTGAAACAGGGACGCCAGCTGGGTGTCAGTGCGAAGCTGGTCAGCAAGCTGAATTATCTCTGGCGCTCCTGCACCGGCGAACTGTCTGAGCAAAACGACCTGTTCCGGCTGACGTATGCCCTGGAAACTGCGAAGGACATGAGCTGGAATTACCGTCTGTTGAGCGATCGGGAATGGTCCGGGAGGTATGCCTTAGCCCTGAATGCCGGCGTGAACGGCATTTATCTCTCACGGACTAACCTCGACGCGGCATTTGACGACGATGGGCGACAGATAAATCCGCTGCTGACGCGCCTGACCGGTAATGTTGGGGGCGTGGTAAAGCTGTTTAACCGGTGTGGCTGGCAGACAGAGTCAGCACAGGATGCCTCCCTGCCCCATCAGTTTATGTTGGTAGCCCGTCAGGTTTCCGGATCGCACCTTAACAAAATCGCATGATATGATTATTTCAGGTATTTAAAGGACACCATAAGGAGAGGGATATGTCGCAGTTAAAACAACCAGGTTTTCTGAAAAAGATAGAGAAAGCTATCAGCGCGATCCCTGGCCTTGAAGACCAACTTTTTTCATTCAGAAAGAAAAAACGTAGTGATAATCCATTAGTATTCATCGACAGAAAGGATGAAGAACGAATATTAATGAATCTTCTTCAGCGTCAGCATAAAGATGAAAAACAGGCAGAAAAAATAAAATATCTTTTTCAGAAAAACAAATTATCACCATACAGTGTTCTGGGTTTTATATACTGGCGCTATACAAAGAAAATTTACCGACTGAGCGCTGATATTATCAGCGATGTGGCTGGCACCTATGTTGATAACATTCCCGCTCAGGTTTTGAAGGAGCTTCCCGCATGGAGCATTTATGTTTCTGCCGAAGAACTGCACACTGAGCTTCCCACTTCCTACCCCATAAATGGTTTCTTCTTTTATCCGCTTTATAATAATGACGGGAATATTATCCGGCTTTTCATTATTGATGATCTGAAACAAGGTCAGGGAGTTTCTGGCCTGAAAGAAAAAGATGTTGATGTCGTCAACAATGTTATCCGGATAAAGGAGTCACGTGAAGGACTCATTGATTCACGGAAGATGGAATGCATCGACGGCGAGGTAGTTGTGACGGTTGATCAGGGAATCAAGGATTTCAGGGAAAGAGAATTTAATCTTCTTAACGCGCAGTTATCAATGGTGCTTTATATCTGTTCACAGATGAATGACATCAGAGAAATCAGTCAACTCAAACGTCCAGAGAAGAATAAAAGTCTGGTTCACAGGGACCATGAATCGCCGGCAACAGCCATCAGGGAATGGGATGTGGGGATTCGGATGGGGCAGGCCATACGTCAATATCGTCAGTCAGAACCCGTCGGTGAAGGCCGACCGACAGCAACGGGTGGCAAACGTCCTCATATACGACGGGGGCACTGGCATACATACTGGACGGGAAGCAAAAAGCCGGAGCTTGCCCATGAGCGGAAACCTAAATTAAAGTGGTTGCCTCCGGTACCAGTGAACTCCGAGGACGTGGACAACTTACCGGTTGTTATCACGCCTGTTGAGAAGTGAAGCCGGATATGCTGCTGCAGATGGCTGGTTTGATTAGTCATGTCGTGGGCGCTGTCGCTGGCAAGGCTTTTTTGACTTTTAATCTTTACTGGAGTGTTTAGATGAAATTATTAGTTCCTTTTGATGCTCTCGTTTTTCAACTAAAAAATACAACGGTCCTGATGGAGTGTCTTGTATCTGAAACAGAAGATGTTATATTGCATTCGGTAAAAGCATTTGAAGGAACCGAACCTTCAATGCATGTGATAGAAGTCGACGAAGGGCCAGATACTGAATATTATTCATATAAACAATTCGCCAGTTATTCTTTTGATGATGTCGTTGATACGTATACCATTTCATTACCATCCTGTTTCAGACGTTCCTCTTTTCTGACAATTTACAGTATGCTGGAGTTTCATCTTATTGATTTTTGTAATAAGAAAATGGATGCAATGAAATTCCCATTAAACTATAAAGATATAAACGGAACTGGGATTGAAAGATGCAATACTATTCTAAAGAAAATTTTCGGAATGCTCCATTCCGAAAATATGAAATTATTAAACCAGCTTGCCAGGTTAAGGAATGCATGTATACATAACAATGCTGTTATTGCAAATGATAAAGATAAGCTAAACGGCCTTATATCATCCAGTAATGGGGCGTTGTATTTTAAAAATGATGAGGTTATCTTTCAAAAAGGCTCCCTTGATTTCATTGTTGGCATAGTAAAAACACACTTTGAAAATATTGAAATTTTATTCACCAATTCAAAATTATGACTTCGGGGCGATATAAATAGAATTTTCCCCCTTCCATAAAAAATGGGAAGACGTCATAAAAACTGGACTGGTAAATTTCTCCCCAGCCGCTTTAGTCAGATATGGCAAGCAGAGCCTAAAAGGAATACCTCCCTGCCCTACCAGTTTACGCTGATGGCCAGACAGGGAGAGTCAGGAAAGGATGATTAGTGGCGGATCTGCGCCAGGTCGTCTTCAGTCAGACCGGTCATTTTCATGACGGTATTGCGGTCAATGCCGTTCTGGAGCATGGTACGGGCTATTTTCAGAGTCGCTTCGCGCTCACCTTCTGAACGACCTTCCTGTCTTCCAAGCTGGATACCTTTATCAATACCCTTTTGTTCGAGTTGTTGTGCGATGGTCATAAGTGCGTCTCCGTGTTGCGGCACACGCTGTGCCAGTTCGCGTACAAAGGCTTCGGCGTCGGATGTTTCGCCTGCCTGCACTATATAGTGTACCAGCGATATTACCTGCGATGAAGACAGATATCCGGCCAGCAGAATGGGCGCCAGCCGATCAACCAGTTCTGCCAGGTCCCGCTGGTGAATATGCTTTTGCAGTAAAGTTAGGGCGGCCATGCTGCGATGGCCAGCGATTTCATCATCCGGAATGACCGTAACGTCTACCAGCGGGAAAGCGCTGCTGTAGAGTTTGCCTGCCAGCTCCGGATCGTCAAATTCATCCAGCCACCGGGTGGAGTACGGATACGGGCTGCGCTTACCCGTATAGAACAGCACCGGTATCACCAGTGGCAACTTTTTATGCCCTGCCTCCAGGTGGCGCTGCATGGCTGCCACCGCATAGCGTATCAGGCGGAAAGCCATATGTTTGTCAGGTGTTGACTGGTGCTCGACCAGGACATGAATATATCCGTCGCCGGCGGTGGTTTTCAGGCTGTAGAGAACGTCGCTGAAATACTGGCGGAGATCATCCTCAACGAACGAGCCGGATTCCAGTTTCAGCGTGCTGAGATCGCAGACTGCACGCAGCTCTGCGGGCAGGTGGATTTCCATGAAATCACGGGCAATGTCCGGTTGCGTCAGGAACTGCCTGAACGTGGCATCGTGGGGAGTGGGAGTGCTGCTTTTCTTCTTCATCAGCCCTGGCTCTGAAAAATGACCCGGAGATGTTATCACAGCCCGGAAAAAGCTAACATTGGCGGTGAACGGAATTGCCATTCCTTCAGGGGCTGTGCCGGGGGGCGGCCCCCTCTCCTTTATAAGGCGCGGTTTTCCGGCTAACTGTAATGGCTCGCATCCTCCTGGTATAGCATTCCTGTTCATCCTTTGAACATTGATAACCCCTCTGCCATTGGTTATGTTACGAACATATTTAGAGGAAACTAGTATGGATACTGTTGAAGAGTTAGGTGGGACATACTTTTACGCGGGAATGGAACGCCTTCGCGCTGGTGAGCTGTTCTTCTGGATTTTTGTGGATAAAACCATGCAGCAGCTGGGCGTCGGTGATGTGGGGGCTGTAGCGGCCATCGTCTCAGGCATGGCTATTTTACCGACCCGGCAGAAACCTTCCGGCGCCAAAAAGGGAACATCACTCGCCAGTGTGGCTTCACGCAAGGTCTTTGGGAACGCCAAATTCCCGTATGGGATTCAGCTACCGACATTTATCGGTAATCCCGTGGAAGGCGTGAGGCGAAAGATGATCTCGAACATCGGCACTTTCGTTGGCCGGACAGTGCCGGTCGTCGGCTGGCTCATTCTCGCCTATGATGTCTCACGGATCAGCGTTGAGAGCGTTGTGGCCTATAACAAAATCGCCCGTGCTGAGGATCGCTTATGGTAGCCGAGACGCTTGAAGAGCAAGTAATCGCCCTCGTCAGAAAGCATTATGGTTCGATCATCTCTGGCCGCGCACCCGTGATAACGCCAGGTTCTGATATTGATGCTGACATTGGCATGGATTGGGCTGAAGCAGAAGGACTGATGGAGGATTTTTTTGAAAAGTTCTCAGTCGATAAGGCCAGTTTCAATATCAAAACCTATTACCCCGATCCGCCGATGGGGACATTGCTCAAAAATTTGTTCAGGCGTGAAAAGGACCTCCCCGAAGTACCCCCATTTACCGTCAATATGCTCATCGAGTCCGCCAAGTCTGGGCGTTGGTTGTACTGACAAAGGTGGTAGCCTTCAGCTAGGTATATATCGGATTCGCCTATCGCCGGTGGTGATCCCGCCGCCATCAGGGCAACTGTCAGGCATGACCCGGTTTAAAAAGATATGCTGAAAGTTCTGCTGCGGTTATATCAAACTCAAGTTGCTGTATGACTTCTGCTAGTTTTTTCTCTGCCGTTTCACGGTCAATCTGATTCACTAAAATCTGGATAGCGGTCAGTTTAAGCTCAGGAGGAAGGTGTTCCAGATCAATAACAATATCTCCGGAAACTTCCTCGTCCTGTGTTTCGAAAAGCCAGCCATAACTCATAAGATCCCCCTCAGCCAATTGTATTAGATCATTTTGCTGTACGACACTACATTAATAACGGGTTTATCTGACCCAGTCTTCCAGTGTCAGGCCTGGCACTCGCGCAAATTCTCTTACATTATTCGTCACCAGTATGGCGCCGGCGGCGATGGCGTGCCCCGCTATCGCCGTATCGTTCGGGCCGATCGGCGTCCCGGCCCGGCGCAACGCTACCTTAATGTCTGTGGTCGCATCCACCGCCGCCCGGTCCCAGGGCAGGATGGCATCGAGGCGAGCGCAGAAGGCGTCAACCAGCTGCGGGTGGCGCGGTGAGGCCTTCGGACCGGTGGCTCCAAAGCGCATTTCGGCATAAGTGATGGTCGAGACCACGATGCGGTGGTTACGCAGCACCGCCTGCTCCAGACGTTTAATGACGGCTTCCGGCTGCTCGCGCATGATGAACGAGCAGATGTTGGTGTCGAGCATATAGGTCTTGTTCACAGGTCAAATCGTCCTTCGTCGCTGACCACGTCCGCACGCTCCGCCAAAAAGTCCGGATCGGCCTTTTCCAGCTGCGCGAATGAACTCCAGGTCGGTCGGACGGGACGCAGGATGATGCTGTTCCCTTCGCGGGCTATCTCGAGCTCGCTCACCCCCTCAAAATCCAGATCGCGGGGCAGACGGATGGCGCGGTTGTTGCCATTTTTAAAAATGGATACGGTTCGCATGATGTTCTCCTGGTTTATGGCCTCATGGCCCATCGGCATAGGCTCAGTATAGGTCAATATGTTACCCGCGTATAGGTTATGTATATGCAGATGTGTGGCATATGGATATGTTATATATATGTCACTTTCTTTTTTTTCCTCTTCAGTTCCGATTTCTGGCATTTTCGGCAAGGCCCCCGCCCTGCCCCACAGGCACAATATGTAGTAGTTTGTCAGCTGGGATTGTCTACTACATGTTGTGTTGACAGCCGTGATCCCGGCTTTTCGGCGTGTGTCGGGCGTCATTATTTTCGTCCTCAACATGGCATTTTTTCCAGAAAAGGGAAAATTTTGCTACCCTGACATCGACAGCCAAAACGAATTAATCCGCGTGATCCGCACTCCGCTCTCGGCGATAATTTTCAAAGCTGGCGATGGCTATCAGAAGAAGGGTGGCGATTTGGCCGAAAACCCTGCCGATCGCGCTACGTGAAATCTGGCTATCTCTGCAAGGGCTATGGTGGAAATTTTTACGTAGCGCAGTGAACACGTTTTTACCGTGGTGAACTCTCAAAGAGCGAGGCTGGATGAACGAAAACGCACACAATCCCGTCGCACTCAGCCTGGCCTCTAACCTGCCGATGCTGACGGCGAAAAACTACCCGCGCGCGCTGGCGCTGCGCAGCATGGCGGTTGCCCATGTCGATCTGCCCCACTACCTGTTGTTCCCGGAGATCAGCGCGCTGCTGCATTATGAGAAAAACTGGCACAGGCATGCCCTGTTCAATCTGCTGTGGAATACCGGGGCACGTATCAATGAAGCCCTGGCGCTACGGCGGCGCGATTTTCGTTTGCACGTCGCGGTGCCTTACGTGGTATTGCGCACGGCCAAACAGCGACGGGCAGGTGCCGGCCGTCCGGCAAAGGGAAAACAGGCCAATCGGATCGTCCCTCTGACCGATCCCCACCTGGTTGAGGAGCTTCAGCGCCTGTTCGCCAGCGTGGAAGAAACGTTCCAGCTGCACCCCGTTACCCGCTCAAGGACGCCGTTACCGGTCTGGACTATTACGGCCCGTACGGCGCGCAACTGGTTAACGGCGATGGTTGACCGGGCGGCACGCGATGGCATTCGTCTCAGTATCCCCGTCACACCACACACATTCCGGCACAGCTTTGCGATGCATTTGCTTTACCAGGGCACGCCGCTGAAGGTCGTTCAGGGCCTGATGGGGCATGAAAAAGCGGAGAGTACCGAGGTCTATACACGGATCTTCGCGCTGGATGTGGTCGCTGAACGGCAGGTGCGGTTCACAATGCCGGGTGGGGATGCCGTGGCCATGTTGAGACAGATGGACACGGCATCACTGACGCATGATAGCTGACAGGTTCTTCCTGAGGGGGAGCTTGCTGCTCGTGCTACATGTCATATTTATGATGTAATAAGTAATACTTGTGAGTTGTGATGTTACGTATGTATAAGGTAAAATACTATCTTATTGAATAATAGATAATATAAATACCATACATCATAGTTCATACTTCATATGTATTACTTAAGATATCCCTCCAACGCTTCCCGGATAATGGCACTGACATTTTTAGGTGCCACCCCAGCCCGCTTGTTCTCGAGCGCCAGATCTTCAAGGCGTCGGAGCAATACCTCCGGCAGGGAGATGGTTGTCCTTGTCATGCTTTCCGGTTTTGTCACCTCCGCTGTGTTTTCCTTGTTACCGCCATAAGGGCGATCCGCCAGGCGGTTGGCCAGCGCATCTGCCTCCGCCTCGCTGGCACCTGGTGTTCGCCGTTCACTCGGTTTCTTGATCGCCATCAGAATACCTCTTTAATGAGGGCCATCACTTCATCCCGAGCTTTGACATTGTCGGTTTCCATGACCGATTTCCCCTCAGACATGACATCCCGGTAGATCTTGCGATAACAACTTTTTGCCGTCAGCGGTGTCAGTTGGTCAAATTCGGCGACATACTCCAAGAACTCGTTGCGTTCGTTCCCTTCGAGCACCGGGTTTGTGGTGGCGATACTTTGGTAGGCGTACGCTTTCAGTTCTGGATTGAGATCGCGAATGCTGATCAACTGCTGCTGCAGTTCAAACATGGTATCCAAATCGAGTTGAGAGCACTGATGGGGGGCAATAAGCATATCAGCGACCGTACAGGCGGTGATCAGCTCCCGGCTATTACGACCGGCCACATCGACAATCACATGATCGTATTTATCTGCCAGGCTGCGTAACGTCTGAGAAATATTGCCCGTTTTTTCAATCAGCGTGATCGCTGGCGCCAAGCCGCTTGCTTCGCGTTCAGCATGCCAACGGGAGGCGGAACGCTGAATATCCGAGTCCACTAAAACCACATCTTTGCCATGTACCATCGCCAGTGCAACTGCGAGGTTGGTTGCCGTTGTGGTTTTTGATGAACCGCCTTTATTACCCCCTACGACTGTGATCATTTTAATCTCCGTGTTACTTAATAGGTAATAAGTATTACTTCACATATATTAATTATGCTTATTCTGGAGTGAAAAGCAAGAAAATCATATGTATGAAGTATGATTTTTTTTCAATTTTTTTATGTCGAATCATTCGTTTTTTGTTTAACTCATTAATATAAAATTATTATTTTTATGAGTTATGAGTTATGAGTTATGAGTTATGAGTTGGTGTTTATAAGGTGTTATTTTTTGACATACGGACACGTTGTCGCGCCGTCAGGCTGCAGGACGCTGTTGACTCCCCCCCCCCTGCCACTGTCGCGTCTACGCAACGGGACGCAAATGTCGCCGGCGCCGCCGGCCTTTTTCCGGCTGCTTTCGCGTCGCGATGTCATTGTGCCTCACTACTGCCACATTGCGGCTGTCTGAGGGAAGAACGACCTTCAAAAAATGTTTCCCCCTGCAGCCCGATGACATCTTGGCAGGCGCCGCATTCCGCGCGTCGGCGGGCAAGCCCGGCCTTCAAGCGGCTTTCGCGGCATAAGCTCGCCGTGCTGCGCCGTCTCGTTATTCCACGGTCCGCTTGACGCGCAGCGACCCCTGCCGGCCATGACATCGGGCAGCAGGGAACGGTGGCCGTACCGGCCCCCTCCTGCACCCCTCGAATGGCGAGGTATTCCTTATGTCCCGATTTGTCCTGGGTGATTCCGTGCAGGTGATGGCCGGCTATCGGGATTGCCAACTGCAGCACCGAAGAGAAAGCGCTGGGCAAAGCCAAAGAGAAGCAACTCACCGTCAGTGTCGGGGAATTCTGCTCGAAAAAGGTGCTGGGCGTGTGCCTGGAGAAAAAGCGCGGTTACTGCCAGTTCGATTCGAAACTGGCCCAGATTGTTCAGCAGCAGGGGCGCAATGGTCAGTTGCATATCGGCTTTGGGGCGGCCAAAAGCCCGGATTGCCGTGGTATCACCCAGACCGAACTCCAGCAGATTAAATTCGACAATCTCGACTTCTCCAACTTCTTCGAAGATTTGCAAAACAACCAGAACATTCCCGACAACAACGCGCTGACGGAACGTGTCCGTGAGCAAATAGCCACTCAATTGCAGAATAAGTAGGCGGACGCATGAAAATACGACTCTCTGTGACGGCGGCCGCGCTGCTGTTCAGCCTGCCGGTGCTGGCAAAGGACGCTGGCTGGCAGTGGTACAACGAAAGCCTGAAGCGGCAAACGGAAGAACCTCCCGCGGGCACCGCACAGCCCGCACAACCAGACATCATGGAAAAACTGGCCACGCTGCAACAGGCCACGAAACGGGCGATGTATGAAGCCATCCTGTACCCGGGCGTGGAAAATTTCACCCGTTATTTCCGGCTGCAGAATTACTGGACGCAGCAGGCAGGATTGTTCTCGATGAGCGCCAAAAAAGCCATGTTGGCGCACCCGGAGCTGGACTATAACCTGCAGCACAGCCACTACAACGGCACCGTGCGCAATCAGTTGGCGGCGGATTTTGCAGACCAGCGCCGGGCCATCGAAGCACTGGCTCAACATTACGGGGTGATGTTCTTCTACCGGGGGCAAGATCCCATCGACGGACAGCTGGCGCAAGTGATCAAGAACTTCCGCGAAACCTATCACCTGAGCGTTATTCCGGTGTCCGTGGACGGCATCATCAATCCGCTGTTGCCCGATAGCCGTGTTGACGCTGGTCAGGCAGAGCGTCTGGGTATTCGTCACTTCCCGGCCCTGATGCTGGCCGACCCGAAAAGCGGCGCCGTGAAGCCCGTGTCCTACGGGTTTATCAGTCAGGACGACCTGGCCAAACAGTTCCTTAACGTTTCCACCGATTTCGCCCCCAACTTTTAGTTTTCGGAGAGTCTGTATGCGTAAATTCCGCTTTCGTCTGCCTGAGTTTGACAACGTCGGGCTGTGGATACTGACGCTGGGCGTCTGGTTTCACATTGTTTCCCACCTGATCCGCCCCAATCCATCAATGGCCATTTTGCTGGCGCAGATCATCGGGTTGTCACTCACCCTGTGGGGAGGCTACCGCATCCTCAATGTTTGGATTGCTCGGGCACGGGCAGCAGAGAAGGACGCTGCCGACCGTCGTCCATCAGCAGGAGCTGAGCATCATGAGGGTTAATTCTCTGTTATTGCTGACCATACTGTGTGTCTGTCCCCCGGGCATTCAGGCAAGCACGATGGACCAACTCCAATCGTTATGGAATCCAAAAGGGCTTGGCGCTGCCGTACCCGAAACCAATAACGAAACCCCAGCATCTTCACCGACGGCGGTCATCACTGCCCCTTCCCGTCAACCAGTCTGGTTCCGACTGAGTAACGGGCAGCAGGCTAACCTGGCGGAATGGAAGGTGGTGCTGTTTATGCAGGGGAGTTGCCCGTATTGCCACAAATTCGACCCGGTGCTGAAGTCGCTGTCTGAACGCGTCGGATTTGGCGTGATGGCCTACACCATTGATGGGCACGGCGACGAAGCGTACCCCGAAGCCCTACCGGTGCCGGCAGATGTTATGCGGGCATTCTTCCCCAACCTGCCGGTCGCCACCCCAACCACGTTTCTGGTTAATGTGAACACCCTGGAAGCGTTGCCGCTGTTGCAGGGGGCCACTGACGAGCAGGGCTTTATGGCTCGTCTCGATACCGTGCTGCAGATGCGTCAGGGAGGGCGCGCGCTATGATGAAAAACTTACTAGCCGGCCTGAGTGCGGCGCTACTGACGTTGTCGGGGGCGGCAGTGGCCGATGTGAACAGCGATATGAATCACTTTTTTAACAAGCTCGGATTTGATTCCAACATCAGTCAGCCCCAGGTGTGGCAAGGGCAGGCGGCGGGTTATGCCTCCGGCGGATCGATGTATGCCCGCACCCAGGTGAAAACCATCCAGCTGGTCTCGATGACCCTGCCGGACATTAACGCCGGCTGCGGCGGTATCGATGCCTACCTGGGCTCGTTCAGCTTCATCAACAGCGAGCAACTGCAACGGTTCGCCAAACAGATAATGTCCAATTCGGCCGGGTACTTCTTTGACCTCGCCTTGCAGACCACGGTACCGGAAATCAAAACTGCCAAAGATTTTCTGCAGAAAATGGCCAGCGACATCAACAGTATGAATCTCAGCTCCTGTCAGGCCGCGCAGGGCATTGTCGGTGGGCTGTTCCCGCGCACGCAGGTTTCCCAGCAAAAAGTCTGCCAGGACATTGCCGGGGAGAGCAACATGTTTGCCGATTGGGCGGCCTCACGGCAGGGTTGTACCGTTGGCGGCAGCATGGACAAGGTCCGTGATAAAGCGAGCGATAAAGATAAAGAACGCATTACCAAAAACATCAACGTTATCTGGAATGCGCTCGGTAAAAACCGGATGTTTGACGGCAACAAGGAACTGAAAGAGTTCATCATGACCCTGACCGGCACGATGGTGTTTGACGAAAACGGCAACATCACCCCGCTACCCGCCAGAACCACAGATCGTGACCTGATACGCGCCATGATGGAAGGCGGCACGGCGCGGGTGTACCACTGCAACGACAGCGATAAGTGCCTGAAGGTGGTGGCGGATTCGACGGTCACTATCAGCCAGGACAACGCGCTCAAAAATCAGATAAATGACATCCTCGCCGGCATTCAGAACAAGGTCGCGGTCGATGAGAAGCTCACCGAAAAAGAGAAGGGTTTCATCACCAGTACCACCATCCCGGTATTCAAATACCTGGTCGACCCGCAAATGCTGGGTGTGTCAAACAGCGTGGTGTATCAGCTGACCGATTACATCGGTTACGACATCCTGCTGCAGTACATTCAGGAACTGGTTCAACAAGCCCGGGCGATGGTGGCCACGGGGAATTATGATCAGGCAGTGATTGAGAGCATCAACAACAATCTCAACGAAGCGACCCGGCAGATAGCGTCATTCCAGACGCAGGTGCAGGTCCAGCAGGATGCGTTGCTGGTTGTGGATCGGCAGATGAGCTACATGCGTCAGCAGGTCTCGGCCCGCATGTTGCAACGCTATCAGAATAATTACCACTTCGGGGGCGCGCGCTGATGCAGGAAATCTATGTCATTGCCGGTGGTGATTGGTTGCGGGGAACTCTCAATGCCATCGTGACCTTCATGAACGGCGACAGCTGGGCGACGATACAGCGCATGGTGATTGCCTTTTCAGTGCTCCTTGTTGCAGTGAGCTGGATACGGCGCCACAACGTGATGGATATGCTGGGCTGGGCAGGGGTGATGGTACTGATATCCCTGCTGGTCGGGGTGCGCACGCCGGTGCAGATCATCGACAATAGCGACCTGACGCGGGTTTATCAGGTGGACAACGTGCCGGTGGGGCTGGCGCTGCCCGCCTCATTGACCACCAAAATCGGCTATGCCCTGGTGCAGGGCTATGAAATGGTGTTTTCGCAGCCCGACAGCGTCACCTACAGCAAGACCGGGATGATATTTGGGGCGAATCTGGTGTCGCGCAGTACCGACTTTCTGTCACAGAACCCCGAAATCACCACGCTGTTCACCGACTACGTCCAGAACTGCGTGATGGGTGATATTTTCCTGAACGGGAAATACAGCATGGAAGACCTGATGAACAGCCCTGACCCCTACACGCTGATTTTCTCCCGGCCCAGCCCACTGCGCGGTGTGTTCAACGACAAAAATCAGTTCCTGACGTGCGAGGAAACGGCAGCGGTGATTAAGCCGAAGCTGGCGCTGGATACAAAGACCGGTGGCAAGACCTGGAGCTATTATGTGCGTCAGGCGTTTGGTGGCCGCCCGAACCCGGATGCGTTATTTAGCCAGATGGTAGGCGATAGCTACAGCTATTTCTACGGGGCTGGGCAGGGTGCCGCGCAGATTATGCGCCAGAACGTCACCATGAATGCAGTGCGCAACGGCATCATGAGCTACGCGGCCCGTAACGGCGACACTTCGAGCCTGCTCAATATCTCCACCACCTCGTCGATGGAAAAGCAACGATTGGCGCATGCCACTGTCGGGCAGGTGGCACTGCGTTCCTTGCCGATGTCGCAAACGCTGATTGTGGGGCTGACGATAGGCTTGTTCCCGCTGATGATTTTAGGCGGGATGTTCAATGCCGTGACGTTCAACGTACTCAAGGGCTATGTGCTGGCCATCATGTGGGTGCAGAGCTGGCCGCTGTTGTATGCCATCCTGAACAGCTGTATGACGTATTACGCCAAGGCCAACGGCTCGCCGGTGGTGCTGTCTGAACTCTCGCAGGTGCAGATTAAATATTCCGACCTCGCCACCACGGCCGGTTATCTGTCGATGCTAATACCGCCGCTGGCGTGGGGCATGCTCAAGGGGCTCGGTGCTGGCTTCTCGAACCTGTACAGCCACCTGGCGTCCTCAGCCATCAGTCCAGCAGCCACGGCAGCTTCCGGCGCGGTCGACGGCAACTACTCTTACGCCAATATGCAGACCGAGAACGTCAGCGGCTTCAACTGGAACACCAACAGCTCGACGGTGTTTGGGCAAATAAGTAAGCAGTTGGAGAATGGGGCAATGGTCACCCGCACTCGTGGCGGCGATACGGTACTGGACAGCTCCGGAGCAATGTCAAAACTGCCGGTGGATATTAATGTGTCACGCCAGATTGCGAGTGCGCAGCAGCAGATGGCCCGAGAGTCTGAGTCTCAGGCGCAGACGGCAATGAGCGGGTTTAACAGCAGTATCAGCAGTGCCTGGAACTCCCTGCAGCAATTTACCGGTCAGCGCGGCAACAGCAGCACAATGACCCAGGGGGCAGACAGTTCGCAGGGTGGGCAATCGACCATGATGGCCGGCAAAATGCGTAGCGCCGTAGAAAGCTATGCCAAAGCCAACAACATCAGCGAAGACCAGGCCACGCAGGAGTTGGCGCAGCGGTCGGTAAATTATACAGCAGGACTGAACGCCTCAATCACAGGTAAAGGCAGTATGGGAGTTAAGATACTTGGTACTGGTGCGACAGTGGAAACAGCAGTAAGTGGAAAGGTTAGTCGAGACGGGGTAGATCACGACAGCCATTCCGCCAGTTCAGGAACCCGGGCCAGTCAGGATGCCCGCCACGATGCCAGCGCCCAGGCGGCGTCGGACTTCAAGCAGGGGATGGACTATTTTACCAGCCAGAAAATCAGCGAATCCGGCAGCCACAGCCAGAACAATGCCGATTCACGGGTAGACCAACTGGCGGCCTCGCTCAGCAGCGCGAAAAGCAGCTACACCCAGTACAGCGATGCACACACTCGCAGTAAGGAATATGCAGAGATGGCCTCGCGTACTGAGACGATGTCCGGGCAGATGAGCGAAAACCTGACCCAGCAGTTTGCAAACTTCGTGGCAAAACGCGCTCCGAATAACGCCGAAGAGATCTTGACCAATACCAGTTCACCGGAAGTGGCGGCGCAGCGTTCGGCGCTGGCACGGGAGTTTGTGAATGAGCGGGTGGCACCGGGCGTTGACGCGCACTATACCAGCGGAAGAACCGAACTGGGCAGCGGAATGGGGACGGTCTCCGGCGGTGGCAATACGGATGCGGTGCGGGCTGATTTTGCGAGCAATAGCCAACAAATAGACCGCCATACGACTAGTGCTGGCATCGCTAATAACGTTGGTGATAAAGTGGACAATATGATTAGCGGGAATAAAACTGCGCAGGCGGAAACTCGTCATAAGATAGAGGGGCAGTCGAGTGAAATCAGTACCCAGCAGGACAACCTGAAAGAGAATCACTCTGAAATGCGAGCAACACAGAATAAAAAATATATTGATGAGAAAGACAAGCAGACAAGTATTCCGGGGGCACCTTCGAAGGGAGAACTCATGGAACGGGCGAGGGAAGCACAGGATCAGTTTAATAAGGGGTCTGAAGCCCAACCGTACGAAAACGTACGCTAAGTACATTTATTGACCAGCCTGGCTGACTCTATGTATTTGTACAGAGTTGGCCTCGATATCCCCATCAACACACAAATCTGCGCAA
>Ga0157366_1000215_pt1 | contig 28111 bp, 23 predicted proteins | sample AttbisABBM1_FD_113149 | JGI IMG/M metagenome (GOLD analysis project Ga0157366, IMG submission 113149) | Fungus gardens microbial communities from leaf cutter ant in Botucatu, State of São Paulo, Brazil - Atta bisphaerica ABBM1 | ecosystem: Host-associated > Fungi > Mycelium > Unclassified ...
ATTTCTTCATCTGTGGAGTAGCACACCTATGGCACGCGTAACCGTTCAGGACGCAGTAGAAAAAGTTGGTAATCGTTTTGACCTGGTGTTGGTCGCTGCACGTCGTGCACGTCAGATGCAGGTTGGCGGTAAAGATCCGCTGGTTCCGGAAGAGAACGACAAACCTACCGTTATCGCTCTGCGCGAAATCGAAGAAGGTCTGGTCACCAATCAGATTTTAGATGTGCGTGATCGTCAGGAACAGCAAGAGCAGGAAGCCGCTGAGTTACAGGCCGTTACCGCTATCGCTGAAGGTCGTCGTTAACAGCCACCTGCAGGTCGCCCTTGTATCTGTTTGAGAGCCTCAATCAACTGATTGAAAAATACTTGCCAGAGGAGCAGATCAAGCGCCTCCAGCAAGCCTACCTTGTCGCACGTGATGCCCACGAGGGACAGACACGCTCCAGCGGTGAGCCTTATATCACCCATCCGGTTGCCGTGGCCTGTATTCTGGCGGAAATGAAGCTCGACCATGAGACCCTCATGGCCGCGCTGCTGCATGACGTCATCGAAGATACGCCTGCCACTTACCAGGACATGGAACAGCTGTTCGGTAAAAGCGTGGCGGAACTGGTCGAAGGCGTTTCCAAGCTGGATAAGCTGAAATTCCGCGACAAGAAAGAGGCGCAGGCAGAGAACTTCCGCAAGATGATTATGGCGATGGTGCAGGATATCCGCGTCATTCTCATCAAGCTGGCTGACCGCACCCACAATATGCGCACCCTGGGGTCATTACGCCCGGACAAACGTCGCCGCATTGCGCTGGAGACGTTAGAGATTTACAGTCCGCTGGCGCACCGCCTGGGTATTCACCATCTGAAAACGGAGCTGGAAGAGCTCGGTTTTGAGGCCCTCTATCCGAACCGCTATCGGGTGATTAAAGAGGTGGTGAAAGCCGCGCGCGGTAACCGTAAAGAGATGATCCAGAAGATTCTTTCTGAGATCGATGGCCGTTTGCAGGAAGCGGGCATCCCCTGCCGCGTCAGCGGTCGTGAAAAGCATCTTTACTCGATCTACCGCAAAATGACGCTGAAAGAGCAGCGTTTTCACTCGATCATGGATATCTACGCCTTTCGCGTCATCGTGAAAGACCTGGATACCTGCTATCGCGTTCTGGGCCAGATGCACAGCCTCTATAAGCCGCGTCCGGGTCGCGTGAAAGATTACATCGCCATCCCCAAAGCTAACGGCTATCAGTCGCTCCATACCTCCATGATTGGCCCGCACGGCGTGCCGGTTGAGGTGCAGATTCGCACCGAGGATATGGATCAGATGGCGGAGATGGGGGTCGCTGCGCACTGGGCCTACAAACAGGCGGGCGAAAGTGGCACCACCGCACAGATTCGCGCCCAGCGCTGGCTGCAAAGCCTGCTGGAGCTGCAACAGAGTGCGGGCAGCTCATTTGAATTTATTGAGAGCGTGAAGTCCGATCTCTTTCCTGATGAGATCTACGTCTTTACGCCTGAGGGCCGCATTGTGGAACTGCCCACCGGCGCGACACCGGTGGACTTCGCCTATGCGGTTCACACCGATATTGGTCATGCCTGCGTCGGCGCGCGCGTCGATCGCCAGCCTTATCCGCTGTCGCAGCCGCTGACCAGCGGGCAGACAATTGAGATCATTACCGCCCCAGGTGCCCGGCCTAACGCCGCCTGGCTTAACTTCGTCGTCAGCTCCAAAGCCCGTGCCAAAATCCGTCAGCTGCTGAAGAATCTTAAGCGCGAAGACTCGGTCAATCTGGGTCGCCGCCTGCTCAGCCATGCGCTGGGCGGCAGCCGTAAACTGGCTGAAATCCCGGCTGAGAATATCCGCCAGGAGCTGGATCGCATGAAGCTGACCTCGCTCGACGATCTGCTGGCCGAGATCGGTCTGGGCAACGCGATGAGCGTAGTGGTGGCGAAGAACCTGCTGCAGGCTGACAACAAGACGATCAGCAACAGCAAACGCGGTAAGCTGCCGATCAAGGGCGCCGATGGCGTATTGATTACCTTCGCCAAATGCTGCCGCCCTATTCCTGGTGACCCGATTGTGGCCCACGTCAGCCCCGGAAAAGGGCTGGTGGTGCATCACGAATCCTGCCGGAATATTCGCGGCTATCAGAAAGAGCCTGAAAAATTCATGCCGGTCGAGTGGGACAAAGTCACCGAGCAGGAGTTCGTGGCGGAGATCAAGGTCGACATGTTTAACCATCAGGGCGCGCTGGCTAACCTGACGGCGGCGATTAATACCGCCGGCTCGAATATTCAGAGCCTGAATACCGAAGAGCGCGATGGCCGCGTTTACAGCGCCTTTATCCGCCTGACCGCGCGTGACCGCGTCCATCTGGCCAACATCATGCGGAAAATCCGCGTGATGCCGGATGTGATTAAAGTCCACCGTAACCGTAATTAGTGCATGAACGATCAACGTTTTGCCCGGATTCAGGCGATGCTGGCACTGCGCCAGCACGATCTCACGGTCTGTATGGAGCAGGTGCATAAGCCGCACAATGTTTCCGCAGTGATCCGCACGGCCGACGCTGTGGGCATCCACGAAGTGCATGCGGTCTGGCCCAGCCAGCGGATGCGCACGCAGGCTTCTGCCTCTGCCGGCAGCAACAGCTGGGTGAAAGTGGTCACCCATCCCACCATCGGCGATGCCGTAAAGCAGCTTAAACAGCAGAAGATGCAGGTTTTAGCGACCCATCTCTCTGCGGATGCCGTTGATTTCCGCGAGATCGATTACACCCTGCCGACCTGCATCCTGATGGGACAGGAAAAAACCGGGATTACCGAAGAGGCACTGGCGCTGGCCGATCGGCAGATCGTTATTCCGATGGTGGGGATGGTTCAGTCGCTGAATGTCTCGGTCGCCTGTGCGCTGATCCTGTACGAAGCACAGCGGCAGCGGCAGAATGCGGGGCTCTATCTGCGCGACTACAGCCTGCTGGACGAAGAGGAACAGCAGCGTCTGCTGTTCGAAGGCGGATTCCCGGTGCTGGCGCGCGTCGCCAGACAGAAAGGGTTGCCCTATCCGCGCATCAACGCTCAGGGTGAAGTCGACGCCGATCCCAGCTGGTGGGCGACGATGCAATCGACCGGTAAAAGACGATGAAAGGCCGTCTGCTGGATGCCATCCCGCTCAGTACCCTGACCGGCGTCGGTGCCAGTCAGGCAGCAAAGCTGGCCAGAATAGGCCTGCACACCATCCAGGATCTTCTGCTTCATCTCCCGCTGCGCTACGAAGACCGCACTCAGCTCTATGCCATTAACGATCTGCTGCCTGGCATCTGGGCCACCGTAGAAGGCGAAGTACTGCACACAGATATCACCTTTGGTCGCCGCCGGATGATGGTCTGCCAGATCAGCGATGGCAGCGGCGTGCTGACCATGCGCTTCTTCAATTTCAATGCCGGTATGAAGAACAACCTGTCGCCGGGTCGTCACGTTACCGCCTATGGTGAAATCAAGCGCGGCCAGCGTGGTGCTGAGATTATCCATCCTGAATACCGCATCCAGGGCGAACAGAGCAGTGTAACGCTGGAAGAGACCTTAACGCCGGTTTATCCCACCACCGAAGGTATCCGCCAGGCCACGCTGCGTAATCTTACCGATCAGGCGCTGACGCTGCTGGAGAGCTGCCCGATAGCCGAACTGCTGCCGCAGGAGCTGAGCGGCGGTCTGATCAGCCTGCCCGATGCCTTACGCACGCTGCATCGCCCACCGCCCGACCTCCGGCTCAGCGAACTGGAGAGTGGCCGCCATCCGGCCCAGCGCCGTCTGATTCTGGAAGAGTTGCTGGCCCACAACCTGAGTATGCTGGCGGTGCGCGCCGGTGCGCAGCGCTATTACGCGTTGCCCATGCCGCCGCGCCATAACCTGAGTGACCAGCTGCTGGCCGCGCTGCCCTTCTCGCCCACCCAGGCGCAGAAAAGGGTGGTGGCGGAGATAGAAAACGATCTGGCGAATGACTTTCCGATGATGCGGCTGGTGCAGGGTGATGTTGGCTCAGGCAAGACGCTGGTGGCTGCGCTCGCTGCGCTGAACGTGATCGCCCACGGTAAACAGGTGGCGCTGATGGCACCGACCGAACTGCTGGCTGAACAGCACGCCAGTAACTTCCGTCAGTAGTTTGCGCCGCTGGGAATTGAAGTCGGCTGGCTGGCAGGGAAACAGAAAGGCAAAGCGCGTCAGGCGCAGCAGGAAGCGATCGCCAGCGGTCAGGTGGCGATGGTCGTCGGCACCCATGCTCTGTTTCAGGAACAGGTACAGTTTAAGGGACTGGCGCTGGTCATCATTGATGAACAGCACCGGTTCGGCGTCCATCAGCGCCTCGCGCTGTGGGAAAAAGGTGAGGAGCAGGGTTTCCATCCGCATCAGCTGATCATGACCGCCACTCCTATCCCGCGCACCCTGGCGATGACCGCCTATGCCGATCTGGATACCTCGACCATCGACGAGCTGCCGCCGGGACGCACACCGGTGATCACCGTGGCCATTCCCGACTCCCGACGGGATGAGATCGTCGCACGGGTGGAACACGCCTGCCGCGAAGGGCGTCAGGCCTACTGGGTCTGTACCCTGATTGAAGAGTCAGAATTACTGGAGGCGCAGGCGGCAGAGGCGAGCTGGGAAGCCCTTAAAACGGCGCTGCCTGGGTTGAACATTGGCCTGGTGCATGGCCGGATGAAACCCGCCGAGAAACAGGCGGTGATGCAGGCGTTTAAAGCAAACGAGCTGCAACTGCTGGTGGCGACCACCGTGATTGAAGTCGGGGTAGACGTGCCTAACGCCAGCCTGATGATTATTGAGAATCCGGAACGGTTAGGCCTGGCACAGCTGCATCAGCTGCGGGGCCGGGTCGGTCGCGGTGCGGTGGCTTCACACTGTGTGCTGCTCTACAAAGCGCCGCTCAGCAAGACGGCGCAGAAGCGTTTGCAGGTGCTGCGAGACAGCAACGATGGCTTCGTCATTGCCCAGTTCGATCTGGAGATACGCGGGCCAGGTGAACTGCTGGGCACCCGCCAGACCGGTAACGCCGAGTTTAAAGTGGCCGACCTGCTGCGCGATCAGGCGATGGTGCCCGAAGTTCAGCGTGTGGCGCGTCACATCCATCAGCACTATCCCGAACAGGCCAGCGCCCTGATTGAACGCTGGCTGCCGGAAAATACCCGTTATACCAACGTCTGAGTCACGCCCCTGCCCGCACCCACTTTTCACCTCAGTCGGGCAAACGATTGCTTTTGGCCTGCGGATGATTACAATCGCCACACACTTTTTCGGGAAGAGCAGAAGATGTCCACCAATCCGCAGCCAGACCAGCCCTCCGCTCTGCAAAGCGAACTGATTTACCGCCTCGACGATCGTCCTCCCCTTCCGCAGACGCTGTTTGCTGCCGCTCAGCATCTGCTGGCCATGTTTGTTGCCGTCATCACGCCCGCGATACTGATCTGTCAGGCACTGGGCCTGCCCGCAGAAGACACCCGGCACATCATCAGCATGTCGCTGTTTGCCTCGGGCGTGGCATCACTGTTGCAGATCAAAACCTGGGGGCCGGTCGGTTCGGGCCTGCTGTCGATTCAGGGAACCAGCTTCAACTTCGTCACCCCCTTAATCATGGGGGGGATGGCGCTGAAAAACGGCGGTGCGGATGTTCCCACCATGATGGCGGCCCTGTTTGGTACGCTGATGGTGGCCTCCTGTACTGAGATGGTGCTGTCCCGCGTCCTGCACCTGGCACGCCGCATCATTACCCCGCTGGTGTCCGGTATCGTGGTCATGATTATCGGCCTGTCGCTGATTCAGGTGGGACTCACCTCTATCGGCGGGGGATTCGGTGCGATTAACGATCACACCTTTGGCGCGCCGAAAAACCTGATGCTGGCCGGCGCGGTGCTGCTGGTGATCGTGCTGCTTAACCGGCAGAAAAACCCTTACCTGCGCGTTGCCTCCCTGGTGATTGCGATGGCGGTCGGCTATCTGCTGGCCTGGGCCATGGGCATGCTGCCTGCCTCAGGTCTCCCGACCGATCAGCCGCTGATCAGGGTGCCCAGCCCGCTCTATTACGGACTGGGCTTCGACTGGAACCTGCTCATCCCGCTGATGCTGGTGTTTATGGTGACCTCACTGGAGACCATCGGCGACATCACGGCCACCTCAGATGTATCAGAGCAGCCGGTGAGCGGCCCTCTCTATATGAAACGCCTGAAGGGCGGCGTGCTGGCGAATGGCCTGAACTCCTTTGTCTCTGCGCTGTTTAACACCTTCCCTAACTCCTGCTTCGGCCAGAATAACGGGGTGATTCAGTTAACCGGCGTGGCCAGCCGCTACGTGGGCTTTGTGGTGGCGCTGATGCTGATTGTGCTGGGGCTGTTCCCGGCGGTCAGTGGTCTGGTGCAGCTGATCCCTGAGCCGGTGCTTGGCGGTGCCACCATTGTGATGTTCGGCACCATTGCTGCGTCGGGCGTTCGCATCGTGTCACGCGAGCCGCTCAACCGCCGCGCCATCATGATTATCGCGCTGTCGCTGGCCGTGGGCCTGGGTGTTTCCCAGCAGCCACTGATCCTGCAGTTTGCCCCTGACTGGCTGAAAACCCTGCTCTCTTCGGGCATTGCCGCGGGCGGTATTACCGCTATCCTGCTCAACCTGATTTTCCCGCCAGAGAAGTAAGGCCACGGGCAGGCTTCGGCCTGCCTGCTATTTCTTCGTATTTACATCCAGGCTGTTGAGCTGTAACGGTAATTCAGGCATAACAACCTCTCACCGGATTGAACGCGGGAAGGATGCGATGAAATTTCTTGGAAAGTTTTTCCTCACCATACTGTTACTGCTGCTTTTCACCCTGGTGGTGATCTATGTGCTGCTGCAGACACAGTGGGGTGCAGGCTGGTTTAGCCGGTGGGTGAGCGACAAAACCGAATGGCATCTCTCCCTGAGTAAAATTGAACACAATTTCTCCTCGCCCTCTCACATCATTCTGGATGATTTCAGCTTTGGTCACGATGGGCAGCCTGCAGTACTCGTAGCAAAGCGGGTCGATCTCGGTCTGGCCCTGATTCAGTTCAGCGATCCGCTGCATTTCAGCAGCCTTGAGCTGCGCGACGGGGAAGTGAATCTGGCCAACCTGACGCCAGACAGCGCGCTTCCGATTCAGGCTGACCGCCTGCAACTCAATAACATGCGTCTCGACAGCCCCGGCAGCGCGTTACCGCTGTTTGCTCAGCAGGTGAATGGCGGCATTCTGCCGTGGAAACCGACCGCCCGCGATATGCTGGGCCGCGATGCCCGCTTCCAGATGAGCGCCGGCAGCATGACGCTGAACAATGTGGCGGGCGAGAACGTACTGATTCAGGGAAGTGTGTCCCAGGGCCGGATGCGCTTTGACAATATCGGTGCCGAGCTGGCGCGCGGCTCCATGACCGGTAACGGTGAACGGGATGCCCAGGGCAACTGGAAAATCAACCAGCTGCGACTGAACGATATCCGTCTGCAGACCGCCAGCAGCCTGAAAGATTTCCTGCACAGCCTGCAGGTGGTTCCCTCCATCGTGATTACGCGACTCGATCTGACCGATGCCCGTCTGCAGGGACCGGACTGGGCGGTAACCGACCTCGACCTGACGCTGAGAAACGTTAACTGGCAGGGAGACGACTGGCAGAGTAATGATGGTTCACTGGCGCTGAATGCCAGCAATTTTATCAACGGGGGTTTCGAGCTTAACGACCCTATCGTTAACCTGGATTTTTCTCCGCAGGGCATCGCACTGACGCAGTTCAGTTCACGCTGGGCGAACGGTGTGATTCGGGCTGACGGTGACTGGTCGCGCAGCGATAAACGCCTGACCCTGAAAAATCTGGCCGTTGCCGGGCTGGAATATACCCTGCCGCAGGACTGGCGCGACCGCGGGCAGGCAACCCTGCCCGCGTGGCTGGAGAGTGTAGAGGTGACGCGTTTCATGTCGAACCGGAACCTGATTATCGATATCAATCCGGCCTTTCCTTTCCAGCTGACATCACTGGATGGCACGGGTGAGAATCTGCGACTGGCGCAGCAGCATCAGTGGGGGATCTGGTCGGGTAAGCTGAGCCTGAATGCGGCGGAGTCCACCTTTAATCGTACCGATCTGCGTCACCCATCCATTGCGCTGAGTGCTGACGCAGAGCAGATTCAGGTAACGGAGCTGAGCGCGTTCAGTAACAAGGGACTGCTCGAAGGAACGGCCACCGTGGGCCAGCAATCCGCCCGTCCGCTGACGCTGCAACTGACCGGCCGTGCGGTGCCGGTGAACGTATTGCAGAACTGGGGATGGCCCGCGCTGCCGCTAACGGGAGACAGCAATATGCAGCTGCAACTCAGCGGTGCGTTACGCGCTGATCAGCCACTGCGTCCGACGGTAAATGGCACGCTGTCGGTGACAACCGACAGTCAGCAGCTGCAGCAGACCATGCAGGCCGGTGAGGTCCGATAATCGCAGCAGGGCCGCGGGTGCGGCCCTGCTGATTAATTGATACGTGCGCCGGAACCGCCCTCTTCCAGCGGTCCGTCGGGATCGGCGGGCAGCACGATATAAACGCCTTCAAACACTGCGCCACACTCATCATCGCCGAACAGCTCCACTTCAAGCTGCACGCGCGCTTTACGGCCACGCGCCAGACGATCGAGATCGCCGCTTAATGAGCCCAGATCGGCAATCGCGCCGGGCCGCCCGCTGATGGGATGGCTATAGCGAATGTGGGCATCTGCCAGAATAATCGTTCCACCGAGATGACGCTCGCGCAGCAGCAACCAGATCAATCCCCAGCCGGTCAGTGTTGCCAGCGAAAAGAGGCTGCCGGCGAACAGGGTATGGTGCGGATTCTGGTTGCCCGCCTCGGGCATGGTGGTAATAAATTTCTGCCCGGTAAACTGCAGAATGCGGACCCCCATCTTCTCGCTGAGCGGGATGTGATCGTACCAGGCCTGTTGCAGCTGCCCGCACCAGTCGGCGCGGTGCAGAATGTCATCCAGCGTAATGACCGGCTTAATCATCAGAAAGTGACGAACCGGCGTGGTCTGCGGCGCGGTTATCTCGCCCTGATTGACGTAGCCAAGTTTCGCGAAGAAAGCCACAGCATCTTCCCGGGCACTGCAGGTCACCCGCTTTGCACCTTCCTGACGCGCCACTGACTCCAGCGTCATCGCCACCAGCGTTCCCAGCCCTTTGCCCTGCACGGAGGGATGAACGGCCATGAAGCGGATCGCGGCCTCGTTGTCGGCATTAATGTAGAGACGACCGATGGCGACCGGATTTCCCTGCTCGTCCACCACCATCTGATGATGCGCTAAGGCATCCCAGGCGTCACGTTCAGACCCCTGCGGCTGACGCAGCGGTTTACGTAACATTTCCCAGCGGAACTGATAGTAGATATCCAGCTCTTCCGCTGTCTGAGGCACACGAAGGTGATACATAAAATGTTTCTCCCGCTCGGAGGTGTGGCCTGTTCCCTGCCGCTCAGCTGACGATCTCACACCTGTAACCAGAACGTCACCGGACCATCGTTCACCAGCGAAACCTGCATATCTGCCGCGAAACGGCCATTCGCCGTAGTAATGCCCTGCTGCCGACAGCAGTCGCTGAAGTACTCATACAGACGCTCAGCCTCAGCCGGCTCGGCGCCACCAGAAAAGGAGGGGCGCATCCCTTTTTGCGTGTCAGCGGCCAGCGTAAACTGTGACACCACCAGCACGCTTCCCCCCGTCTGGCGGAGACTCAGGTTCATTTTGCCCTGCTCATCACTAAAGATGCGATAGCCCAGTACGCGTTCTGCGAGACGTTCCGCACGCACATTGTCATCGCCCTTCTCCACCCCCAGCAGGACCAGTAGTCCGGCACCAATTTCACCGGTCACATCCTGATCGACGCTGACGCTGGCGCGCGTTACGCGCTGAATCAATGCAATCATCTTTCCTCGCGTTGCTCATCTTTGTGCTGCTGTTTCAGCTGCCGGTAGTCGGCTAACGTCACGGTTATTTCAGCGCCTAGCAACACAATACACCAGGTCCAGTAGACCCAGAGAAACAGAATCGGGATCACGGCCAGAACACCGTAGATCAACTGATAAGAGGGGAACATCGTAACATAGAGCGCAAAGGCCTTTTTGCCCAGCTCAAACAGCGCCCCGGCGACCAGTGCACCAATCAGCGCATCACGCGGCGGCACGCGCTGGGTGGGCACAATACTGTAGAGCAGCCAGAAGGCGAGCCACGAGAGCAGAAGTGGAAAAATATGCAGCATCTGATCAACCAGGCTGGTGACTCCGGTGGCATTAATCCAGCGCAGCGACAGCAGATAGGAGCTGATCGCCAGGCTGGCACCGGCCAGCAGCGGGCCGAGAGTCAGGATCATCCAGTAGACCGCAAAAGAGTAAACCATCGGCCGCTTCTTGTGGCTGCGCCAGATGGTGTTCAGCGCGGTATCGACCGAATGCATCAGCAGCAGGGCGGTCACAATCAGGCCGACGGCCCCGACCGCCGTCATCCGGTTGACGTTAGCCACAAACTGCTCAAGATAACGTTGCAGCGTATTGCCTGCGGCGGGCATCAGGTTGTTGAAGACAAACTGCTTCAGCTGCACGCTGATGTCGGAGAAGACCGGAAACGCCGCAAACAGCGCAAACACCACCGCAATCAGCGGCACCAGCGCCAGCAGTGAGACATAGGCCAGGTTGCCCGCCTGGGTTGTCATGCCATCTTCGTCAATGCGTTTCCACAGCAGCCTGAGCCACAGCCAGAAGGCATGCAGCCCGGGACGAAATGTTCGTGACTTCATGCGTTACTGTCGACCTGCAAACCAGTCGGGAACCGTGCGGCTGTCCGTCACCAGCACGCTTTCGATACCCAGCGCCCGGGCCGCCTCGATATTTTCTGCATTATCATCAAAAAAGACCGCCTGCTCGGCCGTTACCCCTTCCGCATCCAGCACATGCTGATAAATGCGGGCTTCCGGCTTCCGCATGCCCAGCTCCTGTGACAGGTAGCGCTTGTCAGCCGCCTGCTGCACGTCGGGGTACTGCGTGGGCCAGAAGGCGCAGTGCAGCTTATTGGTATTGGAGAGGATCACGACCCGATGCCCCTCCAGCCGCAGCCGGTTCATCAGCGCCAGCGTTTCCGGACGCACGTCAACGAACACCGCCTGCCAGCCCGCGGCAAACTGTTCATAGCTGAGAGCGATCTCCAGCTTTTCGCAGAGGGCCAGCGCAAAATCTTCATCGCTGATCTCACCGCGTTCATGCTGTTCGAACGCCTCATCCATCCGGAAATGGCTTTGCAGTGAGGCCAGCGGCACACGGCTAAGGTCACTCCAGACGCCCAGCACGCGGTTAAAGTCGATATCGATAATCACATTGCCTAAATCAAAGATATACAGCAAGGTGCGCCTCCTTCGGTTCCCTGGAGTATTCACTCTAGCGGCAAAAACGCAGGCTGAACAGCCAGCACCGGAGAGAAAAGCGTAAACGGCAGCGGGTGGGCAAAAAGCGTGTCACAGCAGACAATAATTGGCTGGCCCGGCGGGCAGGCGCGGAATCGCAGGCAAAAAAAAGCCCCGCATGGCGGGGCTCTTTATTACGCTAAAGCGTGATTACGCGTCTTTAGGACCACGTGAAGCACGTTTACGGTCGTTTTCGGTCAGATGGCGTTTACGGATACGCACTGACAGCGGAGTCACTTCTACCAGTTCGTCATCATCGATGAACTCGATAGCCTGCTCCAGCGTCATTTTCTGCGGTGGAACCAGGGTGGTGGCTTCATCTGTACCGGAAGCACGCATGTTGGTCAGCTTCTTACCGGTCAGACAGTTCACGGTCAGGTCGTTAGAACGGCTGTGAATACCGATGATCTGGCCTTCATAGACTTCTGCACCGTGACCCAGGAACAGCTTACCGCGATCCTGCAGACCGAACAGGGCGAACGCAACCGCTTTACCCTGACCGTTAGAGATCAGGACGCCGTTCTGACGCTGACCCACTTCGCCCTGACGAATGTCGTCGTAGTGGCTGAAGGTGGAGTAAAGCAGACCGGTACCGGAAGTCATGGTCATGAATTCGTTACGGAAGCCGATCAGACCACGGCTTGGGATCACGTAGTCAAGACGTACGCGGCCTTTACCATCCGGATCCATGTTTTTCAGGTCGCCTTTACGCTCGCCCATGGCTTGCATAACGGAACCCTGATGCGTTTCTTCGATATCCAGCGTGACGTTCTCGAATGGCTCCTGTTTACGGCCTTCGAATTCACGGAAGATAACTTTCGGACGGGATACCGCCAGTTCGAAACCTTCACGACGCATGTTTTCGATCAGAACAGACAGATGCAGCTCACCACGACCTGAAACGCGGAATGCGTCCGAGTCTTCGGTTTCTTCAACGCGCAGTGCCACGTTGTGAACCAGTTCTTTGTTCAGACGCTCCAGGATCTGGCGCGACGTCACGTACTTACCTTCTTTACCGCAGAACGGTGAGGTGTTGACGTTGAAGAACATGGTTACGGTAGGTTCATCGACGCTCAGGGCTGGCAGCGCTTCCACATTCTGCGTGTCACAGATGGTGTCAGAGATGTTCAGCTCACCCAGACCGGTGATAGCAATGATATCGCCCGCTTCAGCCAGATCGCTGTCGATACGCTCAAGACCCAGGTGAGTCAGGACTTTGCCGACTTTACCGTTACGGGTTTTGCCTTCGCTATCGATGATAGTGACCTGCTGGTTAGGCTTCACTTTACCGCGCTTGATGCGGCCGATGCCGATCACGCCCAGGTAGTTGTTGTAGTCCAGCTGCGAGATTTGCATCTGCAGTGGCGCTTCAACTTCAACCTGCGGAGGTGAAACGTGGTCAACGATGGCCTGGTACAGCGGGGTCATATCGTCAGCCATGTCGGTGTGGTCAAGACCTGCAATACCATTCAGCGCAGAGGCGAAAATGATAGGGAAGTCGAGCTGCTCATCAGTCGCATCCAGGTTAACGAACAGGTCAAACACCTGATCCACAACCCAATCCGGACGTGCGCCCGGGCGGTCTACCTTGTTGATAACCACAATCGGCTTCAGACCATGCGCGAACGCTTTTTTGGTCACGAAGCGGGTTTGCGGCATAGGGCCATCCATCGCATCTACAACCAGCAGCACCGAGTCCACCATGGACATGACGCGCTCAACTTCACCACCGAAGTCGGCGTGTCCTGGGGTATCAACGATGTTGATACGGTAGTCATTCCACTTAATGGCGGTGTTTTTTGCGAGGATGGTAATCCCACGCTCTTTCTCCAAATCATTGGAGTCCATCACGCGCTCGGTTGCTTCGGTACGGGCATCAAAAGTACCGGATTGTTGCAGCAGTTTGTCAACCAGGGTGGTCTTTCCATGGTCAACGTGCGCGATGATGGCGATGTTACGCAAATTTTCGATCACAGCTTTGCCTCAGGCATTAGAAATAGCGCGCTATTGTACACGGATTAAGCGGAAGACTGAACACGATCACACTTTTCACTGAAAGATTATTGCATTGACGCAAATTCGCACTGTTCCCGGTGCAGAAAATGCACTAAGTTGGTCCTATGCACCAAATTGGTGCCTGTAAATTCACTTTCAGCACTGTTATGGTGCACTAAAACCATCGTGGTGCAGCCGCATTACGACAAAAAGGTGCATCATAAGGCGATTTAAGCAACATCAAAAAAGTTGGCACAGAATTCGCTTTATCTGTAACAAGCGTAAACGCCAGTCAGATGTCGGTTGAAGAGCGTGCCGGAAAAGAGTGGTCAGGAATTCCCTTTCCCGCCACGCCCTCCGGAAACGACGTTTCCTCGCCATGTAGATAATGAAAGACCATTTCCAGGAGAGTTGAGTATGTCCGCTGAACACGTTCTCTCGATGATGAACGAGCATGAAGTTAAGTTTGTTGACCTGCGTTTTACCGATACCAAAGGTAAAGAACAGCACGTTACGATCCCTGCTCACCAGGTTAACGCTGACTTCTTCGAAGAAGGCAAAATGTTCGATGGTTCGTCTATCGGCGGCTGGAAAGGCATCAACGAATCAGACATGGTGCTGATGCCTGACGCTACCACGGCGGTCATGGATCCTTTCTTCGAAGATTCTACGCTGATCATCCGTTGTGACATTCTCGAGCCAGGCACCATGCAGGGCTACGACCGCGATCCACGTTCTATCGCCAAACGCGCTGAAGATTTCCTGCGCTCTTCCGGTATCGCCGATACCGTCCTGTTTGGACCAGAACCTGAATTCTTCCTGTTCGATGACATCCGTTTCGGTTCATCGACTTCCGGCTCACACGTTGCTATCGACGATATCGAAGCGGCATGGAACACCGGTAAAGAGTACGAAGGCGGTAACAAAGGTCACCGTCCAGGTCTGAAAGGCGGCTACTTCCCGGTTCCACCGGTTGACTCATCACAGGACATCCGTTCTGCCATGTGTCTGACCATGGAGCAGATGGGTCTGGTGGTTGAAGCGCATCACCACGAAGTGGCGACCGCAGGTCAGAACGAAGTGGCGACCCGCTTCAATACCATGACCAAAAAAGCTGACGAAATTCAGATCTACAAATATGTCGTTCACAACGTCGCGCACGCTTACGGTAAGACCGCGACCTTTATGCCGAAGCCAATGTTTGGCGACAACGGTTCAGGCATGCACTGCCACATGTCACTCTCTAAAGGTGGCCAGAACCTGTTCGCGGGCGATAAGTACGGCGGCCTGTCTGAAATGGCGCTGTTCTACATCGGCGGTATCATCAAGCACGCTAAAGCGATCAACGCCCTGGCGAACCCGACCACCAACTCCTACAAGCGTCTGGTTCCGGGTTACGAAGCACCGGTTATGCTGGCTTACTCTGCCCGTAACCGTTCTGCGTCTATCCGTATCCCGGTAGTGGCCAGCCCGAAAGCGCGTCGTATTGAAGCGCGCTTCCCGGATCCAGCGGCTAACCCATACCTGGCGTTCACCGCACTGCTGATGGCTGGCCTTGATGGCATCATCAACAAAATCCACCCTGGCGATGCGATGGATAAAAACCTGTACGACCTGCCACCTGAAGAAGAAGCTGAGATTCCAAAAGTTGCAGGCTCGCTGGAAGAAGCGCTGAATGCACTGAACGAAGATCGCGAGTTCCTGACCCGCGGTGGTGTCTTCACTGATGAATCTATCGATGCTTACATCGAACTGCGTAAAACTGAGATGGACCGCGTTCGCATGACGCCACACCCGGTTGAGTTCGAGCTGTACTACAGCGTTTAACTGATCAGACGTTTTTGTTGCCGTGGAAACTTTTAGCCCATCTTCGGATGGGCTTTTTTCTCCGCGAATTCACCGTTCATTCTCCCGCTTTTCGGCTTAAACACCAGAACGCACCTATTTAGTGCAGAGGAACGTTGTATGGCAACTGGCTCTCTGCCCGACGCCGGGCAGATTCTCAACGCTTTAATCAACAGTATTTTGTTGGTGGATAACGACCTGGTTATTCATTACGCCAACCCGGCGGCGCAGCAATTACTGGCGCAGAGCTCACGCAAGTTGTTCGGCACGCCGTTACCGGATTTAACCGGCTACTTTTCGCTGAATATTGAGGTGATGCGCGAGAGTCTTGAGGCTGGCCAGGGATTCACTGACAGTGAGGTCACGCTGGTAGTCGATGGTCGCGCACATATTATGTCGCTGACCGCACAGCGTTTACCCGATGGCTTGATTCTGATGGAAATGGCGCCGATGGATAACCAGCGTCGCCTCAGTCAGGAGCAGTTACAGCACGCCCAGCAGGTGGCAGCACGCGATCTGGTTCGCGGCCTGGCCCATGAGATAAAAAATCCGCTGGGAGGATTGCGCGGCGCGGCACAGCTTTTATCACGCGCCCTGCCCGATCCCTCGCTGAATGAATATACCAGGGTCATTATTGAACAGGCCGACCGGTTGCGGAATCTGGTGGATCGTCTATTAGGGCCACAGCAGCCGGGGATGCACATTACCCAGAGCATTCACCAGGTGGCTGAGCGGGTGGTCAATCTGGTGTCGATGGAGCTGCCGGAGAATGTCTCCTTGGTGCGGGATTACGATCCCAGCCTGCCGGAACTGCCGCACGACCCTGACCAGATTGAACAGGTGCTGCTTAACGTCGTACGCAATGCGCTTCAGGCGCTGGGCGACGACGGCGGGACGATTGTTATTCGCACCCGTACGGCTTTTCAGCTGACGCTGCATGGCACCCGTTATCGCCTGGTAGCACGAATAGATATTGAAGATGATGGCCCCGGTATTCCGGCCCAGCTGCAGGATACGCTCTTCTATCCGATGGTCAGTGGACGTGAAGGCGGAACCGGTTTAGGTCTCTCCATCGCCCGTAGCCTGATTGATCAGCATTCAGGAAAAATAGAATTTAACAGTTGGCCGGGTCACACCGAATTCTCGGTCTACCTGCCTATTCGCCAGTGAGGTTTCTATGCAACGAGGGATAGTCTGGATCGTCGATGACGATAGCTCCATCCGCTGGGTGCTTGAACGCGCGCTCACTGGAGCCGGTTTGAGCTGTGCGACGTTTGACAGCGCAGGTGAGGTGCTGGATGCCCTCTCAACCAAAACCCCGGACGTTTTACTGTCAGATATTCGCATGCCCGGTATGGATGGCCTGGCGCTGCTGAAACAGATTAAACAACGTCATCCGATGCTGCCGGTCATCATTATGACGGCACATTCCGATCTCGATGCCGCAGTCAGCGCCTATCAGCAGGGGGCGTTTGATTACCTGCCTAAGCCGTTCGATATTGATGAGGCGGTTGCGCTGGTAGAGCGTGCCATCAGTCACTATCAGGAGCAGCAGCAGCCGCGTAATCAGCCGGTCAGCGGACCGACCACCGATATTATCGGGGAAGCGCCCGCGATGCAGGATGTGTTCCGCATCATTGGGCGGTTGTCGCGCTCCTCAATCAGCGTCCTGATCAATGGTGAGTCGGGCACCGGTAAAGAGCTGGTCGCCCATGCGCTGCACCGGCACAGCCCGCGCACCAAAGCACCGTTTATCGCGCTGAATATGGCGGCGATCCCCAAAGATTTGATTGAGTCAGAACTGTTCGGTCATGAGAAAGGCGCCTTTACCGGTGCGAACCAGATCCGCCAGGGCCGTTTTGAGCAGGCCGATGGGGGCACGCTGTTTCTGGATGAGATTGGCGACATGCCGCTGGATGTGCAGACCCGACTGCTGCGCGTGCTGGCCGATGGTCAGTTCTATCGCGTCGGCGGCTATGCGCCGGTCAAAGTGGACGTGCGGATCATTGCGGCTACCCACCAGAACCTGGAATTACGCGTGCAGGAAGGCAAGTTCCGTGAGGATCTGTTCCACCGCCTGAATGTAATTCGTGTGCATCTGCCGCCGCTGCGTGAGCGTCGTGAAGATATCCCGCGTCTGGCGCGTTATTTCCTGCAGGTGGCGGCCCGTGAGCTGGGGGTAGAAGCGAAGATTCTGCATCCGGAAACCGAAACGGCGCTGACCCGTCTGCACTGGTCAGGTAACGTGCGTCAGCTGGAAAACACCTGTCGCTGGCTGACGGTAATGGCGGCCGGTCAGGAAGTGCTGATTCAGGATCTGCCCGGCGAGCTGTTTGAGTCCAGCACACCGGAAAACCCGGTGCAGTCACTGCCTGACAGCTGGGCTACACTGCTGGCTCAATGGGCCGACCGCGCCCTGCGTTCCGGTCATCAGAATCTGCTGTCAGAAGCCCAGCCCGAGATGGAGCGGACGCTGCTGACTACGGCGCTGCGCCATACCCAGGGCCACAAGCAGGAAGCCGCACGTCTGCTGGGATGGGGACGCAACACCCTGACGCGCAAGCTGAAAGAGCTGGGGATGGAATAGAGGTTCAGTTCGGGCTGGCGAGGTCTGCCAGCCCGTTTCTCTAGATCACGCGCGAAAACTGCTGCTGACGAACTTTCTGCCGCAGATAGCGATCAAAGCACATGCAGATATTGCGGACCAGCAACCGGCCAATCCCCGTCACTTCCAGCCCCGTCGTCGTCTGCTCCACCAGCCCGTCGGCAATTAAGGGTTTCAGCAGCGCCAGATCTTCAGCAAAGTAGTCATGAAAGCAAATTCCCCACTGCGCCTCTGTTGCGGCAAAATCGAGCGAAAAGTGGCAAATCAGTGTTTTAATCACATCCCGCCGCAGACAGTCATCGCGGGTTAAGGCGACGCCGCGCCACAGGCCATTCCCCTGCTGTTCCACACTGCTGTACCAGCTGTTAAGGTCTTTCTGGTTCTGCGCATAGCTGTCACCCACCATGCTGATGGCAGAGACACCCAGCCCCAGCAAGTCGCTGTCACCCTGCGTCGTGTAACCCTGAAAATTGCGATGCAGCTTCCCGTCGCGCTGCGCGACAGCCAGCTCATCCTGCGGCTTCGCAAAGTGATCCATGCCGATATAGTGATAGCCCTGCTGCGTCAGGGTCGCGATGGTCTGCTGCAAAATATCCAGTTTCTGCCGGGCCGAGGGGAGTTCATCCTCTTTGATTTTGCGCTGTGCCGCAAACAGCGCCGGCAGATGCGCATAGTTGAAGACGCTGAGACGGTCCGGATTCAGCGCCACGACCCGCTCCAGCGTCCATGCGAAGCTGTCGGGCGTCTGCAGAGGTAAACCGTAGATCAAATCGATGCTGGTTGAGCGGAAGCCCTGTTCACGAGCGCGGGCCATCAGACTGAAGATCACCTCCTCATCCTGCACCCGGTTAACCCGCGCCTGCACCGCTTTGTTGAAGTCCTGCACGCCCATACTGAGACGATTAAAGCCCAGCGATCGGAGATGATCGATCATATCCAGCGCCATTTCCCGCGGATCGACCTCGATCGACATTTCGGCATCATCGGTCACATTGAAGTGTTGCTTCAGCAGGCCCACCAGCCGCGAAACCTGCTGCCTGTCGAGAAAGGTCGGTGTGCCGCCGCCCCAGTGAAGCTGTGTCACCCGGCGCTGGCGGAACAGCGGCGCGCGCTGAATAATCTCCTGCTCCAGCACATCCAGATAGCGGTCTGCTTTGTGGCGCTGACGCGTCACCTGCTTATTACAGCCGCAGAAGTAGCAGAGACGGTGGCAGAAAGGGATATGAACGTAAAGCGACAGCGGACGCCCGGGATAGCGTGCCACAGCATGCTGAAAATCGGTTTCCGTATAGTCTTCGCTGAACTCCAGCGCAGTGGGATAGGAGGTGTAACGTGGCCCGGCGTAATTGTACTTTTCAATTAACGCCTGATCCCAGGCAATCTGCAGCGATGGCATGCTCACTCCTTCCGGTGACGTCGTCTGAGAGAAGGTCGCGAAGAAGAAGGGATGAAAGGTGAGCGGGATGAGACCCGACGTAAACGTTGCTTCAGACGCGACAGGCGTCGTAGTTTAAACAATAACCACAGCAGATAACATGTCGCCAGCAGCGCGAAAATTGATCCAGGCCAAAACATTGTCGTTTACCTGAGAAGCACGGCATGCGGAACTCGCATGCCGATCAAATTTGCTTAGTTGCCCTTCAGCAGACGGTACATATCCTCTTCTGCCTGTTCATCTTCGCCATCGTCCATCACGATGCCTAACTGCTCCATCAGTTCGTCGATGCGATCCAGCGAGGCATCCAGCCAGCCCTGATCTTCTGCCGACAGCGTTTCACCATTTTCCAGGCGATCCAGCAGCGCATCCAGACGTTCATCGTTTTCCAGCTTCGCCAGCTCTTCTTCCGGCGTCAGGCGCACTTTCTTCGGGGCTGCCGGTTTATCTGCACTTTTCTGTGGCCTGACGGCGGTGGTTTTGCCATCGGCGATCAGGGCCACCGGCTTCTTACTCCCGATGCGCGGATCTTTTGCGGGGGCTGACTGGCGTGCGCCATTGCTGTCCGACGCCGCCGGATTAGCACGGCTGCCAGATGCATGTCCGCGATGCTTTTTATCGCGTTTGCGATCGCGCGCTTCGAGGTTAATTTCGTCACGCGATTTGCGTTTGGCTTTGACGGCAGGTTTGCCGTGGGCAGCTCGTGCAGGTTGCTTCATAGTATTCGGTCCTGGCTTTTTTATTCAGTATAGAATTGCGGCGAAATCTAGCAGAAACCCGACAAAGAAAAAAGGCGACAGCTCAAGCTGTCGCCTTATTTCATACCTTCACAAGAAGGAATCATGTTTTAAATCCTTTTCGGCTCGTAACATCCCGGTCAATCCCGCGCCTGCTCAACTCCTGAGCTATTCCCTGTCCCTGTCTGGCCATGTCCCTGACCTGTTCCATTCCATCGCTCATTGCCATCCTGACATCCCTGAGCGCATCATCCTGATGTGTGCTGCCATTCACTGCACAATAATGTAGACCAACTGGTAAAAGCCTCAAGTCAGCGCCACCGATAGTTGGCTTAAAAAAAGAGCAAAACTTATTAACTCATTGAAATAGTGATGATTTTATTTTCAGAAATCCGCGTAAAAATCGACATAACCCGCAGCGCGAATGGTCAATCTCTTACATGGACTGTTATCACGACGCGATTGAGCACTTTCGCGCCATAACGCGTATAATCGCCGCCATTGCCTTAATGCGTTTTCTGGAGTGTTACCTTGTCTGAATTGAATTATCACGTTACCCACTTTGTCATGAGCGCGCCGGATATCCGTCATCTGCCTGCCGATACCGGAATTGAGGTGGCTTTTGCTGGCCGCTCGAACGCGGGAAAATCGAGTGCGCTGAACACGTTAACCAATCAGAAAGGGCTGGCGCGCACCAGTAAAACACCGGGACGTACCCAGCTGATCAACCTGTTTGAAGTTAAAGAAGGGAAGCGTCTGGTCGACCTGCCAGGCTACGGTTATGCCGAAGTGCCGGAAGAGATGAAGCTGAAGTGGCAGCGTGCGTTAGGCGAGTACCTGCAAAAGCGTCAGGCGCTGAAGGGTCTGGTCGTATTGATGGACATTCGTCATCCGCTGAAAGATCTCGACCGCCAGATGATTCAGTGGTCGGTGGAAAGCGCAATTCCGGTTCTGCTGCTGCTCACCAAAGCCGATAAACTCGCTTCCGGTGCCCGCAAAGCCCAGCTCAACGTCGTGCGTGAGGCGGCGCTTAGCTTCGGCGGCGATATCCAGGTAGAGCTCTTCTCATCGCTGAAGAAAATCGGCGTGGATAAGGTTCGTCAGAAACTGGACAGCTGGTATGCGATGCCTGATGAGGCGACTGAGGATCAGCACGGGGACGCGTGAGCAGCATCGCTGATCCGCTGACACTGCGGTAACAAAAATCCCAATAAAAAACGCCCCAGTCACAGAATGACTGGGGCGGCTAAATTCAGCCAAATCCGATTACGTGAAGTAAAAGGTCTGAAAGATAGAACATCTTACCTCTGTACCCTACGCGACGAACTTTACCTGATTTTTTGTGCCTGACAAAGGCTTTTTTGTTGCTTACTTACATCAAAACAGGACTTTTTTTACCATACCCGTCACAAAAATAGCGTTGTGATGTAGTTTAATGACGAAAAAAATGTTTAGCCGATAAGCAGTTAGAAACGCGCTTTCGCTCCCGGTGTCGCCCGGTTACAGCTGACCGCTCAACTAAACGAATTACTTATGCCTGAATCAGGGCCAGTTTTGTGCGACAGAACCGGCCCGGAGGCGGTAATCAGTGTGCTTCGTCCCAGTTGTCACCGACGCCGACTTCAACCAGTAACGGTACGTCGAGCTTCACACTGCCTTCCATTAACGCACGGATTTTCTGGCTGGCCGCTTCCACCGCCTCCGATTTCACTTCGAACACCAGTTCATCGTGCACCTGCATGATCATTCTTACTGCGCTGTCATTCTGCTGCTGAAGCCACTCATCCACGGCAATCATCGCGCGTTTGATGATGTCTGCTGCCGTTCCCTGCATCGGCGCATTGATGGCGGCACGCTCTGCAGCTTTGCGGCGAATGGCATTGCTGGATTTAATATCCGGCAGCCAGAGCCGGCGCCCTTCCAGCGTTTCGACATAGCCTTTATTCGCCGCCAGCTGCCGGGTGTTCTCCATATAGCGCAGTACGCCCGGATAGCGTTCAAAGTAGAGGTCCATATACTTTTTCGCTTCACCTGCACCGATGTTGAGCTGACGTGACAGGCCAAAGGCACTCATGCCATAAATCAGACCAAAGTTAATCGCTTTGGCGCTGCGACGCTGTTCTCCACTCACCTTATCCAGCGCGACACCAAACACTTCCGATGCCGTGGCACGGTGAATATCCTCACCCTGGGCAAAGGCATCCAGTAAGCCTTTATCCTGAGAGAGATGCGCCATGATACGCAGTTCAATCTGTGAGTAGTCGGCCGCCACGATGCGATAACCTTTATCGGCAATAAAGGCCTGACGGATTCGGCGTCCCTCGTCATTACGCACCGGGATGTTCTGCAGGTTAGGATCGGCAGAGGACAAGCGTCCGGTAGCGGTAACGGCCTGATGATAGGAGGTATGCACCCGTCCGGTCAGCGGATTGATCATCTGCGGCAGCTTATCCGTATAGGTCGATTTCAGTTTCGACAGGCCGCGATGCTCCAGGATCACTTTAGGCAGCGGATAATCGAGCGCCAGTTCGGCTAACACCTCTTCGCTGGTTGACGGTGCCCCACCCGGTGTTTTCTTCGTGGGTTTGATGCCCTGTTTTTCAAACAGAATCACCTGAAGTTGTTTCGTGGAGGAGAGGTTGAAAGGCTCGCCTGCCAGCTCATGCGCTTTCGACTCCAGCTCAGCCAGTCGGGCAGTCAGCTCTTTCGAGTGTTGCGCCAGAATAGCCTGGTCGATCAAGACGCCATTGCGCTCTATCCGGGAGATGACCGTCAGCAATGGCATCTCAATCTGCTCAAAGACGTTTCTCGGGCCCGCTTCTTTTTCCAGCTCAGGCCACATCTTCAGATGCAGCTGCAGCGTGACATCGGCATCTTCGGCAGCATAGTGGGCTGCCTGCTCTAACGCGATTTGATTGAACGTCAGCTGATTTTTACCTTTACCGGCAATCTCCTGGAAAGTGACCGTTTTATGTTTAAGCCAGCGAGCAGCCAGGCTATCCATATCGTGTTTGCCCACCACGCTATTGAGGATGTATGACTCCAGCATGGTGTCAAACCGGATACCGGCCAGTTCAATGTCGTAGTTCCTGAGGACGCCGCGATCGTATTTCAGGTTCTGGCCCACTTTCCAGGCACTGGCATCTTCCAGCAGGGGCTTAAGCTGCGCCAGAACGGCGGCGCGATCCAGCTGCTCAGGCGCATCAAGATAGTCATGGGCAACCGGCAGATAAGCCGCTTCACCGGGTGCCACCGCGAAGCTGATGCCGACAATATTTGCACTCAGGGTATCAAGCGCGTCGGTCTCCAGATCAAAGGCAAAGACGTCGCTTTTTTTCAGCTTCTCCAGCCAGCTATCAAAGAGAGCCTGATCCAGAATGGTCACGTAATTATCGGTTGGCAATACGCTGCTGGTTTCCACCATGGGTACCGGCTCATCGGACAGGGCTTTTTGCGCCTGCGTGTTGCTCTTTTTCCCCTGCAGCCATTTACCGTCCTGCAGATCGCTCAGCCAGCGTTTGAACTCATAACGGCTGAACAGAGACTGCAGTGCCTCAATATCGGGATCGGTCACCGTCAGCTCTTCACAGGGCTGTGCCAGCTCAACGTCGGTTTTGATGGTTGCCAGCTGATACGAGAGGAAGGCCACCTCACGATTCTGCTCAAGTTTGGTCGCCATCGTTTTGGCACCGCGAAACGAGAGATCGGCTACTTTATCCAGGTTGTCATAGATCGTCTGCATGCTGCCCAGCCCCTGCAGCAGCGCCTGTGCGGTTTTCTCACCCACGCCCGGTACGCCGGGAATGTTATCTGAGCTGTCGCCCATCATGGCAAGGAAGTCGATAATCAGCGCGGGAGGGACACCATATTTCTGCTCGACCTCTTCCGGCCCGAGAATGGTATTGGTCATGGTGTTAATCAGCGTAATCCCTGGCGAAACCAGCTGCGCCATATCTTTATCGCCCGTGCTGATCAGCACTGAACGGCCCTTCTTTTCAGCCTCCAGCGCCAGCGTACCGATCACATCGTCCGCTTCCACACCGCTCACCGCCAGCAACGGCAGCCCCATCGCCCGTACCATCTCGTGCAGCGGCTCAATCTGCGCGCGCAGATCGTCCGGCATTGGGGGGCGGTGAGATTTGTAATGCTCGAACAGTTCGTCTCTGAAGGTTTTGCCTTTGGCATCGAACACCACAGCAACGTGACTCGGATTATACTGTGCCAGCAGGCTTTTCAGCATGTTGAGCACGCCGTACATGGCGCCAGTCGGTTCACCTGCACTGTTGGTCAGCGGCGGAAACGCGTGATACGCGCGATAAAGATAGGATGAGCCATCAACCAGAATCAGGGGATTTTCTGCAATTTGCGCCATAAGTCTGTGTAGTCTTCGTTGCTGTGAGTTGGACTATAAGGATGCCACAACCTGGCAGAAATGGTGAACTAAGGCGTGCCGCGTGGACGTTTTTTCACATTTCCGGAGGCAGGATCGCAACGATCGGGTTGTGGATAACTTTGTGCGTAAAAATGATAACGCGCGATCCCTCAGGCGATCAGGCAATTTATGAGCAAATAAAATGCTTATTTTTCATATGCTTTATCAATTACCGTGACGTGATCGCCATTTTCAATAGCGTGATCCCTTGTGTGGATATTAAATTTATGCCCTGGAGATGGACAAAACCGTCGCGCAATTAAGAAGCATAAAAAAAACGCCAGCAGGCGCTGGCGTTTCACGGGTGCAGAAGGCTGATTACTTCTGGCTTACCAGGAATTTAACGACGTTGGCATAGTCTGCAACGAAATTATCCATAGAGCTGGTATCCAGCCCGCCATTGTTCACCATGTATTTGCCATTAACGAACATCGCAGGCACACCACGCAGATCGACATCAGCCGCCGCTTTCTGCTGCTGGGCAACTAAGGCTTTAACTGCGAAGCTGTTCCAGGCCGCATCGTAATCAGAAGAGGAGATCCCGGCCGCCTGAATAAAGGCCTCTTTCAGACTGGCAGGATCGGTAATGGTCTGCGTTTTCTGAATGCCATCGAAGATCGGTGCCGTAACCTTGTCTTCCACACCCAGCGCCCTTGCTACCGCCCAGGCCTGAGTCACGACCGGTCCGAGATCACCGCCGAGGAAATCGACGTGATATTTCACCAGTTTGGTGTCAGCAGGCAGGTTCTTTTTAACCGCGTCATTAACGTGATAAATGCGTTCAAACTGATAGCAGTGCGGGCAGAAAAACGAGAAGAACTCCATCACCTGAGGTTCGCCGGCCACGGGTTTCTGCAGACTGACATATTGTTTACCTTCAGTGAACTGGGCAGCAGACGCGCTGAATGCCAGCACTAAACCCATCAGTGCAAACCAAATCTTTTTCATCGTGAAACACTCTCCTGACTACGTCATTAATATTGCGGTGTCAGCTGCAGAGGAGGTTCCTGCAACAGCTTCTCCTGCTCGGTGAATAGCGAAATTTGCCTGCGCCAGAAATCTTCATCTGTCATCCAGGGAAACGCACGCGGAAAAGCGGGATCCTGCCAGCGTCTGACGACCCAGGCCAGATAATAAACCATGCGCATCGCGCGTAAAGGTTCAATCAGTGACAATTCATTAATATCAAAATCGCTGAATTCACCGTAAGCCTCCAGCAGGATATCCCACTGAATACGCTGTTCCTGTCGATCGCCGCTGATCAGCATCCAGAGATCCTGCACCGCCGGACCATTACGGGCGTCATCCAGATCGACAAACAGCGGCCCATCGCGCCACAGAATATTTCCCGGATGGCAGTCACCATGTAATCGTAGCGGCTGCCATCCGGTATGCCAGTGCTGCTGCAGCGCCTCTCCCAGCTTATCAACCGCCTGTAGCAGCATGGCTTTCAGTGAATCAGGAACCAGCTGAGCCTGCTCCAGCACCTGACGAGGTTCGTGCAGATACTCATCCAGTCCCATGACTGGCCGGTGACTGAACAGTGCTTTGCGACCGGTCTGATGAAGACGCCCCAGAAAACGACCTACCCACTCCATCTGATCTTCGTTGTCGGTCTCATATTGCCGCCCGCCCAGACTGGGAAAGAGCGCAAAGAAAAAGCCCGCATGCCTGTGCAACGTCTCGCCCTGAAGCCGCAGCGGTGCAGCAACAGGGACCTCGTCAGCCAGCAGATCGAGAGCATACTGATGCTCTTCCGCAATCTGTTCGGCACGCCAGCGCTGTGGACGATAGAATTTGGCGACATAGCGACGTTTTTCATCATCGCTGAACTGATAGACCCTGTTCTCATAACTGTTCAGGGCTGTCAGTCCCGATTCGACGCGGATTCCTGTACCCCAGAGCGCATCAAGCAGCACGTCGGGGTTCAGTGTCTGGAAGTTGAAAGCAGCGTCGCTCATTCTGTTACCTGTGGTTGCCCTTGCATGTAGCTGCCAAGGATAACACTACTCGTCCGGTTTAATGACACCCCGCGCGCGGAGGAGTGCCGTTTTAAAATCGACTTCATAATCTTTTTTCAGCCCCGGAATGGCATCATCGCTAGCTGAGTCACGCATTTTGAGATGGTAAATTAATATATCGTCCGTTAATTCACTTAACGGGCCACGGAGACCAGATTCCTGAGCCAGTTTCTGCAAAAATGTGACCAGATTAAGGTCAGGCTCTTTTTGCCAGGCGGGTTGCAGCAATTCCAGCAATTCATTCAGGCGATGGCATTTCATTTCGTTTTCTCCAGGTACGTAATCAGCGAGGGCACCGTCATGACAGCATTAACCGGCATCATTCTGGCGGGTGGTCAGGGCCGCCGTATGGGGGGGCTGGATAAAGGGCTGGTGCAGCTGGACGGCAGACCACTTTACCAGCATGTTCTTGAGCGGCTCAGGCCACAGGTCGACATTGTCATGATTAATGCGAATCGTAATATTGATCGCTATCAGCTAAGCGGGTGTCGCGTTATAGAGGATGTTTTTGACGATTACCCGGGCCCGCTGGCTGGCATCTACAGTGCCTTAATCGCCATAGAAGGAGAATGGGCGGTTTTTTGCTCCTGCGATACCCCGGCGATTCCTCTTAACTTTGTGGAAAAACTGCTCCATCAACGCAGAGAAGCACCCGCAGTATGGGTTCGCTCGCAGACGCGCGATCACCCTACACTCGCCCTGATTCACCGTGACATGGCAAAAGCCCTTTTTGACTATCTGCAGGCCGGAGAGCGGCGCCTCATGCAATTCCTGCGCGATCATGGTGGTCATGCGGTCGCACTGGATGATGATGAATCCGCCTTCCGCAACATCAATACGCCAGACGATCTGAAAGAGAGAACCTGATATGTCACTACCCTTACTTGCCATTGTGGGCTGGAGTGGAACCGGTAAAACCACGCTGTTGCAGCAGGTGATCCCGCTTCTCAGTGGCAAAGGCATTCGCGCGGGGTTGATCAAGCATACCCATCATCAGATGGATGTGGATACCCCAGGTAAAGATAGCTATCTGCTCAGAAAGGCGGGGGCCAGTCAGGTCATGGTCGCCAGTTCAGAACGCTGGGCGCTGATGTGTGAAACGTCGGATCAGCCGTCGATTGATCTGTCTTATCTGGTCAGCCGCATGGATCACGCTTTACTTGAGGTGGTGCTGGTCGAAGGCTTCAAAGATGAACCTGTTCCAAAGATTGTTTTATGGCGCGAGGGGGTTAAGGGTGGGATCGAAGAGCTGCTCGATGCGCGGACAATAGCGGTTGCCACTGACCAGAAATTAGCGCTGAACGTACCGGTTCTGGATATAAATTGTCCGGGCAGCGTTACAGATTTCATTGCTGAGTGGCTGAAAAGCCGCTGAGGATGGTATTACACTGCGATTTTTCACGATCGGCAGACGTAAAAAAGCCCCGCACGTCGGTGCGGGGCTTCTTCACTTGTATAATGCCTGGCAGTTCCCTACTCTCGCATGGGGAGGCCCCACACTACCATCGGCGCTACGGCGTTTCACTTCTGAGTTCGGCATGGGGTCAGGTGGGACCA
>Ga0157366_1000217_pt1 | contig 28084 bp, 42 predicted proteins | sample AttbisABBM1_FD_113149 | JGI IMG/M metagenome (GOLD analysis project Ga0157366, IMG submission 113149) | Fungus gardens microbial communities from leaf cutter ant in Botucatu, State of São Paulo, Brazil - Atta bisphaerica ABBM1 | ecosystem: Host-associated > Fungi > Mycelium > Unclassified ...
AATTCTATAGCTATATCCACTTATTCTTGTTATAAACATATAGTGAATATTTTCATTGTTACACAAACATATATATACTTGAGCATTTATACTTAGCCTACAGCTAAAAGATACTAAAATCAAATTCTTTCCTTTTCTGGTCTTAGTGATTTTAATATATTCTTTGTGTCTTAACAATTACTATATACTACTTTGTTAAAATACAGTCTGATCAATATAATATATATATTTTTAGTCACTTAAGTATATTATTTATATATTGCATATATACAGTCAATACTTATTAACTCCATGCTGTTATACTATAAGATACTAACTAGTGTATTATAATACAGTATTCTAATCTCAATAATTACAATGAAGAATATCTTATAAACTAGACTAAGCCTAGAGAACTCCTAACTCTCTATATATACTCTTGTTAGTAGTCTGTGCTTAGCTTAGACTATGAAAATTATGAAATTGCAAAGATTACAGACTAGCTCAAAGAGTAAATCATATAGTTACAGCTCTATATATCTAAAGACAATGAGATATACAGATAAAGTACAAAAGACATTCTTAAGCAGTATAGAGTCAAGAAAACAATGAGAAAACTATCATCCAAGATGCTAGCTAGTTTTTAAGTATGGTTTATACTTAGGGTGAAGTTGTTAGATATAGTCTATACTTGAGATGGTAAAAGTCCAAGGAATTAGTGAAGTTTATTAAGCATGGAAACTTATGGAGTTCAGACTTTCCAGAATGACCTTGGCTTTAACTTATGTATTGTATTTTCTACTAGTCACATGGTTGCAATTTTAGAGAAAAATCTTAGGAGATTGAAATAGAAGTTATGAGGATAGAAGTGAGTATGTTACTATTGACATCAGAGTTTAATGTCAACTTTAGCTTTAGTTGATTACCAGGCTAGCTATTATAGAGTAACTACCAGCCTTAAATACATAAAGAAGTGTCTAAAAGCCCAGCTTCAAGCTGGGCAAAGGTTTGATTGAATTGATCTGTGGAAAAATACTGACTGGTTAAGAGGTTTAAATAGCAAGTATTCTATCTTTGATGATGAACATATTTATATCAAAGGACCCTTACCAATCTCAAAAGAGTATAATAGAATAATTGTGGTAGTTGATAAATTTTCAAAGATAGCTTGATATATCCCTATAATAATGAACATAATGTTGAAAGGGGTAGCCAAGAGTCTATGGGAATGAGTATTCAAGGACACAGATATTTTCTAAAAGGTTATAAGTGACTGGGGTTCCCAATTTGTCTCAAACTTCATGAAAGAGCTTTGTAACTAGCTAGAAATTGAACAAAACCCTTCTTTAGCTTACCACTCTCAAACTGACAGACAAATCAAAAGAGCCAATCAAGAATATCAGTTACTAACAAGTCCATCTCAGATAAGTATCCCACTTAATCCAACTCTTCCATGAACTCCATCTATTGAGTGTGAACCACCTCTAACAAAACTACACTTAGCAACCAGATAATAACTCTACTATTTGTGAATAAATCATGGTTTATATGGCATCAAGTTCTCAGATCACCCATGGTAGATCCTAAATCTATCTTCATAAGAGCAATTTTGCTTATACTTTAAAGAAGGGCCTTGAACTGATATATTACAACATTGGCAGGGTGTATCATGAACGAGCAATATTCCACAGGCTCTGGACATCGTCAAAACTAGGTTCTTCTGGTGATCTGATGTCAATAGCGTGAAGATCCCCAGACTGAGAACCTATTCAAAGGACTTAATCGCAAGGACGGACTCTACGCTAATGAGAAGCACCCACGAATTAGCATCCTGGTTATTCGTCCGTGCTTATCAGCCACGGGTTCGAATCCTAACGACTTAAATATTGCAAGCCGTAATCTGAAACAAGCATTGTAGTAATGGAGATGGCGGAGTAGATTTACCTACATAGAGCCATCCAGTTCCTTCTCATGTTCTGCTGCAGGGTCATACGCCTCAAGCTTCCTTGCCCCCTCTTTCAGAGCTGCCAACTCAGCTTCTTTACTTCCAATCTCGCTTTCCTTATCACCGATGGCTTTTATGAGAGAGAATTTTCTGCTGTCAAACTTGTTGAGGGTAGAAGCGTGTGCTTCTACTGATGGGACAGATTCTGGACGAGTAGACGAGATGCGAGCTGCTTCAAGCACTTTAGATAATGCTAGTTATGATAAATCTGGTGATCGACTATCTTCAAATATGTTGTCAGGGCTACCTTTGAGATTTGCATGGGCTTCTTCGAGTTCTTTTTTTCTCTTGGCCTCCGAAGCAGCGAGTTTCTGTTCGGCGTCAATTATGTTCACATAGTCGTCTTTAGGATCTATGATGGGTCGCATTTTACGGATAGCCTCTCTGAATTATATCAGTACTCCAAGCTAGGTCATTCAAAAAACGCATTACCTACATGGCTTCTTGGGCATCGATGGACATCTCTCATGAAGGGATAATGGGGGATGTCAGGTTACAGGAAACAGCGATAGTCATGTGATCTCATATGCATCAAAAAAGCAGAGGCTCTGGAACAGAACACAGTGAGATACGAATATGGTATACTAAACAACCATGAAGATGGATCCATGCAACGCCATCCCCTCCGAAGTCCAGGCAGATCAAGGAGAATTGATTCTTAGAGCTGCGCCTATCCAGAACTCAGTATAACATGCGTTGATTAGCAACCAGGATCACATACCCTGAGCGCAGGCTTTACGACCCAAACCTTCTTTTCCCTACACTTCTCACCAACCTCCTTAATTTTCGTCTCGATTGCAACCTTTGTCACTTTATGAACCTTAAGCTCCTGGTATATGGTTTCCACTAGCAGTACAAAACTGGACGCTTGAAGTTCAGATATTTTGTTGAAGAGATAATGAAGATGTGCATCCGGGAAGGGGTTCTTCAGAACTGGCGCAGATCTCTTGATAACAGTCATCAAAGTATCAGGCACTTGGGCGTCATTGGGGTTGGTGATTTGTCCGGGAACATTTGACACGAGAAAGGAGTTAGTGGAAGTAGCTGCACTAGGTACAGAGATGGTTGTGGGATTGGAACTCTTGAGGCTTGTTCTGTACTCTTCGACGCATGTTGATACAAATGTGAATGGATCGATGGGAAAGGCTGTGTCTGCAACAAGATGATCACATTGAAAGCAGTTTAGCGGACACTGATAAACTCACCATTGAATAACTGTATCCGATATGAATTGAAAGGTTCGTACTCGCACACACCAATCCTTGTTTCCCAACATGGTCCTTTTGAGAACGGTACTAGTGGGACCACAACCTTGCGTTTTTTAACCTTTTTATCAGGTTCTACAGCTTTCCGTTTCAGTGGAGGCGGCATATCCGGGAAATCAGGAAGCACAGGCGGTGATACATCCCGGACAGCCTGATATGTTTCAGGGTCGTCGTCGTCGTCTACTAGCCAGCTATCTAAATCCGAGTCAGCCTCATCTGTGTCACCGTCCTCTCCATCGTCTTGCAAAACATCATCTGCGTCTGCCATCGGTTCTTCTTCCCAATCTTCCCCACTGTCATAGTTATAATCAAATTCAACAACATCCTTACTAAATGGCCGTCGGGGTCCTATGATCTTCGAACTCCGAGTCCATGTCCCAAAATACCCGGGCCGGGCATCTTCATGATAAATGAAGACTTTTACAGGGAAAAGTCTCCGGTCTTGTAGTTGATCAAGGAGTGTCCGAACCTCATTGTCGTCTCCTGCGACCTCCGCCTCGGACAGTTTCGTCATTAAGTCCCGAATAGAGCATGGATTGTATATTCTAAAGTCAGAACCGGAGCCCTTTCGTCTAGGTCGAGGAAGTCTTGAACGATCGAGAGGTGATGGTAAGGAAGTCAATATGTCACTTAAACGTTCTGAGCGAGAATTATCAGCGATATCCCTGAAAATCCTAGGATATTGAAGACATGTATACCTTGCGCTGTCATGGAACTTACGTCGACTAGTTCGGATCTCGAGTATTTCTTGATAGCATCACCACCTCCCTCCTCTTCGCTGCCAGAGTCGAGGGCAATGATCCCTGAATCGTTCACAGCCGCCACCTCTTTTCCTTTCCACTTCCTCGGAGTTTTGAAGTAGTTAGTTGGAGCTAAAATGCAACCTTTCTTGAGGGAAAACGACTTGAACATCCTCTCATAGTCGCTAAGAGCACAAAACGACTTGGTTTTTAATTCCCCCACATTGGAACTGGAAGAGTTGGGCCCTTGGGGCTTGGAGAAGAATTTAGCCATAAGTGTTCGTGATTTAATCTGAGCATCCTTCGCCTTTTTTTCCTTCTCCACTTTGGCTGCCTTCTTTTCTAACCTTTCCCTTTCCTGGAGAGAGCGAAAATCAGTCTGCTAGGGAGGAGGTTAACGATCAAGGTCTCACCTTGACCAGTTTTTCTGGATCCTGAGGCTTTTTCAGGCGATCAGATCCGTTGATTTCCCCGACAATCTCGACATTTTCGTTATCTTGCATTTGTATGGACTTCGTAGGTGAAAAGGTCTTCTCCTTATCAGTTATGCTGAACAGTGAAGGATCCACCGTTTTGTTGGACCCATCTTTGGTAGCCCGATTCGTGCCTTTGGGATCAAGGATGTCATCTCTCTCGGCTTGACTGAGAGTCTCAAATCCATGTCTAAGTTGTTCTCTGGCCTAGGAAAGGCATCAGTTATATCATACAGATTTGAACATCTACCTACCTGCACACGCTCTAATAACCGCGCCTCAAGCTTCTCTCGTGCACTCTTAGGTAACCAGTCTCTGTGGTTTGGCTGAACCTCCCATCGCCACACGCATGCAGCCGCTGGTACCCTCAAGCCATTCTGTGAATCAAGGCCATAGTTGTTGCGGGAAAGAGCCGATTTGATGGCCTGTTCTACTGCCTGGAGTGGAAGAATTGACTTAGCAGAATTTATTTTGGTGTCGTCGTCGTCCTCCTCCTGAGGGGGTATTATGACATGTTGTATGTGCTTTCCAAGAGCTACGAGAGTTTTATCACTGAAGAAGATCGTCCACATTAGTTTCTAATATCTCCGTGCTATAAGTCACCTCTCGTGTCCGAGCTTGGCTATCAGCGGTAAGTGTTCCTCAGGAATAGTTTGCAATGGATCCTCCTGGTCTTGAATCCGCTGTTCAATCATCTCCCGAAATTTAACGATTTCTAGAACACGATGTCATTTATCTAAATGCTGCCAAGCTCAAGTCACACCTTGCAGCGTTTCCGACAGTTTCTCTAGCGACATGGGCCTTTGTTTGAAGATAATCTTGCCATTCTTAAGCTCCGCGATGGCAGATTTCTCTAGCAATCAAAGAAACGTGATTTGAGAAAAGAACTTTGCGAAAACACGGACATATCGTACTCTCAAGGCTTTGCGACGTCACTAACGCTTTTCGAGGGATTGATCAAGCACAAAAACTTATAAGGAAGACAGAATCGGACAAACCTTTTAAGGCGTCTCCTGCAGTCATGCTAGCCACACACAGCTACAATTCAAAATGAGCAGTAAAAGAAACGACCAAAAGTGCCACGTGGGAACGTCGACGCGACGGTGATAGTCATTACTTACCGACGCGTCTGTCACACTTTGTGTCTCCCGCCTATTCACAAATGGCTGCCAATTTCTTCAACTCAAAACCGAATCTCAAAACTGCAAAATCCACTGTTGACCCTGCGCTTCAACCGTGGGTTGAAAAGTAGTGAGTTATCGTTATCCTGCAAATAGTGTCAGGAATCTTACTGGCATACCTCTAGTCGGCCGAAAACAATTGATGATATATCCGCTCAAGAACATACTGTCGCAGTATTACGGAAGACTTTAACATCGACGAATGTAAGTCTGCTCCTGGCGTCGATGTCAAAAATCCTGAACACAGCTAGCTTCCTCATATGCTTTTCTATGGACCCCCAGGAACAGGAAAGACTTCGACAATCTTGGCTTTGGCGCGCCAACTCTTCGGGTATATTCCACTGCTACTGCATGCAGCTGCCTCCTACTTACTGTTAGCTGTTCAAGACCAGATAACTTCAAGAACAGAGTGCTTGAACTCAATGCCTCAGATGAACGAGGTATCGCCATCGTCCGCGAGAAAATCAAAAATTTTGCTCGTCAAACTCCTCGAGCACAAACTGTCGCTTCGGACGATAAAGCATACCCATGCCCACCCTTCAAAATCATCATACTTGATGAAGCGGATTCCATGACACAAGATGCTCAGGGCGCCCTCCGACGTATAATGGAAAGCTACGCCCGAATAACACGTTTCTGTCTCGTATGTAATTATGTTACGAGGTAAGCATTTCATTTCCTCTGCTGGCAAGTACTCTATTTTTTGGTTCAGGATTATTGAACCCCTTGCCTCCCGTTGCTCAAAATTCCGCTTCACACCTCTCAATTCTGAAGCAGCAATGTCGCGTTTAGCTTACATTGCAGAACAAGAACAAGTAGATGTGACAAAATCGGTCCTAGATGCCCTCATCAACGTTTCAAACGGTGACCTCAGGCGTGCTATAACCTATCTCCAATCAGCCTCCCGACTTGCCTCGGCTTCTATTCCACCAACACCTATTCTTCCGTACGACATTCAAGAAATTGCAGGCGTAGTACCTGATAAAGTAATCGATGATTTCGCCACAGTGCTAGGCATTGACGTTGAGGACAGGACAATGGATGTAGACAGCGATAACAGAAAAACAGACTTCACAACTATACAGAAGAAAGTTAAAGCGATTATCAGAGAGGGTTATTCTGCGACACAACTCCTCTCCCAGGTAAATCGCATCTCCAAAGCTCGTCACATATGGTGCTCAACATCTGGGTACAGATTCATGACTTAGTGATACTCCGTTCCCTACTGAATAGCAAACAAAAATCAGCATGTGCACTAGTGTTTGCGGAAGCTGACAAGGCGCTTTGTGATGGTTCTGACGAGGAACTCTGGATTCTTGATACTGCTCTTCGGGTGAATAAGGCTGTTGCCTCTTGAATGGTGCTGTTGAAATTCTCATATACTCACCTGTGTTCACATGTACCTGTACCCTTGTATACTGACACTGCTGGAGCTATGATGTACACCTTTGTGCTCAAAGGTACATATTCCATCATGAAATCGCATCATTCTGGCCATCTACAACCCCCGTAGGACATTGGAATCAAGAATACAAGAATCCACACTCAACAAGAGATGAAAATCGTGATATAAGCATAACAAGGGAGAGCAAAAAAGACAGCAGCAAAGGAAGGGATATTTGTACTGCATATACAAGGTGGAGAGAGGCAAGGCGATAAGGCGATGGTGGTCGTAATTAACTTCGTTGAGTGCCAGAGGTGGCTTTTTGGAAAGCACGCTTAACATTGAGGCGAGCCTTGTTGAGATCATCGGCCGTTGAATCTTCCATCTCCAGCTTTTCAAGGGCACGTGCGAGCTCAGCTTCAACCTGACCCTTGGCTCCGCGCTTAAGCTTCAGGCCGGAATCGGGAGAAGTGATAGTGCTTTCAACCTGGTGGATGTAAGCCTCGAGATCAGATTTGGCTTCATGACGAGAAGTGAATTCCTTGTCAGCAGCCTTGAACTGTTCGGCGTCCTTGATCATCTGCTCAATCTCAGCAGACGAAAGACGGCCGACAGAATTGGTGATATCTAAGATAATGAGTTATCAGTCATCCTTTCAAAATAAAACGTCAACTTGCTGATAGAGGCTTTGCGGCCGGAAGTGCGGTCCTGAGCGGTGACCTTCAAAAGACCGTTGGCATCGACCTCAAAAGTGGTAACGAGCTCAGCCTGGCCACGGGGCATGGGAGGGATGCCAGTGAGCTCAAACTCGCCAAGGAGACGGTTGTCACGGCACTGCGTACGCTCACCCTCGTACACAGGGAAAGTAACAGTTGTCTGGTTGTCCTCGACAGTGGTGAAGACACGAGACTTGTTGGTGGGAATAGGAGTGTTGCGGGGAACGACGACACCGAAGACATCCCCATGCATGGCAACACCAAGGGATAAGGGAGCAACATCAAGGAGAACAAGGTCCTTAGTTTGATCGGAGGTTTGGCCAGTGAGGACGGCGGCCTGAACAGCAGCGCCGTAAGCAACAGCTTCATCGGGGTTGATGGACTTGTTAAGAGTGCGGCCACCGAAATAGTCAGAAACGAGCAACTGAACCTTGGGGATCCGAGTAGAGCCACCAACGAGAACAATATCGTCAACCTTGTCACGGGGCATCTTGGCATCCTTTAGGACTTTCTCGACGGGTTCAAGAGTGGACTTGAACGAAGCGGCATTGATCTCTTCGAAACGAGCACGGGTGATATTGGCAGAAAAGTCCTCTCCCTAGACAATGGATCAAGTTCTGAGGCTTTGGGCAAAACAATGCTAAAGGCTTACCTGGTACAGGGAGTCAACCTCCACAGTAGTTTGTGTGACACTAGAGAGTGTCCTCTTTGCACGCTCGCAAGCAGACTTCAGACGTCTGAGAGCACGAGCATCATCTGTAATGTCGAGCTTGGTTTTCCTCTTGAACTCGTTCTTGAAGTGCTCGAGGAGGGCATTGTCGAAATCCTCACCACCAAGATGGGTATCACCAGCAGTGGCTTTTACAGCAAACACACCACCGTTGATATTCAGGAGCGAAACATCAAAAGTTCCTCCTCCAAGATCGAAGATGAGAACATTCTTCTCCGTCTTAGACTGGCGATCAAGACCATAAGCAATGGCAGCAGCGGTAGGCTCATTGATGATACGGAGGACATCGAGACCAGCAATGGCACCGGCATCCTTGGTAGCAAGACGTTGCGAATCGTTGAAGTAAGCGGGAACACTAATTTCGCTGAGTGATCAACTACCTCTGACTACTGAGAAGGCAAACAAATTTCACGCACGTGATGACGGCCTTGTTGACAGTCTTACCAAGTTTAGCCTCAGAGATGCCCTTCATTTTGGTGAGGACCATGGACGAAATTTCTTGAGGAGAGAGTGTCTTGTCTACTTTACCATGATTGACCTTAATCATGGGGGATCCATCTTTCTCAACAACCTCAAATGGCCAGTGAGAGATGTCCTGCATCAGAATGTTCAGGCTACAATAATGTAGCTAACTAGACCAGACTACAAACCTTCTTCACGTCAGGATCACTAGAAGATTCGTCAAGCACATATAACAAATGGGAGCATGAAACTCACTCATAGCGACGACCAATGAGGCGTTTAGCATCAAAGACAGTGTTTTTTGGGTTCATGGCGGCTTGATTCTTAGCGGCATCGCCAATCAAGCGTTCATCGCCGTGGAAAGCAACATATGATGGGGTGGTGCGGTTACCCTCTGTAAACAGTAAGATCATTGAAAAATAATGACGACGGATAGGAAAAGGGTATTACGGTCGTTGGCAATGATTTCAACGCGGTCATTCTGCCAAACACCGACGCAGCTGTAACAACGATCAGCATGGGAGAATCAATGACAGGATCGCATCGAAGTGCAACTCACGAGTAGGTGGTACCTAGATCGATTCCTATCGCACCCTCGAAAATGTCCTCTACCGTTGCCATTCTGATTTTGGTGGTGGAAAGAGATGAGTGAGTTGGAGGCGAAGGAGAAAAAATTCGATGGATGAGGTAAGCAAAACACTTGAATTTTGCACAGCCACGGTCCTTATCCCTCATGCACCGTTCATGGCTGGCTGCTGCTCGATGCGCGCGGAGTATCTTCCTACAACCCAATCGTACATTTCAAGCTCGTTCACTGACTGTTGGAGCGGTCCCTGAAGAACCGCGTCGACTCACCACACCCGGAGACTGGGCTGACTTCACCGCACAGAGGGAACAACTCGGACTGCTGAGTAGGTGACTTGACACCTCGCGTCCAGTCAACATCAGGCTCATAAGCACTCTCTAGTAAATCAGCTTTCTCAGTATGGCTCCGACCAAGCTCCAACGTTCAAACCACGAGATTCTTTGCACAAACCTCGAGCAGAAGCGACCATCTCAGCGCTTCTAGCCGCAGGCGCGCATTTCGGTCATGCAGAGACCCGGATGAACCCCAACTTTATGCCTTATGCCTATGGCACTCGCGCAGGTATCACTATCATCGACCTGGATCAAACTCTTCCTCTCCTCCGTCGTGCTGCCAACGTCGTACGAGAAGTCGCCCGGCGACGAGGTCAAATCGTTTTCATTGGATCACGCCCTGAATTGCGACCCGTAGTGCAAAGGGCTGCCCAACGTCTTGGGAAGCAAGGTTATGCTGTCGCCGATCGCTGGCTACCGGGAACTTTGACAAATCGACAGCATTTCTTCGGTCCCGACATCAGGAAGGTCAAAGCAATCCCTGACCTAGCTATTATACTTAACCCCCCAAATAATCTGAGCGCCATCCGGGAGTGTGCCACTGAGCATGTCCCGACCATTGGTATTATCGACTCAAATGTCGATCCACGGCTTGTGATGTATCCTATACCGGCTAATGACGAGAACCCGAGGACGGCGGAACTCATTGTTGGAGTCCTGAGTATTGCTGGCAAGGAAGGCGTTGCCATCGGCACGATGCAACTAGAGACGTCGTTAGAGATTCGTAAAAAGCGACAACGGCAAACCAGATTCAATCACGAAGCATAAGCTTTGTTTTTTGAGCCTACTATTGCTGGACGGGATGTTCATGCTTAGAGTAGACAGACATAGCTCGAACCAGTGCGAATGCATGTTCAAGATGTCGATCTTCTGATGTTTTTGGGCAACTTAAACGCGGCCTGATACGATGTATCAAAATCATGTTCATACAATGGCTCAAAAAGGAGGAACTTTCAATTGGTAAATACTTACAGGCAAATTACTCGGCAATTATTGGTGCGTTCATGTTGACAGAGGTCTCGTGCATTGAATGCATATTCCGTGGTGCGGGTTGAGAGTCGTCCCAGTGCTCATGACCATGGAAGATGCAATTGATGCCTAGTTGATAATCCATCGTTATATCACTACATCTCCTAAGACATCGTCGGAGACTGCATTCCCCCGAGGGTCGAGCATCGCCGCCACACGCTTGGAAGGTTCCATCTCGTCTATTTCATAGATTAATAAATATACTGGTAAAGCAAGTAACACAAGGTATAGGTATATCACAGTCATTACTCGAAGAAACCCAAGAACTGGGGCAGAGCAGTAATTTGAGCAGAAAAAAAGAAATTGGCCAAGTGTTAGAGGTCCGAGACACCGATGCTACATATTCACACCATCTTTACCGCACTTGCGGTCTATGTGGCGTAATCGAGGTACAATCATTGTAATGCAACAGATAATTTGAAGTGCATTTGCCTGAAGTCCATTTCCTGCCGCCTTAAGGGGTTTGTCCTGTTTCAGCTGCGTTCAAGTTGTCATACGTAGACTCAGTTACTATGTGCCCAACGGAAGGACCATCGCTCATGGAATGGCGTTAGCCAAGCAGTAGACTTTCGATGAATACCCCAGGACATATTTTTTCGTAATCATCCCTCAGTAAGAACATATTATGTTGAGCATATGAGTTGCCGCTTTTGGGCCGCTATTGCGCCATACTCCCTTGATATCACACAACACGATAAATGACTCCACACATTACGCCTCAGTTTGCAAACTGTTTGCAAACCTCTACTGTTCCTAGATCTGATCACTTCAGGCACTTACTGCAGACAAGAGGAAGTGGAACTTTATTGGGTTTGCGGACCACTGACATAAAAAACCTCGTCTGCTAAAGAATTTGTTTCTCGCTTCCCATCTACCATGATTCCCGCCGTCCTCAAGTCAGCCAGCAAAAAAATTGTCAACTATCCGGAGAATGATATCGACACAATATCTTCCAAGGACTGGCTTTCTCGCTTTTGGACAAATCCTTTCCCTCTTGTATGTCGATACTTATGAAATTCTATGGCACCTCTCCTATTTGCTGAAACGGGCCATATGGCAGATCCAGAGTTATCTCTTGGGCCTATTCCCAATTCTGACTTGGATTCATCGATACAGTTCGCATTTCTAGCTGTTGAATAACATGCTTGACAGACTTACTGATCAAATTCTCTCAGATGTTGGGTGGCTTACTGGGGACCTCATTGCGGGCTTGACCGTTGGCATCGTCGTTGTTCCACAAGGGATGTCTTATGCACAGGTATGGTATTACCAGTACTTACACACCCATTGCCTCCTCACGATCTCTGGCACAGATCGCTACTTTACCTCCTGAATTCGGACTTTACTCGTCTTTTGTCGGCGTATTTTTATACTGTGTATGTCAATTGCATCTCTTCATTTGAATTTGAGAGCTCATTGGTCTTGCCAGTTCTTTGCCACCTCCAAGGATGTTACCATTGGGCCTGTTGCCGTCATGTCACTTACCGTTGCAAGTATTATCAAGCATGTGCAACACTCACATCCCAATCAATGGGCAGGGCCAGTGATTGCATCTGCTGTAGCCTTGATCACAGGTTTCATTGTTTTGGCGATTGGCCTGTTGCGCATTGGATGGCTCATAGAGTTTATTCCGTTGCCTGCTGTCAGTGGTTTTATGACAGGATCTGCAATCAACATAGCTGCGGGTCAAGTTCCCGGGCTCATGGGCATCACGGGATTTGAGTGAGTGATCTGTCTATTCAATACAATTGATTGAGTTCAAGTGGTGCTTCTCAGTACTCGGGCTGCAACGTATCAGGTCATAATCAATACGCTCAAGGGCTTACCCCGTACTACGTTGGATGCTGCATGGGGTCTTACGGGTCTTTTCGTGTTGTATTTCATTAGGTACATCTGCCTCTGGGGTTCAAGGAGGTGGCCTCGCCAAGGTACGTAAACCGGTGTCCGAAACATGAATTCTGATGCTGAAGGAGGCGACCAGCCCGTCTGTTTTTCTTCATCGGTGTCCTCAGGAATGCTTTCGTTATTCTGGCATTAACCATCGCTTCCTGGCTCTATTGCCGCCGACGTAGGGACTCGATGGGCAATTTTCCCATCAAAATCCTCAAGGACGTTCCCGCTGGGCTGAAACACATTGGTAGGCCTTTCATTGACAGCGAACTCGTCTCTGCAATGGCACCCGAATTACCTGTTGCGACTATTATCTTGTTTTTGGAGCACATCGCCATCTCAAAATGTAAGTATCCTACTGCGTCGATGTCACGTAGTGTTGATTTAGGTTGGATTAGCTTTTGGTCGTTTAAATGGATATAAAATAAATCCAAACCAGGAACTTATTGCCATTGGCGTAGCAAACACTATCGGGTCGTGTTTCGGTGCTTATCCATCCACTGGTTCCTTCTCTCGCTCCGCCCTGAAATCTAAATCGGGGGTCCGTACGCCGCTGGCTGGCATAATTACTGCCATTGTCGTCATCGTGGCCCTTTACGGCCTCACGGACGCCTTCTATTGGATCCCAAATGCTGGTCTCTCTGCTGTGATCATTCATGCTGTCGCAGATCTAGTTGCATCTCCCGAACAAGTTTACAAGTACTGGCGTGTTTCGCCGCTCGAGTTTATTATCTGGCTTGCCGCTGTTTTCATCACGATATTCTCATCGATCGAAAATGGCATCTACACCTCAATTGCCGCTTCCCTTGCCCTGCTTTTGATTCGTGTTGCCCATCCTCGTGGCTCGTTCTTAGGCAGAGTTTTTCTCGAGTCCGAGTTTGGTCCAAATAATGGGACCAGGGAGATCTACATTCCCTTCAACAAGAGCGGCATCGATAATTCAGGTGTGAAGGTGGTACCGCTTGCTCCTGGGGTTCTGGTTTACAGATTCGAGGAAAGCTACCTATATCCCAATTGTTCTATCGCCAATTCTGCCCTCGTAGACTATGTGAAGGAGAACATGCGCCGAGGAAAGGACCTTGGCGCCATCTCACTTCGTGACCGCCCTTGGAATGACGCCGGCCCCCGCCAAAGCTCAATCCTTCACCAGGAATTGAATGAAAAGAAGCCAAATCTACATGCCATTGTCCTTGACTTCTCTACTGTGTAAGTAAACCAAAATATTCTGATCAACAGCGAACTTGACAGACTGTGTGTTTGATTTTAGGTCCCACATTGATACCACAGCCGTTCAGGCTCTTATTGATGCTCGCACCGAAATAGAACGCTGGACTGATTACCCAGTCGAGGCAAGCCGGATCCTTTAGCTCGGCGAAACGAGATATTGACGATTTCAAACAGTTCCACTTTGCTACTATTCTATCACCTTGGATACGTCGAGCACTTGTGGCCGGAGGATTCGGCTATGGCACATCGCACGCCAAGGCTCCCCGCGAGATTGCTACTGTTGTCCCCTATCGAGATGGAAGGCTGCCAGATGACATTTCAATTCGTGCAGCTAGTGACCTCGAGAACGGTGACATCAAGACAAACGTACAAGAAGGAGGGGAAAGCTTTGAGCCTAACACTTGGAAACCTTTAATGTCAAGACATACACCCTTCTTCCACCTCGACCTTTCCTCCGCGGTTCGTGCAGCCGAGAGTGGCCTGGGCAGAATAGCACATTTCGATGTCAAAAATGCCACAGAGGAGACAACTTCCCAAGGCAATTAATCCACCTTGACTACAAATATATATTACTGTCCCCCATCGCTTCATCCATCTACGTCACCAATTTTTCTGCATCTTCCACATTAACTGCATTTACACTTAAATTTCTAATTCGATACTGATCCACCGCATGTTGTTAAGTTCCAATTGATCAGAAAAGATGCTACCAGTTGAATATAAAGCTGCAGCTATCAGGGCGAGAAATTTACAGGTATCAATTCTACATTAGGTATACAGCTACATCTATTATGTCTGGCCGCGGGATTGGTTTTGTTGGAGTTCATACCAATGCTCTTTCAAGAAAGATATCAATAAATGTCAAATCAAATCAATTTAATCATACCTTCAGCTTGTTGGAGTGCGCGAACGTTACCACCGAGCTTGTTGATGGTCTCAATGTATTCATCCTCCTCGACACTATCAAAGACAATACCGCCACCAGCTTGTAGGTAAGCAGTGCCATTCTTGAACACCATGGTACGGATGGCGATACAAGTATCCATTGAGTCATCTGCGAAATCGAAGCGACCGACAGCCCCTGCATAAACACCACGTTTCTCTTGCTCCAACGAAGCAACAATTTCAATGGCCTTGATTTTAGGGGCGCCGGAGACTGTTCCAGCGGGGAAGATAGATCTGAAGGCATCGAATCTAGATTAGATAGTCAATTAGACTGGCTCCTCTACAAATGTCTCCATGTTGGGGCATACCTGTTCTTTCCCTCACGCAGGACACCGGAAACTTGTGATGTAATATGAATGACATGGCTAAACTTCTCCAATCGCATGAGATGGTCTACTTTGACTGTTTTGGGCTGGCAGACGCGATTTACGTCATTTCGCGCAAGGTCGACAAGCATGATATGCTCCGCTCTATCCTTCTCCGAGGCAAGAAGGATAGCACCAAGCTTCTCATCCTCTATGATCAGAATCAGATCTGTATCAGCTGAATATGATACCATCGTGACATACCTTCTGGGGTCTTGCCTCGTTTCGTCGTTCCAGCAATAGCATGGTTGAAGACGACATTCTTTTCCACCTTACATAGGGTTTCCGGACTCGCGCCGACAAGTTGGAACTCGCCGAAGTTTATGAAGAACATGTATGGCGAAGGATTGAGCTGACGAAGATGGCGATAGGCATTGAACGGATGAAGATCAGTTTTGCGTGCCAGTCGTTGTGAAGGAACGGCTTGGATGATATCGCCAGCGATAATGTGTTGCTTGAGCTTCGTCACAAAGCCCTCGTACCCAACCTTTCCAACATTAGAAATGCCCTCGTTCCCGAGTGTGATAGGAGGCTGATAAGGCTCTGGTGTAGATGACGTCAAGAGGATTTTGGCTAGTCGGCGAGCTTTAGCCACTGCAGTTTGATAAATGAAGCTGAGATTCTCTTGAGAAGTCGTTGGACTGAACACGTGTGAGACGACTTTGAGAGTTTGGAAGATATGGTCATAGATGAGGAGGGTATCGACAAGCATGAAGACAGCCTCGGGAATCCCTAGCGGATCCCGGAGTTCTGCCTTTGTTTTAGGTTCAAAATGCTGGATGCAATCGTAGGCAACATAGCCTATAGCACCCCCAGAAAATGTTGGCACCTCAGGTATCCTGATGTATTGGTGCAAAGAAAGTTCTTTCTGCAAGGCAATCGTAGGGTCACCGCTGATCTCCTCATTGGGCCCTGTTTTGATGATTTTCAGAGGATCTAAAGAAATAACCTAGTCAACGTCATAACTCAGCCGGCGATTGATCCCGTCTCACCAGCACCGATGAAACTGTATCGGGAGATATTCTCTCCTCCGACGACAGACTCGAGGAGAAAGCTATACTCTGAATCCTCAGCCAACCGTAGGTAGGCCATACATGGCGTGATCAAGTCGGCGGAGAGCTCAACATAAACTGGGACACAATTTCCCTTTTTTTCGTGAACGATCAGTTGCTCGACAGTCTGGTAAGTTGGATACGCAGGAAGCTTCTGCAGACGAGGTGAGTCATGACCTGAGGTGATAATCGGAGCCATGGCCATACCTGAGGATCCATGGAATATTCTGTGTTGGGGTGTCAAAGTTTATTTATTTAAGAACCACAGCTTTTATAAGACACTGGACAGCTTTAGACAGCGGCCTTGAAACATGAACTAATGAGCCTTCTGGGGGTAGATGCTCGGGGTTCTATCACAACGTGATCAATCATTGAATTAGAATGATCGGCTTGACATTTGTCTACTTGCCTGATTCACTTTCACTGTTCCCTCTATTTCTCTGCGCGCTGCTAGTAATCTCCTGCTCACGCTCGAAATCGAGGTCTCATCCGTCCAGATCGCTGTCAGCTTTTACAGCTGAGAACCTATAACGCGCACATCCCATTTTGCCGCAGCGTCACTCTGGTATCCACCTTGTAACCTGCCAAGTTGACAACGTCGAGCGCTGAATATTCAACACTGTAGATACGCTACCCGTCTCCTGTATCTCAGTTGACATTCATGATAACTCCTCGGTTTGTATGCTCTCAGACTGCCGAGTCCGTCATCATCTCGGTCTACTGTCCCTCAATTCGTGTAAGTTATGGTTATACGGAAATGACATTGAATTACATGAAAATCTAAGAGAAGCAAAGTAGGCCGCTGATGTCGAAATACAAGTTGATGAGACACTAGTTTCTCTTCACGTTAATCCCTACTTCCTACGGTTGAACTTTTCCCATGTCCTTGTGGAGGATGACATGTCCACGGCGAAGTATGACCCGAGTTCAGGGTATCTGACGATAACCCTCACGAAAGAGAACAAGGGTCAAGAATTTCAGGACTTGGACTTATTGACGAAACTTTTGGCCCCGCGAAAGACTAGTGTGGGGCCGACCATCGAAGTGGTCTCTTCCCAAGAAACAGAAGAGAATGAGTTGGTTTCTGGGATTGATAATTTGTCCTTAGAGAAAAACGAGTTTCTGCAGGGTATGATTCACAGGCTTACTCATCGAGGTACCGAGTTAACCTCAGGCTCCCAGCGGCAGAAAATGATTGGCAGCTACCTCAATATCTGCCCCGAGATGTCCCTTCGCTGGAGACATCCTTGCAGAAGTTTTACGGATTCCTGAATTTACATCATGGATACTTCGTGCACGTCATGCACACGGAAAATGAAATCAATGAATTGGGTGACGACGTAGAAAAACTTCCCCTTTCTGAAAGGAGACATCGGCGGATACAGCACGAGAATGATAAATGGGACGAAGAATATTACATGTGTGCACTATTCAACATCATTTAGATTCGAAACACTTATATTCGCATTAGGGCAGACTATGTGGATGATGAATACATCCAAGGTCTTCTCAAGTGGAAGCATCCTGAAATCGCTAAGGAGGAAGTCATATACACAGAACAGGAAAATCTAGCAATGTTGCGCTTGCCCCGCAAAGAGTGTAATTACAGGAACCTTCAATATGCTTACTCCTGCCTCACTTTTTATAATTCTAGACCTGACGACACCAATCCAAACTCACTATCTTTACCTAACCCTCGTTACCCTACTCTTCTCTTATGCTTACGAGTCGAGGACTAATCAGCAGGATCGAACTCCCGAGAGCGCTTGGACGATATGTAGTCTTACACCAGCATTCTCCGCCCTCGATCCTCCCAGTCCTGAATTGCCCTACACATCTATAATTGTTCCTGATCCGAACACATTTTCGTCTCAAGAATTAATAGCGACATTCGTTCCTTCATACAGGCGTTCTCTCGCCTTTCCTCTCCATCGTTCGTTCGCACTGGCAGAAGCCTGTCATCTCGACGTCTCTCAGATTCTACTTAGAGGTAAACGGACGGTTGTTCGTTGTCTGTTGGAAATGAAGCATATTCTGGACCATCACGAAGTCTATTATGTCTACAGTAAAGTGTGGGTTGACGATTTCTGTTCATGGACGCAAGCTTCTGCTAGGTTTGTCGTTTCCTTGATGATCCTCTCGTGATGGTTTTCATTCGTATGTTTCAGTGATGAAGTTTTAAATAACCTGGGAAATATCCTAGAAAAGACCAAGGTGGAGAAGACTGCCATCGGCTGGGATTTGGAGGAATTGGAAGTCGCCACTCACGATGCTATCAACCACGAAGCTGATAGTGATGACGAATAACGTCGTATCAGGGTCCTGTTGAGTGTCTTCTGTTCGTAAATAGGAAATCCTTCCATTTCTTGCTCATGAATTTGGCTGTTTTTTCCGAGTCATTCAGCGGCATTTCCGATCCCCTTTCACGTCTTGTTTCACTTTCTTGTCAACGCATTCTTCTCTCCGAGATCGGGATGGTTGTTGATGCCTGCCCGCATATGTGCAATTGGCTGCTAAATTGGGATGTTTTCATGTGTGGATGATCTAACCATTCTTTGCATGATGAATCGACTAGCCATGTAGAACGGAGAAGAAATCTAAGCCTTAGACGCGGACTTTAAAACCCAGACTATTTTCATTGTGTTTTTGACTTTCAGCAAAGCCTTTCCCCTTTTAAGCTGTTAATTTACTGTTACCACGCGCTACACCATGAAATAGCTTCACTTAGATACAGCAACACTTTATCAAGGCTTTACCACGGTGGCTCCATTGTATCCACTGCATGATGGGGATCGTGCAATGAGGCTAATCTCTGTCAAATAGACAATGCTATTTGGACCCCGCAAGAAGGCCTAGAAAGTGATACCGAACTTTTGCGCCGGGAGATGAGTAACTTGCAATGAACATAAAGCCCATTCTAGCGTGGGAGTTACTTTCAATGATTCCATTGACCGGCTGCTGTTAATGATTTACACGGCATTGTCAGATCCTGGTCTTGCGAAAGTAAAACCAGGCTTTTTGGGGTCTAACTCGGGACGGAGCTTCTCGAAGGAAACATCTTTAACACGAGATGCGACTGACTTGCAACCTTTGATATCAAAAGACCCATCAATATCGCTTGATTCGGGGGAACAAGCTTTTCTTCCTAGTTCACGAAGTCTGTTAGACCGGAGGCGAAACTCCCATTATATGTTACGGGTGCAATTGCATGGCGAAGGTACGTCAAGCGGAACTCGTGTAGGAACATTGTCTCGGTTGAATGTCTGCTGTAGCGAGTAGAGTCTAAGGGGGCGGCAAATGTCTGTCAAGGCTGCCCAGGAAGTCAGAAATAATCATCCACGATGCAATAGAGCTCTTATAATTCTCAAGCCAAGCCAACGTGACGACTGATCCGTGACTGTGTCCGGATACGTTTTGTGCGTACAAGTCTGTGCTGGATGGATGATCAAGGATAATTCGACGGTCGACTACATTCCGAAATTTGCCAGAATAAGAGTCTACATGCATCCTCTGTTAGTTCTGAGAAAAACCAAGAAGTTAGAATAAAATATATAAAATAGTGAACCTCAGAAAGCAGCAAGTCAAGATGTTCCCGACAACATTCCTCCTCGCATCTTCAGTACTCTCTCTATCGATGTAATTGCTGCATCTACCTCACTTTGTGAGGATGTTTATGTCATCACCACCGTAGCTTTCGGAACCTCGACAGGCTGCCTGGTCCAGGCATAATCAGTGCTTTGGTTACGCAGGTCCGGCTGGGTAGTAGCCAGAGTATTTCAACTGATTCCGTCGATCTATGCAGGTAACTCAGCACAAGGAACAAGGAATTACTAACGAATAAGGCGAATGCTTGTCCAAGCCAAAAGATGGATACTTCCCAAGTAAACTTCTCTTGCATAATCAGTGTCTAATCTCTGTGAAGGGAGCATATCATCGGTGACACTGGCTAGGGGATATCCTTGGTTTGGGACTTGCGACGCCTCCCATGTCAGCGGCAATTGCGAATCGAGGGGAGTCCAGCAAACCGAGCGGTAGGAGACGCAGGAGAAGATTAATGGGTGATCCCTGCCACATCCCTGGGCAGCCGTTCGACAAGGAGACCTCCTTAAGATCTGATCCCTTTCCACGGCTTGCCAGCCAGCAGTACAACACGATTCAGAGGTGTATCCAATCGTTCTGCAGTTTTAAGGACCCCTTCTGTGACCCCGGCCTCAATGCCTTTGTTCACCTGGCAAATCCTGATCCTTCAACAAACCGAAGGGTAAACACGATTGTTCACTCGAAGAAAGTTTCGAATAAGATTGGAAGACGGTCAGAGGTTCGGGTCTGCCAACCCCACCATACTGTTCGATGTCGAGAAGAGTAAGACCTAAAGAGAACTTCTTGCGCTTATCGGCGGTGACGAGAACTGCTTGATCCATCAGTGCGCCGAGGAACTGATGTACTTGTTAGCTGAGGTGGTAAGAACGGTGTATGGATGTACGGGTGCACCTGGACGGCTGGTTACCTATGTATACGCGATTCTCACAGATCATCAGTCTCCTTTATGATAATGCGGTCTGGAGCTGGGTCTCACATTATGTGTGAAAGGCGGAATGGGAATCCTGACTTTGATAAGCACCACACGGTGAACAGAGGAAGATCAGCACTGCATGCTGCAGCGCTTTCGTTTGTACCAATGAAGTAAAATGCTTCCACTATTCACAGGACATTGATGGGCTTGGGTAGGCTCCGAGATCGCAAGATGAAGTAGGATGATGACGATACCCATGGCATCACTTCTCGGGTGCAGTTGTCCATGCGTAGAATTATACCGGAATAAATAACGGGCGCCGCTTCCTAAATTGGGACATTTATGGGATCGCCTTTCCAGCGGCTAGCTGATATGGACTCTGATCATATCGAAACGTGCCCGATCATATTAGTGGTCTTGCTGGACTGACTGTTTCTGTTTTCGGTTGATTACTTCATCGTCGATAACAACCGGCGAATTATGAAACAGCTCCACGGACTAGAACAACTGAAGCGAGGTGTAAGAGCGCTCTGTTGGTATGAGGCAACAACGTGGAGATGGCGTTTTCTTCGCTTGCGTATGAATTTCCAAACATCGCTAGATTCTGTCTCTACGCGCCTTTGGTGGGCCGGGACCGTTAAACCGTGTGGCCACGTGGATAGTGTGACTGTTGTCATCATCCGACGAGCAAGGAGGCGCCGCAAGTCGCTCTAGGCATAAAACATCCCGCCGGAGTTGTTTCGGGAGTTATGGTCCAACGAGTGTCACAACTCCGTCGTAGTCGATCATGCCAAGCACTTGTATCGACGTGTCATCTGGTTCTTGATGGATCTCTCAATCTCTGGCGCTCACGTAAAAACCTATGACGAACTTAATGCACACTTGCGGAATTAGATCAGAAGATCCTAAATCCAGTAGCACAAGCTAGTCGGCAACATCCCAGTTGGCTCACTGTAGTGGCGGCGGACGGAAGACCAAACGAGCGGCCAATACGAAAAGGACTTAGGGTTGAGCCTTAGACTCATGGAACCCTGCAAGCCTAGAAGAAGCTTGCACCATTCGCAGAAAATCAATCAGTATATTGGTTAAGCAATAGCCTATTGTTATCGATGGTGTGACGAAGCTCGGCATTCATCGATCATGTCATTAAAACCCCGGCGGACTCATCGCGGTGATCTAGCAGTAGTCTAGTGGCACACGAGGCAGAAGTGTCTATGTTCCAAAATTTTCTCGAAGATCAAGAATGTTCTGCCATTCCCTTACGGACTCCAAAACCAAATGTCAACTGGTTCTGCCGAGCCACTTGTTTGGTGAAAACACATGGTACTTCTAGTGTTCCAGAATAATCGGCCTGCGTGATGATTCCTCGGGCACAGCTTCCGTTCCGCGACGAGTCCACCGTCATAATGGTATAACGGAAGTTATACCAATGTCCGTTTTTCGAGTTGGCAACATTCGAAAAGGAGCCGGGGAGAGAGCTCGTTCCGACGTCATTATTTTCCGACTGGGTAAGATGCTGTGACCTGCGGAGCACCGGAACCGAAAAGACACTTGTCCCGGGAAGGATTTTCGAATAAGGTAGGCCGAATGTCGACACTGATCCAGAAATACATGAGATCCATCGGCTGATCTCTATCTAACTATCCTTTCCACGGTCCAAACCCATCGATGATCAACTGATATCGTGGTGGTGGGTTGAACATCGTTTGTATTTAGTATTCTTTATCCTTTGGAGCGACAGAGAATGTACACCTTGTTCCTTATATTTGTATGGTAGTCATTAATCAAAGGCCGCCTGAATGATACGAGCACGTAACAATTTCTGGCCAAAAAAACATTCAAGATCACGGATAATCAACTGTCGTTAAGGAGCCAGCGAATGATACATAAGGTCTAAAAACAATCAGCGAACAAAATCAGAAAGCTGCGGGGAAGTGACTAGATATTCCAAGATTGATCCTACTGTGTTCAGTTCATTTGACCCGAGGGCTTGGATGTGGAGTGCTGAACGGCATGTCGACTTTCCGAGATAATGTCAAATTCACTTTGGCCCAAAGCAGCGGGGAGCGCAGCCGTTTGATCAAGGGAAGTTGCCAACAAACCCTGAGATTCCTCTATGTTATTTTCCCGTTCCACAACATCAGAGCTCGGCTGGGGGAGACAAGGTGGCACAGACACCATGTCATTGAAAAGGAACTACAGTGAAGAAAAATCAGCGTTTGCGATGTTTTAACAACAGTTAAGAATAATCACCGTGCCATAACTGCGGGATGATGTCATACGCATGAGCAGTGCGACTGCTATTGACAGGATTATCACTTACACAAGTAAGGAGAAGCCAAGAACTTGTAAGAACGAAATGGGGATCAAGAACTTCTCCCATCCTAACCCCAGGCTGACAATCCAGATAGCAAGCGTCCTACAAGTGTCGGCCAAGGATCGAGCCGTGGCGCTCACATGACGAGTGACACTCAGTCCGAAGAAGTTGAACATTGATATGCTGATTGCAATTGCAATGCTTGAAATCAAAACAGCGGGAGTATGGATTGTCTGATCCCAGCCGCGTGGAAGATCGAAGAAGGGTGAGGACTCAGCGATAGAGGGGATGGAAAGGATGGGGAATAACATCAAAATCGAAATGGCACCAAAAAGACCTTCAAATCCCACAGCCACGAGCGGGGCTACAGAATAACGAGCTAGATAGACCGCATGATATTAGGATCAGCAACTATGAAAACGTAGTATATTACCCATAATCTTCTCTGAAGAAATGACTCATGTGAAACCATAAGTGAATCTCGTTGAGATCGAACATACCTTCGATCACAAATTGGGTAGCAGTGCTGATGTAGTGTTTCAATATCAATAAAACTTATCAAGATAGCCTCAGAGTGGGTCTCACAAAACTTGAGCAAACAGGATGAAGAAAACACCTGGGGCGTTCACTGATTAGCCATTGTCAGAGTTGGAGCTGAACATAGTGAACTGACCAACAAACACGTTGCCAGGCTGAGCACCTTCATCTTCATGTGCTGTAGAGCTGAGAAACATCTCTATGGTGGCACCCTTAGCGAGAGATCCACTATAGCCCACTAAGGCAATGCCTGTCACCACAACAATAAGGGATATCCATCTATTCGAGGCTCGCTTAGCATCAACTCGGAAGGACGAGCCAGAGAATTTACTGATAGAGCCAAAGGTGACGTCGGAGAAAGATGACGCTGAGAGTGCCAACGAAGAGTACAAGGGCGCCGCGGGTCATCTGATAGATGGAAACAGGTGTGTATATCAAACCAACATTCATTAGCTTCATTTCAGCAACAGGGTCAGAATAGGGTGATGAAGACTTAAGGTAGTCCTACCGTCGTTGCAGTCAAGTCACATGCGGCGGGAATCCATAACAAGAGAACCTTCCAACCTTCAAGGGCTACACTCCTGGCAGGTTTAGCCACCAGGGGCTCTTCTTCCTGAAGCTGAATCTGCTGTGACCTAAGTTTAAACCAAGTATAGAGAACTGGCAAGAAACCTATAGTGGGGATATGATGAAATGATGGGCAACTCAAGTTGTACAAGACTAACAGAACATTTCTCCGACTAGGACGGTGGATGAGAAGATAGTTCACCGTCCAATGAACATCGACAACGTACCGAACATCTGTAGTGTCTGCCAGACAGGTTGCTCATAGACAACATGATGCGCGGGATCTGTGTCACCACAGTTCTCTACACATTGCATGTCCTGCATGGAATTGAGTCTTGTGCACACAACAATGGTTGGCTGTCCATACCTGCCACTTGGTGAAGAGCGAGTTTACAGCACCCTGTTATTTTGTCAACCAAAGTCTGTGTGTCTCGAAACGAACTAGGGCATACAGTACATATCATTCCTGCCAGCAGGATTGGAATATAGATAATTGGCTGCATTGTCGGCTGCATTATTTCTGGTGTTGTTGTTGTTGGCAGAGACTGTGACCGTGACCGGTGTGCGGCCGGATGTGGGAAACCAATCTAAGATCTGTGACGATCGAATCTGTGACATGCCGGAGAGTCCCCAGAATGTCGACAGATCTGAGCTTCTTCCAGTCCAACGCTTTTATTGCTCATGCATCACATCTCTTCCTCTTCCCAACCTTTCCCATCTCCCCCCTTCATCCTGGACAATGGTACACCTTGTCCTCTGCTCTACTAAAGGTATTTCCTCGCCGTCGTCCTCGTCTATCTCCTCTCATCCTCTCCTAGGTAACCAGGGCCTCCGTTACTTTCCCTATACTGGATACCTTGGCCTGACGCCCATTCGCGTCGAAGGAAGTGTGTCTTTTGGTTCTTCTTCTTCGTAGCTCAATCTAACCATCACTAGTTGTGCGCACAAGGCTTGATCCAGACGACCGGCTGCTCCAGGCCACTAGTTTGACCATTTCTGTCCGCTGCTATGAACACCGGATCGGCCGTATTAATGTTCAGCACTCGAATGTCCTCGTCAATTATACCGAAACTCTTTGGTCAAAATCTGATGATGTTGAATCCGAGTCTATCGGCAATCTTGACTATCCGTTTCGCCTCACCCTACCTGTCTCAGTAGAGGGTTTCTCAACGGCAGTGTTCGTAGACTACAGGTGTGTATGGCGGGTAGAAGCAGGTGTGTACTTCATTACTTTCTGTTACTATATGCGCCGAAAGATTGACCGCAATCTTAGTTCTCAACCATGTGCACATTCCTGGTGTTGGCTCTCGCCAGGTCAAGCATTTCGAACTCCCGCTGGTGCGATACGATCTGCCAGCTCACACACCTCCGCTCTCTCTGCCTGACCCCTACCTCAGTCAAACGATCAACAAACCCCGTGCTCCTCGGATGCAGTATAGCATTGATGCACCGACTACTGCCATAGGCCCAACAGACTTGGTCTCTATTCCCATCCATCTGCAACCTATTGACCCGACGGTATCTGTCCGCAGCGCCAGTGTTGTAGTGGAGCGCCGCATCCAGTTGCTTGATAACTTCAATGTTACACTAATCCATTCGTCTCCACAAACACTCTCCCATCCTTCTCCTTCCTCGTCACCCATGCACTCCGATGGTTTTGCATTTACTTCTACCACCTCTGCACCTTCGAATCCACGAAAGTTTCCACAGTTAGACAATAATACCGAAGGCTTCGCCTCGTCGTCGTCACTAAGCTCTTCCAATCCCACCATTACCCCCAATTCCATTTTCCCTTCATCAACACCCACGATAAGCTCTACTCGTCCCCTTCTTCCGCTCACCACTCCACCAGCACTAACAAATGGTTCCAAACTTGTCACTAATACTATTGTGGGGTCAGAAAGCTCCGGTCGTTTCGTCCGCGATCAAAATGGTGTCTGGAACAAGACTATGACATTACAGTGGCCTGCGTCCAAATCACATAGCCGATGGGCAGTTGGAGAAACAATTCAGTCTGATCTTGTATCAGTTCGGTACTTTGTCCGCGTCAAGGTATATTCCATCTTTAACTTCATTGGCGTTATTCTCATGGTTACCAGGTTGTGGTCCAGTCTTCTTCGGGTTCTGACACTTTGGAGCTTAATGAGAAAGAGATATTTGTCGTTTCTACGAATAACGCAGAGCGTCAACTTGCCATTACGAAATACAATGAATTATTAGATTCAGCACATCGAGAGTATCGGTCCAAATCCAAATCACCACGATGGATACGGTTAGACCGCGAAGAACTTCCTCCCTCACCTCTCCCATCTGCGAGTGTGACTTTGACGACGAATACGACACCTTTGTCCACGGGCCATGGGAGCAAAACTAAGTTTTCTAGGAGACCTCACACGAGTGCTGGTCCGAGAGATAACCCTCTTGGCAATGGTTCTGCTGGGCTCGAGGCGAGTTCCTTTGGCAGGAGAGCATGTGATGTAGACCCAGAAGTTGAGCCTCATGGAGCGGTGTACAAGAAACGTCGCTCCTCTAGACCCGATGAGGTGACCGGTGGGCAACGCTTGCGAACCGATAACCATGCCCTCGAGCCGAAGCGCAGCAGCAAAAGCTACTTTTTCTCTTCTCCGAAGATGGGATCGACTCCCAGCGCGAGCAGCACGAGTACAACGGCGAGCTCATCAAGCATATCAACTAGCAGTCACATCGGATTAGAATCAGAGTCTGATCGCGTGCAGGAATGGGAGACACAGTTGACAAAAGAGATGAAGAGTCGGAGATCCAGTGACCTCCTAGGCTTTGCCAGATTTTTCAAGAAGCGATCGTCAGCTGCTGTGAGTGCATCACGAGTGATGCTACCTGGCTGTGATACCTCCTAGTTGTCTATTTACGTTATTTGCCCCTCTCTTTCAGTTCAGTGTTCATTGTCTCTGATATCACCGGACAGTGATGCGCTTTTGTTCTGAGTTTTACGCCTCCCGCATTTTTTTCATCATGCTATTGTGCATTTTGTGTCGTCCCATACATACATCATACCGCATTTCTCTACCTTATTGTACATATCAGTGTACTGATGTTCCACTGCATTCACTACTGCTGCCCTTTTGCCTTGAAGTGGTTGCATGTCAAGGTCGATAGATTAACTGGCATTTGGTAGACCAAAGTGACTCGTGGAGACCCAATTCATTAGTGTCAAACCGTCCCAGACCATACACGAAAACTTTTTGAGGCGGCACCTCGTAGACTAGTCTACAGAACCAGCCCAATTTTCGAGCACGCAGTGAAATACAAGAAATGAGTTCCAAAGTGCCAAACCTAAGTAAGATGCGTTTCACCCTAGAACTTATACACTATGTGGTCTTTCGGCGCATTTGTGACACTCGTTTCAAGATTTCAGAAGCGCACTGGATGTTGAACGAAAGTCATATACCAAGGTGTCAATTTCGTTGTCGAAAAGAGTGGTGACAGGGTCCTAATGCTCGAGGGTCATCCACAGATCGGATCGCTCCTGGAGTCCAAGTTGCCACGAAGCGGAAACATCGCCTCGAAGAGGGTATGTATTTAATGAATAAACGTGTTTCAAGTCAAATGTTGAAGTTGTATGACATCATTATCTCTTACTGAGAACTTGTTTGTGTTTGTGACGATCAGGCGTTCGAATGGCCATACCTCTTCTTACACTCTTCTTTCATGCAACAGTTTCCTTGGTTCAGATTCTCTATCTTTGCCTCTGGCTGTGCGTATTAACCTTTATTTCCACCGCGTGTCCAGCTGTTCTCGACTCACGCAAGC
>Ga0157366_1000219_pt1 | contig 27919 bp, 24 predicted proteins | sample AttbisABBM1_FD_113149 | JGI IMG/M metagenome (GOLD analysis project Ga0157366, IMG submission 113149) | Fungus gardens microbial communities from leaf cutter ant in Botucatu, State of São Paulo, Brazil - Atta bisphaerica ABBM1 | ecosystem: Host-associated > Fungi > Mycelium > Unclassified ...
GTGGTTCACTGATGTGAAAATCACTGGTATCACGGCGTAAGAGGAGATCTGACAAATGGCACATAAAAAGGCTGGTGGTTCGACTCGAAATGGTCGTGACTCCAATGCAAAACGTCTGGGTGTTAAGCGTTTTGGTGGTGAATCTGTTCTGGCAGGTAGCATCATCGTTCGTCAGCGTGGCACCAAATTCCACGCAGGCAGCAACGTAGGTTGTGGTCGTGACCACACCCTGTTCGCTACCGCAGACGGCAAAGTAAAATTCGAAGTTAAAGGTCCGAACAACCGTAAATATATCAGCATCGTTGCTGAGTAAGGTTGTCGTGACGCAGACGTTTAACGTCTGAACGCACGAATTAAAGGCCCCGCAGCTCCTGCGGGGCTTTTTACATTCTGCGCTCTGTCGCGGTAAAAGCGACGCCTCACTGAAGTTTGCTGTACACTTTATGTACACACTGGCGACAGCCAGTCCTGATTTATCCGCCGCTGGTCAGCGCAGAAGACCCTGGCGGACCCGTCTGCAGAGTGCTGCAGGCGATTGTGTGACGGAGATTGAAAATGAAGTTTGTTGATGAAGCGACAATTCTGGTCGTCGCGGGTGATGGCGGTAATGGATGCGTCAGCTTCCGCCGCGAAAAATATATCCCGAAAGGCGGCCCTGACGGGGGTGATGGCGGTGACGGCGGCGACGTTTATCTGATCGCCGATGAAAACCTCAATACCCTTATCGATTATCGTTTCGAGAAATCGTTCCGCGCTGAACGCGGGCAGAATGGCCAGAGCCGCGACTGTACCGGTAAACGCGGTAAAGATATCGAAATCAAAGTCCCGGTCGGTACCCGGGTTATCGACCAGGGTACCGGCGAGACCTTAGGCGACATGACGCGTCACGGCCAGAAACTGATGGTCGGCAAAGGCGGCTGGCATGGCCTGGGCAACACCCGTTTTAAATCGTCAGTAAACCGCAGCCCGCGCCAGAAAACCATGGGAACCCCGGGTGAGAAGCGCGACCTGCAGCTTGAGCTGATGCTGCTGGCGGACGTCGGCATGCTGGGCTTACCGAATGCCGGTAAATCCACCTTTATTCGCGCCGTGTCAGCCGCCAAGCCAAAAGTGGCGGACTATCCGTTTACCACCCTGGTGCCAAGCCTGGGCGTGGTACGTATGGACAGCGAGCAGAGCTTTGTCGTGGCCGATATTCCGGGCCTGATTGAAGGCGCCGCTGAGGGTGCCGGTCTCGGGATCCGCTTCCTGAAGCACCTGGAGCGCTGCCGCGTGTTGCTGCACCTGATCGACATCGATCCGATCGATGAAAGCGATCCGGTTGAAAACGCCCGCATCATTCTTGGCGAACTGGAAAAGTACAGCGAGAAGCTGTTCAACAAACCGCGCTGGCTGGTCTTCAACAAAGTGGACCTGATTGGTGAAGAAGAAGCGCAGGCACGTGCTAAAGCGGTCGCTGAGGCGCTGGGCTGGGAAGATAAGTATTACCTGATCTCTGCCGCCAGCCGTACCGGCGTCAACGAACTCTGCTGGGATGTGATGAGCTTCATTAACGCCAACCCGAAAGAAGCCGAGCTTGAAGAGAAGCAGCCGGAGAAAGTGGAGTTCATGTGGGACGATTACCACAAAGAAACCCTTGAAAATGCGACAGAAGTGGAAGATGAAGAGTGGGATGACGACTGGGATGATGAAGACGACGAAGGCGTCGAAATTATCTATCAGCGCTAACCACGACGCGGCCACAGGCTGACCGGCAAAGCCCCTCTTTCCAACCGAAAGGGGGCTTTTTTTTCAGCTGCTCATCACCGCTACGCTGAGTCGCGCACTGCAGCACAACTGATCCCGGCCGTTACGGATCTCGATCTGCCAGCTCTGACTGCGTCTGCCCAGATGCAGGGGGCGACAGATCCCTCGCACTGTCCCGGCTGACACCGCACGCAGATGGCTGGCATTGACTTCGACACCCACCACGCTGCTGCCTTCTTCCACCGCCATATACCCGGCCATTGAGCCCATCGACTCCGCCAGCACCACGGAGGCCCCGCCATGCAGCAGGCCGAACGGCTGGTGCGTGCGCGCATCCACCGGCATCGTCGCTTCCAGGTAATCCTCGCCTATCACGGTAAAGACGATCCCGAGATGGGCGACCAGCGACTGCTCGCCCAGTGCATTCAGAGCGGGAAGATCGAAGGATCGTTTCCAGATCGCGGACATATTCAGGCTCCCAGGGTTGCGCCGCCGTCGACCACGATATCCTGCAGGGTCACATGGCTGGCCAGGTCTGATGCGAGAAACAGCACGGTGGCCGCAATTTCCTGCGGCTGCGCGATCTTGCCCAGCGGGATCCCCAGCTTAAACTGATCCGGAAAACCGGCGATCATTTCCTGCTCGCCACCGGGGGTCTGCCACAGGCTGCGCTGCATCGCGGTGTCGGTGGAGCCGGGTGCAACGATATTACAGCGAACACCAAAAGGGGCCATTTCCAGCCCCACGGTCAGACAGAGGCTGCGCAGTGCCGCTTTCGATGCGCCGTAGGCCGACATGCCGATTCGCGGCGCGTGCGCCGCGTTAGACGCCACGGTGACGATGGCCCCGGCGTGCTGCTGGCGAAAGCGCGGCAGCGTCTGCTGAAACAGGTTAAAGGCGCCGCCCGCGTTGACGTTCAGGCACGCCTGCCAGTCAGCGAAGGAGAGCGTATCGGTGGCGCCGACGCGCAAAATGCCCGCCGCGTTGACCAGCACATCAATGCGCGGTTGCGTTGCCAGCACGCGCTGACAGATCGTTTCTACCTGATCCGGATCGGCCACATCCAGGCGATGACAGCGAAACGGATAATCCTGCCGCGCAAACTGCAGGTCAAAGGCTTCCACCTGCGCGCCTGCCCGATGAAAGGCCAGCGCACTCTGATAACCAATGCCCTGACCGGCTCCGGTTACCCAGACAACGCGACCGCTGAAGTCGAAGGTGTGGCTCATTGAGTGTGCTCCCGCGACAGCAACGCCCACCAGCCATCGATGCTCGGATTTTTCGCCAGCGTAACAAAGTCGATATCCCGGTGAACCTGACGCCAGCGTGCCGCCAGCGCCATAACGCGCACCGAATCCAGACCATAATCGATCAGGTTTTCATCATCCTCCGGCTCCTCATCATCCTCCAGCAGCGGCAGGACGAGCGCGCGCAGATCCGCTTTGCTGAGAGGGACCGGCATCATATCAGCCGTCATCACCACTTTTCCGCTGCGGCCGGCGGTGTAAGTCAGCGCCATCATATGCTCCTCGCGGCTGAAATCAGCCAGCGCATCGGCCACCATAAACGGCTGGATATCACGCATAAAGGCATCCGTGGCGGTGGTCAGGCAGCCGATATGGGCATAGACGCCCGTGATAATCAGCTGATCGCGGCCCATCTCCTTCAGGATCGCCTCCAGCGGGGAACGATGAAAGGCGCTGTAGCGCCACTTGGTCAGCACCTGGTCGTCCTCGTCGGGGGCCAGCGCCGCCACGATCCTCTGCTGGTCGGGATGCTTATTCAGGCCCGGTCCCCACATATCGTTGAGCAGGGCGCGATCCGCATCGCTCTGCGCCGTCGGCTGGGCGGTGTAAAACACCGGAATACCCTGCGCTTTGCAGTAGCGACGCAGGCGGGCAATATTGCCGACGACCTGCTCAATCATCGGGCTGTTCTCTCCCCAAAAGCTGAGAAAATAGCGCTGCATATCGTGGATGAGCAGGGCGGCCCGGCCCGGCTCCAGCGCCCATTTCACCCGATTATTCGGCAACTCGGTGGCGGCGGGCAGTGGATAGGAGGTCAGTTGTGGAATAGTCATAAAAATTCTCCGGACAGATCGGGCTTACGCGTGTTGATCGGCAAGATGCTGGCGCAGACGTTTTTTATCGACCTTGCCGACCGGGGTCAGTGGCAGGGCATCTACGCAGGTAATGCGGTCGGGGAGCTTAAATTCTGCGACGCCCAGCTCACGCAGGTGGCGCCGCAGCGCCGCCGGTTTTACCGGCTGACGGGTGACGATAAACGCGCAGCTTTTTTCACCCAGCAGCGGATCGCTCATGGAGACCAGTGCCGCGTGGATCACATCGGCGTGTTGCAGCAGCAGGTTTTCGATCTCTTCCGCGGCGATCTTCTCGCCACCCCGGTTGATCTGATCTTTCTCCCGACCCTGCACGATAAGGTTGCCGTCAGGGGTGATCTCAACCAGGTCACCGGAACAGTAAAAGCCCCGTTCGTCGAAACTGGCGGCGTTGTGTTCCGGACTGTTGTAGTAGCCGCGAAAGGTGTAGGGGCCGCGCGTCATCAGACGACCGGTGGCACCCACGGGCAGAGGATGACCCTGCTCGTCGGCAACCCAGACCTCATCATCCGGGGAGATCGGGCGTCCCTGTGTGGTGAGGATGGTCTGCGGATCATCATCCAGCCGGGTGTAGTTCACCAGTCCTTCGGCCATGCCAAAGACCTGCTGCAGGGTGCAGCCAATCTCATGCTGTATGCGTGCAGCCAGCGTTTCGCCCAGCTTAGCGCCCCCCACCTGCATGCGCTGCAGAGAAGCCAGTGCCGCCTTGCTGTCCGATTCCTGAAGCGCCAGCAGCCAGAGGCTGGCGGCAGGCGGAACCAGGCCGGTATCGGTCACCTGATGTTTTTCAATCAGGGGAAAGCAGGCTGTCGCGCTGGGATCGGCGGCTAAAATAACCTGTCCCCCCGCGTAAAAGACGCCCAGCGCGCCCGGCGAACTCAGCGGGAAGTTGTGGGCGGCGGGCAGGGCGATGAGATAACGGGTGTCGGCGGTGACGCCACAGATCGCGTCACTTTCACGGATGCTGTAGTAGTAGTCGTTATGGGTGCGCGGAATCAGTTTTGGCGTGCCGGTACTGCCGCCAGAGAGCTGGAAAAAGGCTACCTCGTCACCCGCGGTCGGCGTGGCCATAAACGCACCGGCCGGTTCGGCCAGCAGCGCTTCAAGGCTCTGTTCCGGCGGTGAGGCATGGCGCAGGATCACCTGCTGCAGTGAAGGGTGATCGTGGCAGAGCTGCGCAATAAAAGCGTCATCGGCAAACAGCGGATGCGTGCGGTCAGCAATCACCAGGCGGGGCGAAATCTGGCTGGCGTAGGCGGTCAGTGCGGTGCGCTGATGGCTGAACAGGGCATTCACCGGCGCAACACCGAGTTTAAACAGGGCAAACAGCGTGAGGTAAAATTCTGCCACGTTGCCCAGCTGCACCAGCGCCGTATCACCCCGTTTCAGGCCACGCCGCTGTAACGCCGCCGCCAGGTTGTCACTCAGTGCCGCCAGCTGGCGGTAGGTCAACCGCCTGTCATCCTCAATCACTGCCACGCTATCGTTGTCGCGGTGGCGATCCAGTATGTCGGTCATCGGCAGGTCGAGCCAGTAGCCTTTTTCACGGTAACGGGCGGCCAGGTCGTCCGGCCAGCGGCTGTAGGAGATCGTCATGCAGGTTCCTTTATTGCAATCCAAAAGCGCGAAGCAGGGTGTCGAGTTTGACGCCGGTTTCACGCCACTCTGCTTCAGGTTGTGAATCCGTCACGATGCCCGCACCGACAAACAGCCGTACCCGCGACCCCTTCACCGTGCCGCAGCGAATGGTGACGACCCATTCGCCATTGCCCCGGTCGTCACACCAGCCGACGATGCCGCCAAACAGCTGACGCTCAAACGGCTCAAGGCGCTGGATCAGGGCCTGCGCACGCTGATGCGGAAAGCCGCTGAGCGCCGGCGTCGGATGCAGCAGGCAGGCGAGGGAGAGTGCATTTTCGCGCTCGTCCAGCACTTCGCCTCGGATCTGCGTGGCGAGATGCCAGAGGGTGGCCGTGGTCAGCAGAGAGGGGGTTTCAGGCACCGACAGCAAACGGCTGCGCGGCTGCAGGGTGGCGCGCATCGCATCTGTCACCAGCTGATGTTCATGTCGATCCTTCGCCGACTGCATCAGGCTGTCGCCGGAGGCCCGATCGCGTTGCGGATCGCGGCTGCGTGCGGCCGAGCCGGCCAGGGGACAGGAGCTGAACAGGCGACCCTGTTTTCGAATCAGTAGTTCCGGGCTGGCTCCCACCAGCGCGCCGCCGCCGGGCAGGGGCAGATGAAAGTGATAGCTGCCGGGGTTCTGCACCACGATACGCTGCATCAGAGCAGCCGTATCAACCGGCTGTTCAGCCACGATCTCCATCAGCCGCGACAGCACCACTTTCTCCAGGTCGCCCCGGCGTGTGGCGGCAACTGCCTGCGCCACCATGTCGGTAAAGCGCGCCTGATCCGGCAACGCCGTGCGGCGACGAATCACGGGCAGATCGGCGTCTGCCAGTGAGGCCCGGGCGATCAGATCGTCACGGTTAAAGCGCTGCCAGGACTCCGGGATAAACAGCGCGGCGGGCTGCGCCACGTCAAAGGGGATGGCACCTGCCACGATGGGGTGCGCAATGCCCTGCTTTCTGGCCGAGGTAAAGTGGTGCTGAAGCTGCTGCTGAAAATCCCCTGTCAGCTGTTCACCCTGTCTGACTGGCGTGGTCAGCGTCGTAAAGCAGCCCTGTGTGGTGAGGCTTTGCCAGGGCGAGGTAAACAGGAAACCCTGGCAGAGTGCCGCAAAATCGTGCAACAGGGGATGTTCAAATGCGCGTGATTCGGCCATACTTTTCACCCGGAAATGATAAGATAACTAATAATGATTATCATTTGTATTATTAGGCGTTAAGCTACGTGGATTGGCTGGATCTGTCAATCCATATGCGGCGCTTCGGCTGCTGCTCCGGGTCAGATCAGCATAAACAGCCGCCGACCTTATCTGAACGAGTGTGGAAAATAACGTATGAATAAACAGAGGGTTAGCAGGGCGATCGTGCTGTTTTTTCTGAGCAGCCTGCTCAGTGTCAGCGCGGTGGCCGGGACGGGCTGGCCGCGCACCATTACCGGAGCCAGTGGCGATCTTACCCTGACGCAGGCACCGACCCGAATCGTCTCAACCAGCGTGACCCTGACCGGGTCGCTGCTGGCCATTAATGCGCCGGTGGTCGCCAGCGGGGCCACCGCCCCCGGCAGTCGCCTGGCGGATGAGCAGGGCTATTTCCGGCAGTGGGGCGCGGTGGCGAAACAGCGCGGCGTGAAGCGTCTCTACATTGGCGAACCCCGTGCAGAAGCGATTGCTGCCGAAGCGCCGGATCTGATTGTGGTCAGCGCCACCGGCAACGATTCAGCCATCAGACTGGTCGATCAGCTTGCGGCGATTGCGCCGGTGCTGGTGGTCAATTATGACGATAAAAGCTGGCAGCAGCTGGTGACGCTGCTGGGCAAGGCGACGGGGCATGAGGCGGAAGCGGCCGCACGGATAAACGCCTTTGAGGCACGCGAAAAGGCGCTGAAGGCGAAGCTGACGCTGCCGCCGCAGCCGGTTTCCGCGATGGTCTGGAACGGCGACGGGCGGGCCGTGAACCTGTGGACGGCAGCGTCAGCGCAGGCCAGGTTACTGCAGCAGCTGGGCTTCACGCTGGCGACGCCGCCCGCCAGTCTTCACGCCGGGCACAGTATGGGAACGCGCAAAGATATTCTTCAGCTGTCAGGTGAAAATCTGGCGGCGGGCCTGAATGGTCAGACTTACCTGCTGTTTGCCGCCGACGATAACACCACTGCACAGGTGATGAGCAACCCTTTCCTGGCGCAGACCCCGGCAGTAAAAAGCAGGGCGGTCTATGCACTGGGGCTGGATAGCTTCCGCCTCGACTACTACAGCGCCAGCAATCTGCTGACGCGGCTGGAGACGCTGTTTGTTAACGGTCGTGGCGTCTGAGAGACGGGATAACCTGCAGAAATGAGCTTATCGGTCGCTTAATCGCATGGGCTTCTCTGTGACTCTTCTGGTAAAGGCTTAAACGTTATGCGTCAATGTCGCGCAATAGCAGGTTCAGGGATGCTGCTGTTGCTACTTTTCGCGCTCAGTCTGATGCTGGGCGCCAAATCCATTCCCCTCCATGAGGTCACTCAGGCCCTGTTCACCGACTGCACCCGCGTCGATTGTGTCATCGTGCGTGACGCCCGGCTGCCGCGCACGCTGGCGGGGGTGCTGGCCGGATGCAGCCTGGGGCTGGCGGGGGCGCTGATGCAGAGCCTGACGCGAAATCCTCTGGCCGATCCCGGCATTCTGGGGGTTAACGCCGGTGCGGGTTTTGCGGTCGTACTGGGGATCGCCCTGACCGGCGCAGACTCCCCGGCTGACTGGCTGGGCTTCGCCTTTGCCGGTGCACTGCTGGCCTCTCTGCTGGTGGCGCTGACCGGCGCCGTGGGCGGCGGTCGGGTCAGTCCGGTGCGCCTGACCCTGGCGGGGGTAGCGCTGGGTGCGGTGCTGGAGGGATTAACGTCCGGGCTGTCGCTGCTCAATCCTGATATCTACGATCACCTGCGTTTCTGGCATAGCGGCTCGCTGGATATCCGCAGTTTCGCCATTCTGCGCGCCACCTTGCCGGCCGTCGCTGTCGGCAGCGTGCTGGCACTGCTGCTGGCACGTTCACTGAACAGCCTGAGCATGGGCGGTGATATGGCGACCGCACTGGGCACCCGCGTGGTGCGAACGCAGCTGATGGGCCTGCTGGCGATTGCGCTGCTGAGCGGCGCGGCGACGGCCGCTGTCGGCCCCATCGCCTTTGTCGGCTTAATGACGCCACACCTGGCACGCTGGCTGCTGGGCAGCGACCATCGCTGGCTGCTGCCAGGAACCCTTGTGATGACCCCCTGCCTGCTGCTGGCCGCCGACATCCTGGGACGGCTGCTGGTGCCGGGCGAGCTGCGCGTGTCGATTGTGACCGCCATTCTCGGCGCGCCGATGCTGATTGTGCTGGTTCGCCGCCGGCCGGGAAGAGGGCTGTGATGAAACGCATCATAATCAATGCGCTTTTACTGCTGGTGGTCTGTAGCATCCTGGCGTTTATGGGGCTGACACACGGCACCCCCTCCCTCTCGGCGCAGCAGTTGTGGACGCTCTTCAGCGGGGAGGCGGCGCGCAATGTTCAGCTGATTGTGCTGGAGTGGCGTCTGCCGCGCGTCATGATGGCGCTGCTGCTGGGGGCCGCGCTGGGCGTCAGTGGCGCGATTTTTCAGTCACTGCTGCGTAACCCGCTGGGCAGCCCCGATATTCTCGGTTTCAACACCGGGGCATACAGCGGGGTGCTGGTCGCGCTGGTGCTGTTTCAGCAAAACATGGCGGGCCTGACCCTCGCGGCACTGGCGGGCGGGCTGCTTACGGCAGCGGTGGTCTGGCTGTTCAGCTGGCGCAACGGCGTGGAGACCTTTCGTCTGATTATCGTCGGCATCAGCGTGCGGGCGCTGCTGATGGCGCTCAACAGCTGGCTGATTATCAGCGCCTCCCTGGAGGCGGCACTGAGCGCCGGGCTCTGGAGCGCCGGTTCACTTAACGGCATCACCTGGGCGAAGACGCTTCCCGTGACGGTTGTGCTGCTGCTGGCGCTGCTGGCGACGGGAATGCTGGCCCGGCGCATGCGTCTGCTGGAGATGGGTGATGACACCGCCTGCGCCTTAGGGGTTCCGGTGGAACGCAGCCGCGTCATGCTGATGCTGACAGGCGTAATCCTGACCGCGGCCTCAACCGCGCTGGCCGGGCCTCTCTCTTTTATTGCGCTGCTGGCGCCGCAGATTGCACGGCGTCTCTGCGGAGGCGTCAAAGGCGCACTGCCGCTGGCTGCGCTGTGCGGTGCGCTGCTGTTAATCGCCGCAGACTACGCCGCACAGCATCTTTTCCTGCCTTATCAGCTGCCGGTCGGTGTCATCACCGTCAGCCTGGGCGGACTCTATCTGATTGCTCTGCTGATACGGGAGGCGCGACGCCAGTGAGAGAGAAAACACGTTTGCAGGGTAGGGCGCTGACGCTGGGTTACGACAAAAAGATCGTGGCGGAGCATCTCTCGGTCGCGATCCCCGACGGTGAACTGACCGTCATCATCGGGCCTAACGCCTGCGGAAAATCGACGCTGCTGCGCACCCTGAGCCGGCTGGTGACGCCGCTGAAGGGCGAGGTGCTGCTGGATGGTCAGACGATCGCCCGGTATGCCACCAAAGAGGTGGCGCGGCGGCTGGGGCTGCTGCCGCAAAGTTCCAGTGCGCCCGCGGGCATCAGCGTCAGTGAACTGGTGGCACGCGGACGTTATCCGCACCAGACGCTGTTCGGACGCTGGCGACAGGAAGATGAGGCGGCGGTTCAGCAGGCGATGCAGGCCACCGGGGTGGCCGATCTGGCCGCCCAGCCGGTGGATACGCTCTCTGGCGGTCAGCGGCAGCGGGTCTGGATCGCGATGGTGCTGGCGCAGGAAACTCCCTTACTGCTGCTCGATGAACCCACCACCTGGCTGGATATTACGCACCAGATTGAGCTGCTGGAGCTGATGCAGGACCTCAATCAGCAGCATGGCCGCACGCTGGTGGTGGTGCTGCACGATCTTAATCAGGCGTGCCGTTACGCCAGCCACCTGATTGCGATGCGTGACGGAAAAATCATCGCTGAAGGGAAACCGGCGGAGATTGTGACGCCAGCGCTGATTGAAGCGATCTACGGCCTGCGCTGCGTCATCATCCGCGATCCGGTAGCCGGCACCCCGATGATTGTGCCGTGCGGAAGAGGCTGACCGGCACCCTCTCCGCAGGAGAAGGCGGTTACGGATTCAGCGACGCCAGCATCTGCTGCAGGCGGGGACCGATCTGTTCAAACATGCGGGGTGAGACGATCTCTACATGGGCACAGTCCAGCGGCCAGATCGTCAGCCCGCCGAGGTAAGGTGCCCAGGCGCGACGTGCATCCTGACCGGGCTGCTGCGTCTGTTGCGCCAGAAACAGCGTCGCCTGTCCGCTGAAACGGGCACTGCGCGCCGTGGCCAGCAGCCGTACCGAACGGGCGTAATTGCGCTCAATGGTGGTGAACAGCGCCTCCATACCTTCACCCGCCTGCTGACGCTGCGTCGCGATAAACTGCTCGCGCTCGCGGTTAACTTCTTCCAGCACCGCCGGATCCAGCACGTTCTCGCCGCGCCGTGCATCCCAGTTTTGCGTTTCCGGCGGCCAGGTGTCGAGCAGCCCGAGGAAGGCAACGGTTTCGCCTTCCGCTTCCAGCCGCGCGGCAATCCCCTGTGCCAGCGTGCCGCCCAGCGAGTAGCCCAGGAAATAGTAAGGCCCCTGAGGCTGCTGCTGTCGCACCGTCGCCAGATGAGCATCACACACCGCATCAAGATGCTGCGCCTGGCTGAGCGGGCTGGTGAGGTCGGGTGACTGAATGCCCAGCAGGGACCAGCGCGGGTCCAGATAACGCGTTAATGCGCTGAACTGCCAGGCAAAACCGGAGGCGGGATGGAAACAGAACAGCGTCGGGCCTGTGCTGCGCCGCAGCGGCAATACCGTCTCAAACCCGGCGCGGGTCGCCCCGGCAGAGGGGCCGCTGAGCAGAGCCGCCAGCTGTTCCACCGTAGGGGCCACCATAATCTGCCCCACCGACACCGGCTGATCCAGCGTCCGGCGCAGCTGCGCCGCCAGACGCATCGCCAGCAGCGAATGCCCTCCCAGCAAGAAAAAGTCATCCTGTGCGCTGACCGACTCGCGCTCCAGCAGCGAAGCAAACGCCTGAGCCAGCGTGCTTTCCAGTCCGGGGCAGGGCGCGCGCCCGGCTATCCTGGCCTGGGTCTGTGGCAGCGGCAGGGCTTTTCGATCGAGCTTGCCGTTGCTGCTGAGCGGCAGGCTCGCCAGCTGAACAATCGCCACCGGCACCATGTGTGCGGGCAGCCGGGTGGCCAGCCGCTGGCGCAGGGCGTCCGCGTCAATCGTCTCATCGGCGACGACATAACCGACCAGCTGTCGGGCATCACCCTGCTGATCGCCGCCGCCGCCCAGCACGGCCGCGTGCGTCACCGCCTGCTCAATGCCCGGCAGGGCGGCCATCGCCAGATCGATCTCATTCAGCTCAATGCGCTGTCCGCGAATTTTAAGCTGATCGTCACTGCGGCCCAGATACTCCACTGCGCCATCCGGCAGCCAGCGTGCCACGTCGCCGGTGCGGTACATCCGGGTGCCGTCACCCCAGGGATCGGCCACAAAGCGGCTGGCCGTGAGGTCGGGATGATCCAGATAGCCGTGCGCCAGCTGGACGCCGGTCAGCCAGAGATCGCCGGCAATGCCCGGCGGCACCGGCTGCAGACGGGCATCCAGGATCCGCAGGCCGGTGTTCCAGACCGGGAAGCCAATCGGTACGCTGGCGCCTTCAACGGCGGCCAGCTCTGCGCCGGAGGCCGGATAGTAGCTGACATCCACCGCCGCTTCGGTCGGGCCATAGAGGTTATGCAGCGGCACCCCGGTCAGCGTCTGCCACTGACGCGACAGCGCGGCGGGCAGTGCTTCACCGCTGCAGAAGACCCGACGCAGGGTGGCGCAGCAGGCTGCCGCCGCCTCGTCCTGCAGCGCAGCGACAAAGGCGGCCAGCATCGACGGAACAAAGTGGGTGGTGGTCACGCGGTAGCGGGCAAACAGCTGCCTCAGCGCCTCCGGGTCGCGGTGCGCATCGGTCGGCGCCATCACCAGCTGCGCACCGGCGATCAGGGGCCAGAAGAACTCCCAGACGGAGACATCAAAGCTGCCCGGCGTCTTCTGTAACACCACATCCTCCTGACCCAGCGGATAGCGATCCTGCATCCATAACAGGCGGTTGACGATCGCGGCGTGACTGACCAGCACGCCCTTTGGCCGCCCGGTTGAGCCGGAGGTGTAGATGAGGTACGCGCCATCCTGCGGGGAGGGCACCTGCGACGGCATCGCCTCAGCGGGGGTTAACAGCGTGTCGTAAAACAGCGGTGTGACCGGCGAGAGCGCCGCCAGCCGGTCAGCCAGTTCACGGCGAGTGATCAGCGCTTTCGGCGTGGCGTCTGCCAGCATCATTTTTAACCGGTCGTCGGGATACCCGGTGTCGAGCGGCAGCCAGGTGGCCCCCACGCTGACGATCGCCTGCAGCGCCAGCGATAAAAACACGGAGCGCGGCAGCGCCACGGCGACAATATCCCCGCGCGCCACACCCCGGGCGATCAGCTGCTGTCCCAGCGCGGCGACCTGCTGCTGCATCTGCTGATAGCTGAGCTGATGCGACGCATCGGTCAGCGCCGGTGCCTGCGGCGTTCGTTCAGCCTGCTGCTGCAGCAGGCTGCTCAGCGTGGCCGGGGGAAGCGTCACGGCGGTCTGATTGATCGCTGCCAGCTGCCGGTGCTCGTCCGGCATCAGCATATCCAGCTCGCCACAGGCACGCGCGGGCTGGCTGGCAAGCTGGGACAGTAGACGATCAAAACGGCGGGCATGCTGCTGCACCAGGGCGTCACTGTAGCGCTGCGCGTTTGCCAGCAGCGCCAGCGTCAGATCGCCCTGATCGTTCAGATAGATAGCCATCTCCAGATCGCGAACCGGGCCTGACGCCAGCTGATGGGTGATGCCCGCTGTACCGGCGAAATCGAGCTGGTAGTCGAACATCTTCAGGTTAATCACCGGCCCGTAAAGCGGATCGCTGTCGCCGTGACGACCCAGATCGCGCTGCACCTGCTCTGCGTCATAGCGCTGATGACGGCGCATTTTTCTGACTTCACCCGCCAGCCGGGCCGCCAGAGCTGCCAGCGGCTGGGCCGGATCGTAATGCACTGCCAGGGGCAGCACGTTGATCACCGGACCGGTGGCGCAGAGCGCTGCCGAGCCGATGCGGCGCATAAAGATGAAACCGGCGGCAAAATCGTTCTGACCGGTCAGACGCGCCAGCCACAGCGCCACCAGCGCCACGGCCGTAGCTGCCGCGCTGAGGTTCTGCTGCCCGGTGTGCTCAAGCAGCTTCTGAAAGGCGCTTCGATCCACCGTGATGCTGTGACGCCGCAGATCCGTGCTGGCGTGCTGACCGGCCAGCGGCAGCGGGGAGAGGGAGGCGGGGGCAGGTAACGCTGCGCCTTTCTCCAGCCAGAACTGGCGGTCGCGCTGCCAGGCTGCCGATTGCTGATAGCGCTGATACTCCTCAACCACCTCGCTGAACGGCACAAACGGCGTCGGCGGCGGCGTGTCGCCGCGCTGCCAGGCGCTGTAGAGATCGGCGATACGGCGGGTCAGGGCGGTAAAACTGAAACCATCCACCACCAGATGATGGTAGCGCTGATACCAGTACCACTGCTCCTCACCCAGTCGCAGCAGGCTGTGATGGCAGAGCGGCGCACCGCTCAGCACCCGCAGCTCGCCCGACAAATCCTCCTGCATCCGCGCCCGCGCGGCGGCGTGCGGATCGGCGGCGGCGCGCAGATCGATCACCTCGGGTAAGCGGAAATGCTGCGCGACAGGCCACTGCAGCGGCTCGCCGTCCCGCTCGCCAAAGGCCATGTTCAGGGTGTCCGCCTCCTGCATGCCCGCCACGATAGCGCGGGAGAGCAGCGCGCTGTCCAGTGCGCCCCGCAGTTCCACAAAATGTGCCACGGCGTAGGCATTGCTGTAGGGCGAGAGCTGGTCAGCGATCCAGATACCGGGCTGGGCAGCCACCAGCGGCAGCGTTTTCTGTGGTGTCAGAGAGCGTTCAGACATGATCGCTCCGGCTGGCCTCTGTGGTGACGGGGCGGATATCGTGCCAGTGTTCATTCAGCCACGTCAGGCAGTGTGCCTGTGGCGCGGGGCCCCATACCGGCTGCCACCCGGCCGGGATCGCACAAAAGGTGGGCCATAAGCTGTATTGCTGCCGATCGTTCTTCAGTACCAGACACGCCTGCTGCGGGTCGTCAAAAGGGTGTGGTTGTTGCATATCAGTCTCCTGACCACCATCGCGGAGCGCGCTGACGCCCCGATTCTGCCCGTGGCACCCTGCAGTGGCGGGCAGGCGGCGGACGTTAAGCGAATGAGGATGATGGCCACAGGGTTTTCAGGCCGGTCAGCAGCCCGCCGCGCCAGCAGAGTGCATCGTGACCGCCTTCAACCGGGTGATAGCTGACCTGATGTCCGGCATCGGTCAGATCGCGCTGGAACTGCTGATTTGCGGCCAGAATCAGCCGCTCGCGCCGACCCGCTTCCAGATAAAAGCGCCGTGGCGGTGCCTGCAGCAGGCCCTGCTGTAACTGCTGCGGCAGCCAGCCGCTGGGATCGTCGCGCCCGGGCCACCAGAAAGAGCCGGAAAGGCTGACGGCACCGGCAAAGGTGTCGGGCCAGGTCAGCGTGGCGTAAGCGGCAGCGAGGCCGCCAAAACTCTGGCCGATCACCAGCGTGCGGTCGCTGTCGATACGGCAGGGCGTCTGGTGCGCAACCTGCGGCAGCAGCTCATGCTGAACGGCCAGCCAGAAGTCAGGGTTGCAGGTCAGCTCGCGCGTGCGTTGTTCGCGATCGATGATGTCGATCATGACATAGACCGCCGGGGGCAGTTCGCCTGCCGCGGTGAGCTGCTGAAGCGGACCGGCAACCGGCATGCTGTGCGCCCAGAACTGTCCATCCAGCAGCAGTGCCAGCGGACGCGGGCCAGCATCGGCCTCGCCGGTCACACAGATCCAGATCTGACGCTGGTTTCCCAGCCGTTTGCTGCGCCACAGAAAGTGTTGCAGCGGTATCGTGGCGGCGCGGCCTTCATCGACCGCCCGCCAGACCTGCTGGTCGGGCGCATGAGGCAGGTGCAGCGGCGAGTGTGACATGCCGCGTCCGCCCGCCCAGCCTCGCAGCGGGTTGAGCGGATCGTTTTGCGCCTGCGGAAATTTCTGCCCCCACCATTGCCGTAACGCCTGCACATTGCTCTGGCCGGTAAACGGCTCGGCCTGCGCATCCGGGATGAGAAAGTAGCTGCCACGCCAGTCAGCGGGCAGGGTGGTTTGCCACCACCAGACATCGGTGTGGGGCAACGGAGAGAGTGAAACAGGGGCGGCGGCATGATGATGATCGGTCACGCCGGTAATGTTGATCCAGACGCGGCGGGTGTCCGATCTCTGTGTGTCGCCCTGCGGATCGCGCCAGAAAAAGGTGACCTGACAGGTGCCCGCGTCACCCGGTTCAATCAGCGGAATCCCCCGCTGCTGCTGCTGTTGCCACCAGCGTTCACTGCCGGTTTCTTCGTTTAACCAGGTCATACGCGCCATCGTTCGAACAGACGAAATCTGTGCCATAAATGATATAAATAATAGTATTGATAATTATTTGCATTTGCAATAGGGTGTTTCCGCTCGTCAGGGCGTGTGTGCATTTTCTCTGCCGCACCGGCTTTCAGCGGGGTGTCTCGCGGTGCTGAAATCAGCCGGGCAGGAAGGGGATCAGGGACATTACCTTTTTACCGGCGCGCTGGCAGTGGCATCCCTGCTGGTCGTCCAGGAACAGAAAAATGAAAAAGTTATCGCGGCTTTCACTGGCCATTATGATTGAACTGGGTTTCACCGCCTCTCTCATCTCTGCCGGTGCCGTGGCGGCCAGCAGCAGCGACCCGGCGCTTAACAACACCGCGTCAGACAGCCTTAACGACAGCACCATGATGGTGACCGCCGCCGAGCAGACGCTGCAGGCGCCGGGTGTCTCGACCATTACCGCCGACGAAATCAAAAAGCACCCGCCGGCGCGCGATGTCGCCGAAATCATCCGCACCATGCCGGGCGTCAATCTGACCGGTAACTCCACCAGCGGTCAGCGCGGCAACAATCGTCAGATTGATATCCGCGGCATGGGCCCGGAAAATACCCTGATCCTGATTGATGGTCTGCCGGTGACCAGCCGTAATGCCGTCCGGCTGGGCTGGCGTGGCGAGCGTGACACGCGCGGCGACAGCAACTGGGTGCCGCCAGAGATCATCGATCACATCGAGGTGATCCGCGGCCCGGCAGCGGCCCGTTACGGTAACGGGGCGGCGGGCGGCGTGGTGAACATCATTACCCGAAAAGAGATGGATCATCAGTGGCACGGCTCGTGGAGCGCCTACTACAACGTGCCGGAGCATAAGGATGAGGGGGCCTCCCGACGCACTAACTTCAGCCTTGAGGGGCCGCTGGGGGATGATGTCAGCTTCCGCCTCTATGGCGGGCTGGCAAAAACGCAGGCAGATGCGTATGACATCAATGAAGGGCACGCCGCCGCCCGTACCGGAAGCTACGCCGGATCGTATCCGGCGGGCCGGGAAGGCGCGGTCAACAAAGACATTCATGGTCTGCTGCGCTGGGCCTTTGCGCCGATGCAGGCGCTGGAAGTGGGGGCCGGTTTCAGCCGTCAGGGCAACCTCTACGCCGGGGATACGCAGAACACCAACACCAGTGATCTGGTGAAAAGTAAATATGGTGATGAGACTAACCGGCTCTATCGGCAGAACGTCTCTGTCAGGTGGACCGGTGCCTGGGACAATGGTGTCAGTACCAATACGTATGCGCAGTATGAGAATACCCGCAACTCCCGGCTGAACGAGGGGCTGGCGGGCGGGACGGAGGGCATCTTCTCCGACAGCCATTTCAACACCATCCAGCTGGATGATCTGCTGCTGCACAGTGAGATCAGCGTGCCGTTTGAGTGGCTGGTGAATCAGACGGCGACCTTTGGCACCGAGTGGAATCAGCAGCGGATGAAAGATCCGTCGTCAACCACGCAGGCTGCCAGTTACGGTTCCATTCCGGGGATCGCCACCACCGGCCGCTCTCCCTATTCTCAGGCGGAGATTTTCTCGCTGTTTGCCGAAGACAACATTGAGCTGACCGACAGCACCATGCTGACGCCGGGAGTGCGTTTTGATCATCACTCGATCGTGGGCGATAACTGGAGTCCGTCGCTCAACCTGTCTCAGGGGCTGGGCGATGAGCTGACCCTGAAAATGGGTATCGCCCGTGCTTATAAAGCGCCGAGCCTCTATCAGACCAACCCCAACTATCTGCTCTACAGCAACGGCCAGGGCTGCGCCGCCAGTGCCGGTGCCTGCTACCTGATGGGGAATGATGATCTGAAAGCAGAAAACAGCATCAACAAGGAGATTGGGCTGGAGTGGAAGCGTGAGGGCTATCAGGCCGGACTGACCTGGTTCCGTAACGATTACCGCAACAAGATCGACGCGGGCAGGGTGCCGACCGGCACCGCCTCTAACGGCAAAACGGACATCTACAAATGGGAAAACGTGCCGAAAGCCCTGGTCGAAGGCGTGGAAGGCACGATCAACGTTCCCTTCTCCGACAGCGTGACGTGGAACAATAACTTCACTTACATGCTGCAGAGTAAGAACAAAGAGACCGGGGACCGCCTGTCAGTGATTCCGGAATATACGCTCAACTCTACGCTGAGCTGGCAGGCGATGGCGGATCTTTCCCTGCAGACCACCCTGACCTGGTATGGCAAGCAGGTCCCGAAGAAGTATGACTATAAAGGTAACGCCGCCACCGGCAGTGCAACCGATCAGGTCAGCCCCTATTCGGTGCTCGGCATGAGTGGCACCTATGACATTAACGCCTCTGTCAGCGTCACCGCAGGCGTCGATAACCTGTTCGACAAGCGTCACTTCCGTGAGGGCAATGCACAGACCACGGGTAATACGCGAACCGGCGCTTACCTCTATGGGGCAGGGGCCAATACCTTCAATGAGTCGGGCCGCACCTGGTACATGAGTGTGAACACCCGCTTCTGATTGATGCAGTGATAACCGGGTCGGGAGAAGGCTGGCCGCCGTGACTGAACGGGGGAGAGGCTGTCGCAACGCCGTCCGGAGAAGACGATTAAAACGCAGCAGGTCGATGACCCGCTGCGTTTTTTGTTACGCGCGGATCAGTTGTTCTGATTGATATCGCGGTAGAGCCGGCTCTCAAAACGCACCAGCGGAATACGGCGGGTACGCTGGTCTTCCGGCGGAACCGCATAGCCGGAGAGGAACTGGACAAAGGCAACCCGCGCCCCGCTGGAGGTGGTGATAAAGCCCGCCAGGTTATAGACCCCCTGCAGGGAACCGGTTTTCGCCGAGACTTTGCCATCCAGTCCCGCTTCATGCAGCCCGCCGCGATACTGCAGCGTGCCGTCATAACCCGCCAGCGGCAGCATCGAAATGTAATCCAGCGTATTGTCATTCTTCGCAATGAATTGCAAAACCTGCATCATGGTCTGCGGCGAGATCAGGTCATGGCGTGACAGACCGGAACCATCCACCTGAATGCTGTTGCCCATATCGATGTTGGCTTTGGCTTTCAGGATGCGGCGCACGGCATCCTGACCGGCGCGGAACGTGCCAGGCACATTGAAGTAGTGGTGGCCGATGGTGCGGAACACCGTATCAGCAATCATGTTGTCTGACTTCTTCAGCATGGTGTGCAGCAGCGTATGCAGCGGCGCAGACTGGGTGGAGGCGAGCACGGTGCCCGGCTCGGTGACCTGTGTCTGACGAACCAGATGGCCACTGTAGTCGATCTCTGACGCGCGCAGTTCCGCCTTGAGGATCTCGCCCGCCCAGGCCGCGCCATCCTGCACGGCAAAGGCCAGCGGCAGCGGCTCTGCACGCTGACGCATACAGCCGGTCAGGGTATAACGGTTCAGTTCACCCGGAACCACATCCAGTTCGCAATATTGCCCTTCGCCGCTGTTGCGGCCCAGGGTGCGAACCTGACTGTACATGTGTGCCGGATAGTAGGAGGCGATGCGGACAAACGCGTTTTCGCCCGGCGAACTGGCGCTGTAGAGCGACACCGAGAAGCAGTTCTTATCCACGATGGCGGCCCCTGGCGGGGCGCTGAAGCACTGGGTCATATCGTTCCACGGCCAGCCCGGAGCCATGTCGTGACTGTCAAACACGGAGGTATCAATCACCAGGTTGCCTTTGATATGGTTAATGCCCTGCTTCTTTATCGCCGCCACCATATTGCGCAGATCCTGGCGGCTTAAGGTGGGATCGCCGGCGAAACGGGCGACTAAATCGCCGTTCAGCGTGCCATCCACGATAGAGCCACGCGTCTCAAAGGTGGTCTGAAAACGGTAATCGCCGCCCAGTTCCAGCAACGCCGCGAGCGCCGTCACCACTTTCATGGTACTGGCGGGCAGGGCCATCTGTTTGCCGTGGTAATCGATGATCGGGGTTGATGCGCCCACTTTCTGCACCATCAGCGCCAGATTGGCGCCGTCTGGCAGGTACTGCATGTATTCATCAACTGGCGCTGCGTGTGCCTGCAGCATAAATGCGCAGCTTAATCCGGTAACAAGTCGTGAAAATCGCATAATCTCGCGGTAACTGGCAGGTGAGGGCGTCAATACTACGTCGCTGGGCGGTGCAAAGTAAACGATGACCCGCAGGGAACTCTGGGGTAAAATACGTATCAAATTGCAAAACTCTTTTCTGGCCTGGAAGTATCTCCGGGTCAGGATTCTTTTATTTGCAAAAAACGGGCTAATGCGCCGCAGAACGCTTTTTTCTGCAGTCACCAGTCAGGATGACACCGTTAAACAGGAAAGATGGCGAGGAGCTTAAATGAATCAGATTCCGATGACGTTGAGAGGCGCTGAAAGATTGCGCGAAGAGCTGAACGAGCTGAAAACCGTGAAGCGCCCGCGCATTATCGCCTCTATCGCTGAAGCACGCGAACATGGCGATTTAAAAGAGAACGCGGAATATCACGCTGCGCGTGAAGAGCAGGGGTTCTGCGAAGGCCGCATTCAGGAGATTGAAGCCAAACTCTCTAATGCGCAGGTTATCGACGTAACGCAGATGCCTAAAACCGGACGCGTGATCTTTGGCGCAACGGTAACCGTACTGAATATCGAAACCGACGAAGAGGCGACTTATCGCATCGTCGGCGATGATGAGGCGGACTTTAAGCAAAATCTGATTTCTGTCAATTCGCCAATGGCGCGTGGCCTGGTGGGTAAAGAAGCGGATGATGTCGCCATCATTAAAACCCCAGGCGGCGACGTTGAGTATGAGATCCTGAAGGTGGAATACCTTTAAAGTGTTGCTACGCTTTGAAAAGCGTTAAAGCACAATGTAAAGAAAGGAAAAAGGCCGCAATGCGGCCTTTTATCTGAGGTGGGAGCATGGCACTTTCTTTGCCCAATTAGCGTGGCAGAGAAATTTTGCTCTCCTTAGAGGGGCGATACAGCACCAGCGTTTTGCCGATCACCTGTACGTTGCTGGCACCGGTCTCACGCACGATAGCGTCAACGATCAGCTGTTTCGTTTCACGATCTTCCGAGGCGATTTTCACCTTGATCAGTTCGTGATGCGACAGAGCCTGCTCGATTTCGGCCAGCACGCCTTCAGTCAGGCCATTGCCACCCAGCATAACGACCGGCTTGAGCGGATGGGCGAGGCCCTTGAGGTGCTGTTTTTGTTTGGTACTTAGATTCATCGTAGTTTTTTACTTACTCAGGGATTGAAAACGGTTCATTCTACCGCCATCTCGGGTATATCACCAAATCGGCGCAACCCACTGCGTGCAGGTTTATCGCTACGATGACGATTTAACTGGAAATATTATGACGGGTAAAAAGCGTTCGGCCAGCTCGAGCCGCTGGCTTCAGGAACACTTTAGCGATAAATATGTACTTCAGGCGCAGAAAAAAGGGTTGCGTTCGCGTGCCTGGTTTAAACTTGATGAAATACAACAGGGTGACAAGCTTTTCAAACCCGGTATGACCGTGGTAGATCTGGGTGCTGCACCCGGTGGCTGGTCGCAGTATGTTGTACAGCAAATCGGGAACAAAGGGCGCATCATTGCCTGTGATATCCTGCCAATGGATCCGATAGTCGGTGTCGATTTCCTTCAGGGCGATTTTCGTGAAGAATCGGTGATCAATGCGCTGCTTGAGCGCGTTGGCGAAGAGAAAGTTCAGGTTGTCATGTCCGATATGGCGCCGAATATGAGTGGTACACCTGCCGTAGATATTCCCCGGTCGATGTATTTGGTCGAGCTGGCGCTGGAGATGTGTCGGGATATCCTGGCACCCGGCGGAAGTTTTGTAGTGAAAGTGTTTCAGGGAGATGGCTTCGATGAATACCTGCGGGAAATTCGCTCCCTGTTTACGAAAGTGAAAATTCGTAAGCCGGACGCTTCACGGTCACGTTCACGTGAAGTGTACATTGTGGCGACTGGGCGCAAACTATAACCAAATTGCTGGAGTTGTCCGCAGCTGAGCTGCGATTCCATGTATGCAGGATCTATAGTACCCTACGCTATCTGTTAACACCGTTGTAATATGAGGTTAATCCCTTGAGTGACATGGCGAAAAACCTGATTCTCTGGTTAGTCATCGCGGTCGTGCTGATGTCAGTATTCCAGAGCTTTGGGCCCAGCGAGTCGAATGGCCGTCGGGTTGATTATTCAACCTTCCTGTCGGAAGTGAACCAGGATCAGGTCCGCGAGGCACGTATTAACGGGCGTGAAATTAACGTTATTAAAAAAGACAGCAATAAATACACCACCTACATTCCTGTCAACGATCCTAAGTTGCTCGATAACCTCTTGACCAAAAACGTCAAAGTGGTTGGCGAACCGCCGGAAGAGCCGAGCCTGCTGGCTTCCATCTTCATTTCGTGGTTCCCGATGCTGCTGCTGATCGGTGTGTGGATCTTCTTTATGCGTCAGATGCAGGGCGGCGGCGGTAAGGGCGCGATGTCCTTAGGCAAAAGCAAAGCCCGCATGCTGACGGAAGACCAGATTAAAACCACTTTTGCTGACGTAGCCGGTTGTGACGAAGCGAAAGAAGAAGTGGGTGAGCTGGTTGAGTACCTGCGTGAGCCGAGCCGTTTCCAGAAGCTGGGCGGTAAAATTCCTAAAGGCGTGCTGATGGTGGGGCCACCGGGAACCGGTAAAACCCTGCTGGCAAAAGCGATTGCCGGTGAAGCGAAGGTGCCATTCTTTACCATCTCTGGTTCTGACTTTGTGGAAATGTTTGTCGGTGTCGGTGCATCCCGTGTGCGCGACATGTTCGAACAGGCCAAAAAAGCCGCGCCCTGCATCATCTTTATCGATGAGATCGACGCCGTCGGTCGTCAGCGTGGTGCCGGTTTAGGCGGGGGTCATGATGAACGTGAACAGACGCTGAACCAGATGCTGGTGGAGATGGATGGTTTCGAAGGTAACGAAGGTATCATCGTTATCGCCGCGACGAACCGTCCTGACGTACTGGACCCGGCGCTGCTGCGTCCAGGTCGTTTTGACCGCCAGGTTGTGGTGGGTCTGCCTGATGTCCGTGGTCGTGAGCAGATTCTGAAAGTGCATATGCGTCGTGTGCCGCTGGCAACCGACATCGATGCCGCCATCATTGCACGTGGTACGCCTGGCTTCTCCGGTGCTGACCTTGCCAACCTGGTCAACGAAGCCGCACTGTTTGCAGCCCGTTCCAACAAGCGTGTGGTGTCGATGGTTGAGTTCGAAAAAGCCAAAGACAAGATCATGATGGGTGCGGAACGTCGCTCTATGGTCATGACCGAATCGCAGAAAGAGTCGACGGCGTATCACGAAGCGGGCCACGCGATCATCGGTCGCCTGGTGCCAGAGCACGATCCGGTGCACAAAGTAACGATTATCCCACGCGGCCGTGCGCTGGGTGTGACCTTCTTCCTGCCTGAAGGCGACGCGATCAGCGCCAGCCGTCAGAAACTGGAAAGCCAGATCTCGACCCTGTACGGCGGTCGTCTGGCAGAAGAGATCATCTACGGTGCAGAACATGTTTCTACCGGTGCGTCGAACGACATTAAAGTCGCGACCAACCTGGCACGCAACATGGTCACGCAGTGGGGCTTCTCGGACAAACTGGGTCCGCTGCTCTATGCAGAAGAAGAGGGTGAAGTGTTCCTTGGCCGTTCTGTTGCCAAAGCGAAACACATGTCTGATGAAACGGCCCGTATCATCGACCAGGAAGTGAAGCACCTGATCGACAGCAACTACCAGCGTGCCCGTCGCATCCTGGGTGAGAACATGGACATCCTTCACGCAATGAAAGACGCGCTGATGAAGTATGAAACCATCGACGCACCGCAGATCGACGACCTGATGGCGCGCCGCGAAGTGCGTCCGCCAGCGGGCTGGGAAGATCCCGGCAGCAACTCAGACAGCAACGGTACGCCGAAGGCGCCGCGTCCGGTCGATGAACCGCGTACGCCAAACCCAGGCAACACCATGTCAGAGCAGTACAATAAATAAGACGTTATCTCGTCAGACAAAACCCCGGCTGGTCCGGGGTTTTTTACATCCGGATAGTGACCCGTAAGGAGTTTCCGCCATGAAGTTGTTCGCCCGTGATTCCCATCTCGATTTATCTTTTCCTCATGTGATGGGCATTCTGAATGTCACGCCGGACTCTTTTTCTGACGGGGGTAAACATAACGCGCTGGTCGATGCACTGACCCATACCAATGAGATGGTCAACGCAGGTGCCACCATCATCGATGTCGGCGGGGAATCCACCCGTCCGGGCGCGGATGAGGTGAGTGTGGAAGAGGAGCTGGAGCGTGTCATTCCCGTCATTGATGCCATTGCCCAGCGGTTCGAAGTCTGGATTTCCGTGGACACCTCTAAAGCAGAGGTTATCCGCGAAGCCGCGCGAGTGGGTGCTCACATCATTAATGACGTGCGTTCTCTCTCTGAACCCGGCGCGCTGGAGGCGGCCGCGGCGACCGACCTGCCCGTCTGTCTGATGCATATGCAGGGCGAACCCCGCACCATGCAGCAGGCTCCCGCTTACGACAATATTTTAAGCGAAGTGGACACTTACTTCGCTCAGCAGATTGCGCGCTGTGAAGCGGCGGGTATCAAAAAAGAACGGCTGATACTCGACCCGGGCTTCGGTTTCGGTAAGAATCTCAGCCACAATTATGAACTGCTGGCCCATCTGGGCGATTTTCACCACTTCGGTCTGCCGCTGCTGGTGGGAATGTCCCGTAAATCGATGATTGGCCAGCTGTTAAATGTCGGCCCGTCACAGCGTTTAACCGGCAGCCTGAGTTGCGCGGTGATTGCAGCCATGCAGGGCGCGCAGATTATTCGCGTGCATGATGTGAAAGAGACGGCTGAAGCAATGCGCGTGGTCGAAGCGACCCGAAGAGCAAAAGGATAAACATGAGTAATCGCAAATATTTCGGTACAGATGGCATTCGCGGCAAAGTCGGTGAAGCCCCTATTACCCCCGATTTCGTCCTGAAGCTGGGCTGGGCCGCCGGGAAAGTGCTGGCGCGCCACGGTTCAAAGAAGATCATCATCGGAAAAGATACGCGTATCTCAGGCTACATGCTGGAATCAGCGCTGGAAGCGGGGCTCGCCGCGGCGGGCCTGACGGCGGCCTTTACCGGCCCGATGCCGACCCCGGCCATTGCCTACCTGACCCGCACCTTCCGCGCTGAGGCGGGCATTGTAATCTCTGCCTCGCACAACCCGTTTGATGACAACGGCATTAAGTTCTTCTCTTCCGAAGGGACAAAGCTGCCGGATGATGTCGAGGAAGCGATTGAGCTGGAGATGGAGAAGCCGATTACCTGCGTGGAGTCTGCGCAGTTAGGCCGTGCCAGCCGCATCGTCGATGCCGCGGGACGTTACATCGAATTCTGTAAGGGCACTTTCCCCAGCGAACTCAACCTGAATGGCCTGAAAATTGTGGTCGACTGTGCCAACGGGGCCACCTACCACATCGCGCCGAACGTGCTGCGTGAGCTGGGGGCGACCGTGATTGCCATCGGTGTTCAGCCGGACGGCATGAACATCAACAAAGAGTGTGGGGCAACCGACCTCAAACTGCTGCAGCAGCGTGTTCTGGCAGAGAAGGCGGATATCGGCCTGGCCTATGATGGCGACGGCGATCGCATCATGATGATTGACCATCTGGGTGACAAAGTCGACGGTGACCAGATCCTCTATATCATCGCGCGTGAAGCCCTGCGTCAGGGTCAGTTGCGCGGTGGCGTGGTGGGCACCCTGATGAGTAATATGGGCCTGGAGCTGGCGCTGAAGCAGCTCGGCATCCCGTTTACCCGCGCCAAAGTGGGCGACCGCTATGTGCTGGAGAAGATGCAGGAGAAGGGCTGGCGTCTCGGCGCGGAGAACTCCGGTCACGTTATCCTGCTGGATAAAACCACCACCGGCGACGGTATCGTTGCAAGTTTGCAAGTGCTTACTGCGATGGTGCGTAATCACATGAGCCTGCACGACCTCTGCAGCGGCATGAAGATGCTGCCACAGGTGCTGGTTAACGTCCGCTTTGCCGGTGAGCACGATCCGCTGCAAAGCGAGGCGGTCAAAGCCGCAACGGCAGAGGCGGAAAAAGCCCTGGCGGGGCGCGGACGCGTCTTACTGCGTAAGTCAGGCACTGAGCCGTTGATTCGGGTGATGGTTGAGGGCGAGGATGAGGCGAAGGTAACAGAGCTGGCTAATCTGATCGCCGACCAGGTCAAGGCGGTTTAAAACGCCTGCAGGCAGTTCGCAGCAGGCGGAACTGCCTGTAAAATCACCGGGATGGCGCTTTTTTCTGCAATCAGTTTAGGTGGTGAAAATTGCACTTGCAGAGCTATGCGCCTTTGGTTAGTATTCACACCCGCTTCTGATGGGTGATGACGAGACTCCCCATCAATACTGGCTGAAGCTTTAACTGTACGATTATCGTGCAAGGAACAGGTTGAATATGTACGAAGCTCTTTTAGTTGTTTTCCTTATTGTAGCGATCGCCCTCGTAGGTATGATCATGCTGCAGCAAGGCAAAGGCGCTGATATGGGAGCCTCATTCGGTGCAGGCGCATCCGGTACGGTGTTTGGTTCTTCGGGTTCAGGTAACTTCCTGACGCGCACAACTGGCATCTTAGCGGCTCTGTTCTTCATCATCAGCCTGGTTCTGGGTAATCTGAACAGCAATAAAGCCTCGAAAGGAAGCGAGTGGGAAAATCTTTCTGCGCCGGCGCAGTCTTCTCAACAGACTGAAAAGCCAGCTCAACCGGTTACACCGGGCAGCGATATTCCTAAGTAAGGTCGTCAACACAACGCATCGTTGTGGTCAGTGTAGTGCCGTGGTGGTGGAATTGGTAGACACGCTACCTTGAGGTGGTAGTGCCCGATTGGGCTTACGGGTTCAAGTCCCGTCCTCGGTACCAAATCGTAGTATCACTTGCATTTTATGCAGGTCTGGCGTAATATTCGCCACGTTTTCGGACGCGGGGTGGAGCAGCCTGGTAGCTCGTCGGGCTCATAACCCGAAGGTCGTCGGTTCAAATCCGGCCCCCGCAACCACTTTCCCTTTGAGTTATTTTTCAAATATACTGTGTGCATCGACGGACGCATTCACGGCTGATTTTTGAAAGAAAATTCTTTGGATGGAGTCCGGGCCGCATTGCGGCAGACAGGGTCCAGTGACTAAAAGCCCCGAATATTCGGGGTTTTTTGTTATTAGCGAATCGTAATACTGGGCTATAGGCCCTTTTTTTATGTCTTGGGGGTGGGCTTGTCCACATTAGAGCAAAAATTGACAGAGTTGGTATCGGCTCCGGTAGAAGCGCTGGGTTACGAACTGGTTGGTATTGAATTCGTTCGTAGTCGCACATCTATTCTGCGCATCTATATTGATAGTGAAGATGGCATCAATGTCGATGATTGCGCCGATGTCAGCCACCAGGTAAGCGCCGTAATGGATGTAGAAGATCCCATTACCGTGCCTTACAACCTTGAAGTCTCTTCACCGGGACTCGATCGTCCTCTGTTTACCGCAGAACACTACACCCGCTTTATGGGTGAGGAAGTGACTCTGGTGCTGCGTATGGCCGTTCAGAACCGCCGTAAATGGCAGGGAATCATCAAGTCAGTTGATGGCGAGATGATCACGGTGCATGTTGAGGGTAACGATGTAGTGTTCGCGCTGAGTAATATTCAGAAAGCGAACCTGGTCCCCCACTTTTAAAAGTCCGGATTGAGGCTAACCAGGATGAACAAAGAGATCTTAGCTGTTGTAGAAGCCGTTTCTAACGAAAAA
>Ga0157366_1000220_pt1 | contig 27909 bp, 42 predicted proteins | sample AttbisABBM1_FD_113149 | JGI IMG/M metagenome (GOLD analysis project Ga0157366, IMG submission 113149) | Fungus gardens microbial communities from leaf cutter ant in Botucatu, State of São Paulo, Brazil - Atta bisphaerica ABBM1 | ecosystem: Host-associated > Fungi > Mycelium > Unclassified ...
GTATAGACAAGGCAGGTGGCTGAATTACGACTGAAATAGCTAGACTAGCGGGAGTACTACATAGGTGTCTGCAGCGACAAGCGTCTTGGAAGACAGAAACAATGGTAGACACTATCCTGGAGCCTGAACGCTTCATCTAGAAGATAACGACTGAACAACCTTCAACCGCGTGTTAGTGATATTATATTCCGTAGCCGGGTCCTCAAGGGAAGCGAAAATCAGCTTGCTGGCCAGGCCGCAGCAGAAGACGCTCCGAGACGGGGCACTTGAGCAGAGTAAGGTCATTAGATCCCGAAATGAATATTTCTGTTAGGCGCCCGTTGTCTGCCTCCTTCCACCTTCATGTCTGGTTCTGCCCTCTTCAGTAATCTTTTCGGCTACACCTCCATTGCCTGCTGGCTTGGTGCTCAATTTCCGTCAGTGTCTTCTAATCTACTCGTGTGATCCACTGACAGGACCCCTAGTCAAGTATTCGAGAACTTCCGCAGACAGTCCTGTGAAGGCCTCGCCTTGCCCTTTCTCGCCAACTGGTTTCTCGGTGCGCCTTTCGTCCACCTTGCTACATATCCATATCTCGCCTTACCTATTGTCTAGGCGATTTTTCCAATCTCATCGGTTGCATCCTCACCAGTCAGCTCCCATTTCAAGTGCGCCCCCCCCGTAAAACCCCGCGTCGTTTCCAAATCTGATCATAAACCCCACAGAGATACCTCGCAACCTATTTTTGTTCCATAGACCTTGTTCTTCTCTCACAATATATTTACTATCAGAACTTTTTCAATCCTCCATCCTCGCTCTCCTCCACGACTTTCCATTCTCAACGAGCCGCCTCATCCATCTCCACTGCCCGTAGACTCTCTGCCGACAGAAGTAGATCTCAATATCGCACCCTCTCGGCAGTTGCTTCTGATATCGCAGCCAAATATCAAGGTTTTGCACCTCGCGCTGCTAGACACAACTCTGACCCTCTCCTACGATTCGGTGGCCCGCGCAGCCTCACGTCACACATCCCCTTAGGTCAAGATCATGTCCTGGGTGACTCTGAGGACGACCATCCAATCACCTTAATTGACAGCTTCTATTCAGAGGGTGGTAAAGATATCAGTAGAAAACGTGTATCATGGAGTATAGGCAGAAATCGGACACGTGCAAACAGTACCAGTAGCATATCGGCAGCCGCGCCTTCGAATACGACCTGTAGTGTGAATAGCGTTCGGAGAGGAAGATCGTTAGGAAGGAATGCGGAAGAGTTTCTCCAGAGTTCAGAGGAGGCAAGGCAGACAAGTGAGTCTCTATCTTCACCCCGGAATTGTAGAAATTCCAGGGCCGGCAAGAAGAGCGCTACTATGGTCTTTTTGGGCACCTGGGCCTTATTCGGGGTCGGTACGTTTGTGGGGAATAAGCAATATTCGTCTAATACAAATATTGGGAGAGTATTATCGTTGCCGAGTCCTACTCAGGGTCACGTTGTCCCAATTGCAGTTACATCGTCTATGGCTGCTACAGAACCTTGGACTATCTCTGACACTGTTTGGGGTTTACCTGTGACATCTGAAGACCAAGACCTGCCATCCCTCGTAGAACACGTTGTCCTACTTGATGATTCCAAGCCCTCCTTAGAGCGTATTGTCGGGCGCATTTCAGCTTGGTTATGCGCCACGCTTTATCTTACATCTCGGTTGCCTCAAATCTGGAAGAATGTGAGTACCAACTATCAGAATAATGTCATTTATGATGCTGATTCAACAAAGTTCGTTAGAAAATCCGTAGAGGTACGTTTCGCGGAATTATTACAACACTAACACTAACTGATAAGTTTTTGCGGTACAGGGTTTGTCCATGTATTTATTCGTATTTGCATTCCTGGGAAACATATTTTATGTTGCATCTATTCTCTTCTCGCCAAATGTTTATCTTCCATCGCCTCAGTCTAGTGCTTTCTTGAAGGAGAGCATACCGTATGTTTTCTCTCCCTGATCCTGTCCTTCTATTGATTGACGAGTTCTCGTGCAGATATCTCTTGGGGAGCGGTGGGACACTCATCTTTGATATTATAATCGTTACACAATCATTCATCTATAAACCCAAGCATAAACGGCGAAACCCCAGAAGCACTGTGAATCTAGAGATTGGGGACGGCATTAGTGAAGACGTGACCGAGTCTGAGCGAACAGGACTTTTGGTTGGGGATGTACTGGCTAAACGTCAGCAACCCGCTTCATTGTGTTCAACTCCGGCAGAGATAACAGAGGGGGTGATGAGCACCAATAAAGGAGACGCCGGAATGATAAGAGGGCGCTCCACTCACGTTGCGAGGTCTCTCAGTGACTGGTCACTGTCTCGTGAGCTCAATTGCTAATCTCCATCCTTATAGAAATGCGTTGGTGATACCTCTCCTCACTTTATACTGCTCCCATAACCTTCTTTATCAGCTTAGTATCTATCCTCATCGTGCTACCATCAATTTGCAGTTGATGTCTCTGCTTGATGCAGATAATGTGTACAAGAACTTTCCCCTTGATTGTGGTATATCGTAGTTATACTACGTATCAATTCTATTTGTGTCCACAGGAGCGAAGATGGGAGGCATAGAGTGATCTGAAGTATCAGGCTTTATATGACTGCATGATAACGACCAAGACCCAAGCATTCCCGATAACATAAATCAAGCTGCGGAACCACAAGCCCAAAAATACATCCTGGCCCAGAAACTCCAGTTTATATGCCTCGCTCAGCCATAAACCCTGTACGCCTGTCCACACACCTACACACGCCACCACCTTCAAACGAGACATGTAGAGGTTGGGAAGGAGAAGAGGGAGGAGGAGGAGGTACCATAAGAAGTATTGAGACGTGCAGACTTTGTTGAAGAGAACGAAGGTAGATGTCTGGATGAACCATATGAATGGTACGTCCGATTTCAATACTTGGTGAGCACGAAAATTTCTATGGTTGAGTGAGAGGAGGCCTGTGCCTAAGGAGAGAATTAATTGTGGGAGGAAAGATACCAGGGGAGAGCTGAAGATGGCGGTCATAGTTGTTTGCAAGTTCAATCGATGATGAGTAAAATATGATGGTGATGGAGAGGGTGAAGATGAGTTGAGAGATGGGTACGTGAGATACGTGAGATAGAAGTAAGGTGAGAAATTATGTCGGTGGTCAAGTCGATGGAGGTGGTAAAGGTATGTTTCGTAGAGGAAAGGATAACCCCAGCTGTTTGCAGGACCTTCAGCACAGGACTAGCAGATTCTTGATGACAGAACGTACACAGTATAACAAAGAGCACCTAGGGTCCCGAACGTTAGGGTACTAACGACCGCGAATTTGATAGTACGTGGATTGACTAGGATCTTGACCCAAGCCATTCGGCCATTCCATCCTTTCCGTTTGGCATATGGACTGAGAGAACCAATGAGGCAAACACAGCTCACACCATATATGACAGGGTATATTTTCCAGTGAGCGCTTAATCCCAAGAACACAGCAGCCGTAGTCCAGCGTTCATTCATGATAGCGTGCAGAGTAGACAAGACAAAGAGTGAGAGTACGGATTCAGATGAGCCACGTGTGGATATAGAGAACACCATTGGATTGAGAAGATGTACTGCGGTATAGAGCGTAGCTTTCATTTGCAAAGAACTTGCTGAAGTTGACTGAGAATTTTTCTTCTTGAGTGTTCCAGCGACCTCACTGGCGGCGATAATGTGGTGAATGAGGAGATCGTAGATGAGTAACCCATTTATGATGTCAAATACTGCGAAGATATATTTGCCAAAGGACGGGTGGAGGAAGATATTAGGCATTACAAGGAGAGAGAGGAACGGTGTGTAGCGGTAGGTATGTCGGGTATACGGACTGTCTCCAGAAAGATTATTAGCACTCAGTCTCACCGAAGCAATAAATACGCACTCTCCTACAGGTATAGGATAGCCAAGCCACCGCGATAATGGGCCTTGAGCCATGTTATCCTGGCTCGGTTGGAAGACAAACTGAGCGGCATCCGTGAAGACACGATAGTCAACATCTGTGTATTTGACGAGTGACCTGGCATCATGCCATTCACTGTAGACGATCAAAGCTACACGGAGCCCAATACTGATAACGAGCACATTTCTGAGGGAGAATATTGGAATGGCCATCTACTATGTCGGTGCTACGTGACGTTGTCAACATTGTCAAGGTCTCAAGTCACGGTGAGCTGTCTATACAAACCTCAGGCCGGGGATCGTGGCGAAATCGCCTCGTCGTATTCGAAAACAGAAGAACTGAGACGCTAATGATTCTTGTAAACCATTCAAGTAGAGAAAACCAATTAATAATAATAATAAACAATTATTTAACAGCGGACGCCAATTGCCATCAATCGTGAATTGCTACTTTTGAATTGCCACTTTGATATGAATACCCATACGGTATCTCTCAAGAAGCTGCTCGAGGAACCATTTGGACCTTATCCTGATCACTATATACTCAACCCACATTGGGCACGATCTGGTTCCTTCAGGCCAACGTTGACTTCAGTACAGATGAGATGTGCAGGAGATGACATTGGGTAAACGTCCCTATTGCTTTTACCCTTCCTACCTTACTCAGGATTTATTTTAGTCTCGATGAAACTGAATTACTCGATGAGGCTCTGCCTACGAGTAGAACCGTCCAGCATGATGTAGAGGTGACAGGTGTACTGGAAATAGAGAAGTTGGATTGGTTGTCGGAACAAGGGAGGTCATGGTTGAATTATGATTTGAGGAAACGGGATGATCAAAAATCGATGTCCACAAAGGCTAGTCGGCTGACTTTAGAAGCAGTCTATGGAGATGGGATAATCAGCGGTTCAACCATATCGGTGTGGGTGAACTTGGTGAAAGTACTGAGTGCGGTTTATAAGACTCGTGAGATTTTCACTATATTGTTCGAGGGTTCACAGCTCAATGTAACTGTTTAGTGGATGACGATCCGGAATCTCTGATATTGTTTTCGAAAGAGTATGTCAGTTCTCGATGAGTGTACAACTGCAGCTTTTCTGAGCATATTATACTCAGTAATCGTTCCTTTCGCATTGCTAGCCTCGATGTCAAGACCTTCGATCTAAGCCGAGAATTTCTGGAACGCTACACCATCCGACGTCTGATTCAGCAACTCATCCTTGGTTCCGACACTCCGATCAACGAGAGAAACATCGAGTGGCTGGTGGAGCAATACTTCGAACAGATTATTCCATTAGACAAGTACATTCGGTACATATACAACCCGAAAATGACTAACATTACAACCAACTCTCGCGGCGCTCTCAAGCTCAGTACGCCACGATATTCACGACCTGTCCACAAAGCAGAGATCCGCAAAATATTTGCCAAACACTCAGAGTGGATATTGGCAGACCAAATTGCCGTTCGGCGATCGCCCAATGCACGATATCTGGATATACGACAGTGGTATGAATTTATCAAAGAGTACAGGATTGCTGTTGGTTCGTCAACCAATGAGAGAGAACGAGATATTGTAGGTAGCCTGACAAGATTTGGTGGAAAACGGGAATCTTGGCAGAGACGCCTGGAAATTGCTCTCAAAACCCCTTTACATCGGAGAAAATTAGAACAAGAACATGTTCTACAGAGGACAGTAAGGTAAACCTGCCTTTCTTGCTTCGTTGCTTCACCAAGTTTGCAGGCACCTACTCCCTCTATCAAACAGCCGATACATCAGCGGCCCTCTTCAAGTCGTGATGACATGGTCCCCGACATTGAATTTCAGTACGACAGCGATTTCAGCGAGGCATCAACACCCTCTACTTCTACATCGGATTCAGAATCTGAGGCTGTTGATCCAAAAATGTTAGAGAAGGTGCCATGGTACTGTCGTGTGCCTCCACAACTCGAGGTCTCGCAATTCGTATGGCAGTGTCCTGGCTGCAGAGTCTACCAGATCGATCTCCTTGATGTGGATGAGGACGAGCTAGAGAAAATCCCTGCGCCTTATGCTCAAATATTGCGGACGAGGAACTGGCAGAAGATCACGGATTCTGAAGTTCTGACGGCGTTCGGGCACCTTGTCAGCAATCACTACGAGGAACACCTGAAGAGACTCGGGCTACAGTTGGTAACCAAAGATGGGAAGGTGATACGTTCGGTTCTTATATACTTGCTGCACACTTATCAGTATGACCTTAATTTAGGTGACCTTGCGAAAATGGCCCCCGACGCCTTCGAAGGCGCCGCGAAAATCTCGAAGACTGAATAAAAGCAGTTAACATATCTAGATAGAGGGAGTGTATATATGTATAACTTGTCATTTCACGTGCAACCAAGTCAGGTCGTATTCTGTGCACGGCCTCCGTGCTGTCTCTTTCCACCACCTCTCTCCCAATGCCACCTTCTGCAACATCCAGTCCTACTGCTAGCACACTTCCAGCCAGCAAGAACGGCAAATTCCCCAGGGCATCCTTCCCTGAGCCAACCCCATGCCAGCTGGTGAGCTCAGGGTTCTTGGCGAGATGACACACGATGAATGGTATATAATATAATATTCTTCTGCAGCGCTCGTTGGTATTGAATTATCTCTGTCACCATTGCTATACCCGTACCGCTGTTGCGCTCGCAAAAGATAGTACGGTGCAACACTTAGACCCCGATGGCGATGAGATCCTGCAGCCAAAAGTCCGAGGCATATTGGTTGACGAAGACATTCTGGAATTGAACAAAGAAACCTTGAGGGAGGCAGAGCTTCGTAACAGTACGCAACTGAATGTCTTAGTATCACCAAGCTTCACAGTAGCTCATGGATATCAAATCCACACACAGGAATTCGTGTCAAGATACTTTCTGGGCAAGTCGATGACGCCATCAACTTACTCAATGAATATTTCCCATCTGTCCTTGCTCCCTCGAATCTGGACACTACTTCCTCGTCTCCCTCGGCACTGGAGGCTATGAGTTCGAGCAAACATCTGACACCAACAACAACGGACCCACGTCACTTGATTCTGAACCTCCGGATCCTCGGATTCACCGAGCTCTGTAGAACTCAGCCCTTAGTGTATTCTTCTCCCTTGCTGCGGACAACTGCAATTGACTTTTCAGAGTCAGTTGCACCTCATGAAGCTGGAACTGACCTGAGTCCATCCTATGGGCATTCTCAGAGAACTGATTCAGATGCCGACGAGGATACCCATATGGATACAGCTGCGGATAAAGAGGGGGATGGCTCATATGAGGCTGAGAAGAACCATGACCGTACTCCCCTTATCCCTCATGATGCTACTGGCGTTGGTAATGAAGCCAGGGATGATTCACACGTTGTCAAGATGATCCAACAAGGGCAGAAACTCTACGCTCTCCTAGAACAAATTCATAACTCAGCTGAAAAGGAACTATACGAACAGGAGTTGATCAATGTAGGAGCATTGTTGGCATACCCTCACCCCGAGAGCAGTCCTCTTGCGAGATACCTCTCGATGGAGAGACGGGAGGCTGTTGCAGAGCAACTTAACAAAGCCATTCTTGGTAGGTTTCATTCTACTGATTGTTTTCATCTTTCTTCCCCACCAGGTTGACGCATAATGGTTTTGCTCCTAGTTCGGACAGGCCACTCACCGATCTCAAAGATCGAGGCTGTGATAAGATATACGACGATCCTTTGGACTTTGGCTAATGAACTGAAAATCAAGATGAGGCTCGGAGCTGTTGTGCCACCAGTTAGTTTGGTACAGAGAACACCGACGCTACCTATGCAGACGAAACAAGTATCTGAAAGCGATCAGGTATGTTCTAGTAAAGTGTGGTGGGAATTCACCCAAAGAATGCCTCGTAGCGACAGATAGTGCCACTGTTCAGCCTTCAAGCACTTCTAAACCTGTAATAATCGGAAATAAGTCTCAAGGCTTTCTCACCGCAAACATGGACATATTAATTCATCGGCACCGTATACATCCACTTCAAATGAGAGCCCCGCTCCTTTGGAACGTTTTCTAGCTCGTCTCCTGAACTCATTGATCAGATTTATGGACACTGTTGATAGGCATGAAGTCCGGAATTCATTAATACGGAATTCATTGATACAGTACGCAGTCAGTTTGGGTGCAGGTAACGATCACAAAACAACCGTGATCTCATCCCACCTCCCTTTGTTTACACATTCCAGGAAGTTCTCTGGCACATAATTCCCTCGGAAGCCGAGAACCTTCAGATGGTTCAGTCGGGACCAGTCTACTCGCCTCAAATCTACAATCGGTGTGTCCCGAGGTGGTTGCTGTTCCCTGAGTCTATCATTAGAAACAAAGTTAGCACTAAGCCATGCGTTATACGACACATCCAGGATGATGATCAATGGACAAATGTAGGGCAACCGATGCAATGGTACTGGCGTAGACATATTTATGAGTCCAAGGTGTGTGAGTGTTGGCGGGAAACCGAAGAAAGTTGATGAAGAGATGGACGTATTGAGGAAAACGAGTGAATACAGGGGTAAGCTCCTGTCTGCCTCTTCAGTGTCCCAGTCCCAGTCTTTAGAGAGTCCTTCCGCAATCACGATGTCACTGGAGTGCGATCGACTGAAAGAGTTATCCTTAAGTGCAGCATTGGGTCCGACAACAATCACTTCGCCGTCCGCATGACCCACTGGCTCCCACAACACATAAAGCTGAGCAGTACTCAAAGGAGAGTGGATGGCTGTGAATCGTATAAGGTTCTTACGGAGATGAGGGGGTATATAGGGCACAATGTCATCTTGGAATTCAGACATAGTGCATGTAGCGAGGAGTATTTGAAAACACAGGAGTGACAGGGAAGGAATTCGTGGTATGAATGTTTTGAATTTCGGATTCCGAGGTGTGAGAGGCAAAATGGAATCCGAGGTCCATGGTGCAGCGAGTGGGTCAATTCGGTGACTTAAGACTAGTGCCAGAGCTTCGGCTCTCCAAACCGCAGTCCCCTTCGCCTCTTTCTTCGAGTTGAGCGTCCAGCTTTTGGGCGGGAGGGGACCGGCAGGTGGTCGCAAGGACACGCCTTCAGACACTGGCTCTCCCGTGTTTGATCTCAGCTGGATGGGATGTGATCGAGACCCATTGTATGTGAGGTCGAGAGGTGGATCGGCTAGAGAAAGTAGGCGGAGAGGCAAGGGTAGTATGGTATGGACGTTATTAGAGGATAGATGCGATCGAGAGCCCTGTAAGTTTTGAAGATGACGGAATCGTTCTCCTCTGAAAAATTGGATAAGCACATAAAAGGTAGGTCAGCTTGGTGGATCACACCTCAAAGTATGAATGCGGTTATGTATACCCTTTTGCGAGGACATGATGCTCAGAGGACATTGCGTCGGCTAGACATGAAATTGTCAGTAAATGGTCAGATCCAACACCCAATCACGTCTTTCGTGGTCAGACTCCTGGCTTTTCTGTAAGGCTATCCAGCTTACAAACACTCTCAATCTTACCAGTCGTCCGTTTCTCCATCTGGATTATCAGGCCGACCGGAGCAGTTTCACAAGAGGCAATATTAAGATTGAGATAATCTACTCTCGAGGGATGAAGGGGCTCGTTCTGTATGCAGGTGCCTCAATAATGGTAGGTAAAGTTTCAGCAAGCTCAATGGTGCCAGCAGGGAAAGGAAGATCGTCCACGCCCTTGGGCAGAACTTTCTCAAAGAGGCCTTTGATTTGATTGTGTTTGCCTTGAGCCATGATTTTCTTGGCGTCGCGAATGAGTATATGAGCGTCGTCAACGCCTGGAACAGCGCCCTTGATGAAGATGAGATTAAGCTTTGAGTCGACACGGATGACAGCAAGATTCTGTGTTGTGATGCGTTCACCACCCATGCGGCCAGCCATCTTTTTTCCAGGGAAAACACGTCCAGGGTCCTGGGAGAATCATTGTAATTTGGAGTTGAATGAAATCATGATAAAAGAACTCACCTGGTGTTGACCAGTTGAACCAGAGGAGCGATGAGATATAGATACACCATGACTGGCCGCTAGACCATGAAAACCCCATCGTTTCATTCCACCCTGGAAGCCCTTGCCGATACTTTAGGAAATGAGCAGCATAGATATTAGAACGGGGTGATTAACAAACCTATTGGCTATCACATCCACATATTGGCCAGGGACAAAATGGACTGCAGACAGTGTCGTTCCTATGCATATGAGACAATGAGGACCGATTGGTTATGATTGAGTGACCTACCGACGGGCACGAGAGCATCTGGTGTTACAGGAAATTCTTTGACAATCCTCTTGGGAGATACACCAGCTTTGCTGAAATGCCCTCGCATCTGGTTTGTTGTTGTCCGCTCTGGTTTGTCCGAGGCGGCAACTTGTACAGCATGGTATACTGAATGGTCGCGCCGCACAGTACGAATATTGGCTGTCACCTGACAATTCTCAACCTGCAAGTATCCGATGATGATGAAGAACACGCCAAAGCAAGGAGCGAAGGTCAAACCTGAAGCACAGTAACCGGGACCTTGACGCCTTGGTCATTCCAGAGAGATGTCATGCCACGCTTCCGTGCAATAAGGCCCGTTCGTATTGACTCGGGAGTCCATATTGCTGAGGCTGGGTCATTGGGCCTGGAGGCCTCTGTACTTGAGCTTGAAGCTGCAGCAGAGACTGTCGAATGGATGAGCCTTGCACAGATCTGAAGGTGTTGTGGACGGTGAACCCAGAGCCTGAGCATGGGCAAGTCGACGTCGTTCAGTCCAAAAGGAGAAGGTGCCTTTTTTCAATGCAAACCTGGCCCTCCCATCACTGTCCGCCAAATCCCTCGGCAAAAGCCAGCAAGAAATCCAGAAAATTCATCAAAGGCAATTACACGGCGCTTGAATATGGGACCGTCGGCGCTGCGACCTTGGTGCAGAGCGGCACAAGATTTGAGTGGGAGCCGCTGGTCTCCTCACGACCAGCCAGTAAGTATTTTTTTATATATTCACAGTTGCAATTGTGACCTTGTGAAGCTCGCAGATTTCGTGTGACCAATACTTTAGATGTGTTTCCCGCCACCAAGTCTCCTCTAGTATCCGAGCCGGCGGTTACGATTAATCAACGGGCTGGCCAAGGGGTGCGTCCATGTTTGGATAGATCTTGGTTGCTCATAATAGTTTCTTAGACACACTTCTTGCGTACCAAGTTTCCAGAAGTTAATTTTTCCGCTGATGTTATCCGGAGTCATATCACAGAGGATGCACTTCATGCTACCGAACTCACGATATTTGATCCCTTAGAGGGAAATATATTGGATATTGTTGCTGGGTACAACAGGGAAAAACTCCTAGTATTTCCAACAGGAGAACTTGGTGCTGAACTCAGAAAGTCACCTCACCCCCACTCTCTTTTTGGAGCTAAATTAATGTTCAGATATGATCCCTATCGTGGAAGATGCCAATGGGAAGGTAGTGATCAGACCAACAGCTACTCCTAAGCGGACTTTCAGCACACCTATCCGACAAATCTCATCTTCAACCACCAATGATCTTTCAAGAGGTTTGCGACTAATCACTGCGTTTTGATGCTTCCTTCTCAAACGTTCATTAGACAGTCTAATCGGCATTCGGACGTTTGGTGCAACGTCTCTGCTTAAACTCGATCCACAAGCAACTGGAACTAGCGGCGTCCAGGATCTCACATATTTTAATAGCTATGACGTTGGAGGAACATGTATCTCGGACGTCAAAGTTTCCTCCGATGCTGCACCTTTTGAGATTCTCCTAGCCAACAATAAGGGCGCCGTATATGGGTGTAGTCTTGCTGACGGCCGGAAAACAATGTAGGTCTATTCAGTTACTTTCATTTCTCTTATGTTTCTGAACTAATTTCCCGAGGGTTGAACTCCACCCCGGGCTTGACCCAGTTCCAACGAGCCCGTTTTGGAGAATTGGGAGGGGAGCAAGACCCCCAGAGTGTCTAGTCTTATCAGAGAAAGCTGTGAACATTCTTGATTTTCGGGTGAGTATAGCCTACCACGAGAAGTCCCTTCTCTAACGCGCAATCTCAGTCAGAAGAGCTATCTCCTCTCTACATTGAAGAAGCACAGGATTTTTTGACCTCAAGCGAAGACTGCGCTCAGGATGGCCTTATCCGACTCTGCTCTACATCACAGGTCATTTGGCTTGATTCACGGTACCCTAGAAAACCTCTTTTGAGTTACAAGCACCATCGACAATATGACAGGACGCTCCAAACGTCGACATTCTTCATTGAAGATTCTCGTAAGTCATGATACTTTCAGTTTTCTGATCCCAGGTTTAACTACATTCTTGTAGCCACTACTTTCCTTACCTCAAAGCGCAATGGGATGTTGACAATATACAACGTCTCTTGTCATGATGATGAACTAATACGTGTAAATGACTCACCTTACGGCGTCTTGCCCTGTGCAAGTTACCGTCGATTCACTGGGATAGCATTCCTGAAGCGCGGGTCTCGTGCCTTGAGCGTTTTCAGAGCTGGTGAACAGGCCAGTGTGGACTGCGTCCAACTCGATACATCATTTTCTGAAGATGTTGAGATCACTGCAGCTGTGAGTGTTGAGGAGTCAGATGCAGTAAATCAACTCGTAGACATGGTTGGAAACACGAAGACTGATGCAGATATTTTTGGGGATCAAGGAAAAGTCGTGATCAATCTATTCCCTGCCTATGACCGTAAGCATGAGAAATTCGAAAAACATTCCCCTCTTCTAACAGCAGGCAAGACATTTTTCGAATTTATGCAGAGCAACGGGAGAAGGCAGAAGAAGAACAAGCAGAGAGGCTCTATGACGTGATGGATCAACTACCTACGTTTTGGCAAATGAATGATAGTTCTTCTGAACACGTGCTGACAAGGTGAATTTCGTTTTCGGCTATTTTCGAGAGTACCGGCTCATAAAGCTTATCCAGTTATGATATTGTTTTCCGATCAAACGAGGACCCCAGCAAATCTTCAAGATCCGATTACACTGTAGGCAGCCTGCTGAATTCAGCTCGTGGTTTTCGAGCTATCGCCCAGAACAGATTTCCGATAGAGGAAATACGGAAGGGCATTCCATGGCATTACAATATCGCCGACATTCAGAACCGAATTGACCCCTCTTTAGACCTCAGCCTTGGAGCTCGGGATCTGGCAGAATCTTTTCGTTCTTTTGATCTGATTCAAGATGATCGAACTGCTTTGTCTATTCGCAGAGAAAACAATGCACGAGAACAGCTGGCCGTGGACCTGACCTTTTCACAAGATATTTATTCTCCATCTCCTTTCATTGGCCCACGTGAAGTGGGTAATGACTTGGAGACGATGACCGAGGCACTTTCACTGGGTGAAAATGGCACGAGGGAGCCTCCAGAGATGGGATTTGGTTACCTGGTTCCCATGTCCCAGAAAAACTACTATGATGAAGACCATGAAAAAGGGGTTCCAACAGGCAAAGTGTCTTTACCAATGGGGGTACGACTACTACTGAAGGACTGGGAAGTGGGTACGAAGGCCAAGGACTATGTTTTCCAGGATCCATACAGCACTTTGGGTGATTCTGGTTCCCATTCCAATGTACATTCTGTGCTGCAAGGATTCGGAGAAGTCACCATGGTGCCAAGCATGTTGCAGGCCATGAGCTCGCAGCGGCCGCCAATGATCATGTCGTCACAGGCTCTGGGCTCTGGCCTGGGGAGTCAAACTACCCAACAGCTGCCTGCAGTGATAGAATTACCCCCCGTCGACCGGACGAGCATGTTCAAGGCCCGGCCACAGGATGAGCCATCCATGTCACAAGACCATTCACAACAACCTGAACAGTATATAGCAAGTACACAGGTTCTTCCGGAGCCTCATGGTAGGCGGCCAAAAAAGAAGCCGCCGAAGAAACGGCTGGGTGGATTTTAGCATTGATCCTATGGTTTTTATCAGTATTCTGTCTATCTCCCACTGTATGTAGAGCCAATCAAATACCTTTATTTCTGTAGCTATGCATCGACCAACCAAGACATGAGACCGGGGGATACCAGAAAAGGTAAAATCGATATCCCGGAGTACCAGCCCTTCTCTGCAACTCATTAGCCATTCCTCTTTTGTTCGCTCTTTGGGGCTATCGATTACTGCGAACATAATTTTGAACACCTAGTCCGGGTGCACGGAGCTGGACTTCCTGAGCCAGTTCGTAAGGACGCTCTATGGATGGAAATAGGTCCGTGCTCGATTTCCACTTCTTGGGTATCCTGACCCGAGTACTGGCGGTTTGGCTGTGATTTCCCACTGATGATTAATGCCTTCAGGACACCCAACCACCCTTTATATGATCCGGCTGTGCTCAACGATGCCTTACGACGTACGCTCACTGAATTTTTGTTCTGTCAGTGGGGCATCCACAGACATGGTGTTTTTTTTACAGGCAATAAGGCTGTCGTGTGCGCTCTTTCGGCCAGTTACATATCAACGTTTGCAGGGTACCCGGTATGTGTTCACTTCCCATACGGTCCTTGTCCGAATAAGAATGTGACGTCGAATTTCTCTCATTATGTAGCTCGATTCTATCAAGTCCAGGTTGCAGACGACGAAAGGCTCGATAACAATTCCACGGCTCGCGGCGTTAGTGTACAAAGAGGAGGGTATCATGGGTTTCTATCGAGGCCTTTGGATACCCTTGATGACTATTTCATTCGTCCGTGAGTGTTTCCTAGTGCAAGTGATCGTCAGAACAGCTATGAATGCCGATCACCAGGTGCTTCCAGTTTTACGATTTACTCGCGGACAAAGGAATATTGCGCAGAACGCAATTACTTCTGTCGACCAAACATTGTCGATGCGGGTCTGACTGGTGGCATCAGTGGTGCCATGTCTGGCTCACTGATCTCGTTTGGAAGTGCACGTAAGTCTCGCTATCTTGTTTACTACTCTCACGCCTGCCCTGACTCTGCTTAATTCTAGCATTCGAGCTCGTGAAGGTTATTTTCATCCTTTATCACTGGAATATCCCTCAGTGAAGACCCTATCTGGTTTTCTCTATTATGCAGGTCCGACGACAGCTGGAATATAGTATCGCCCATTCAAAGGGTATTACTCTTGTCCGACCGCCTGGAACTGTGGAAGCTGTTCGGGAAATTTTTGGGACGAATGGATTGGGTGGGCTGTACACTGGCTTCAGGCTCCATTTCAGTACGTCACCGCTTTCGAAGTTTGGTCCTCGTCCTGTGTTCGGTAGCAGTCTGTTGATGTTATGCAGTACGTGACACAGCAGGCACGGCGTTGTATTTTTTGGAGTATGATGGAATGCGTCATATGCTTGGTCGAAGTAGGTCTGGTGAACAAGGACCTACACCCTCGTGGTTCCCTGTTCACCCTTCACTGGTTCCTTTCGTTTGCGGTTCTGTTTCAGGTGTATGGTTGTCCTTTCTCTTTCCCGTGCTCTTATCAACTAAATTTATATGGTTAGGTCACCTCTTGGGCTCTCATTTATCCCTTGGACGTGTGAGTGTTCTTCACTCAGTTCTCCAACTTTCTTATTACTTTCTTACCGACTTCATTGTAGCGTAAAGACAAAAGTTCAGCAACGAGCTCTGGCTGGCGAGAAGTATCGGGGTCCTCTAGAAACTCTGCACAGATTAGTACGCGGCAAGTTTCTTTTGTTCGGATTTCGGATTCCCTTCTGATCCTTGCTACTTGTAGGTACTGACCCAGCTAATCCCAGACCTCTCTTCGCGGGGATTGGCAGATTGTACCGTGGCCTAGGCGTCAGTGCACTGCGGAGCATAACCACACATGGTCTTTTATGGACACTCTTTGATATGACTGCCCTCTACATCGACAACCTTCCACCATCACCGTATCGGTCCTGTGATGATAAGTAGATGGATGAACTTACACGGTCACCTATGGCTTGGCTGAGATACAACTCAACCATCTATCAAGTCAACTTCGACTACCTCATTGATCACTTTGCTATGCTAGCCTCCCAACTGCCTTCTAAAGATCATACCTTTCGGTTTACATCTTAAACCGCCCCCCCCCCCTAACTGCCGTTATCGTAGTGTTCGTTTCACTACGACTTTAACTTAGAATTAGTATTGATGCAATCTGTACCACTACGACACTATTTTTTTCTTTGGCTTAGGGAAATGGTGATAAGAACCACTCTCATGATGTTGATAGGGTGTCAATCATATGGTCACTGGTGGCAGTATTGCTTCAGTCTGAGCTAACGCATCTCTGAGAAAAGTGCAGAAAGAACTGTTGCTCGCCCTCCTAGTAGTTTGCTTCTGGACCTTGCTGAGTATGTCATATGACTTCCTGAGGACTTAATGATTAACGAACACCTAGGTCAATAGTTATAGGATTGGCCACAGCTATGATATGGCCAGAGTGAACCTCAAACCTATTGTCACGTCTCCATTGTCTTCAAGCAGCTCTTTCCATTCGGAGTGACTACTGATGAGGCATGATTCATCCCAGAGGTTCTGGATATTGACATACTCTTAACTGACTTCCTCAAGTACATTCCTTTCATGACACTAATGTTAGGACCGATTGAACAATGTCAAGATAACAAAACTACGTGATCCCTGAAAAAATTGTCCATTGTCTCTTGAAACCAGGTTTTTGATTCTTAACAAGAATGTCTTGTTTGCTTCATCACTGAGTGTCTCCATTCTAATGCTCGTAAAAACAGGTCGGATATACCACTTATCTCGATTGTACATAGTCATCAATCTTCAGTAACAGACAAACAGTCTCAATGGCAAGCTCGAAAGCACTTGTCAGGACGAGAAGCGGCTGCACTACATCCTCTTCCAAAATATCTGAGATCAATCCCTGTATTGACTACATGAGTGTGTACGATGAATACGAATAAAAAATCACCGACCTTGCGGACATTGATCCCGGCATTGCGTTCCCCCAGAGCATGGCGATTCCGGAGCTCCGTCACGATGGCGATAGGATTTAAACCAGCATTTTCAGCTAATGTAGTGGGGATAACTTCAAGAGCTTCCGCATAAGCCTGGATACAGTAGGCCTCCATTCCCTTGAGGGTCTGAGCATACTGTGAAAGCAGCCGAGATACATGGATCTCAGGTGCACCACCACCTCCAATAAGAGCACTAGATGGGCATGTTAGGTAAATAGACGAGCCAGTGATTTCATGGACTGACCGCTTCTTCACAAGGCAGCGAACGACACAAAGGGCATCATGCAAACTGCGTTCGCACTCTTCCACGACAAGATTATTAGTACCCATTGCGAGGACACTGACAGTCCTCCCTCTATTCTTGATACCCGTGACCTTAACAACCTTGACGCCTGATTCACTTGTTTCCTCGACTAGATCGGCGTATCCAAGCTTGTCTTCCGTAAAGCTCTCAATATCAGCAACAGGTTTGCAGCCAAAGCTCTTCGACAGGAACTCAATTTCGTCACGTTCAACATCTTTTATAACAAGGATGTTGAGGCGTTTGAGGAAATTAAGGGAGACGTCGTCAACTGCATCACGAAGAATTGATTTCTGAATGAGGAGGACGTTGCAATTGGCCTTTTTGATGCGTTTGCAGAGATTGAGAATGTACTGACGGCCTTCCTTGATTACCTTATCCATCTGACGATAGTCGTTTATCACGACTGTGTTGTCCATCTGGGATGGTATAAGAAATTGAAAATTGAAGGAGAAAGAGGGAAGATATTCACATCTGGCTTGGGTGCGCTTAACTGAAATTGGACGATGGCAATTTTGGCTTTTTCCATCCTTGTAGGACCTCCAGCTGATAAAACAACATTTTGGTTCAAAACGACACCGTCCACGAGCTCGGTGTCTTCAATGGTTCCTCCAACCTTCTTTACGATTCGGATATCTCGGAGGTCGACATTGGATGATGTCGGGGTAACAAGACGAGTAACAGCGGATACTGCAATGGGGGCAAGTGTCGAGGAATATTGAGATACAATCTAACGTATGATGATGAATGAATCTGGGCCAGGGAGATCTTAGGTTCGCACCTTGGAGTTCAGAGAGGTACTAGCCGCGCGCAAGAGGGCTGCCTTGTCATTCAAGTCTACAGGCGTCGAAATATCCGTCAAATACTCGACAGCCTTCGCAGAAGCTTTCAGGAAAGCTTCAGAAATGGTAGTGGGATGGATGCCTTTCTGCAGCATCTTTTCAGCGGCTCCAAGAAAACTTCCAGCAAGGACAACGACGGATGTGGTACCATCACCTGCTTCAATATCCTGAGCAGCAGAAAGATCTACAAGCTGTGACGACGTAAGAGGGACGAGATGAGTGAAGAAGTTTGAGGCATGCCATTTTTGCCGCAGGGTGAAGAGCCTGAATGCTTTTCAAAATAGTAGCACCATCGTTCGTTATGACTGTCTCTCCTTTGGACGTTTGAATCTGATAAAGGCATTCGTTTTTTAATCGACTTGCAAGAGGGAAAGTAACCGAAATCATACCATCTTATCCATTCCCCGAGGACCCAACGATGTCCGAACAGCATCACTAATAGCTTGATAGAGTTGACCTAAATTTTCAATGCAATCCCAAGTAAAGAAGAGCTCACCTTTTGCTGCGACCATGTTCGACAGTCGTAGCTCCATAGGTTTACCCTGTAGCGCGAGTCAAGAATCGATCATCTCAACCGATGTTTAACTTACCTTGTCTTTGAAAGCTGCATTTGCACCTAAGTTATTTCTAGAGATGCCTTGCTGAGCTTGTGTAGGTGTTTGTGATGCCATAGCGAAAAAGTGAGAAAGATTTAGAAACGGACGCGTCGGCTACCAAAGTGGCAGTAATATGATACGTCACATCTGTGACTTGGATTGCGCGTTCCTAAGTGGAAGTCCATTTCGATTGTTCGCTTGAACATGGATTTTGTGCGTCGTCTACGAGGACAATAACTGTGTACGCTGATATAATCTACAGTTCAGTGGTCCAAATGGACCAAATGGTCTATTAGCTCAGCTGGCTGGGTATCAATCTCTATTTCACTTTCCTAAATGGCCAATAATTCTCGAGTAGTGGTTTTCCAGGTGCTTTCGGACCAGGAAGAACCAGCAGAAATCCGAGATCTTATGATGAATATCTCAAGGCATACAGTGTCGCCATGTTACCAGGCCGTCAGAGAGACAACGTCTCTTATGGTGGAAAAGGTACATCGAAACTCCTCTGCTGTTTTGGATCCTTCTGATTCATCCTATAGTCATCATGCCACCATCTGCATTGGCCAGTCTTACAAACTTAGAGATAGAAGGACCTTGGACGTTCCAATTACGAAATCCTGCCAATCCGGCAGCCTCCACACACGCTGGTGTACTTGAATTCATTGCAGAGGAGGGTTGTGTGCACCTGCCTTATTGGATGATGACGACCCTTCGACTGAACGAAGGAGATACCATTCGTATAACCGGGACCGAGCTCACTAAGGGCAAATTCGTCAAGCTACAAGCACAGAATGTACATTTTCTGGAGATTTCAGATCCTAAAGCTGTGTGAGTCTACTAGCATAGTAAACTCTTCTCCCCAACTTACATCATAACAGGCTCGAGCAAGCTCTACGTAATTTTTCTGCGCTAAGTCAGGGTGATATCATTGAAATTGTCTATAACTCCATTGTCTTCGGACTTCTTGTAATGGAGACGAAACCTGGAGGGGAGGGGATCAGCATCTTGGATACAGACCTCGAAGTTGACTTTGCACCACCTGTTGGGTATGTTGAACCCGAACGACCCAAAGCCGCTCCACCAGCTACTATGGCTTCTAAACTCAAGATTGACCTCGATTCACATTCTCCTGGTTCATCACGGCCAGGTTCTTCTATGACTAGTGCATTTGCAGGAACAAACTCAACTCAAACAGTAGTTAGCAAGGATGGAGATCACTGGGAGAGCTTTAAGGGGAAGGGTGAGACATTAAATGGTAGGAAGACGAAGGGAAAGGGCATCAGCTATAGGAAGATAGAGGAAGTATCTGAAGGGAGCAAGATTATTCGAACTGAGTATGTATCCTTCCTGCTTTAAGTGGCCCATTTCCTGATCTGGCGCTGTTTCAGCAAGCACCGTATCGTGAGTAACAACATGCTGGAGTCAGAAGTCAAAGTTCCTGCTGCACTCAATCTTCCGTTCGGCCAACTCTTCTTTGGATTCAATCCGAAAGAGTATATTCCGCCCTCGCCACCTCCGGGTCTCATACAGTCAGATTCGAGAGTGAGTTGCATCGCATATTCACTGTAAATCCACTTGAGCTGGCTGGTTTTTCTCTAGTCTTCGCCTCAGATGTTTAGCGGTGCAGGCCAAACGTTAAACGGCCGGACTCTTGGGATGTTACCAACCTCGTCTTCTAAGGGAAAATATAAAGAAAAACCGAACACACATATATGGAGTGCAGAAGGTCGGGCTCATGGATCTGGTAGTGCAAGGCTCTCCAATCACAGCAAGAAAGTGCCATTGAGAGAGCCAAGCCCTGCCTTTGACTTCGGAGTTGACGATGACGATGACGTTATTATGATCAGTGACGATGAATAAATCACATAACACAATGTAAATTAGCTCAACCCGCTTTTAGACTCTCCAATGCAGACGCTTGCATCATCACTCATTAATCCATGGTTGAGAAACTAACTGAGAATAACAATGATGCTTTACAGCATGACAACACCAATTCCTTTGCCCGCTGGAACATCTCCCTGGGCATCGACACCAGCCAATGGAGCAGTCCTCCAATTAAACAGATAGAAGTTCAAAGAACCATCCCCGATTCCGAACTATACATTTAAGTTCAGAAGTGGCACGAGGCAAATACAGTAGAACAATACGAACCTTAAGGTCCTGTAAAATTGATACATTGTCCATCAGTGTTAGAGCGTTGAATACGTCGAATTTGGCGCGATTAGCAACTATGAGCGCATCGGTGATCAGTGCATGCAGACGGCGTTTCAGTAGCTCGTCTTTCTCTGCATTGGGTTCAAATGCAACATCACAAGCATAGTAATAGAGATATGCCGCCTCAAGAACTGGATACTTCTGATTCCCAATTACCGTCGAAGGCAAGGAGTAGAAGGAAAAGAAGTCGGTTATCCTATGTGTATGAGGATCCTGCGACATGTGCGGTGATTAGTATGCAGCAAAACATTTCGAAGAATACAAATCACTTCAACGACATATGCCCATGTTACTTGACCCTTCCGTCTTCCAGGACCGCCATCCCCGACATTGCCCGTTCCCCTCCCACTCAGAAACTGATGTTTTATCTCTTCCAGATCAAAAATTGGGTGCATCCCAAATCGTTGGATGTATCTCGTGAAAAGATGAGCAACTTGGAACAGATCCCGGTCTTCCATCTCTCGGATGCCTGGCAAGATCACTGAATCCGGTACCGTATTCAAACGGATCATGCGAGCTTGTGTTGAATTCCGAGGCACGGGACAGAAACCAATATCGACGAGTTTTGGAACGTTCAGAGAGCGATGGTAATACCTATTGAGATTACTCAGAAAACGTCAGTTCTTGAAGCTGACCAATCAACCCACCGGCAAGTAGATACTGGCGTCGGGACAACTATGCCAGCAGTATATATTGCTTGAAAGATGCCCTTCAAATGTGTCTGGCGGGTTACTTCTTTGATCAACAAAGGTGCCAGACGTTTTGACCGCAATCGTTTGTGAACACAGAGGTAGTTAATCTCCGTAACATTCACCACACTGATGACGATCTTTCAGGCTGCTTCGCTAATGAAATGCTACGTCTCACGTACTTCCTTCGGACCTTCAGAGTCATAGGAACACCCGAGATGAATGCTACCAACTTCTTGGTAGCAACTAGGCGAACACCGATGTGCCACTCCTTGTGATATCCCGGAGGCATGAGAGCCCTTGTATGAACAGAAGATGAGGAGTTTGACGGGGACAAGATAGTATTTTTCTCCTACCACTGCAAGAATTCGGCGCTATACTGAAATCTGAAGCTTGCTCCCTCATCCTCCACATAATTTGCCGACAGTAGATCATAGACCTCTTTGCACTGGAATGAAATGATCATGAGAAAATAACTCTTAACATATCAAAAAGATCCAGACCTGGACGGGGTCACTGATATCTAAGATGCTCCATTCAAAGTCCTTGAGTAACGGGTAGGGCACCGAACGAACTTGTTCTACCGGTTTTGACGGTTCGATGTACCCATCATCAATTGGAGGCCCTTCCCCTGGCAGTGAAATTATGCATAAGTAATTGAACACCAAATGCATCAGACCAACAGGACATACAGACCTGGTTGAGGCACAGGTTGCGTTCCCCAGAACTAGACGCAGAAAGCAGTGTCACCAGATCAACCTGAAAACTGGGAGTGAAACAATCACCTTATGCACGCCCATATCCTTCTGATTCAGCCCTCCATGCACGATCTTGCCCTGCGCGACGTTTATGTTCACAGTCTTCAATCGTATCAACGCCTCTGTAATATTTTCTACGGTCAATTCCTCCTCTGGGACAGTACCATCTGCTACGACTTTATCCAAAACTTCGTTGACAATTTCCTCTCGAATCTCAGACTTTCCTGATAATCCATGTGGTGTCTTCGACACCTTTTTCTTCTTCTTGGAGGTGCTGGTACCCATAGATGGCCCTGCACCCTTTTTAAGATCTCGCGCTTCGTCTTCCCTGAATTCGTCATCCTCGATGTGCCGAGTCAGAGAGACCTCAGAAACCGACTCAGGTTTGAATGTCATGAACAATTGTGCGCTGAAGTTGGGAGCATCTCGAGCGGTCACACACACGTGGTTAGCATCAACGATAATAGATAAGATTTAGTCGAGTCTCGACCTAGGCTACTGCATCACATATGATAGAGGGTCATTATACCGTCGGATTGTTGCACAAAGTACATCTAAGATAGGACTACTCATCAAACTGAGTCTTCTTCAATAGTGGGGAACACGGCCAGGACCGAGATTGAAAAAGAGAACATCCTTCCCATCGCCCGTCTTGACTGCACGAATACCGTAGATGCATCTATGGCTCCCTAGAACATCTGATCTCCTAAACGGCCCTTTGTATTCAACATCATTGATAGTAAAATACCCTTCTTCGACTCGGCGCTGACGAGCTCGCTCTAAAAGTTGTTCGTTCTGGGGCGTGGAACGAACATATTCCAGATCGCTGTCTGTCAGAGGCGTGCTGAGGTAGTTATATATTGATTGAGTAAGTTCCAAAACAGTCGGATTGCACCCCACCGGGACGGAACCCCAGTTCAGTTCATACATATAACAAGCAAGAACAGGATGGTCGGTCCACATCTCAAGACGCTTGACAGGCTTGTGTATGGCAGGAGAATTGAAGTCAGGAACAACGATATTGTACCGCGGAGAGAGTGCCCTAGTCGTAGACGGGGGACAAATAGTATCCCAATGTAATCCTAATGAACGTGCATTCCAAGTATGATGCCATTGAAGTTCCCGATGTATAGCGAGATCAGAAATATACTGGACTCGTGGTTCACGCCAATAAAAAGAGGTCCTCTGCGGTAGTTGATGACCGGAAAACGAATAGGAGGGGTCCCTGTGTGTGCTCGAAGAGGTCCGAGAGTTGTCGTGGCCCGAAGATTGAGATAGCGTATCGAACTTGGTAAGCGGAGGCTTCCGCGCCTTGAAACCATGGCACTCCTCATTGGAGCTGCGATAACTACTCGAGCAGACAATATTCTGATAAGGAGGGGAATGAGCCAGGCGCTGATGAAGGGGCCAGGCCAAAGGAAGAACACCCTTTCGATAACCAACGAAACCATTGCAAAATATACGTGTATCTTGAAGGACGTCAGCAGATATATGACATATGCTTTACCAGACAGATACCTCGTCTCATGTCATGTTCCGTGCAATGGAACATTGATACAGAGCAGAGCCGAGTGCAAGACGGAAACGGAGGACGATCGTGGATTGAAATTCCAAGCAGACAAATGCCATGAGACATGGAGATGTTTTTGTCAGCAACAGCCTAGCACTATCGGACAAAGTTAAGATATATTACATGCGTCTACTAGACTACAACACGCATGCCCAAGAACTAGTTTATAGTTATCTTCTTGGGCGCAGCAGCCTCAGCCGCCTTGGGGAAAGTGACGGTAAGAATGCCATTTTCCATATTCGCTTTGATTTGATCGTCCTACGAAAAAACGATGACGTCAAAGGAAATCAGAAAGTTGTGCTGATGGCGTACCTTGACGCCCTGAGGCAATTGCAATGTGCGTGAGAATTTTCCAAATCGTCTTTCGCAGACCGCCCATCCATGCTCATCGTATTGTTTCGACATCTTGTTCTCACCAGAGACACTGAGGCGATTATTGTGTACATCAATGTTGATATCATCCTTCTGCAAACCAGGAAGCTCGAAGGAAGCGGTGACCAAATTCTTGTCAGAGTCCTCGTGGAGATCCATGCTGCAAGTGTAAGGATGAGTAGAAGACGGTTGAATAGATAGGAATACATTTACCGAGGACGAAGCTCCTTGGCAGGCGCAGCTTCATCTTTTTCACGCCTCTGTAACTCGTGCCCTCCACAACCGAGGCGGCTCGACAATTTATCGCCAAGGAGGCGCTCCAAATCGTAGAATGGCTCGTAATAGAAAATGTTAGATGACATGGTTTATTTAGATACTTCAGCTCCCGCCCACTCTAATATATTGGCGATATGTCTTATTCTGCACCAACTTGTGTTATCTGCTCCAATCCAAAGGCACTCATATCTACGTCAATCACTGGAGAGCCAAACAGTCATTTGTAATCAAGGAATGTTTGATCACTCCATATACATTCTCCACTCCTATTATTAGCCTATTCTTGATGGGTGGTCAATTCTATCAGGGCTTGGTCTATCTTTAGGTCTATCTTTACACAGAAAGTTAGAATATCAAATACCTCACTCCCAACACGGCGGATAATATCCTCCAACTTGAATTTATATGACCCATTGCCGTCGTCCTCTCACTTAACATATATATATTTCCAATTTTAACAGGTTCCCCTACTTTCCGCCCAACTAGTGACCAATACCTTAATTTTTCATGCCACTCCTGGGACTGGTAGTAGGTCTGTCCAACTACATACTTCTTCAACACCATACTTTTATGACTAAGAAAAATGATGAAACACAAAAGAAAAGCATACGAAAAACTGCAGAACGAATGTACTAACGGCATAACAGGTAGTCCACATATCCCTAAAGCTTATTGTGAGTCTCTCTTCTACTTGTGTTTAACATGTGTATACTATCCCTGAACGGAACATCGTCGAACCTTTCCAACAAGGATTACCTTGGCTCCGGTGTTCACATGTTTCACGTAGTCGTTATACTGTCATCCTCGGGATCTTTGACCTTGACCTCTACATCTCCACCTCTCTTCTCGTCGACGTTATCAGCGTCAATATTGAATTCTTCAAATCGATCCACGCCAATCTTCCGGATTACAGGCCAAGCAAACGGTAACGATAAGACAACTGAGGGCATGATAAATATGTACGTCTTCATCCAGATTCTCGAGGCTATTAAGATACTCACGGAAGCCAATATTCAATCCAATGGATAACCAGTCTGTTGTGTTGTGAGACTTGATGCCGTAGGCAACAGCTTGTCCAACACATTCTATACCGCGAAATCCTCCAGTAATATAAGAGAGAGTAATAAAGTCATCTGACACTGGTTGTAAAATGTGTAAAATGTGTAAAAATTCATCGGTATGCTGGATCGTTGTCAGACTCACTGTGACTGATAAGCCAGTATATGAGGGTCTGAGTGGACAATGCTGCAAACTCAAACATAATAGCCAGAGCAAATATCTCGTTAAAAATAGAACCGGACGTCCAATCAATGCCAGGTCCGTGACCCTCAAGTAGCTTAGTGAGGACTCCAGACCAGACCCAGAGACCAAGGTTTAAGGCCATTAGGAAGATCCAACTCAATCGTGCTCGTCTTTTGACAGACAATCTAGATTGATCGAGGAAGTAGCCGGTTGCAAAGCCACCAGCGATATCTGCCCATGGAAGCACAAGAGCACAAAGCCCACGAGTGCGAACGTTGAAGAACCGAACTCGGAGGGTGACTAACACCAGTAAATTGATGCCGACAAATAAAGCTAGGTTTGATGCGCACCGATATAAGAACTGTAGAACCATGAGGTGAAGAAAAAAGGGCAGAGAAGGAGAATCTTTGGTGCTGATTTGAGTGCTGTGTTGATTGGAGCAATATTCAGAGAGAGCGCACATTTTTCGAGCTGATGACTCTGAAAAATTGACGCATTGTTTGAACCCAGCCTTTCTTTCTGAAAGTAACCTTGATACCGTCTCGCCTTTGCACCTTGTCGGGGTTAGAGATAAGAAGTGAAATGAATGGTCCGGCACACATAATCCCAATAATGACAAGATATGTGTGAAGGGAGACGCTACCACTCGAATCCAATTTGGAGTTTAGGGCGAAGATAATTGCCCCCCCAATGACGGGCGCGGCACTGCGCATGAACACCCATAGGCTCAACATGCGTCCCCGGCGATTGGGTTCAGGATATGCTGGGCGTTATGATATTCAACAAGATCTTCTATACTAAGTAACATTGAGATCTCACAGGTGATTATTGGTCCTTCAACAGAATACATCAGACCAGCTGTCATTCCGGATACAATAGATCCAAAGAGAAGGAACCACTGTGTTCCATTTTTAGAGTTGAGATAGAGACCGCCTGCATATCTGGTAGACGTCTTGTTATCTCGAGAATCAAGGATATATAATATATTACTCACATGAGGTCACCCGTGCTTGAGATCTGACCGGGTTTTGTCTATGAGGGCATGTATATTCGGAAGAAATTACGTACAAATAGTGCTCGTCGGACACCAATATTGTTCACGATAATGCCCCCAGTTATACTCAGGACAGCCATTGTAACTGTGAAAATTCAGGGAAGCGTTTCTTGCAGAGCGATTGGACAGAATACTCACCGTACCCGGCGGCGGTAGCCGCATTTACATACCAGGGTGAGGCCAGTCCACCAGCTCCCAGAGCATTGAGAGCAACGTACATGCCAGGGGCCTGAAAAGTAAGAAATTGTAGAGTCGGAGCTAAAGAAGATACATACACAAAAGAAGACGCCTCCTACAACGATGACCTGAAAAATAGTGCTACGGAACCAATGGACCTTGTACGGTACCATTTCTGCAGGTGGTTTTTCACTGTAACTTGAGGGCATAGTGTCCCTTAGAGAGGCAGAGAACGTTATGTTCTCTACTGATGCCTCTAAGCTTCCGCGATAAGCTTTATAGAAAACTCACAAAGCACAAAGCCACAATACGAAAATATCCGAGAAGTGCAATAGATCAAACCACATCAGGTGTTTCACCGCATGATTTCTTCCAATTCGCTGCTGACACGGCAGACGTGTCAAATCATCTTTCGCATGTCATGCCAAGTTCCAATGTCACAACATGTGTGACATGTGCCTGATCCGCCGTGTGAAGGCAACACAAAGAAGAGAGCATGGAACATGCCGTGTGGGATAAAACGCAAAAGATGCGCGAGGAAACAGTGCAAGTATAGAGAACATCACCGGAAATCTAGATGCCTGCACAGTTATTTCAAGCAACATGATGGGCAAGGAATCTAACCTCCGAGACGAATAGGGCGCCTTCCTCTAAAAAACAATGCTTCCCTATGAACTAATCTAGCAAATACCAAATACCAGGAAGAGAGAGCTCTCGACTCTCAGCTCCCCATCAAAAGAGTGGTCTGGATCCCACGGGTTTGAGTTCAGTCCACTTTGGCTTCGCTCACCTCCTTTATGGACCCACCAGCACATAGGGTATCCAGTGCCCAAGTCAGTCAATGTCTGTTGATTTGTCTGCCTATCAGAGAAGATCCATTCCATCGGGGAGTCTGGCTTGCCGAGGATTGGGACCTTCTTCCAGCACCACCCATGTCTGCTGTCTAGGAGA